>ERZ795061.114-NODE-114-length-77591-cov-9.241385_pt1 | contig 77591 bp, 60 predicted proteins | sample MGYA00375145_ERZ795061 | MGnify/ENA primary metagenome ERZ795061 (study PRJEB30190, sample SAMN05720144) | anaerobic digester metagenome | isolation source: active sludge of municipal wastewater-treating anaerobic digesters | place: USA | collected 2014-12-22 ... | reverse complement strand
CTGGACACGACGAGATCATTTTCCGAGGGGGAATGGAAGCTGGTGAGAACGGTCGGAGAAGGCTTGGAGTGGTCATACGGTTGGCAGCCGAGCGCCGCCCAAAGACTTCGCTTCCTGATCGACTTCGGCTACAGCACAGGGTTGCGTGCTGGCGAACTGGTACACGCCACGCTGGGATCCATCGAGGTCGACGCGCACGGCGATCACTGGTTGCACGTGGTCGGCAAAGGCAGCAAGACCGGCAAGGTGGTGCTGCCGGGGCTGGCGCGCGGGGTTCTGGACCGGCACCTGGCTCAGCGCGGCCTCCCCGTGACGCCTGCGAAGTGGAACCCCGCCACGCCGTTGCTCGGCAGCCTCGATGAAGAGGCGGGCATCACGTCCAAGCGTCTGTGGGCGGTCGTGAAGAGGTTCTTCGCCACGACGGCTGTTGTCCTGGCGGACACGAACCCTGCGCTGGCCGAGAAGCTGCGGCGGGCCACGCCTCACTGGATGCGCCACACGCATGCGACCCACGCGCTTCAGCGCGGGGCCGAACTGACGACGGTGCGAGACAACCTGCGGCACGCGTCGTTGTCGACGACATCCATGTATCTGCACTCGGACGATCTTCGCCGGGCAAAGCAGATCGGTGGGGCGTTCGAGGCGCCGGCGTCGTGATCGGCCGGGGCAGGTCCAAGCGTGTCAATCTGCACCGAAAGCACAAGAGCTCCGCGAGAGGCGGTTTTGCAAGTGCTTGTCGCTGTTGGACTTTTTGCGGGCCAGCGTGTCAATTTGCAGGAAAAATACGATTACCCCGTTTTGGCATCGGCCAGAGTCAAGCCGACATCGCCTTCGATTGGGTTGTTGGTGTCGCGATGTAGACGCAAGGCTTCTATGCGACTGGGCGACTCGCCAGCTTCGGAAGCAATTCCAGGACGAGCGTGCAACGCAAGCGGCCTCCAGCGCGGCGACGATTCAGCCGCCCCAGCTTATCGGGCGTCAGTGGGTCTGCCCTCCGTTTTTGACGCCTTCGTATCAGAATTGAGCTCCGTGGCCGATATCCCGACATCAGCAAGCCATCACCTGAACCTCGAGATGCGAATCGTCCCCGCGCCGGGCATCGGCATGGCCGCTGGCCGGCCGTTGCCGTTTGCACTTCGCGACAGCAGCGGCAGGCTGCTGCTTGGTCGCGGCACTGTCGTGGCCACCGAGGCGCAGATCGCAGCGCTCGCCGCGCGGGGCATGTGGGTGTCGTCCGACGACGCCGACAACTTCCAGCGTGCCTACGCGGCCCAGCTCGACGGGATGGGCCGCTCGGACACCGCACTCGGTACCATCGCTAGTGCCAAGCCCGACCTGGAGGCGTTCAACGCAGGCGCAGCAGGGCCGCCCACGCGGCCGGAGGACTGGACGACGCTCGTTCGACGCGCGCACGCACTGCTGCGCGAACCCCCGGCCACGGGATTTGTCGCCCAGCTTGAGAGTCTGCGCTCGGATGTGCTCCAGCTGCTGCAACGGTCCCCGGACCGAGCGCTGCTCGCGCTCGTTTCCATGGCGGGCCGGGAGTTGAACCACTACGCGGCTGCGCATGCGGTATTGGTAGCAGCGCTGTGCGAATTGGTCGCCGCGCAGGTTCAGGATATGCCTGTCGATAAGCGTCAGTCGCTCGGCCTCGCAGCCCTGTCGATGAACATCGCGATGGCGTCGCTGCAGAACATCCTGGCCGTGCAGGAGCGTCCCCCGAACGACGTGCAGCGGGCTCAGATCGCAGGTCATCCCGGGCAGTCGGCAGAGCAGCTGCGGCAACTTGGCGTCACCGACGAAGTCTGGTTGGAGGCCGTCGCGCACCACCACGACGCGGCCCCTGGCCCGCTGGCGTCCCGGCCCATCGGCCAGCAACTGGCGCGCATGATCCAGCGTGCCGACCTGTTCGCGGCTCGCCTGAGCCCCCCCAAGAATCGGCGGGCGCTGTCAGCTGCCGCGGCGGCGCAGGTGGCCTATCAGGACGAGAACCGGCGGCCCGACGAGGCCGGAATGCAGCTGATCAAGGCGATTGGAATCTACCCACCAGGATGCTTGGTGGAACTCGCCAGCGGTGAACAAGGCGTGGTCGTCAGACGCGGGATGCAGGCGGACAAGCCCGTCGTGGTATCAGTCGTCAGCAGATCAGGTCTTCCAATCGGGGTCCCTGTACTGCGACAGACTAGCAATTCGAGCTACGGCATTGTGCGCAGCCTGGCCCCGCACGAGGTCAAGCTGCGCCTCAACCTGGAGGATCTCCTGAATCGCTAGTGCGTTTCGCCGAACTGCCGCCCGCGCCCTTTGGCCTTAGCCGCCAGCAGCATCTGATCGGCCCGCCCCACCACCTCTTTCCAGTCGTAGGGACCGGCGCCCGAGTAGGCGACGCCGACGCTGGCGCCGATAGTCACCTCCAACTGCTCGATCTCGAACGGTGCGATCGTTGCAGCCAGCACCTTGTCAGCCACAGTCTTTGCAACGCTTGATTCTGGTATCCCGGGGATGGCGATGGCGAATTCGTCGCCGCCCGGCCGGGCGATCAGGTCGGAAGGGCGAACCACATAAGCCAAGCGTTGCGCGAATTGGCGAAGGACCTCGTCGCCCACCGCCGAAGCCTTGGTATCGCTGTTTAACCAGTCCAAGTTTTTCGCCGCACCCCCCTGAGGCAGCGCCATTGAAGTCGGGTCGGCGCTGCCGAAGGGGTAGGGCCTGCGGCATGTATAGCCAGTCGAGGCAGCAAAGGTTTCCTGCGGTTTCAAAATCCGAACTTCAACACTGGCCTTCTTTAAACTGAACTGGGTGGTTGATGAGAGTCTTTAGATTCGCCGCCAACATTGGTCGCCTGTGCTGAGCATTCAGCGCCTGCCAGCAATTGAGCTTCTGCATCCTTGAGCGCAAGGCGCGGCGTGATGCCTGAAGCAGGCCACTGGATGCCGATGGCCGGGTCGTCCCAGCGGATGCTGCGTTCGCAGTCCTTGGCGTAGACATCAGTGGTCTTGTAGAGAAAGTGCGTGTCGTCCTGCAGCGCCAGGAAGCCGTGCGCAAAGCCTTCGGGAATCCACAGCTGCAGGCGGTTGTGTGCATTCAGTTCGATGCCGAACCATTGCCCGAAGCTGGGCGAACCGGCGCGGATGTCCACCGCCACGTCAAACGCCGCGCCGCGAACCACGCGCACCAGCTTACCCTGCGGGTGCGGCGGCAGCTGGTAGTGCAGGCCACGCAGTACACCGGCCTGGCTGCAGGAGTGGTTGTCCTGCACGAAGCGGCGCGAAGGCGGCAGGCCCAGGTCCTTGAGACCCTTCTGCCAGCGTTCTTCCTGGAAACTTTCCATGAACCAGCCGCGGTCGTCGCCGAAGGCGGTGGGCTCAACGATCACGACCCCGGGCAGTGGGGTGGCCTTGAGTTTCATCTTCAGAAGGCCTTCTCGCGCAGCACCTGCATCAGGTACTGGCCGTAGCTGTTCTTGAGCATCGGCGCGGCCAGCTTCTCCAGCTGGGCGGCGTCGATCCAGCCCGCGCGGTAGGCGATCTCCTCGGGGCAGGCCACCTTCAGGCCCTGGCGCTTTTCCAGAGTGGCGATGAACTGGCCGGCCTCCATCAGGCTGTCGTGCGTGCCGGTGTCCAGCCAGGCGTAGCCGCGGCCCATGATCTCCACGTTGAGCTGGTTCTGGTGCAGGTACTGCGCGTTGACGGCGGTGATCTCCAGTTCGCCGCGCGCGCTGGGCTTGATGGACGCCGCGATGTCGCAGACCTGCTCGTCGTAGAAGTACAGGCCGGTCACCGCGTAGTTGCTCTTCGGCGCTTTGGGCTTTTCCTCGATGCTCAGGGCACGGCGCTCCGCATCGAACTCGACCACGCCGTAGCGCTCCGGGTCGTGCACGTGGTACGCGAAAACGGTGGAGCCGCTGCTGCGGCCGTCGGCCCGCGCCAGCAGGCTGGCGAAGTCATGCCCGTAGTAGATGTTGTCGCCCAGCACCAGGGCGCTCGGCCCACCGCCCACGAACTGACGGCCCAGGATGAAGGCCTGCGCCAGGCCGTCCGGGCTGGGCTGCACGCAGTAGCTGAGGTTCATGCCCCAGGCGCTGCCGTCGCCCAGCAGCGACTGGAAACGCGGCGTGTCCTGCGGCGTGCTGATGACCAGCACGTCGCGCATGCCGGCCAGCATCAGCGTGGACAGCGGGTAGTACACCATGGGCTTGTCGTACACCGGCAGCAGCTGCTTGCTGATGGCCAGCGTGGCGGGGTGCAGCCGGGTGCCGGAGCCCCCGGCCAGGATGATGCCTTTGCGGTTCATGTCGTTTTCTCCTGCGGGTGCTGGGTCAGCCCAGGACTTCGGTCAGCATGCGCTGCACGCCTTGTTGCCAGTGCGGCAGGGTCACGCCAAAGGCCGACTGGAGCTTGCGCGTACCCAGTCGAGAATTCAGCGGCCGCTGCGCCGGCGTCGGGTAGGCCGACGTGGGGATGGCCGCGATCTTGTCCGGCGCCACCTGGATGGCCTGGCCGCGGGCGCGCGCCCATTCGATGACGAACTGCGCGTAGCCGTGCCAGCTGGTCTCGCCTGCGGCGGCACAGTGGTAGGTGCCGCCCAGCGATGCGTCGGCCCGCAGGCGGGGCAGGGCGAGAGCGGTCATGTCGGCCAGCAGGTCGGCCCCTGTGGGCGCGCCCACCTGGTCGGCAATGACGTTCAGCGCGTCCCGCTCCGCCGCCAGCCGCAGCATGGTGCGCGCGAAGTTGCCGCCGCGCGCCGCGTAGACCCAGCTGGTGCGCAGAATGAGGTGCCTGCAGCCACTGGCGCGGATGCGTTCTTCCGCTTCCAGCTTGGTGCGGCCGTATACGCTGAGCGGCGCGGTGGGTGCGTCTTCAGTTCGCGGCTGGCTGCCGCTGCCGTCGAAGACATAGTCGGTGCTGTAGTGCACCAGGATCGCGCCAAGGGCTGCTGCCTCGCGGGCCAGCACAGCGGGGCCGGTGGCGTTGATGCGGCGGGCCAGGTCGGGTTCGGACTCAGCCTTGTCCACCGCGGTGTGCGCGGCGGCATTGACGATGGCGTCTGGCCGCACACGCTGCACCAGCGGTGCCAGCGATTCGGGTTCCGAGAAATCGGCCTTCAGGTCACCCGCTGAATCGAAGTCGCAGGCCACCACCTCGCCCAGCAGCGACAGCGAACGTTGCAGTTCCCAGCCGACCTGGCCGCCCTTGCCCAGCAAAAGGATCTTCATGCGCCGTACTGCTGGTTGACCCAGTCGCGATAGCCGCCGCTTTGCACGTTGGCCACCCAGTCCGCATGGGCCAGGTACCACTGCACGGTCTTGCGGATGCCAGTGTCGAAGGTTTCGGCAGGGCGCCAGCCGAGTTCGCGTTCGATCTTGCGCGCGTCGATGGCGTACCGCCGATCATGACCGGGGCGGTCCTTCACGTAGGTGATGAGTCGCGTGTAGCTGCCTTCCGGGCTGGGCCGAAGTTCGTCCAGCAACGCGCACACCGTCTTCACGATCTCGATGTTGGGCTTCTCGTTCCAGCCGCCCACGTTGTACGTTTCGCCCAGACGGCCACCGGCCAGCACGGCGCGGATGGCGCTGCAGTGGTCCCCCACGTAGAGCCAGTCGCGCACCTGCTGGCCATCGCCGTACACCGGCAGCGGTTTGCCAGCGAGGGCGTTGACGATCATCAGCGGAATCAGTTTTTCCGGGAAGTGATAGGGCCCGTAGTTGTTGCTGCAGTTGGTGGTGACCACCGGTAGCCCGTAGGTGTGGTGCCAGGCACGCACCAGGTGGTCGCTGGCCGCCTTGCTGGCGCTGTAGGGACTGTTGGGCTCGAAGGGGTGGTTCTCGGTGAAGGCGGGGGCTGTCGGCGACAGGCTGCCGTAGACCTCGTCCGTGCTCACGTGGTGGAAGCGGAAGGTCGCCTTGGCGGCATCGTCCAGACCGCTCCAATACCCCCGTGCAGCCTCCAGCAAGGTGAAGGTGCCGTCGACGTTGGTCTTCATGAAAGCGCCCGGGCCGTGGATGCTGCGGTCCACATGGCTCTCTGCGGCGAAGTGGACGATGGCGCGGGGCCGATGCGTGGCCAACAGGCTGTCCACCAGTGCGCGGTCGCAGATGTCGCCCTTGACGAAGGTGTGACGGGTGTCGCCCTGCAGGGACTGCAGGTTCTGCAGGTTGCCGGCGTAGGTCAGTGCGTCCAGGTTGACGACGGCCTCGTTCGACTGGGCCAGCCAGTCCAGCATGAAGTTGCTGCCGATGAAGCCGGCACCGCCGGTGACGAGGATGGTCACTTCAGGACTCCTTGAAAAGTTTCTGCATTTCCGTGCATCAGCACGGCATGGCCTCTCGAGATTTCGCAAGGATTCAACCGGCCAGGATGATGATGCGCCTTCAGATAAAGGGTCCGGAGGACCTTTTCGGCCGTTGAGATTTCTTCCGTTTGTCCCAGCTCACAAAAAGCCCTTCCAAAGAACTCTGCGACACCGTTAGTTGTCTTCAGAAAAAGGGAGTTAGCGCCCCTTTTTTGAGTCAGGGCCGCTTCAACCCATTGTCATCAGTAATGGCGAACACAGAAGCTGCAGCAATGCAGTGCTGACAATAGATCATTAACTCAACTCATTTCTATCCCACAAGCGAAGCGAGAAAATTTAATGGGTTTTCGGTCTGCTTCTAGAGGCCTTTCGAGGGCTTGCAGAATCGTGCGCGAATTCTGGAATAAATACACAGAAGTGCATACATTTGGATCTTCGACACTATAAGCAAGGTGGCGATCGACGAGAGTAGCTCCGAAGTAGCTTGGGCTCAGTGATCCAGTCACAATAAACTCGAATCAAGCGGCATAGCGCACACGGTGCGCGCGGCCAGTTCGATGGCGTAGCGGTGGGGAACAGCTCGTCCAAGGCCTGCCCCCGCGTCCACAGCTCGTAGGCAACCTTCAACTGATCGGGTGTGTCGTTACGGATCATGCGCTCGACTTCGCATTCCTGCTCTGAAGTGACGGTCTGACCGCTGCCCACCGGCCTGCCCGCAGCCGGCGGCATAGCCCTTTACAACCGCGATCACCGTCGTGCGCCACATCTTGAAATGCACCGCCGTGTCCTTCAGGTGCGAGCCGTCTAGTCCCACCTTCACCGCACGCAGACGGCGCTTACTGAGCGGGTCCAGCGGCGGCGTTCAGGACTTAACCTTGCCTATGATCGACCCGACTCTACGACATGCACTACGCTCAACTGTTTAATGTCGGTTCAATATTCAAGTCATCCGGCTGACGATGCCTGCCAGTTCCCGCGGGCTGAAGGGCTTGACTAAGTACTCATCCGCACCCGCCTTCATGCCGCGGGCGCGATCTTCGGGCTGGTCACGTGCCGTCATTAAGACCACCTTTGTGTTGCTCAGGCCTAACTCCCCTCGGATGCGCTCACAGACTTGGAAGCCATCCAAGCCGCCGGGCATCATTAAGTCGAGCAGCACCACTTGCGGCTGGAGTCGCTGCGCAGCTTCTAGACCTTCGGGGCCAGTTGCGGCTTCGTGGATTTCCAGATCCTCCAACTCCAGTGTAATGCGTATGAGTTGGCGGATGGCCAATTGGTCTTCAATAATGAGGAGGCGTTTCATGACATCTACTCCAAGATCCTAGTTTGAAGACGGCGATGATATTGACTCTACCGGCGGGCACCCCGACTTGGCTGAAGTGAAGCGGGCCGATTGCATATCTCTTTGGGGACCAGTTTCAGTTTAGCGCCGAAAACTACCCGCTGGATCGAAGCGAAAACGCCCGCAGAGCTGCGCTCGCTGACATGTAAGTCGTCTCTAAGATCCCGGCAAGATGCGTCGAATCAGTAGCTCGCTCGTTGCGAATGGATTCTTCAACCGCACCACAATCAGCACCAAGCTTGTCTGCACCCACGGAAAGCGCTGCACCACGGAGAGCGTGCAGACCTTTCAACGCTGCTCCCGAATTCAAACCATGAAACACAGATCGAATCAGCTTCAAATCGTCTTCCTGGCGCAGCAGAAAGTCCTCGACCAGTTCTGCCAACAAATCCGCGTCGCCACCTAATCGAGCCACTGCAGCTTCGCTGTCAAAATGCGTTTCAGCCTGCAAGCCGGTCAGACTCAGCCGCGGCTGCAGATCAGCTTGATTTTCTGACGTCGAACGAGCGCGGTCACGGATGACTTTCGCCAATCCAGCAGACGTGATGGGCTTGCTCAAGTAGTCATCCATGCCCACTGCAAGGCAGCGCTCGCGGTCTCCAGCCATTGCGTGGGCTGTCATTGCCACAATAGGTGTGTACCGCCCGACCGTTCGGTCATGCTGACGAATCAAGTTCGTTGCTTCGAAGCCACCCATCACGGGCATCTGCACATCCATCAGCACCAGGTCATAGGCCTGCTCGGCGCAGCGGTCTACCGCTGCCGCGCCGTCATCCACTACTTCAACTTCGTAACCGAGCTTGCGGAGCAGGCGCACAGCCAGTTTCTGGTTCACTGGGTGGTCCTCTGCCAGCAAGATCTTCAATGGCCGTTCCGAGTCCAGGTCCCTTGGCTTGGACTCGTTTTCTATCGACCAAGCATCCACTGCACTGTTCACGAAGCCCGCTTCAGCAGACAGGACTGCATCCACTTCGCTAACAGATGCGGGCCAGCGCAACCAGCTCGGGAATTCGGTCACCATCCTGTCTGGAAGCTCGCAGTCCAGCACCAGTACGGCACCAAAGTCAAAGGCGGACTTGCCCAGCGCCCCACTTGCATTGGCCCGAGCTGGCGCCTGCAGTGCTGACGCGCAAACAAGCAGTCGCTTTGGCCGGCCAGAGCCCGTGTCCATGGCTCGCTGCGCCTCTTCAGCGCTTGCAACGAACTGTGGCAAAAAGCCGGCGCTTCGCAGCAATGTCTTTAGGTTCTGTGCGGTGGTCTCCTCGCCGCGCCAGATCACGACTCGACCCTCTTCCGGCTCAAGCGCAGCGTCTAGAGTCCGCGTGGACTGGTACTGCTTGCGCATGGCTTCCCGAACCCGAGCCGGTTGTGCCAAGCAGGCTGTGAATTGAAAGCAGCTTCCCTGACCGATCCTGCTTTCCACCCAGATCTTGCCATTCATGCGTTCAACGATGCTTCGACAAATTGACAGTCCAAGCCCTGTGCCCCCGAACTTGCGTGTGGTTGAACTGTCTGCCTGCGTGAACGCATTGAAGATCTTCTCGGCCTGATCCGGCGTTACTCCGATGCCGGTGTCTTCGACCAGCACATGCAACTCCGCCAACGGGCTGAGCGGAGCGGCATCCGCCTGGCGTTGAACGGTGACCCTGACCCAGCCACTGGCCGTGAACTTGATGGCGTTGCTCAGAAGGTTCAGCAACACTTGACGAATCCGGTGCGGGTCACCCACCACATGGGTCTGGACATCCGGACGTATTACCCATTCCAGCTTCAAGCCCTTGTTCGCTGCCTGACTGGCGAGGGTTCGCGCGGCGGCGCTAACGCACGCGGTCAAGTCGAACTCAATCGCCTCCAGATGAAACTCGCCGGCTTCGATCTTTGAAAAGTCAAGAATATCGTTGATCAAGCTGAGCAGTGACTCTGACGAATCACGCACCGTGTCCACAAGCTCTCGTTGGTCCGCATCCAAATTGCCGTCCAGTAGCAATTCCGTCATACCCATGATCGCATTCATGGGCGTGCGAATTTCGTGGCTCATGTTCGCGAGGAAGCGACTCTTGGCCAACGTCGCCGCTTGTGCGGCCTCTGTGGCACGGGTCAGGTCTGTCACGTCTATGCGGAACCCTACAGTGTGGCCATCGGCTAGGCGCCGCTCCGCGACGCGGGCAACGCGCCCATCGTCTAGATGCTGCAGAACTGACACAGCACCTGTCCGATGCTGCAACAAGCGCTCCTGAATCCAAGATTCTTCTCGCCCCATAGATTGGGGAAACTGACCCAGTTCCACACCACCGCGAATGATCGCCTCGAAGCTGGCACCGGGAAGTATCAAGTTGCGGGACTTGCTGTACAGCGTCCGGTACTGGTCGTTGGCAAATACAAGGCGGTCTTCAGGGTCAAAGAGCACAAAGGCCTCGCCGACGGCATCAATGGCACCACGCAGCAGGCGTTCTGCATTCGACTGCCGGTCCTGGGCTTCCTTGACCGCAGTGATGTCGGTCTCAATGGCCATGAATCCCTGCAGCACCTCGTCGTCGTCACGCAGCGGCTGAATTTCTATGGCGAGCCAGTAAAGCCGCCCGTCCTTGGCACGGTTGAGAAGTTCACCCTTGAAGGGCTCCTCATGGTGCAAGGCCGAGCGAATGGCGGCCACGACCACTGAATCAGTCTCGGGGCATTGCAGCAACTCGCCTGGAGATGCCCCAATCACCTCTTCCAAGCCGTAACCGGAGATCGCAGTAAACCCACGGTTGACCCACGTTATTCTGCGGTGCACATCGGTAATAACAACAGCGTTGGAGGTGTGCTCGACAACCTTGGCCAACCGCCGAAGATCCTTCGTCATCTCGTCAGCCAAAGCGTTGGCACGAGCTCTCCCGAAGCCCAGCAGCCACACAGCCAAACCCACCAACGAAGCGGCGACTGCCCCACCCAATCCGAAGATCCAAGCCTGAGCCTCACCGGCGCGCATCAGCCATGTCGCGCCCAGCAGGGAGGCTGAGTAACCCACGGCCAGAGTCAAGGCCGTCCAGCGAGTGGTATGGCCCAGAACACGAAATGGCATGTGGCCACGTGCACGAGAAGTTCCCATGCCTGCCCGGATGCACTGCCACAACATCAGTGGGGAGCAGGACAGCAGTGCAATGGCCGCTAAACTCACCAACCACTCTTGGGAGCCCACGGTCAATGGCAACCACTTGTCAGCGACGACCGCGGTGACGGCCATTCCAAGTATCAAGCTCGCAAGTAGCTGGTAGAACAGGCGAAAAGGGTTCAATCGAGCGGCCGGAGCCGCCCCTTGGACTGCCGCGGCGCTGCTCGGCTTCATGCGCTCAGGTATGCGGTCAGCAGCAATCGATTGCTCATGACCGAAACTTTGTAGTCCACTTGGTCGAAGACCATTTGAATCAATGAAAGGCCCATCCCGCCCTCTGGCAGCTCCGAAATGGCTTTGGGGTCGAAGTCGAACACCGAGCCATCAGCGGCCATGATCGCGTCGCGAGGGATGGGCCGCCCGTTGTCAGTTAGTGTGAAGCACCACTGGGCCATCCCAGCTTCGGCCAGCAGGTGGAGGTAACCGCCCTCCCGCCCCGCGCATCCGTGCTCAACGACGTTGGTCATGGCCTCAATGATGCCCAGGCGCAGCTGCACGCCGCGCTCTTCTCCGAAGTGGAAATTCAGAAGTGGCGCCAGGCGGTCACCGGCTTGGGACACTGCTTCAAACGTTGCATCGAAGCAAAGGTCCAGCACCGGGCTGCACGGCGGGGCTGCAAGGTTGACGTCCATAAGAGCACTTCCAGAGCTCGTTGATCAAAGCGGAATTGTGGTGCGAACGCTCTGAATCAGCTCTTCAGCTTTCGATCCGCTGGCAGTGCTGCGAGCGTCACGGAGGAGCCAGCTCAGGTCGGCTTCGCGCAGGTCAATAGAGTCGCCGTTGGGTTCCACAAAGCGCTGGGCGACCACGATGCGTTCGTCCACGAAACTGCCCTGAACCACCCGTGTGTAGTCCCAGAGGATGGATTCGCGCACATGGGCACCGGGCTCGATGATGCAGTTGGCACCAATGACCGTCGGCCCTTCGATGCGCGCACCAGCGCCCACCGTCGTGCCGGCGCCGATGTAGACGGGGCCCTTGATGCAGGAAACCCCCTCGGCCAGGTGCACGCCCAGCCCCACCCGCACGCCTGGCGCAATTTCGCGCCCTGGCAGACGAAAGCCTTCGACCTCACCGCGCAGCACCATGCGGGTGGCGGTCCAGAAGTCGGCCACGCAGCCGATGTCGACCCACTGGAACGGCAGGCTGATGGCGGCCACGTGCGCCCCGGAGGCGATGAGCTTGGGGAACAGCTGCGAGCCGATGTCGTATTCGCCTTCGGCCGGGATGTGCTCGAAAACCGACGGCTCAAAGAGGTAGATGCCAGTGTTGATGGTGTTGGAAGCAGCCTCAGCACGCTTGGGCTTTTCCTGGAAGCGCTCAACGCGACCTGAAGCATCGCTAACCACCACGCCGTAGCGGTGCACCTCTTCCCAGGGCACCGTCTTGGTCACGATGGTGGCCATGGCCCCGCTCTGGCGATGGAACTTGAGGACCTCGCTCAGGTCGACGTCGATCAGCGCGTCGCCACACAGCACAGCAAAGGTGTCGTCAAAGAAACAGCAGTGGTCCTGGATGCGCCGCATGCCGCCGGCCGAGCCCACAGGCCGGTCGATGAACTCGCCGTCGCGCAACTCGCCTTCGTAGGAAAAGGCCATGCGCACGCCGAATCGATCACCGTCGCGAAAATAGTCCTCTATAGACTGCGACAGGTAGCTGGTGTTGACGTAGATCTCATCAAATTCGTGCGCACGCAAGTGGTCCACGATGGCTTCCATGATCGGCTTGCGGATCAGGGGAATCATCGGCTTGGGCATGACGTGCGTCAGCGGTCTGACACGCGTGCCCTTGCCTGCTGCCAGGATCATGGCTTTCATGTGCGGTCCTTTGTTGTCCTGCGGTTTTGAAGGCTCAGGCGTTCAGGCCGCGGCCGGTTCCAGTGCTTCGACGATTTCAAAGACACGGTCCATGCGCGTGAGCTTGAGCAGGCCCAGCACAGGCGCGGTCACGCCCACCAGGCGCACCCGGCTTCCGGCAGCGGACTTGTAGACCGACACCAGGGCGCCCAGCGCACTGGAGTCCACGAAGCGCACGGCGCTCAGGTCCAAGGCCAAGTCCTTGGGCATGGGATTGGCCAGCTCGGTGAACTCCCGCTTGAACTCGGGCACCAGGGAGGCGTCGAACTTGGGCGTGGCCAGGGTGAACACGGTGATGGCTCCGTGGCTGTGCATGCTCAGAATTGACATCGTGGGTTCCTCTCTTCAAGGGGGGTTGGCGGCCCGCTCGGGCCGGGGGGCGAACTCGACGACCATCAGTGAGATGTCGTCTTGGAAGGTCTGGGTCGGGAAGCCCCGCCAGGCCTGAATTTCCTGGCCGAATTCGGCCGTGACTTGCTGCAATGGCTGGCCTGCACGGGAAGTGAAGTAGCGCCTCAGCCGTGCTTCGCCGTAGGCCTCACCCACGGCGTCGTCGCACTCGGTGATGCCGTCAGAAAAGACCACCAGCCGCGAGCCCGGGCGAAGTTGCAATTCGTGGTTGGTGTACTCCGCGTCCGGGAACAGAGCGACCGGCATGTCGCCTTCTTCGGCGATCGCATCGCATGTTCCGTCGGCGTGCACCACCATGGGCAGCGGGTGGCCGGCCCGCACCAGCTGCAGCCTGCCCGTTCGAAGATGGAGGATGCCGTAGACGCAGGTCAGGTACTTGTCGGCCGTCTCCTGTGCGCAGATGCGCCGGTTCAGTTCGGCCACAGCCGAAGCGGCATCCAGCACCACGCGGCGTCCCTGTGCCTGCTTGAACACACAGCCCTCCACCTCGGGGTTGAGGTATTGCGCGACGTTCATGGCCACCATGGCAGCGGCCACGCCGTGGCCGGACACGTCCATCAGGTAGAAGACCAGATGCTGGTCATCGACTTGGAAATAGTTCAGCGCGTCGCCCGAGACCGCATTGGAAGGCATGAACAGCCACTGAACAGCGCCTTCCTGCTGACCGTGCTTGTGCGCGGGCAACAAGCCGCGCTGGAATCCGGCAGCGGCATCCACGTCTTCTTGGATCTGCTGTGACGCCAGCTCCAGTTCGCGCTGCCGCGCGCGCAGCCGGGCCTGCAGGTCCAGCACCCGCTCGCCGGCGCGCAAGCGAACCGACAGTTCGTCCACGTCCAGCGGCTTGCGCAGGAAGTCGTCCGCACCGGCGCTCAAGCCTGCCAGGAGGTCTTCGCGGCTGTCGCGAGAGGACATCAGGATGAAATACACGTAAGGCCGGTCAGCCTGCGCACGCAGGGCCTGGCACAGCTGGGTGCCGTCCATGCCGTCCATGACCCAGTCGCTCAGCACGATGTCCACGGGCTTCTCAGCCATGAAGGCCAGCGCCTCTTCAGCACTGGCGGCCTCCACGACCTGGTAGCCCATCTTGCCCAGGGTCCGCTTGACGATCAGGCGCTGCATGTCCTGGTCGTCGACCACCAGGACAGTGGCCCTGGGGGTAGAAACGGGCGTGGTCTGCACTGCAGGCCGGGTGGCAACGAGCGAAGCGGACAAGGCGAGTTCCTGATAACGATTGGGGCTTTTTCGGCGCACGGCGCCCCGACTTGAGCCGAACCGGTCTCCAGGCGTTGCGCGCGAATCAGCCTCAAGCCGCCCGGTCCGCAGGCACCGGCAGCTTCCACACGTCCTTGGCGTACTCCCGGATGGTGCGGTCGCTGCTGAAGAAGCCCATCCGTGCAATGTTCAACAAGCACTTGCGCTGCCAATCCGCCACCTGCTTGAAGTCGGAAGAGATCCGGCCCTGGGTGTTGGCATAAGCGTCGAAGTCCGCCAGCACGAAATAGGTGTCCCAGTTCATCAGCGCGTTGACAATGCCGGCAAACTGCCCTGGCGTGCGCCCGAATCGGCCCTGTGCAATGGCGTCCAGCACGCGCTTGAGCGCGGGCGAACCCTCGGCCACGCGGAAGGGTTCGTAGCGGTCGCGTCGCCAGGCTTCCACCTCTTCAGCGCGCAGCCCGAAGATGTACATGTTCTCCTCGCCGATGTGTTCGGCCATCTCGATGTTGGCCCCGTCCCACGTGCCCACCGTCAGCGCGCCGTTCATGGCGAACTTCATGTTGCCCGTACCGCTTGCTTCCAGGCCCGCCGTGGAAATCTGCTCGCTCACGTCAGCTGATGGAATCAGCCACTCGGCCACTGACACACGGTAGTCGGGAATGAAGACGCAGCTCAGTTGCCCGGCGGCGCGGCGGTCCTGGGCCACGGTGCTGGCCACCGCATTGATCAAGTGGATGATCTCCTTGGCCATCCAGTAGCCCGGTGCGGCCTTGCCGGAGAACAGGTGTGTTCTGGGCGTGATCTGCTCACCGTCGTCCACGATCCGCAGGTACAGGTGGGCCACGTGCAGGACGTTCAGCAGTTGCCGCTTGTATTCATGCATGCGCTTGCACTGCACATCGAACAGGGTGTCGGGGTTGACCTTGATGCGCTGGTTCTCGGCCACATGCCGCACCAGGCGCAGCTTGTTCTGCCGCTTGATTGCACCCAGCCGGTCCAGGAAGCCGGTGTCGCCGGCATACCGCTCCAGGCCCTTGAGCCGGTCCAGGTCACGCAGCCAGCCTTCACCCACCGCTTCGGTGATGAGTGATGCGAGCGCCGGGTTGGCCTGGTTGATCCAGCGGCGTGGTGTTACGCCGTTGGTCTTGTTGTTGAACTTGGCCGGCCAGAGTTCGTGGAACCGCGGCACCAGGTGGCTCTTCACCAGCTGCGTATGCAGCGCAGCGACACCATTGACCGAGTGGCTGCCGACGATGCTCAGGTTGGCCATGCGCACCTTGCGTACCGCGCCTTCCTCAATGATCGACAGTTCAGCCTTGGCCGCGCCATTGCCGGGCCAGCGCTGCTCCACCTGCTGCAGGAACCGGTGGTTGATCTCGTAGATGATCTGCAGATGCCTGGGCAGCACGTGCTGCACCAGGTCCACCGGCCAACGCTCCAGCGCCTCGGGCATCAGGGTGTGGTTGGTGTAGGCCAGCGTGTTCACCGTCAGCTGCCAGGCGTCGTCCCAGGGCAGCTGCCGTTCGTCCACCAGGATGCGCATCAGTTCCGCCACCGCCAGCGAAGGGTGCGTGTCGTTCATCTGGATGGCGACGCGCTCTGGCAATTCAGCGATGGGCCGACCCAGTCGGTCAAAGTCCCGCAGCGCGTCGCGCAGTGAACAGGCCACCAGGAAGTACTCCTGCACCAGGCGCAGTTCACGCCCTGCGTCCACCGCATCCGTGGGGTACAGCACCTTGGAAATGGTCTCTGACGCCACCTTCTGCTCCACGGCCTTGACGAAGTCGCCGGAGTTGAAGATCTGCATGTCAAAGCTCTCGGAGCTCTTGGCGGAATACAGGCGCAGGACATTCACCGTCTGGCCGCCCCAGCCCACCACCGGCATGTCGTAAGGCACCCCGATCACGCTGCGCCAGCCCATCCACATGGGCAGGTATTCACCATTGGGCGCCTGCACGTGTTCCACATGCCCGTACAGCGGGATCTGGTGCGACTCGGCGTGACGTTCCAGCAGCCAAGGCGAGCTTTCGGCGTTCCAGTTGTCGGGGCGCTCGCGCTGCTGGCCATCAACGATTTCCTGCTTGAACAGCCCGAAGTCGTAGCGCAGGCCGCAACCGGTTCCTGCAATTCCCAGCGTGGCCATGGAGTCGATGAAGCAGGCCGCCAGGCGGCCCAGGCCGCCATTGCCCAAGGCGGCGTCCGGCTCGTGTGCGGCGACCGACTCCAGCTTGTGCCCCAGCGCGTCCAGTGCAGCACCACAACCCGATGCGCTGCCCAGGTTCAGTGCATTGTTGATAAGCGACTGCCCCACCAGGAATTCCATGGAGAGGTAGTACACCCGCTTCTGTTCGGCCTGCACCTGCGCGCTGCGCGTGGCTTCCAGGTTGTCCAGCAAACGGCGGCGAAGGCTGAGGCTAATCGCGCGGAACACGTCGTAGGGGTCGGCTGCAGCGGCGTCAGTGCCTATGCCATAGCGGAGTTCCTCGCGGACGCTGTTCTCGGTCAGGGCCTGTGTGCTCATGGTGTGTCCTTGGTATTGCGAACCTGCATCAGCCATGAGTCCACGCTCAAGCCCGCGTTGCAGGGGTCAGCCCGCATTGAACCGATTTGGGGCGCCCGGCAAAGGCCGAGTAGCGGGCCTGAACCGACTCAATTCGTTTGATCGGCGCGGGTGTCAGCCAGCACGGAGATATGGCGGTGCTTCAGACAGTTGTTCCGGGTCAAGCTGCAGAGCGATGCTGGCTAGAGTTCGGTCCCATGCCCGCGCGGCATGAGCGCGCGGCTTGCATCTGTAGTCTGCACACCATCTGAAGGAGCACCCCGTCATGGATCAGCGTGTCAAAGAACCCTTGTGGAACCTGTTAGGCCTGCTGCACAAGTCGCACCCCTGGCACGGCATCGACGTGGGTGAGCGTTTTCCACAGGTGCTGACGGCCTTCATCGAGATCGTGCCCACTGACACCGTGAAGTACGAGATCGACAAGATCACCGGCCACCTCATGATCGACCGGCCGCAGAGCTTTTCCAATGTGCTGCCTTGCTTGTACGGCTTTGTGCCACGCACCCTGTGCGCAGACGCTGTGGCCCAGCTGGCCGCCCAGGCCACGGGCCGTGCCGACATCGAAGGGGACGAGGACCCGATCGACATCTGCATCCTCACGGAAAACCAGATCTCGCGCGGCGACATCCAGGCCCAGGCCATTCCCATTGGTGGCATGCGCATGATCGACAAGGGCGAAGCCGACGACAAGATCATTGCCGTGCTCAAGGGCGACGCCACCTACGGCGCCTGGCGCGACATCACCGATGTACCGCCCGCCGTCATCGCGCGCCTGAAGCACTACTTCCTGACCTACAAGCGCGGGCCGGACGACCCTGCCGGCGCGTGCGAGATCCACGAGGTCTATGGCGCCGACACGGCGCGCAAGGTGCTGCAGGCCAGCCAGGCGGACTACCAGGCGCGCTTCCCGGACATCCACAGCCTGCTCAACGCCGCCCTGCGCGGTTGAGCACCAGCCGGCACAGGCCTGCATGAAGCGCGACGCCCTGCCCGTACGGCACGCCCCGCAAAGTTCGCCCTGGCCGCTGGGCCCGGTCACCCAAGCCACAGGCACGCATTTCAGTGTCTACGCCCCGGACGCCACGGCGGTGGAGGTGTGCCTCTTTGACGAGTTGGGGCGGCAGGAACTGCAACGGCACGCCCTGCCCCACCGCACCCACGGGGTCTGGCACGGCCACCTGGACGGTGTCGGCGCCGGCAGGCCCTATGGCTTGCGTGCCCACGGACCCTGGCACCCCGCCGCCGGCCTGCGCCACAACGCACACAAGCTGCTGCTCGACCCCGCGGCACGCGAAGTGAGGGTCCGCGAAGACCCGCAGGGCCTCAGGCGCGACCACGACGGCCACGGCAACCCCGACCGCCGCGACAGCGCCGGCGCGGCCTGGCTGGCCGTGACCACTGCGGTTCTACCCCTGGTGGACCCGTCGGAACATGTGCGGGCGCCGGCACCCGATGCGGTGCTGTACGAAGCGCATGTGCGCGCACTCACGCAGCGGCACCCGCAGGTGCCAGAGGCTCTTCGCGGCACCTACCTGGGCCTGGTTCACCCGGCAGTGCTGCAGCACCTGCGCGACCTGGGCGTGACGACATTGAGTCTCATGCCGCTGATGCACTGGCTGGACGAACCTCGCCTCACCCGCATGGGCCTGCGCAACCATTGGGGCTACAACCCCGCGGCCTGGTTTGCGCCCGAGCCGCGCCTGTCGACCGGCAAGACCAGCGCCAGTGCGCGGGCCGAGTGCCGTGAAATGGTGCGCCAGCTGCATGCCGCCGGGTTTGAAGTGGTCATGGACGTGGTGCTGAACCACACCGCCGAGAGCGACCTGGAAGGCCCCACGCTGCACCTGCGCGGCCTGTCCAACCGCCACAGCTACCACCACCACCCGCACCACGCCGGCCAGTACGAAAACTGGGCGGGCTGCGGCAACGTGGTCAATCTGCAAGACCCTTGGACGCTGCAATTGGCGCTGGACGCCCTGCGCCACTGGGTGCAGCACATGGGGGTGGACGGCTTCCGGTTTGACCTAGCACCCGTGCTCGGGCGCGTGGGCCACCAGGGCTTCAGGGCCGACGCGCCGCTGCTGGCCGCCATGCGCCAAGACCCGGTGCTGGGCCGCTGCCGCCTCATTGCCGAGCCCTGGGACATCGGGCCCGGCGGCTACCAGCTGGGCCGCTTCGACGCGCCCTGGCAAGAGTGGAACGACCGCTTCCGCGACACCGCGCGGCGCTTCTGGCTGTGCGGCCACACGCCACGTGCTGCGCTGGCCGATGTGGTGGCGGGCTCCAGCGCCCAGTTCGCGGGCTCCGGCCGCGCCGCCTGCACCAGCATCAACTTCATCACCGCGCACGACGGCTTCACCCTGCGCGACCTGGTCAGCCACAACGCCAAGCACAACCGGGCCAATGGCGAAGACAACCGCGACGGCCACGGCGACAACCACAGCTGGAACTGCGGTGCCGAAGGCCCCACGGAAGACCCGCAGGTGCGGTGGCGCCGTGGGCGCCTGTCAAGCGCCCTGATGGCAACACTGGCCGTCTCCGTCGGCACACCCATGCTGCTGGCCGGCGACGAGCTGGGCCACAGCCAGGGTGGCAACAACAACGCCTATTGTCAGGACAACGACACCACCTGGATCCAGTGGGCTGAGGCGGATGCGAACCTCCTGGCACAGACCCAGGCCTGGCTGGCGCTTCGGCGCAGCCGTGACGTGCTTCGCCGAAGCACCTGGCTGGAAGAGCACCAGGTGCAGTGGCTGACGCTTGACGGCCACCGGCTGGACGACGGCGCCTGGCATTGCCCGCACACACGAACCTTGGGGCTTTGCCTGGGCTTGGGTTTGGGCGACCGCAGCAGCAGCGGCGACGGCGCCATCGCGCAGCCTCCCCTGCTCCTAGTCTTTAACGCCGCACACCACGACGTGCAGTTCCAGCTGCCCAACCTGCCCCAGGGCCAGTGGCACACCTTGCTGGACAGCACTTCCATAGAACCCACGCCCGTCACTGATGGCCGGATTCAAGTCCCGGCCCATGCCGTGGTGGCGCTGGAAGCCCAGCAGGAGAGCCCACTTTGAGCAAGCAGTTGCACAGCAGCCAGTTGGTGCGCAGAACCCTGGCCCTGGTCCTGGCCGGCGGGCGCGGCTCCAGGCTCCAGGACCTGACCCACCGCCGGGCCAAGCCTGCGGTCTTCTTTGGCGGCAAGTTCCGCATCATCGACTTTGCGCTGTCCAACTGCGTCAACTCCGGCATCCGGCGCATTTCCGTCATCACGCAGTACAAGTCGCACTCGCTCATCCGGCACCTGCAGCGCGGGTGGAGCTTCCTGCGCGGGGAACTCAACGAGACCCTGGAAGTGCTGCCTGCGTCCCAGCGCATCGACGAAGACAGCTGGTACCGCGGCACAGCCGACGCCGTGTACCAGAATCTGGACATCATCCGCACCAAGCGGCCGCAGTTCGTGCTGATCCTGGCCGGCGACCACGTCTACAAGATGGACTACTCCATCATGCTGGAAGACCACGTGCAGAGTGGCCGCGCCTGCACGGTGGCTTGCATCGAGGTGCCTCGGCAAGAGGCGACGGCCTTCGGGGTGATGGGTGCCGATGCCGACCGGATGATCACCAGCTTCGAGGAAAAGCCAGAGCACCCCAAGAGCATGCCGGGCCAGCCCGACCGCTGCCTGGCCAGCATGGGCATCTACATCTTCAACGCCGACTACCTGTACGCGTTGCTCGAGGCCGACCTGCAGGACCCGCAGTCAAACCACGACTTCGGCAAGGACATCATTCCCAAGGTCGTGCGGGAACAGCAGGCGCTGGCGCATCCGTTTTCGATGTCCTGCGTGCGTTCTTCAGACGACGCCGAAAACTACTGGCGCGACGTGGGCACGCTGGACAGCTACTGGGCTGCCAACCTGGACCTGGCGGCCACGCTGCCGCAGCTGGACATCTACGACAACGAGTGGCCCATGTGGACGCACCAGATCCAGATGCCGCCGGCCAAGTTCGTGCCCGACCATGCCGGGCAGCCCGGCGTAAACGTGAACACCATCGTGGCCAGCGGCTGCGTGGTAAGCGGCTCCCTGGTGCGCAATTCCGTGCTCTTTCCAAACGTCCGCGTCGAGTCCTTCGCGCAGGTGCAGGACAGCGTATTGATGCCAGGCACGGTGGTGCGCTCGGGCTGCCGCATCCGCAAGGCTGTGGTGGACTGCGGGTGCGACCTGCCGGTAGGGCTGGTCATTGGTGAAGACGCCGCGGAAGACGCACGCCGCTTCCGGCGCACCGAAGCCGGCGTGGTGCTCGTGACTGCCGAGATGCTCAGCGCTCTGGGCTGAAATACACAGCCGAGCTACAGCGCCGTGCTCACGGCCAGGCTGTTCACGGTGCTGGCCAGCGTGACGCGACGAATGGCCTTCTGGTCGTCCCAGGTCACCACCACCAGCACCTCGGTCAAGCTGTCGGGCAGGCGCACGTCAAAGCTCGCCTGGCCAACACCGTCCGTCACGGCCGTGTCGATGAGGTCCAGCGCCACCGCCTCGTCCAGCGGCGTGCCATCGTCCGGGTTCACCATGGTCATGGTGAACACCCGCACCGCGGCATTCGCCGCTGACGTTCCGGCTGCATTGGTGACCGTGACGGCAAAGGCGCCACTTCGGCTGGTGTCCCAACTCATGGTCGTGCCGGGCACGACCTGATCGAAGGTGGTGGGCGCCGCCGTGCCGCCGCCGGACGTGCCTCCGGACCCGCTGTCCGCACCGCCGCCGCCGCCGCCACAGCCCACCAAGGCGGCTGAAACCGCCAACACCGCGCAAGAGATTGCTTTGTTCATGTCGGATACCTTCGGTTGCCGCTCAGGGAGCGCGGTAGGTCAAGGACGTCACGGGCGTGGTGTACCAATCCTTGTTTGACGTGCCCCCGGTGCGGGCCCAGTCCACGATGGCGGGATAGGCCCGGATGACATCGGTCCGTTCTTCCGGGTGCTTCCAGCTGGTCGGGATGTCCAGCGCCCAGGGCCGGCGCTGCGCGTCCATGTAGGTGGTGGTGGTGCCCGCGGTCGTGTTGTCCACGCCGGTCTTGAAAAGCGATGTGGTGGCCAGTGCCGTGGGCGGTTTGCCCGGCAGGTGAACTTCACGGCCACGCTCACCCACGCGGAAGATGAACGGGTTGTAGGGCGGCGAGAACAGGCTTGAAGCCCGCGCGCTGCTGAAGTTGACGGTCAGCTTGTAGTTCTTGATGGGCACCGCCGGGCACCCGGTCTGGGAATTGGCGAACGAGCAGCCCGTGGGCGACGGCATGGCCGCCAGCGACGAGGGCATCACCACAAACACCGCCTCGGACTGCCCGGCTTCCACAGCCAGCGGCGTGGCCGCTGCACCGTTGACCGACAGCGTGGCACTGCTCACCACACTGGCGCTGATGCCCGGAAAGTGCACGGCAAAGCCGCTGTCCACCAGGCCACCACGGGCCACGGCACCCAGTTCCATCTCCACCGCAGCCACATTGCGCTGGGCGTTGAGGATTTCCTTGGAGCGGTAGCGCATCACCACGTCATTGAGGTCGTAGTCGCCCCGTGCAGGCCACTGGTCTTCGTAGGCCAGTGTGCCCCAGCCCGTGGCGCTGGGATAGGAACGCGAGAAGGCGCGTGTGGCGTCGTTCGGGTACTCGTCCAACAGGTCCTTGACCCCGTCACCGTCGGTGTCCGCGTCTGCGGCAGAGACCAAGGGCGCCAGCGAGTCCAGGTTGGCCAGCGACGTGCGCGGGTTCACGTGGATGCCCAGCACGACGTCGTTGAAGTCATGGTCGCCACCCTGCTCGCGGTTGATGTCCTCAAAGCCGATGACCAGCAATTGGTAGTCGGGTCGCGAGGTGCTCAGCTCACGCAAGATCACCGTGTGGACATTCAGGTTCTGTGTGCTGGTGGCTTCGGGGTTCAAGGCGCGCAACGTGTAGAAAACGTTCTTGCTGCTGACGTTGTCCTTCACACCGCCGGTCCTGGTGCCATTGAGGGTTCGGCCCGTGGGCGAGTAGCCGTCGGACACGATGAAGAAGCCCACGCCCGTGCCGGCAGGGAACGAGCCCAGGTACACCGTGTTCTGGCGCGTGCTGCTGGCCTGGTCCAGCGGCGAAGGCATAGACGCGTTGACAAAGACGATCTTCTCCTGCACCTGATCGCGGGAAGTCGGCGGGTTGGCCAGGTCGTAAGTGAAGTAACCCACGCTGTTGCGGTAGCCCGCGCCTTCGCTAAGGAAGGTGACCCAGACGTCCGCGGTTGCGGACAACTGCAGATTGGTCTTGCTGTCACTGTCGGGTATCAGGCCCTGGGAGTTCAGGCGGATGTCGCGCCCTTCAGGCAGCGAAAAGCTGATCTTCGAGGCCAGGTTCGTGGGCAATGCAGGGAGCCCTGCGGGCAGGGTGCGCGTGAATTCGGCGTACAGCGGTGACCCAGTGGAGGCCACGTAGGGCAGTCCGGTGGACACGGTGCCGAAGTACTGCCAATTGATGAGCCCGCCGGTGACGGTGTACCCACACAAGAGGGTACTTAAGAGTGCAAAAAATGCGATCAGCTTGCTGCGACGGCTCATGCCCATGCCTCCGTAGGTGGTGACCTCTTTTCGGTTCGTCACCGGAAAGCTTTAATCGGCGAGTGTCATTGTCAGCACATAATGCATTTTTGCCGTTTATGGCCTCTATCCAGCGGAAGGGCTCACGTACCGGTCACGGCCCGCCTGCTTGGCCTGGTACAGGCGCCGGTCCGCCAGGTCCAACAGGTCCAACGCCTCTGGCACGGCGTCCACTTCTGAGCTGGCCAGGCCCAGGCTCACCGTCACTTCACTGAGGTGCTGGCCTTGCTCATCCGGGATGCGCAGATCGCGCACGACTTGCAAGGCGCGTTGGGCCACGGACTCCGCGCCCTTCAGGTCTGTATCGGGCAGCAGGTAGACGAACTCTTCACCCCCGTAACGGGCCAGCAGGTCGCCGCCACGCAGCAGCACCGACTTCAACGCCAGGGCCACCGCACGCAGGCAGCGGTCGCCCGTGGCGTGACCGAAGCGGTCGTTGTACTGCTTGAAGTGGTCCACATCGATGAGCAGCGCCGCCATCGGCTGGCCGGCGCGTTGGCTCACCCGCCAGTATTCGTTCAGGCGTTCATCGGCCTGGCGGCGGTTGGCCACGCCCGTCAACGCGTCCACATAGACCAGCCGGCGCAGCATGTCGGCCTGCTGCTTCAGCATCACCTGGGTGCGCACGCGTGCGCGCACGATGCGAGGCTCCACGGGCTTGCTGATGAAGTCCGCGGCACCCACGTCCAGGCCCTTGACTTCTGCGGCCGAGTCTCGGTGCGCCGTGATGAACACGACCGGGACATCGCGCAAGATGGGAGCGGACTTCAGCCGCAGGCAGACCTCATACCCGTCCATGCCCGGCATGTCGACATCCAACAGGATGAGGTCGGGTGGCTCTCCCTGTAGCAGCTGCAAGGCTTCGGCGCCGCTGCGAGCCATGATCAGTTGGTGGTCCAGCGCGAGGGCGCTGCGCAGCGCCAGGATGCTGTTGATGTCATCGTCCACCAACAGCAGGCGCGGCCGCCGGACCAGGTCTTCCTGCGGGTCCTTGGCTGAAGCCGGGCTGGGGTTCAGGCTCATATTCGTGGTGTACATGTCCCGGATCTCCCCAGGTGTGCTTGCAGCCCGCTGAGTGCTTCCAGGGCCGCGGGAAAATTCAACTGCCGAATGGATTTGTCCAGCACACTGCCCCAAGGCTGGACTTCCTCGCGGGCCGACAGGCCAAGATGCGAGCCGACGTCCAGGGCACCCAGGTCGCTGCGTTCCAGCAGGGCCCGGAGTTCCTGCAGGTTGGCGGCTTGCAAGGGGTCCAGCGGCTCTTCACGGCCTTCTCGCACCCACGTGCCCTCAGACCACCGGGACTGCAAGGCTTCCAGCCGGGGAAGACTGCTCAGCATCACGGCCACGGCGCGCTCGGCCAACACCATGGCGGCAGGGCCAGACGGCTCCGCAGCCAACTCGCGTTCGGCCGCCGCTGAAGCCTCATACAGCTCCTGCACGCCCAATGTGCCGGCGCTCCCCTTGAGCTTGTGGAACAGGCGCGAAGCCTGCAGAGAATTGGCACGGCTGACGTCCTGCAACACTTGGTCTGGCAGTTTGTGCAGGTCCTGGATCAAGCGGTCCAGCATCTCCAGGTACAGCTCCTCGTCGTGGCCCAGGCGCTTGAGCGCGCCAGCCAGGTCCACGCCATGGGCCTCCGCCAGCGCCATGGGCAGCACCGAGCCCTCGGGCGGGGGGGCTGGCAGTGACGCCTGGTGCCGCGTCAGGTCCAGGATGACCATGACCAGGTGGGCCAGGTCAAAGGGCTTGCCCACGTGCTCATTCATGCCCGCATCCAGGCACGACTGCCTGTCCGCCGCTGAGGCATTGGCGGTGACGGCCACAATGGGCAGCGACTGCAGGGCGGGCATTGCGCGCAGGCGCCGTGTGGCCTCCAGGCCACCCATCATGGGCATCTGCATGTCCATCAACACCACGTCCGGCAAGGACGCCGCATGAGCAAGCCGCTCGACGGCCTCCTGGCCATCACAGGCCAGCGAAACGTGTGCCCCCGCAGCGCGCAGCAATTCGGTGGCGACAAACTGGTTGTCGGGGTTGTCTTCCACCAGCAAGATGCGCAAGCCCATCAGCACCTTGTGCATCGGGCTGGCGCGCGGCGCGGCAGCAGGCAACTGCCCAGCTCGTTCGCTCTCGGCATGCGTCATCGCAGCCAACAGGCGCTGTCGGGTCAAGGGCTTGGACAGCGCGTGAAGACCATTGCTCTCTCGAACTTCGCGCACAGGGCTGGTCATGGCGGCCAGGCGTGGCTTGGTCAACACGAGCCAGACGGGTGCAGGCCCCGGCCCGAAGTGCGCCGCAACGGCCGTGCGGGCTTCAGTCACCCACTGTTCGGCACACAGGATGTAGGTCGGCGGCGCAACAGTGGGCATTCGGTCCTGTGCGGACCAATGGGTCAGGTCGCTTGCACATTCCAACTGCCAGTGCTGCTCGTGGGCGATGGCTGCCACGGCACTGCCAACGGTAGTACTTGGGTCCAGCAGCAGCACGGACGCGCGCGCCGGCCCCTGCACCTTGCTCCGCGACGCACCTTGCACCGGAACCACAGCCTCGAAGCGGCTGCCCTCGCCTAGCTGGCTGCTGACACTAAGGATTCGCTGAAAAAGGTCCACGCCGATCAGGCTCGAAGCGTTGAGGTTCGATGAAGCAACAGACCCTTGCGATGGCGGCTGATCAGAGCGCGAGCTTCGAGCGGTACCGCAAGCCGACGCGGCGCGACGAGTTCCTGGCGACGATGAATGCGATCGTGCCGTGGGCGCAGTTGTGCGATGTGGTGCAGCCGTACTACCCCAAGGGCGTTGGAGGACGGCCGCCGATCGGACTGGAGCGCATGCTGCGCATCCACTTCATCCAGCACTGGTTCAACCTGGCCGACGAAGCCTGCGAGGAGGCGCTGTACGACAGCGCGAGCCTGCGCCGCTTCGTGGGCATCGATCTGGGTCGTGAGCCGGTGCCTGACGCGACGACGATGCTGAAGTTCCGTCGCCTGCTCAACGACAACAAGCTCGGCGAGCAACTGTTTGCCAAGGTCGGCGAGGTGCTGCAGCAAGGCGGGTTCAAGCTCAAGACCGGGACGATCGTGGACGCCACGATCATTGGCGCGCCGAGTTCGACGAAGAACGCTGACAACGCGCGCGATCCCGAGATGCACCAGACCCGCAAGGGCAACCAGTGGTACTTCGGGATGAAGATGCACATCGGCGTGGACAGTCAAAGCGGCCTGGCCCACAGCGCCGTGGTGACGGCGGCCAACGTGCACGACAAACATCCCCTGCCCGAACTGCTGCATGGCAACGAGCGCCGGGTGTATGGCGACAGCGCATACGCCAGTCAGAAGGACCTGATTGCCGGCAAGGCGCCACGGGCCAAGGACTTCACCAACGAGCGGGTGCGCAACCGGCAAGGCGAAGTTGACGAGGCTGCGCGGGCGAAGAACCGCAACAAGTCGCGCATCCGAGCTCGGGTCGAGCATGTGTTCTGCGTGGTCAAGCGCCTGTGGGGCTTCAGCAAGGTGCGCTACCGCGGCCTGGCCAAGAACGCCACGCGGGCGTTTACGGCGCTTGCGCTGGCCAACATCTACTTGGCTCGAGGGCGATTGATGGCACAGGTGCGCCCATGAGGGCAAAGCGCGGGCCCAGAGGCCCGCAAACAAGGCCTTGCGGGCCGACCACGAGCCGAAACTCAACACCACATCGCGCATCATGAAACGTACCGCACACGCATCTCTCGATGCGGCCACTTCTTCAGCCCATCCCTAATGGAGCCGCCCAACGCCTGGACAATGCCCTGCGCCAGCGACAGGCCCAACCCGGCGCCGCCCTGCCGCCGCACCGCGCCTATGGCGCCCTGCGCGAAGGGCTGGAAAATGGACTCCAGCTCGCTGGTGGGGATGCCCGGCCCCGTGTCCTCGACGACCAGGTGCAACGCAACTTCGTCCTGCATATCCGCCGCACCGCCCGTCACCGACAGACTCAGTTTCACCTCGCCTTGCTGGGTGAACTTGACGGCGTTGCCCAGCAGGCAGTTCAGTGCCTGCCGCAGCCGGCGTGCGTCTGACACCACCACTTCCGGCATACCGGGTTCGGTGCAGACAACCAACTCCAGTGACTTCTCGGCCGCCTGCAAACCAAAGACCTCACCCAGGTCGGTCAGCATGGCCTCCAGGTCCATCGGCGCCAACTGCACATTGATCTGCAGCGACTCCAGGCGCGCCATGTCCAGAATGTCGTCCAGCAGGGCCACCTCGCGCCGCATGGCGGATTCGGCGCGTGTCAGGTAGTCCCACTGTGTTGGCGACAAAGGCGTCTGGCGCATGGCAGTCAACATGCCCGAGACCGCATTCAAGGGCGTGCGCACCTCGTGGCTCATGTTGGCCAGGAAGGTGCTTTTGGCACGCAAAGCCGCCTGTGCGTCGTCGCGCGCCTTTACCAGCCGGGTGACGTCCATGCGCACGCCCACCACGTGTCCGTCGGGTTGGCGGTGGTCCACCACACGCAGCCAACGGCCATCCGCCAAAAGTCGGTCAGCCGCCGAGTGGCCGTTGGCGGGCAGGTCCAGGCGCTGACTCAGCCAAGCGTCTTCGTGGCCCAGCGCTTCGGGGTAGTGGCCCAGCCGCAGCCCGTGCTGCAGGATGGACTCGTAGGTGCTGCCCAGCGGGAACTCCGCCTCGCTCAACTGGTAGAGCTGGCGGTACACCTGGTTGCACATCACCATGCGCCCGGCAGAATCAAAGATCACGAAGCCTTCTTCCAAGGCTTCGATGGCCGCGTTCAGCAGCAGATGCTGGGCGCGTTGCTCGCGTTGAGCTTCCACCCGGTCCGTGATGTCATGGACCATGCCCACATAGCCGGTCAACTGGCCCTGAGCGTTCAGCAGGGCCTGCGCCTTGCAGTGCACCCTGCGCGGTTGGGGCAGGTGCTCCTTGACGTTGAATTCCAGGTCGAAAGGGACGCCGTCCCTCACCGCCGCATTCCAGGCTTCGAAGACGGCGGCACGGGTGGCACCCGTGAGTGCCCGCGTCCAGCCATCGCCAAGGCTTTCTTGCGCACTCAAGCCGTAGAAGGTCCGCCAGCGGTCATTCGTGTAGGTGCAACGCCCCTCGGGATCGGTCAGGAAGATGCCCAGCGGCGAATGGAAAAGAATGGCCTGCAGGCGCGCCTCTGAACGCTGCAGCGCCTCCATCACCGCCACCTTGCGCTGCCGCTCAACCCGCATTTCCAGCATACGCGAGGCCGCTTCGGCCAGGTGGGCCATCGCGGCCCGCTGGCCGGCGTCCAGGCGGCGGGCCTGGGTGTCGATGACGCACAGGGTGCCTATGCGGCAGCCGTCACTCAGCACCAGCGGAAAGCCGGCGTAGAAACGGATGCCCGGCTCACCGACAACCAAGGGGTTGTCGGCAAAGCGCGGGTCCTGCAAGGCGTCAGGCACTTCCAGTGCGCCGTTGCCCAGAATGGCGTGCGCGCAGAACGCCTGGCTGCGCGGTGTCTCGGTTGTGTCTGGCAGCCCATGCCGGGCCTTGAACCACTGGCGCTCACGATCCACCAGACTCAGCAGCGCGATGGGCGTCTTGCACACCTCGCTGGCCGCATTCACCAGTGCATCGAATGCCGCTTCGGGTTCCGAGTCGAGCACATTCAAGGCGTGCAGCGCGCGCAGCCGCTTGGCGTCGTTCGCGAGGCTGTCCACCGAATGCACGACTTGATCCATCACGACACCGGGTGCGCAGCGGGACCGACCCTGTGCCGGGCAGCCGCCGGCTGGGCTTCAGCATCCGGCCTGCCTTCCGGCACGGCGTCGGCGCGCCAGGCGGGCGGCACCACGACCGCCGCGCCTTGGGCCGCGCGCGGGTCCGGGCCCACCTGGAACAGCCTGCTCAGGAGCATGCGGCGCCGAACGGAGGCATCGGTCTGCACCGACAGGAAGACATCGGCCGCGGTCTCGGCTTCGGCGGGGCTGTCGGCCGAAGGCCCGTCGTCTTGCCAGGCCGGCGCATGCACCACACCCACGGCCAGGCCGCCGAGGATCTGGCGCCAGTCTTCGCTGAGCAAGTCCCATTGAGCCGGTGCCAGCGGGCGGCGACCCAACCAGGTGCGCCGGCCCATCACCACGTCACCCAGCGGCTTGACCAGGCTGAGCCAGTGACCGAACCGCGTGTGCGGCGCGGGCGCGGCCACCACCCACAGTTGGCGCATGCCGGACTGCCCCAGCGCGTCAAGAACGCCCGTTGCCACCGGCTGCTTCACGGCGCGCGGCGGTAGGCCACGGGCGGTGCGCAACCAGCCGTCCAGCAGGCCCGGCAGCCAGAACAGGCCAAAGACCAGCGCCGCTACCCCACGGCTGGTCCAACCCGGTGTGGGGGCTTCGGCACCCGAGCGCAAGGCCATCAGCAAGCCATCCGTCGTGGGCAGCTCGATGGTGACGCCCAGATCCAGTTGGTGCAGACGGTTGCCGCAGGCCACTCCGCCCTGCACGGACAGGCCCTCGCCAATGAAGGTGTTGGGCAGCACGACGGCATGGGCCACCGAACTGCCGCGCGTGACCACCACGTCGCGCTCCAGCACCACCTCGGGGCCGATGTGCGCATCGGCATCCACCAGGCAGCCCGGGCCCAGGAGGACCGGGCCTTCGATCACGGCCTGCGGGTGCACACGCGCGCTCGGGCTCATGCCACCCCAGGGCGTCTTGATCCAGGAGCCGGGCAGCTGACGGGCAGGTTCCAGGGCAGGCTCAGGCTCCGCCACCGCCACCTGCGCGCCCAGCAGATCCGCGGCCGTGCCTGCACGGGCCGTGCGCGCGCCAGCACAGATCAAGGCCCGTTCAGGTGCTTCGCCCAGCAGGTGTGCCATGAGCGTGTTCCAGTTGCCCCCCGTGGGCCACAGGCGCAGTGCGGCTGGCGTCGCTGAGGCCCAGCCTGACCAAGACTGCGGCTCGCGGTCGTCCACCCAGGCCACCGCCTGGCGTTCGGCCAGTTCTCGCACAGCCTGGCGCCCAATCCAGCGCTCGGAGTGCCCCACCACCACGCGCTCCACGCCCTGCCAGTCAATGACCGACAGCACGCTGTAGGGATGGGACTCATCCTTGGCCAGGTGCCACTGCACCGCCAAGCCCCACCGTTCGCCCATGCCGACCACATGGCGCAGGGCTTCGGGCTGGTGGCTCACCACCAGATGCACGCGGCGCACACCGGCTTCGGCCAGATGCTCCAGCGCACGCTCCAGGAAGCTGGCGCAACCCAGGGGCAGCAAGGATGCAGGGAGGCTGCGCTGAGCAGGAATGCTGGCATCCGTCGCTTCACAGGCAAACAGCACGGCCGAAACGGCAGCGCCCACGGGCAGTGCCGCACCGGGTTCCGCCACCACGGTATCCACCGCCGGCTGACGCCAGCCCATGCGCTGCATGAGCACGCGCGCCAGGAAGCTGAAGTTGCCCAGAAGGTAGCGGCGCCACATGCGACCGGGCTCCTGCATCAGGCGATAGACCCATTCCAGGCCGCTGTCGCGCATCCACTGCGGCGCGCGGTTGATGCGTCCGGCCACAAAGTCGAAGAGGCCGCCCACGCCCATCACCACCCGTGCACCGAACTGCGGCAGGTAGCGGTCGATGAAGACGTCTTGTGACGGCACGCCGCGGGCCACCAGCACCACATCGGCCTGACTGGCCTTGACAGCCGCCACGACCTGCCCTTCTTCAGCGACGGTGAAGAACCCGTGCGCCACGCCCACGATGTCCACTTCCGGCCAGCGCTGGCGGATTTGGTCCGCCACGGCCTCGGCCACACCGGGCTGCCCGCCCAGCAGGTACAGCTTGGACTTGCGCCGTTCCATCAGCGCGCACAGGCGCGGGAAGAGATCGGTGCCATTCACGTTCTGGTGCAGCGGTTGACCCAGGATGTCTGCGGCCACCTTGATGCCAATGCCGTCGGGCAGCACCAACGCGGCGCGGCCCAGGGCACGGCGATAGGCTCGGTCGCTTGCGGCGATGTTCACGCAAGCCGGGTTGACGAAGCTCACCTGCTGCGTCTCGGTGCCTGCCAGAGAAGCGTCCAGCCGCCGCAGCGCATCGTGCATGTTCAAGTTGTCAAAGGCCACGTCGCACACGCGGACGCGGTCGGCTTGCGGCGCCACACTGTGCATGGGCAGCGGCGCCAGCACGCAGGCCCTGAAAAAAAGGCCCAGGTCATGGCCCAGGCTGCGCTTCGCCAGGTATTCGTGGTCGCACTCCACCTCACTGGCGTAGGCCACAGCCGTGCGCCGACGAAGCCCCCACAAGGTGACCACGCCCGGCCTCACGCCATATGCGGTCACGGCCCGCGGCAGGTTGTCCAGCGACGTGGGGCCCACCCAGGCCAGCCGGCCGGCCAGCACGTCAAACACCACAGGCCACGATGCGGCGCCCAGGCGGCCCAAGAGCCGGCCAGTGAAGCCCGCAGGCAATTGCAGACGGTGACGCCGCGCGGGGCCTGCGGCATCGGACGGCGATGCCACCGGCACGCGTGGAGCCACCAGGCGGACCAAGCCATAGGGCAGGCACAGCAGCAGCCCCAGCACGGCAGCCAGTGCAACGTCCCAAGCTCTCAACAGCTGTTGCGTCCGGCGGGAGTCAGACGCAGCAGGCGCGCCGACAAACAACCGCGTTTCGTCCAACCACTGGCTCATGTTGCTTTCCCGTTCATGTGCTCTTTCGTTGTGCAGCCAGCTCGCCTCAGTAGGCGCCCTTGCCCTTGACGACAGCCGGCACGGTTTCCGCAATCAGCTTCACGTCGCCTGCAATGGAGTTCTGCCGGATGTATTCCAGGTCCATCTCCACCTGCTGGGGAAAGGGCACCTCGGAGCGACCGTTGACCTGCCAGATGCAGGTCAGGCCGGGCACCACCGTCAGGCGTTCGCGGTCATGCAGGCTGTACCGGGCCACCTCGCCCACCAGGGGCGGCCGGGGGCCCACCAGGCTCATGTGGCCGCGCAACACACACCAGAGCTGGGGCAGTTCGTCGATGCTCGTGCGGCGGATGATCCGGCCGATGCCAGTGATGCGCGGGTCGCGCTTCATCTTGAAGGTCACGCCTTCGGCACCATGCTGGTTGGCCGCCTCGATCTGCCGGCGCACCTCTTCAGCATTGACCACCATCGAGCGGAACTTGGGGAAAGGGAACTCGACGCCGTGCTTGCCCACGCGCGTCTGCCAAAACAGCACCGGGCCGCGATCCGTCAGCTTGATGGCCAACGCGACCATCATGAACAGGGGTGAGAGCAGCAGCAGCGCCGGCAGCACGAGCACAACGTCCAGAGCACGCTTGAGTCGCGGGAATCGCTGGGTGGACCACCACCACTGCACACGCATGCGGCGGGCGTGCAGACGGTTGCGCCAGGGGGCCCTGGGCTCAACCACGGCGGCGGCCTTCGGTTGCGCCATGGGGTTGGCGCCCGGCTCGGGTGTCGCTTCAGGTGCAGGCTTGGATTCAATCATGTGCAGTTGCTCACGGTCAGTCGGCAAGGGCCACGACGGCAGACGTCGGGTTTTCGGCCTCCGCCGTGACAACTTGAACCCGCAACCGCACGGGAGTAAGACCCCAAGACCTGCGCTTTTCGGTCCTTCAGGCCGGGGCAGATTGGGGCCTACTGCTGCGGTGTCAAATCAATTGGAAAGTCCGCGATGGAACTGAGTGGCCGGTCGCTGGAGGGCGACGTTTTGCTGGTTGAACTGCGCGAGGACGCCCTGGACGCCGCCAAGGTGCGCGCGTTCAAGGACACCTTCACCTCCGTGGTCGGCACGCACAAGAAGGTCGTGCTGGATCTGGCCGGTGTGCGCTTCGTGGACAGCTCCGGCATGGGGGCCCTGATCTCCTGTTTGCGGCTGCTCGACGGCCGCGGCGGCGACCTGCGCTTGGCCTCGTTGTCCAAGCCGGTCCGCGCCTTGCTGGAGCTGATGCGCATGCACCGGGTCTTCAGCATCCACGACACCCCTGGCGAAGCGGCAAGGGCCTTCAGCTGATCGTCGACGCCGCGTCCATCCTGAGCGCTGTCCACCGGCACCTCGCATGAGCGAAGCACTGCCCCTGCCTGGGCGCGGCATCAAGCCTTTGGTCAGCCTGCGGGCCCACCCGCGGCTGGCGCTGCTTGCCTTGGTGCTGGTCATCCTGGCAGGCCTGCCGTGGGCGTGGGTCAAAGGCAAGCCCAGCTACATGAGCGAAGCGGTCTTTCAAGTGGCCCCGCGCTACATGAAGAACCTGCGCGAGGACCAGGAAATGGAGTTCCAGTCCAACACGCAGTACCGGCAGTTCGTTCAGCACACCATGCGCAGCGTCACACGCCATGACGTGCTGAAGGCGGCCCTGGATTCGCTCAAGGACAAGCGCTACCTGTGGCAGAAAGAGGCCGAGACCGAACGGCGCGCGATCGACCGGCTGAGGGAGCAGCTGATCGTGGCCGCGGTGCCCGACACCTACCTCGTGCGCATTGCGCTAGAGGGCGGCAAGAAGGAAGGCCTGGCCGAGGTGGTCAATGCGGTGACCCAGGCCTTTCTGTCGCGCATGAAGGCAGAGGACATCTACGGTGCTGACGAACGCACCCTGAGCCTGCAGCGCCGCGAAAAGGAACTATTGGCGCTCATCGGCGAAAAGGCCGACAAGCGCGGCATCATCGCCCGCGAACTCAGCCTGACCACCTTCAACGAAGGCACTCCAAATCCCTACGACAACCTCGTGCAGTCGCTGCGCACACGCGTGGCCGAGAGTCGGCAGCGCCGCATCGAGGCCGAGGGCTCGCTGGCGGCCTTTGATGCCGTTTCAGACACCAGCATCTCGGTCCGGTCGGTGAGCGATGCGGTGCTCAATGACCCGGGCCTGAACTCATTGAAGGCCGCATTGCTGAAGCGCCGTGCCGATCTGCTGGTCAGCATCTCCGGCATGAAGGCCGACCATCCCTTGCGGCTGTCTGCCGAACGCGAACTGAAGGAGATTGACGTTGAACTCAAGCAGCAGGCCGACACCTTGCGCGGCACCATCAACGCTAACCTCAAGGCCCGCCTGAATGGCACCGTGGCCCAGGCCCGGCACGTGGAGTCGCTTCTGGGCCAGGAACTGGCCGACCTGGAATCCAAGGCCACAGAATTCGCGGGCCTGTTCCAACGCGCAATGCTGCTGACGACCGAGCTGAACCAGGCGCGCCAGGACCTGGAAAAAGTGCGGGACCGCTTGGGCTACCTGAACGTGGAAGCTAACTCGCTAGGCTTCTTGCGGATGGTCAGTGAGGCCCTGCCGCCGGACCAGCCCTTCGGGCCTGGCCGCAAGAAGCTGCTGATCATGGTCCTGCTGGCGGCCATCGCCGCTGCAGCGCTCCTGCCTGTGGCCCGTGACCTGATGGACAAGCGCTTGTACACGGTCAACGACGTGGAGCGCCTGATGGGCATTCCGCCGGCCGGCTGGCAGATCGAGCGCGGTGACGCCGCCGCTGAGATATTCGCCGAAGAACAACTGCGACGGCTGGCGTCTAGCCTGGTGCGGGCGCGTGACAACAGCGGCAGCAGAGTCTTTGGCTTCACGGGCATCAAGCCTGCCGTGGGGACCACCACGTTGGTCCTGGACCTGGGCCGCACCTTGCAGGCGCTGGGCTTCAAGGTGCTGCTGGTAGAGGCCAATGGCGTCACGCGCGATGAACGTTACGAGACGAACAAGCCTGGGCTGCTGGAGTTCCTGCGCGGCAAGGCCAAGTCCAGCGAGATCATTGGCGGCCGCACCCAAGAGGAACCGCCGCGCGTGGCCGTGGGCGGCAATGGCGTCGAGGCGCTGCCCCGCCTGGACCGATTGAAGGCGGTCATCGTCCATTGGGGCAGCATCGCCGACTTCGTGTTGGTGGACATGCCTGCCCTGTTGTCTTCGGCCGACGCCGAACTGCTGGCCCGCACCGTGGGCAACACCTTGCTGGTGGTTCAGGCCGGCCGAACCGAAAAGGGCGAACTCATGCGCGCGCGCCGAACTCTGCTGCGCATCGACCCCGCATCGGTGGGGGTGGTGGTCAACCGCATCGCGCCCTTCCAGGGCGGTGGCTACCTGAAGGAACAGATGATCGAATCGATCACCGGCCGCTCCGCGGGCGCCTTCCTGAACCGGCCCGACTGGCGCCTGCGCTGGGCCACCTGGCGCTTGAAGCGACGCCACAAGTGAACCTGCGCAGCGGGGCCGGGGCTGCATGGCGTGCCGGCCTGCTGCTGTGCCTGTGGCAACTGGCCTTGGGGCCTGCACAGGGTGCGGGTGAAGCGCAGCTCACACCCGGTCCAAACACGGCCCAATGGCCCCGCCTGGGCCTGAACCTGGGCCACCGCACGGCCTGGGGCGCCGAGCAGCTGATGGCCAATGTGCTGCGCAACCCGGGCCTGGAAGCAGGCATCGACGGTGCCCTGGTGGTGGTCAGCCAGGCCGCGGGCGGCTTGGTGAGCGACAACGCCGCCGCGCTGAATCGGACTGAAGGATTCTGGGTCGGCGCCCGGTTCACGGTGCTGACTGGGGCTGATGCCGGCATGGAAGGCTTGATCAAGGACAGCCACCCCGCACCAGGTTCGCCTGCCGGGCCCAGCCGATTCCTGCTGGACCCGCAGCCCGTGCGCCTGGCGGCAGGCGATGTGATCGCGGTGCAGGGGCAGCAGGCGGCCGAACCTGTCCCTTTGTGGTGGACACAGGGTCGCGTGCGGGCCTTGGCCGGTCAAGGCCGGCCGGGCTCCCCCGGCCGTCAGTCCGTGCGGCTGGACGCCAGCAGCGTGACCGAAGCTGCCCTGCTGAACCACCTGGACGGCATCACCGCACGGGCCGGCAAGCTGCTGAAAGTGCAAGGGCCGTGGCTGTTCTCCATCTGGTCACGCAAGACCACCCCCCAAGCCCGTGTGCACGTGAAGTTCAGGCGCCACGGCAGCGCGGCCTGGTTGGATCACAGCTGGGAACCGGGCAGCCAGTGGAGCGAACTGAGCCTGCCCTTTGAGCCGCGCGACACGGGGCCGGATGGTCCGCTGGAACTGTCCATCACCGTGCGGGGTGGCTCTGTGGACCTGGACGACGTGTACCTGGGCGAGTCCCAAACGGGCGCAGGTGGGTTCCGCCGCGCCACCGTGGACGTGCTCAAGCTCCTGCGCCCGGGTTACCTGCGTGAGTGGCAAGGCCAACTGGGCGACAGCGCCAGCAACCGCGTGGCGCCGCCGCAGGCGCGGCAACCGACCCGGTACAGGCCCGGGGCGCAGGACTGGTTCTTCCACTATGGACTGTTCGAGTTTGCCGAGCTCGCCGCTGCGGTGGGCGCGCGCCCTTGGTTTGTGCTGCCCGCGGTCAGCTCGCCGTCTCAGGCCCAGGCGCTTGGGACTGCCTTGCGCGACATCTGGCTCAAGCACCGGTTTGAAGAGATGGTGGTGGAGTACGGCAACGAACACTGGAACCCGATCTTCCGCGCCGCGGGCATCACCGACCATGGCCAGTTGGCGCGTGTCAGTGCCCTGCTGTTTGACGCCCTGAAGAAGGCCGCCGGGCCCGAGGTGCCCTTGCACCTGGTGCTGGGTGCGCAGTTTGTCCGCCCCGAAGCGGCCACCGCCCTCCATGCCCCGGGCATGCCTTTGAACAGTGTCGCGGTGGCGCCCTACTTCAGCTACCGCATGTCGCGTGAGCAGACCGTCGCCGACATGACCCGGGAAGCGCTGGCCGAACCCGAGACGCACTTTGCAGCGTGGCGGCGCCAGCTTCCAAAGGCGGTGGACCTGAGCGTCTATGAAGTCAATGCGCACACCACGGCAGGTGACGCGCCCGAAGGGCCACGCGCCCAGTGGGCCGAGTCCAGCGGCATGGCGGTGGGGCTGGGGCGGCGGCTACTTCAAGCGGCTCAGCACGGCGTGCGGCGCCAGGCCGTCTACAAACTCGCGGGCTTTGATACGCCGGTGGACCACCGGCCATCAGGGCTGGTGCCGCTCTTCGGCATCACGCGCACGCTGGGGCCCCCTGCGCAGCTGCGGCCAGGCGGCCAGGTGCTGGCCGCCTTGAACGCTCTGGACTGGACCAACACCACCGAAGCCACGTGCGCCGGGCCTGGCTGCGACAAGACCCTGGCCCGCTACTTTGGCGGCGGCAGCCAACTGGCCCTGGTGTCGAGTGGGGACACGGCGGTGCCACTGAGTTGGGCCTGCCCGGCCCACCTGCCGAAGTCCTGGCGGCTGCGCTGGCTCAGTGCGGACACGCCCGGCGCAGCCCCAGCCAACTGGCAGGAGAGCCGGGTAGCGTGTCAGTCGGGCCGGGTGCGCTGGACGGTGCCGCCCCGCAGCCTGGCCGTGGCCGAAGCCCGGTGACGCCGCCCTGGGTTCGCTGACCCGGGGTCAGTGTTTCGGAGTGAGCAGCGTGGTCTCGGCCGCGTTCAGCCAGCGCCGCAACTGCCGAGCCTCTTCACTTTGCAGGTCAGCCAAGCGCACACCGGCCCGCACCTGGCCGTTGGCCAAGGCGCGCGTGTGCACCACCTCCAATCGGGGCACCTGGATGCGCATGCCATCCAGCACCAGCACCGCTTCACCCTGGTTCAACAGGCTTTGCGGCGGTCCGTTCAAGGCCAGGGCAGCGCCGGACTCCGAAAGGTCCAGCACCCGCTGCACCATGCCGGGCTGCGCCGTCAGCAGTTCAGCTTCATGCCCCAGGCTGTGGACGATTTCAACGCGGCGGTGCTGGCGGGACTGAACGCAGAGCACTTCGCCCGGCAGTGGTGCGCGCCAAAGGTCGCCCAGGCTGGTGGGCACAAGGCGGAGCGTGAACATGACGGCCCCGCGCGATGAAGAGCCCACGACATTCACGCAGCGATCAGCGGCCTGACCCAGCGCCACTGCGCAGCGCAGCGTGATTTGACTCTTGGTCACGGCAAAGACCTGGGCACGCCCAAGCCCCTGTCCTTCACTGCTTTGAAGACTGAGCGCACCGCGGTCGGACTCCAGCAGGCGCAGGAGTTCCAGCACACGCTCAGACTCCGTGACCGCCAGATCGCACAGCGGCAAAGGAACCGGTGCAGCCAGGGACGCCGGGGACTCACCCAGCATCGATTGCACGCCTTGCCAAAAGCGATGGAGCATCACGCACGACCTCAGGCGATGGGTTCGGCGTCAAGCGCCAGGCGGGCGGCTGCAGGCTCGGACGGCTTGGGGCGCCGGTGCTTGACCACCGCGGGGATCCCGGCTGCCAGGGCGCCGGCCGGCACGTCACACAGCACCACCGCATTGGCCCCGATGACGGCGCCGTCGCCAATCTTCACTGGCCCCAGGATCTTGGCGCCGGCCCCGATGTCCACGCCATTGCCGATGGTCGGCGCACCGGCAATGCCCGTGCGCCGCAGGCCCAGCGTCACGCCGTGGCGGATGACCACGTCATGGCCGATGACCGTGTCGCCGCTGATGATGATGCCGCCGAAGTGCTCGATCACCAGGCGGTCACCGACCTGTGTCTCGCAGGGCAGGTCAATGCCGGTAAGGATCTGCGACGCGATCTTCAGGAACTTGTAGATCAAGGAAAGGGGCTTGCGCAGCAAGGCGGGCCGCACGGTGTAGCGCCAGCGGCCAAAGCGGTAGACCAGCAGCACCCACACGCCCTGACGCCAAGGGTCGCGTTCGTGCGCGGCAAAGTCGGAACGGACGTTTTCGAACATGGTCCACCTGCTGAACTACCAGGGGCGCGGCGGAGACACGCGCCCGCCCATGGTTTCGCCCCAGGCTTGCTGCAGCACAGCCACCAGCGCCTCGGACTCTTCGGCCTTGTCCACCTGCCCCTTGCGGCGCGCATTCCAGGCCCTGAGCGCATGCCAGTTGCACTCCAGCCGGTTCACGGCCCAGGCCACGGGCAGCCCGTGGTGCTTGCGGTAGTACAGCAGCCCGGCGCGCACGCGCCACAGCGTCAACTGCGATCCGGCCTTGGACACTTTCTGCCCCGTGACAGTCTTCGCCGATTCGCCGCCGATGTGCTGCACGCGCAGTTGCGGCCAGTAGTGCACCTGCAGCCCGGCGGCCTGCAAGCGGCGGCAGAGGTCGACCTCTTCGTAGTACAGGAAGAAACGCTCGTCAAAGCCCTTCAAGGACGCAAAGGTGCTGGCGCGAATGAATGCAAAAGCCCCGGGCACCCAGTCCACCACAGCGGCGGCTCCCGGGTCTGCCCAGGTGCGGTCAAAGTGGCCCCACAACTTGGACTTCGGGTAGCGCGCAGCCAGCCCGCTGAGCACCACGAATTCCTGGAACAGCGTCGGGAACATGCGTGCAGAGGGTTGGGTGCTGCCGTCGGTGTCCAGCAGCCGCCCGCCGGCCATGCCCACGCCCGGCGTCTGCTGCATGAGGCGCATGCCGTCTTCCAGCGCACCAGGCTCGGGCAAAGCGTCCGGGTTCAGCAGCAGCAGCATCGCGCCGCGTGCGTGCTGGGCGCCCAGGTTGTTGCCCGCGGCAAAGCCCAGGTTGTGCTCGCTGCGAACCAGCCGAACCCAGGGGTAACGGGCAGCAAGTTCGTCGGCGGTGCCGTCGTGGGACGCGTTGTCCACCACCACCACTTCGGCGTCCAAGGGGGCCAGTTGCGGCTGCAACTGGTCCAGCAAGGCGCCAATCAGTCGCTTGGAGTTGTAGGTGACGATCAGCACGGACAAGGCGCACTTCACGGGCGTGGTCGCGCCGGCAGTGCTGGACGCGCCGCGCTGCAACGCAGGTGCCGCCCCGGCTGAGCCCTTTTCAAGAACGGGAGAAGTCATGTCGGTCCTCCTGGGCCCGGCTCTCGTTCGGAGCGGACCCACTCTGTCTTGCGCCCTGCGGCCTTCACGACCTTGGCCGTGAGCAGCAGCTTCCAGACGATGTAACCCGGCACCTGCAGAAGTGCCGACCAATGGGCGGGTTGTGCGTCGATCAGGCGCAGCCCGGTGAACACGTGCCAGACCACCACCACCAGGCAGCCCAGGGCCCACAGCGCTGCCGCGCTGCTGCCCACCACGCCCAGGCCCAGGGTCAGCAGCAGCAGGCCCACGTGCAGGGCCAGCGGCAGCAGCAGCAGGTCCAGCGTCGGGTCTAGCAGGCGCGCGTTGCGCGTCAGGCCTTGCCACAGCAGGCCGGGTACGCGGTCCAGCGCCAGGCGCAGCCGGCCGCCTTCCCAGCGTGCACGCTGGGTGCCGGCGGCAGCGTCGGCGGTGGGCATGTCGCCGCGGACGGTGGTGGTGTCGACCCAGTGCACGCGCAGGCCCAGTTGCACCAGCAGGATGTGGTACTCCACGTCCTCGACGATGGATCGTGCGGTGTAGGGCACTTGTTCCAGGGTCTGCCGCGACAAGGCAAATCCGTTGCCCAGGATGCCCACCGACAGGCCGAGCGCGTCGCGGCCGCGGGGCCGCAGAACGTTCCACGCCGCCCAGGCCACTTCGGACAGCGTGCCCCGGCGGCTGACCAGTGCGTCACGCACCAGGTAGCGGCATTGCAGTGCAGCCGTGTCGGGCGTCATGTGCGCGCGCAGCGTGTCCACAAAATGGAGTTCGACGTCGGTGTCCGCGTCCACCACCACAAACCAGTCCACGCCCGGGATGTGCTCAAAGGCGTACTCCAGCGCGTAGCCCTTGCCTCGGTCAGCGTCGTTGAATCGCTCCAGCACCTGCACACCCGCGCTGCGGGCCACATCAGCGGTGTTGTCTGTGCAGTTGTCGGCCACAACCCAGATCTGGGTCAGCGCGTCGCCATGGCAAGCCGCCTGCAGGCTGCGCAGGGTGCGAAGCAGGTGTGACCCTTCGTTGTGCGCGGGCACGACGATGGCCACCTTCAGTGCGGCCGCTTGCGGCTTCAGGGTTTTGGCGGCGGGCCGCCTGTGCGCCGCCAGGGTCAGGACGGCCAGGTACAGCGTGCCCGGCAAGGTCAGGGCCAGCAGCGCCAGGGCTGCAAACTCAATCCACATGGCAGGCCTTTGTCTTCACCGGTTCGTTGGGCAGGGCATTGTCGGCGCCGAAGAAGTGCTGGATGCGGCGCGCCTGCAAGGCCGGAGATGCCGGCTCGCCTGGGTCGGCACGCTGGGCCAGCAGGTCCGTCCAGGGCAAGCTGCGGGTCTTCTGCAGGTACAGGTCGTGCAGTGCCGCGGTGCTGCCAATCACTTTGGCCGGTACGCCGCCCACCACCGCACCTGGCGGCACGTCGCGCGTGACCACGGAATTGGCCGCCACCACGGCGTCGGGCCCAATGGTGACGCCGGGCATCACGATGGCCTGGTGCCCGATGAAGACGTTGTCGCGGATGTCGATCTTGCCGACACGGTCGATCTCGCCGCCATAGGCGTTGCGCAACATGTTCACCACGCCGTCGTGGCCAAACAGCGTGCAGCCTGATAGCCGCACGTTGTTGCCCAGGCGGACGTAGCCCGGGTCGGTGATGACGACATTGGTCTGGATGGAGCAGCGCTCGCCCATGGCGTGCAGGCCACCGAATCGGCGCAGGTACAGCGCCCATTCCTCGCCGTTGGGCGGCTGCAGCTTGCGCCACAGGCCGGCCAGGCGGCCGGACTGCAGGGCGGTCTTGCGGGCCATCTGGCCCAGTCGTTGGCGAATTCCCACGCTCAGGTCCCGGCCCGCAGCGCGAGCACTGGCTCGGTGCCCGCTCGGCGCCGCTCCATGGCGCTGAACAGGTGCGACAAGCCATCCACGTTCCGGTGCGTGTCGTAGTGTTCGCACACCATCTGCCGTGCTGCCTGGCCCAGCCTTGCACGCAGGGCCTGGTCGGCCACCATGCGGCCCAGCTGTGTGCTCAAGGCGTCCACATCGCCGGGCGTGGCCAGCAGCCCGTTCACGTCATGCCGCACCAGTTCTGGAATGCCGTTGACCGGCGTGGTCACGCAGGGCACGCCACTGGCCATGGCTTCCATCAACACCACGGGAATGCCTTCGGCCAGGCTGGGCAGCACAAACGCGTCGGCCTGCTGCAGTTGGCGATGGACCTCGGCGGTGTTCAAGGCCCCGGTGAACGTCACGCAGTCGCTCAGGCGCGCATCCTGCACCGCCTGCTGCAAACGTTGGCGGTCGGGCCCGTCTCCGACCACGGTGAGGTGAAATTCGGCGCCCTGTGCCTTCAAGTGCGCGCAGGCCTGCACCATCAGCAATTGGCCTTTGGCCGGAGCCAGGCGGCCCACGCTGAGCAGCCGAGTGGGCGCAGGCGCGCGAGTAGTCGCACGCGGCACGAAATGCTGCGTGTCCACGCCCAGCCGGCAGACCTGCATCTTGGGCCAACAATGGGGCGGAGACAGGCGCATGAGCTGGCTCCGTGCAAACTGGCTGATGCAGATGACGTGGTCCGCTCGCTGCATCTTCAGCACCAGGTGCTGACCCGGGACGTCGTCAAATTCGTCCGGCCCGTGGATGGTGACGGACAGGGTGCAGCCGCTGTAGGCCTTGACCAGCACACCCACCGTCGAACCCACGGTTCCGAAGTGCGCGTGCAAGTGGCTGTGGTGGCGCTTGTCCATCCAGCGCGCCACCATCATGGCTTCCAGCGCGTAGGCCAGGCTGTACAGGCGCCGCGCGCCGCGCCCCAACGACCAGGCCAGCGCCAGTGCGCGGATCAATCCCTTGGGGTTGTGCGTCAGCGCCCAGAACAGCGCCGACAGGGCACCCGCCGCGCCGTGCGATTTCAGGCAATAGGTGGTGCGCGCTTCTTCGGCTTCGTCCGGCGTCATGCGGTCGGGCGTGCGGTCCGGCGGGTTCACGCTGGCCACATGTACGGTCCACCCCAGGCGTCGCAGGCCCAGGACTTCGCGCAGGATGAAGGTGTGGGAGACCGCCGGGTACCGGCTGACGAGGTAAGCCAGGCTGCCTTTGTGAGCCGTCATGCGAGCTTCTCCAGGTGTGGCGCCTGCGGCGCCTGAATCAGTCGGTCATACAGCGCAGACGCTTCGCGCAACTTGGCCGGCCAGGTGTAGCGGGCCACCACGCGATCCCGTCCGCGGCGGCCCTTGGCAGCCGCCTGCTCGGGTTGTTCGACTGCTTCACGCAGGACACGAACCAGGCCTTGAACGACGCCGGCGGCGTTGGGCATGGGCAGCTTCCAGCCCACGTCCTCGTCCACCACTTCCCCGGGGCCGCCAAAGTCCAGGCCGATGACCGGGCGTGCACAGGCCATGGCCTCCAGCAGCACCGCACCGCCTGATTCGCGGATGGAGGGCAAGCAGAAGACGTGGCTGTCCTGCATGACCTGGGCCACATCCTTCAATGGCACGTTGCCCAACCACTGGACGCACGCGTCCAGGCCAAGCGAGGTGCACAACTGGCGCCACTCGGCTTCCATGGGACCGCTACCAGCAACGGTGAGCTGAACCGCAACACCCTGGCCGCGCAACTCGGCCAGCGCTTGCAGCAGCAGTTGCAAGGCTTTGAAGGGCACCAGCCGGCCGACGAAGCTGATGCGCAAGGGGTTTCCCGCAGAAGGAGGTGCCAAGGCTGGCGCCTCAGTGAAACGGGTGAGGTCCACGGCGTTTTCGACCATCGGCACGCAACGGTGTTGTGCATTGACCGGCACTGCCGCCCGCGTGGCCTTGGTGGCCACCAGGATGGCGGCGCTGCCGCGAAGGCTGCCGAGCAACGCTTCCACCATGGCGGGCAGCACTCGCAGGCGTGCCAGGCCGCTGCCTTCGCGCTGCAGGATTTCAGGGAACCCCGGCGGCAAAGGCAGACCGCAATTCAGCGGCCCGCGCACCATGGGCAAGCCCAGGCGGCCCAGCAAGGTGGGCGCCGACAGCGTGACGGGCGTGACGATGTGCAGCAGCCGCCAGGCCGCGCCTTGCCGCAGGCGCGCCTTCAGCTGCCGGAGCGCCACGAAGTCGAACACGAAGTAGTCCAGCTGAGACACCAGGAACACCGAGTGCTCGCTGCGCGGAAAGAGCCGCTTGGCCAACCGGTACAGGGGGCCTGCGAACCACTCCGTGTCCACGTAGATGATCTCGGCTGGCGGCTTGTCGGGTGCGGCTTCGATCGCAGCGCGGTTGCGCACATGGGTCAGCAGCGTGACGGGCCTGTGCGCAGCCATGCCGGAGAACCACTCCCAGCCGATCTGCGAGACCGAGCCCATGCCGGGCCCGCACTGGTAGGCCACCAGCAGCACTGGGTTCTGCGTGTTCACTTGAGGGTCTCCATGGCCGGTTGCAACGCTGCTGCGCGCGCGCCCTTGGCGCGGGTCTGGATGGGACGGGCCGGCACGCCAGCCACCACGGCGCCCGCGGGCACGTCGCGCGTCACCACCGCATTGGCCGCCACCACGGCGCCGTCGCCGATGCTCACCCCGGCCAGCACGCAGGCCCCGCGACCGATCCAGACCTGGCGACCTATGACCACGGGCTTGGCGTCGTGGCCACTGTGGCGGATGTCACCGTCACCACGACGGTGGTTGGCGTCGCGCACGCTCGCGTACTCACCCACCATCGTGCCGGCACCCAGGCTCACCGAGGCGTAGGCCACCAGGTGCACGCCGCGGGATAGCACCACGTCGTCGCCAATGTCCAGCCGCCCCGATTCACGGGTCTCCCAGTACTGGCCGGGATAGATGTACAGGTTGTGGCCCAGGCGGACCTGGCGGGTGCCGTGCAGTTCCACCGGCCCTTCGCAGACCAGGCTGGCAGGCACCTCGATCAACTGCTGCCGAAGGCGTGCATATGACCACAAGCGCCGAAGCGACGGGCCCAGGCGCAAAGCCAGCCCCACCAAGGGGCTGAGCAGCGCTGCCAGTGCCGGTTTGGCAAGGCCGCTCATGGGGCTTCACCCGGGCCCACCTGGGGGCCTTTGTATTCCATCAGCCGCGGCGCTTCTTTCCGCTGGCGCAGCCGCTCGTACTTCAGCTGGCCCACCAGGATGGGCACCTGCTGCAGGTGCGAGTGAAGCGCGTACAGCCATGCCAGGCTGGGCTCGCCTGGGCATTTCCAGCGGCAGCGCCAGGCCGAGCGTGCCCAGAACAGCAGGCCGAGCACCAAAGCAGCTGCGCCGGCCTCTGGCCAGAGCCAGGCCAGCACCAGCAGCAAGGGCCCAGCGGCGAGGACCGCTGTCCCGTGCACCCGGTTGCGGCGGCTCTCGGCCAGCCACAGCGGGTCGGGTGTATGGGCAAATCGTTCGGCCACCTGGGCGTAGGCCAGGCCCGCACGTTCAGCGCGCTTCCAGTAGGCCTTGAGCGTGGTCAGGGCCAGGTCGTGACCGGTCATGGGCACGTCCAGGTGTTCGATCTGCCAGCCGCGCTCACGCAGGCGGCGGCACAGTTCGGGCTCTTCACCGGCCACCTGTTGGTCGTCAAAGCCGCCCACGTCCAGCAGCGCCTGGCGCCGCACCAGCACGTCGCCCCCGAAATAGCTGACGCGCCCAGGGGCAAAGACCCAGTCCAGGTCCAGCACGCGCGTGTAGAGCGACTGCGCCGGAAGGAGCTCACGGCGGTGGCCCCAGGCGGCCACGAGTTCGGGTGCACGCAGTGCATCCAGCGCATGGCCCACAAAGTCGGGGTGCAGCACCGTGTCGCCATCCAGGAACAGGATGAACGGGGCCCTGGCGGCCCGCCAACCGATGTTGCGGCCGGCCGCTGCGCAGGGCCTCTGCTGGCCCAGCCCCAACACCCGTGCGCCCATCTCTTGAGCGCGCGCCACGCTGTCGTCGCTGGAGTTCGAATCCACGTAGATGACTTCGTGACCGATGGGCCGGCCCTCATGCATCCAGCGTGCCTGGGCCACGGACACCAGGCAGCGCTGCAGCCGCTCGCCTTCGTTGCGCCCGATGACGACCACCGAGACCAGTAGTTCAGGACCGCTCATGCCGCAAGCCCTGCCAGTTGCGCGTAGCGCTGGGCCTGTCGCTGCGGGGAGAACCGCTCCTTGAGGGCCGCCTTGCCACCATCGGCCATGGACTGCAGCAGCGCCGCTGGCGCGGTCTGCAGGCCTTGCAACGCCTGCCCCAGCGCGGTGGGGTTGTTGGCCGTGAAGTGGAAGCCACTCACGCCCGGCCGGACGATGATGGCTGCGCCACCAGCATTTGGTGCCAGCACCGGCACGCCGGCAGCAAAGGCTTCCAGCATCACCAGACCAAAAGGTTCTTCGGGGCAGGTGTGCAGCAGCAAATCGGCATCGGCCAGGGCGGCACTGGCCTGGGCCTGGAAGCCCATCAGGCGGACGTTGGGGTGCTGGGCCGCACGCGCGGCCAGCTCAGACTGCAGTTCGCCCGAGCCGTACAGGTCGAAGTGCATGCCCTTCAACGCGGGCGTGCGGTCCATGGCGTCAAACAGCAGGCCGACGCGCTTGATTCGGTCCAGCCGAGACAGCATGACGACGCGGCGCACGCCATCCTGGGTGAACGGCGCACGCTCGGCCGGCGGCTGGCCGTGCAGGAAGTTGTGGACCACGGCGATGCGGGCTTCGGGCACGCCGTGCGCCAGCAGGCGGTCGCGCACGAACTCAGAAACCGCCACGAAGCGGATGTCGGCCCCCACCAGCCAGCGCTTGCGGCCATAGCTCAGGCGTTCGTCCGTTCCGCCGTGCACCACGTGCAGGTGCGGGCCTTGCCCACGCGCCAGCACACGCACCACCGAAGCCACCAGGGACTGGCCCACACCGGTTGCCAGGACGGCGGCTTGGCGGTCGCTGCGCAGTTCGCGCCACAGCGCTGCAGCCATGCTGCGTGCACCGGTCAGGACATGCGTGCGCACGCCGACGGCTTGCGCCGCGGCGTGGATGGGGCCAGCGGGTGCCAGGATGACGGGCTCCGCGGAGCTCTGCAGCTCTTGCAGCGTGGCCAGGGCCATGCGCTCGGTACCGAACATCTGGCCGCTGTGGAGAACGTAGATGAGCTTCATGGTCATTTGGAGAAGGCGGCACCCACGGTCAGGAACGACAGGCCCGCTCCGAGGTTGCGCGTGACGTAGCCGAAATTGGCGATGCCGGTCTTCGGCACAAAGAGAACGTCGCCCTCTTCCATGCCGAAGTTCACCCGGCGTTGGCCCGACTGCAGGTCCTTCAGGCTGACCCGTTCAGACAACTGCCGAGACGGCCGGTAGATGCCGATCTCTTCCAGGTTGCCGTCTTCATTGGGGCCACCGGCCTGGGACAGCGCGTCCATCAGCGACATGTCCGGCGTCAGTCGGTAGGCGCCGGGCCGGTGCACCGCCCCTAGCACATAGACCATGGTGTCGGAGCTGTCGGGGATGTAGATCACGTCGCCACGCAGCAGGGCGATGTTGTAGGCCGTGTCCCCGCCATTGAGCAGCCGCTTCAGGTCAACCCAGATGATGCGGTCGCGTCCCCTGAACACCGCGCAGCGGGTCAAGGTGGCCTGCTTGTCGATCACCGGCAGCGAGCCCGCCTTGGCCAGCACTTCCAGGAGGCGCGGCGCCTTGTCGAAGGCCAGCTGGCCGGGCACCTGCACACGCCCAAGCACTGTGACGCGGAACGATGTGTAGCTCTCCACACCGATCTGCACAAAGGGCTGGTCATAGAAGCGGTCCAGGGCCTTGCGCACCTCGTCGCCGGCTTCTGTGCGCGTCAGCGCTTCCAATGAGACGGGCCCGGCCACCGGCACGGTGATGAACCCATCTGGTCCCAAAACATGGCGGCCGCTGATGTCAGGCCGGCCCACCACCTGCAGGTTGACCTGGTCCCCCGCACCCAGGCGGTAGATTGGGTCGACATTGGCTTCCAGTTCGCGCAAGGCGTCGGCGTTCAGGAACTCGACGCGGTCGGATTTGGTGGCGGGCTTGAAGACGGCCGCTTCATGCGGCATGTCAGCTGGCTTCAGCATCGAGCAAGCGCTCAGCAGACCGAAGCCCGCGGCCACCAGCAGGCCAAGGACACCACGCCCGCGGCTCATGGATGGCTCCAGCGGCTGGGGCTGGCCTGCAGACCCAGCGCTTTGCGGATGCGGGTCTTGATCTGCACGCGGACCGATGGGCTGAGCATCAACGCCCACGCCGTCAACCCGAACAGAATCAACCAGCAGGTTCCAGCGCCGGCCAGCGACAGCAAGGCGCCCCAACGGTCCACGGCCGAGGGCCACGGCCAGGCCGCCTGCAAGGCCCAGGCCACGGCCAAGGCCGCCAGCATGGGCCTGAAAAGCGCTTGCCATGCACCTTGCAGCGCGCCGGTAACCCGGCGCCAACTCCATAGCAGGTAGGCCGACGCGGCCAGGCATTGGGCCGAGGCCAGGGCCACGGCCAGCGCGATCAACTCGCCGCGGCCCCAGACCAGCCAGGACATCGCTGCAGCACCAAAGCAGGCCACGCGCAGGCCGTGGTACACAAACTCCGCGCCCAATTGGCCCATGCCGCGGCAGATGGCCGAGGCCGGCCCCGTCATCATGTGCCAAGCCAGCCCCACACACAGGACCGCCATGACGGGCGCGACCTGCTGCTGTGTGCTGGTGCTGCCCAACCAGGCCTGCGTGAGCAAGGGTGCAAACGCAGCCATGAAGGGCAGCATCAGACCCAGGGTGAGCACCGTCATGCCCGATGCATCTGCAAAGACTTCGCGCACGCCTTGGTGGTCCCCGCGGGCGTCGGCGCGGGCGGCCGCGCCAATGGCCACGCCGCTGACACCCGAAGGCGCCGAAGCCGCGGTGATGGGCAGCTTGGTGGCCAGGTCAAAGACCGCGGTTGCCTGCGGCCCCAGGACCGAGCCTGCGATGACCTTGTCCGCGGAATGCAAGGCTGTGGCCAGCAGGCCACTGAGCTGCATCACCACGCCGGTGCCGAAGAAGGCGGCCAACAGGCTGCGGTCGAAACACCCCGGGCGGATGCGCAGGCCCGGCAAGGCCCGGAACACGAGCACGCCGTTGGCCACGCAGGCAAACAGGTAGCGCAGACCAAAGGCGGCCAGCAGGCTGAAGATGCCCCAACCGGCCAGCAGCATGATGACGATGCAAGCCGTCTCGAACAGGTAGGAAATGATCCACACCGTCTGTTCCTGGCGCACCCGATTCAGCGCGTGTAGCACACTGGCAAAGGCGCCCAGGCTCATGTCCGCCAGGAACACGGCGCATGCGCCCATCCACAACTGCGTGGCCAAAGGCCGTTGCTCGGCGGCGACCTGAAAGAACTGCAGCAGACCTGGCAACACAAACCACAGCAGGGCTAGCAAGGCAGAGGCCACCAAGGCCATGGTGAAAATGCCCGTGGACAAGAGCCGGCTCACGGCCGGTGTGTCGCCTGCGGTCACGAACTGGGCCGTCTTGCGCAGGTAGACCAGGGCAAAGCCCGAGGCCGTCATACCCAGGTAGCTGACGATCACGAAACAAGTGGCCCACAGGCCGTATTCGGACAGGCCCACGTAACTCAGGGTCAGCGGTGGCAGCGCGACGCGCGACACGGCATACAGCGCCTTGCTGCCCATGGCAAACACCATATCCTGGCGGCTGCGGGTGGCAGGAGTTGGCGGCAGTTCTGCCGCGCGCGGCTCTGTGCTTGGGGCGCTCATGCCGTCAATTTCGTCCACAAGGACTGAAACTGAAGCTGGAAAGTGCGCCTGGATTGCCCCGGACTTTCGGCCACGCCGGTGCCCCCAGGGCGCGGACACTGCCGGGGCGGCCCCTGTGGGGCCTGCTTCTGCCGGGGTGCTTGCTTGAGCCTGATTGCCTGGATCTTTGTAGTGATCGCCGCGGTGGTGGCCGTGCGGCACGGCCCGGGCCGCGCCTTGCTGGCGGTCTGGATTCCGGTGCTGCTTCTGATACCGGACGCCTTTCGGGCCATTACACCCGGCATTCCAGACCCCACGTCCAGCCAGGCGGCCATGCTGGGTCTGCTGCCCTTTGTGCTAATGCGCTACGGCAGCCGCTGGCGTCTGACTTTCATGGACCTGCTGGTGTTCAGCTATGCCGCCACGGTCTTCTATTCAGACCTCATTGCGCGGGGCTATGCCGATGCGCAGAACCTCCTGATCAACATGCTGTTGTCGGTGGTGGGACCCTACCTGGTGGCGCGCCTGGTGATCAGGGAGGAAAGCCTGCACGTTCAGGTGGCGCGGCGCATCGTGATCATCATGTTTGCGCTGGCCGTCGTGGGCCTCTTCGAAGCCAAGATGGGCTTCAACCCTTCCCACGCCATCTTTGGCAAGTTCTTCCCGGGTCAGGGTGGCGGCTGGGTCACGACCTTCCGGCATGGCCTGGCACGGGTGGCAGGGCCGTTTTCGCATGCCATCCTGGCCGGCATCATGATGGTGATCGCCTACCGCATCCACCGCTGGCTGGAGTGGGGCGGACACTGGGAGCCCCGCTTCACCTGGTTCACGCTGCCCTGGGACAAGGCCAAGATCATCACCTTCATGCTCTTCCTGGGCTGCATCTTGACCGTCGCCCGTGGGCCATGGGTCGGCGGGCTCATTGGCGCGATGCTGGTGATGGTGGGCCGGGCCAAGGATCGGCGAAAAGCGCTGCGGCTGGCCTTGCTGGCGATCGTCCTTGTGGGCATTGTGGGCGGGTACGGGCTGGCCCAGTATCTGGACATCAAGCCGGGCCAGGTGATGACGATGAGCCAGGAGTCCGCGCTGTACCGCAAGGAACTCTTCGAGAAGTACTTCGATATCGCAGTGGCCCATGCATGGCTAGGATGGGGGCTGACCACGTGGCCCAAGGTGCTGGGCATGCCCTCCATCGACAACTATTACCTTCTGCTTGCGCTGATGCATGGCATCCCTGCCATGCTGATGCTAGTCACCATGATGCTGCTGGGTGCAGGTCAAATGGTGGCGCGCGGCATGAAGGAGCCTCCGGGCTCTTCGCCCCTGGGCTTTACCTTCGCTGGCATATTCATCGCGGTGTTTGTATCGCTGGGCACGGTCTACATGGGCGAACAGGTGGTGCCGATGTTTTTCTTCGTGCTGGGGTGGGCTCAGGCCTGGAGGCTCACCGATGCTAGGTCTGCTGCCATCAACGGAGATGAAAGCATCAGACCTACAGCGCAGCCAATAGTATTTCGAGGAGTAATCACTTGAGCACGGGCGTAGCCGAGCGCGCTGGATCGTAGTGGGCTGTTGCCGGTTTCTAGAAACCTTGTTGATGCAACGCAGAACAAGCTTGTCAGACTTGGCACAACTTAGCGACTTGGACGTTCACGAAGGCAGGCTCAGCGCCTGGATCGGTGAGTTTGACCACGACCCGCAGCAGGCACTTCCAGGCAAAGTCGTGAGCAAGGAGTCTGGGCGGCAGAAGGAAAGTCCACGACTGCGGTTGACGATTGTGGTGCGTTTGGTGGTCTTGGCCGCTAACTAGCTGTAATGTCTCAACAGGTTGTTCACCCGGCCGGGTCTGGAAGACTGGAGTTGAAACGCTTCAGGACTCGCAGAAGGGATCGACCGAGTCAACATCCACAAGAATGCCACATTGACCTGGCAGGGCCGGCGCCTGATGGTCGAGCGGGTCGCAGAGATGGGCCTTGCAGCCGCCGCCGCCGACGCTGCTGGCGTGAGCTTGCGAACGGCGCGTACGTGATTGGCCCGATTCGAATCCGGCGGCATTGAGGGCCTTCGCGATCGCAGTTCCCGGCCGCATCGCACGCGCAGTAGCATCGACGCCGAGCTGGCCCAGCCCATCGAGGGTCTGCGACGCGCTCGCATGCCGGTCAGGCGCATAGCCACGGTCGTCGGCCGCAGCGTGGCCACTGTCAGCCGCTTCATCGCCTCGCTGGGCCCGTCAAGTTTGAGCGCGCTGGAGCCGGCCAAGCCGGTGCTGCGCTACGAGCGCGAAGCTCCCGGCGAACTGCTGCACATCGACACCAAGAAGCTCGGCCGCATCGTGCGCCCCAGCCACCGAGTGACGGGCGATCGGCGCGATTCCGTCGAAGGCGCGGGCTGGGAGTTCGCCCATGTGGCCATCGACGATCACTCCCGCGCCGGTTTTGTGCAGATGCACCCCGACGAGCGCAAGGCCTCGGCCGTGGAGTTCCTCAAGGCCTGCGTTGCACGCTACGCGCCGCTAGGCGTGACAATCAAGCGGCTGTTCACCGACAACGGCAGCGCGTACCGATCCCAGCTATTCGCCAAGACCTGCCAGGCGTTGGAGATCAAGCATTCGTTCACCAAGCCGTACTGCCTGCAGACCAACGGCAAGGCCGAGCGCTTCATCCAGACCTGCCTGTGCGAATGGGCCTACGGTCGAGTCTGGGCCAACAGCGCTGAACGTACCGCCTGGCTGCCTGCCTTCCTGGCGTACTACAACGCCCGTCGGCCACACTCAGCACTCGGCTACCGCCCGCCAGCCTCCCGCCTGTTCCGGAATAGCGTGTTGAAACTCAACAACTAGCGCCCTTACGAACCGCGGCGGATGCTGCTTCTGCCCGAGGTAATCTAGGATTGGCTACCCGAGGGGCAACTGACGCACTTCGTCAGCGTCACGCTGGATCTGGGCACGTTCCACGCTCGCTACGACAAGGACAGTCCGCGCAACCACTCGTTCCACCCGGAGAAGATGGTCAGGGTGCTGAACTACGGCTACGCCACGGGGGTGTTCAGCTCGCGCAAGATCGCCAGGAAGCTGCACGAGGACGTGGCCTTCAGGGTGCTGGCGGCAGGCAACTTCCCGGCAAACCTCACGATCCACGACTTCCGGGCTTCCATCTGACGGAGTTGGCGGATCTGATCGTGCAGGCTGTACGCCTGGCGGGCAAGATGGGTCTGGTCAAGCTGGGCACTATCGCTGGGGACAGCACCAAGCTCAAGGCCAACGCAAGCCGCCACAAGGCCATGAGCTACAGCTACATGATTAGGGCCGAAGCCTAGGGAAGGTCTGAATAACTCGATGCGCGACAGGATTTAAGGCAGGCCGACGACGATGCGGCGCTCACACTCCCCATCGACCCGCCCCAATGCTCGATGCGGGCTGTTTCACGCTCGAAGTCACCGCTTGGCAGGCGCGTTTCGCGCGATGCAGACGCACTCATCCCTGCGCCCTCATCAATTGACGTCGCGCCATCCACAAGTTGCTCAGCGCGAACAGCGTGACGACCTGCGCGGTGTTCTTGGCCAGACCTCGGTAGCGCACCTTTGTGAACCCGAACTGCCGCTTCAGCACGCGGAACGGATGTTCGACCTTCGCACGGATACTGGCCTTCATCTTCTCGACGCGATCGGCTACGAAGTCCGGCTCGATGAACGGGTTGAGCTGGCGTCGCAGGCCCGGTCGCATCGCAACGTGCCACGTCGGCCCCGAGGCTTCTGGCCGCTTGTGTACACCTTGGTAGCCAGCGTCACCGAACGCTGCCTCTTCGTCGCCGTGAAGCAGTTGTCCGGCCATGTTCAGATCGTTGACGTTGGCCGGCGTTGTCGCCACCGTATGCACCAGACCCGAGGCGATGTCCACGCCGATGTGGGCCTTCATGCCGAAGTACCAGTTGTTCCCCTTCTTCGCCTGCTTCATCTCCGGGTCGCGCTCGCCGTCGGCGTTCTTCGTCGAACTCGGCGCGGCGATCAACGTGGCATCCACCGCCGTCCCGCTGCGCAGCATCAGCCCGCGGTGCTGCAGCAGGTCGTTGACTACCCGCAGCATGTCGACGGCCAGGTTGTGCTTCTCCAGCAAGTGGCGGAAGCGCAGGATCGTCGTCTCGTCAGGCAGCCGGGAGGTGACTCCCTCCAGCTTGGCGAACTCGCGGTACAGCGGCACGTCGTGAAGCGCTTCTTCCATCGCGGGGTCGGACAGGCCGAACCACTGCTGAAGGTAGTGGATGCGCAGCATCGTCTCGATGCCGAACGGCGGTCTGCCGGTCTTGGACTTGGGGTAGTAAGGCTCGACGATCTGGACGAGCACCGTCCAGGGCACTACGTGCTCCATCTCTTCGAGGAACTCGCGCTTGCGCGTCTTCTTCGTCGACAGGTTCAGGCCAAGTCCAAGCTGCTTCATGGCCATCATCGTCGCCTCTCTGCGGACCTCAGACAAGACGGGTCAGCACGGAGTTATGCAGACCTTCCCTAGCTGGAGGCGCAGATTGATGCGCTATTCAAGCGTGCACAGCAGGCCGACGAGGCTGAGAAGAACGAACCCGCAATGGTCATCTCGGCAGAGATCGCGCGACGCGATGCTCAGCTGGCAACCATCACCGCAGCGCGTCAGCGCCTGGAGCAGCGCTAGCGCGATGCCGACCTTGAGCGCGGCCGAGATCCTGACGAACCACCGCGAGGCGGACACTACAAGCGCGAGTTCGCCTTGCCCGAGGACAAGGCACAAGACAACTTCTCTGATCCCGACAGCAGCATCATGAAGCGCGCCGGCGGCGGCTTCGACACCGGCTAAAACGCCCAGACGGCGGTGCATGATGCAGCGCACATCATCGTGGCAGCGGAGCTGACCAACAGCGTCAGCGACGCGGGCGAGTTGCCCACGATGCTGCAAGCCGTGAAGGACAACTTAGGTGCGCTGCCCGAGCAGGCGCCGACCGATACCGGCTACAAGGCCGAGACGGTGTTCGAGGCCCTGGCCGGCAGCGGCTGCGATCTGGTGGTAGCGCTGGGGCGCGAAGGCAAGCAACAACAGCACTTCAATCCGCAGCGATCGCCGTACACGGCAACAATGGCCGCGAAGCTGCAGACCTACACTGGCAAGGCTGCGTAACGGCGGCGCAAATGGATCGCCGAACCAACGGCTGGGTCAAGAACGTGCTCGGATTCCGCCAGTCAGGCTGAGCGGGCTGCATCATGTCCAGGCGGAGCGGAAGCTCGTGTGGCTGGCGTGGAACTTACGAAGAATGGCGGCGATGTAGGCCCTAATAGAGGCTAAGTGCCCTTTGCGTGGCGGTTGCTGCGCGACGGCCACGACGTATTACGCAGCCACTTGCAGCTCCCCTACCCGCATCTGACGGCCTTCGGTGCTTCGGCTGGCTGCTTCAGTTGGCTACAAACCGTCTGCTGCCCAGACTCCTAGGCTGAATCAACCCGGACAAGACTAGAAGCCGAAGTGGTCTTGGGCAAGCGACTGCCCAAAAAGTAGCGCCTCTTCCTTGGTTCGGAATCGATTGATTGGTCCGTGGAGACGCGTGCCGTTGATGTAGACATGTACAGGCCATCGGTCACTTGCAGCCTCGTATCCCGTCACGACTTCGACGACAAGCTCAGGTAGAGCAAGAGTCGCGACATAGCGCGGTCCCTCTTCACGCAGAAGAAACTCTTGATTCACTGCAGATCCACTTGATGACCCAGACTTTTGGGGAGGATGCAGTGCTTTCGGCAGCTTTGGCAATCGATTACATACCTGAGCCTATCGCCCGTGAGCTCCAGTCGTGAGGATGTCACGATCCTGACAACACCAATTTTGGCGACCCGGTGGTCCAACCTTGGGGTCTCGCTCCAGCGGTGGGGAAGGCTTGCGTGGAAATCGACACAACTAGAGTGACAAGTCCACCAATGCCCTCGTCGGGCCAATTTTTGTGTTCGGAATGCTACCTTTGCTCCGGGTTTGTGGACGGAGGTACAGCGCAGAACACGAGATCTCTATGGCTCGCTGAAGGGCGCACTCAAGACCAATCAGGCCCGCAGGAGCGAACCAAGCATTTAGACGGTGCGGCTCATCAGTCCGGAACACTTGCGGACAAGCCATGGACCGTCAGGCCTCAGGGGGGGCCGACGGCGCGCCGCTCATCTGCCACAAATGCCACGGGGCGGAGCAGACCACTTTGTACCGCTGGGTTCAGTTGCGCGATGCCAGCTTCATTGCCCACACCGAGGCCAACACCGGTGCCGGGTTGCCGCGCTCCATCGAGGACGCGCCCGCTGCTGACCGACCTAATAGGCGAGCAGCTCAAGTACACATTCGACACCATGCCCGCGACGACACCGTACTTGAAGTGCGGCAAATTCATCGGTGCGGCGCGGACGGGCACCGTGGGCCACCCGAACGTGCCGACGATGCATAAGCTCTGCTACCCCGGCTTCGAGGCCACAACTTGGTGTGGCCTCGACCGCCAGGCCAGGCTGCCCCCAGCGGTGGCCACAGGAGGCAGGGATCCGGCAACGGTGCACTAGACACACCGGGTTCCCCCCAGTTTCAAAACCGGTTTCGGCAGCAAGAATGGGCTATCAAAACCGGTTTTGACAATGAATCCGCCGCGCATGTCCATCCGCCAACTGGCGCAGTCCCTGGGGCTTTCGGTCTCCACGGTGTCGCGGGCATTGAATGGCTACACCGACGTCAACGCGGCCACGCGGGAACGCGTGGAACAGGCCGCACGCGAGATCGGCTACCGCCCGCACCCGGTGGCGCACCGGCTGGCCACGGGCCGCACGGGCGCCGTGGCGCTGGTGTCGCCGGTGCTGGGTTCCAGCCGCTTCGACAACAGCTTCGCGCAGATGATGCATGGCGTCACCAGCCGGCTGGAAAGCGCCGGCTACTACCTGCTGTCCATGGCGCTGCCCGGCGACGAGGCCGAACTGCCCAGCCTGCAGCGGCTGCTGGACGCGGGCGTGATCGACGGCCTCATCCTCACCCGCACCCGCCCGCGCGACGCCCGCGTGGCGCTGCTGCAAGCGCGTGGCATTCCTTTCGTCACCCATGGCCGCACGCTGCACAACGAGCCGCACGCCTGGGTGGACACCGACAACGAACGCGCCATGCGCCTGGCCGTGGGCCGACTGGTGTCGCTGGGGCACCGGCGCATCGCCATGATCAACGGCCCGGGTGAGCTGACCTTCGCGCTGCTGCGGCGGCAGGGCTTCGAGCAAGGCCTCTCCGCCGCGGGCCTGGACCCGATGCAGTGCCCCGTGGTGCACAGCGAGCTCACCGCGGCCGCGGCGCAGGCGGTGGCCATCGACCTGCTGAACCCGGCCGACCGCACACAGCGGCCCACGGCCATCGTCTGCGCGAACGACGTGCTGGCCCTGGGCGCCGCCCTGGCCTGCCGGCAAAGCGGCCTGCGCGTGGGCAAGGACGTGTCGCTCACCGGCTATGGCAATTCCGAATCGGCCGAGTTCGCCGACCCGCCGCTGACCACCGTGGACCACCAGGTCTTCGAAAGCGGCGGCCACCTGGCCGAGCTGCTGCTGCGCCGCATCGCCGGCGAAGACGGCGCCGTGCTGCGCGAACTGGAACCCGTGCGTCTAATCGAACGGGCGTCGATCGCACCGCCGCCGTGAAGCACGCCACCCTGTGCCTGGGCCTCGCTTGCGCGCTGGCCGGCGTTGCCCTGCCCGCGTGGGCGCAGACGACCATCGTCTCTACGCAACTGCGGCCCGTGGCCGAGGCCGAGAAGATGCGCAAGCAGGTGCTGAACGCCCTGCCCGGCGTGGCCTTCCTGCCGGAGGACGGCAACACCGTGCTCACGCGCATGCGGGCCGAACTGGGCGCGGCGCGCGGCCAGGTAAGCGTGCTGATGGCGCTGGACGGCGAACTCGCGCCCATCGACCAGGAAGGTGGCCTGCAGGACCTGGACGACCTGGTGGCGCGCCTGTCCACCACGCGCCAGTTCGACGCCACCGCAATGGCGCTCGGCCGCATGGGCGGCGCGAAGCAGCGCTTCGTGCCGGTGCTGAGCAACACCTTCCAGATGGTGGCCCACCGCCGGGCGCTGCCCTACCTGCCCGCGGGCGCCAAGCTGCAGGCGTTGACCTACCCGCAGCTGCTGGCCTGGGCCCAGGCCATCCACGCCGCCACGGGCGAGCGCAAGCTGGGCTTTCCGGCCGGGCCCAAGGGCCTGTGGTGGCGCTTCTTCCAGGCCAGCTTCTACCCCAGCCACACCGGCGGCGTGGTGCGCAGCTTTCGCAGCCCCGAAGCCGAAGCCGGCTGGGCGCAGCTGCGCGCGATGTGGCCCTACGTGCACCCGCGCTCCACCAGCTACGCCTTCATGGAAGAGCCGCTGAAGAGCGGCGAGGTGTGGATCGCCTTCGACCACACCGCGCGCATGCTGCCGGCGCTGCTGGCCAGGCCCGATGAGTTCGTCACCTTCCCGGCGCCGGCCGGTGCCAAGGGGCGCGGCTTCATGCCGGTGCTGGTGGGCCTGGCGATTCCGCGCAACGCGCCCGACCGCGCCGCCGCCGAACGCGTGATCGACCTGCTCACGCAACCGGCCACGCAAGCGCGGCTGCTGGCGCTGTTCAGCTTCTTCCCGGTGGTGAAGACCGATCTCTCGGGCCTGCCGGCGGGCGTGCAGCTGGCCTCCGCCGGCATGGCGGCCACGCTGAACGCGCCGGATGGCATCGCCTCGCGCCTGCCAGTGCAACTGGGCCGCAAGAACGGCGAGTTCAACAAGATCTATGTCGACGCCTTCACGCGCATCGTGCTGCGCGGCGAGGACATCCGCCGCGTGCTGAACGAAGAAGCACGCTGGCTCAACGACCTGCTGGAAGACGCGCGCGTGCCCTGCTGGGCCCCCGACGCGCCCAGCGGCGACCAGCCCTGCCGCGTGCAATGAACTCGCCGCGCCTGCCCTACCTGCTGATCGCACCCAGTGTGCTGTTCCTGCTGCTGCTGTTCATATGGCCGCTGGCCGAAACGGCGCTGCTGGCCTTCCGCACCGACAGCGGCGAGTTCACCACCAAGTACCTGGCGCGCATGGTGGGCGACCTGAACTTCGGTGTCTCGCTGCGCAACACGCTGCTGCTGGTGGCGGTGGTGGTGCCGCTGCAGGTGGTGATGGCGCTGGGCATGGCGCTGATGCTGCAGAAGCTGGAGCGCGGCCGCATGGCCTTCCTGTACATCTGGACCATCCCGCTGGGCGTGAGCGACCTGGCCGCGGGCGTGGCGTGGCTGGCCATCTTCACCGACCGCGGCTACTTCAACACGCTGCTGGGCTCGCTGGGCCTGGTGAGCGGGCCGGTGAACTGGCTGAGCTACCAGAACCCACTGGCGCTGTTCATCTGCGTGGTGGTGGCGGAGATCTGGCGCGCCACGGCCATCGTGCTGGTGATCCTGCTGGCCGGCGTGCAGGCCATCCCGAAGGAGTACCACGAGGCGGCAGAAGTCTTCGGCGCCCGCCCCTGGGCGCGCTTCACGAAGGTCACGCTGCCGCTGCTGCGGCCCAGCCTGCAGTCGGCACTCATCCTGCGCACGGTGCTGGCCTTCGAGGTGTTCGCCGTGGTCTACTCACTCGCGGGCCGCGACTTCCCGGTGCTGGTGGGCGAGGCCTACAACTGGCAGGGCGCGTACCAGAACAACCAGGTGGCGGCCGCCTATGCGCTGCTGATCCTGGGCCTTTCGATCGGCGCCACGCTCGTCATCCTGCGCACCCTGCGCGTGAACCGCGAGGCGCTGGCATGAAGCAGCCGGCGCGTTTCCTCTTCGGCATGGCGGTGCTCATCTCGCTGTGCTGGCTGGTGCCGGTGTACCTGATCGGCCTCAGCGCCCTGGGCCCGCCGGATGCCGCCAGCGCGTGGCCGAAGTCGCTGCTGCCGGGCACGCTCTCTCTGGACACGCTCAGCTTCTTCGTCGGCTTCACCGGCGTGTGGCAGGCGGTGCTGAACAGCGTCATCGTGGCGCTGCTCACCATGGTGCTCTCGGTGGGCCTGGGCGCACCGGCGGGCTACGCGCTGGCGCGCTTCGACTTCAAGGGGCAGGACCTGTACCGCGTGCTCATCGTGATGACCCGCGCCTTCCCGCTGGCCATCCTGGCGCTGCCGCTGGTCACGCGCTTCATCGCGGTGGGCCTGTACGACACGCACCTGGGCGTGGCCCTGGTGCACACGGCGCTGGCGCTGCCGTTTGCCATCCTGGTGTCGTCCTCGCTCTTCATGGCCATCCCGCGCGAGCTGGAAGAGGCCGCGTGGACGCTCGGCTGCGGCCGGCTGCAGGGCTTCCTGCGCATCGTGGCGCCGCTGGCGCTGCCGGGCCTGGCAGCGGCCATGGTCTTCAGCTTCGTGGTGTCGTGGAACGAGGTCTTCGCCGCCAGCGTGCTCACGCTCAAGCAGCGCACGCTCACCGCCTACCTCTTCGCCAGTCTGGAAGAGAGCCCGCTGCACTTCCGCTTTGCCGGCGGCTTCTTCCTCATCCTGCCCTCGCTGGTGTTCATCTTCGCGGTCAGGAAGTACCTCTTCTCGATGTGGGGCATCGCCAACCGATGAGCTCGATTTCCATCCGCGGCGTGCGCAAGGCCTTCAAGGGGCACGAAGCCCTGAAGGCCATCGACCTGGAGGTGCGCGACCAGGAGTTCTGCGTGCTGCTGGGCCCCTCGGGCTGCGGCAAGACCACGCTGATGCGCATCGTCGCCGGCCTGGAAACGGAGACCGAAGGCGAGGTGCTGATCGGCGGCCGTTCCATGAAGGGCCTGGCGCCGCGGCACCGCAACATCGCCATGGTCTTCCAGAACTACGCCGTGTTCCCGCACATGACCATCGGCGAGAACATCGGCTTCGGCCTGCGCATGCGCAAGACGCCACCCGCGCAAGTGCAGGAGCAGGTGCGCCGCGCCGCGGCGCTGATGCACATCGAGCCGCTGCTGGAGCGCTACGCCGGGCAGCTTTCCGGCGGCCAGCGCCAGCGCGTGGCCGTGGCGCGGGCTCTCGCCGTGCAGCCCGACGTACTGCTGATGGACGAGCCGCTGTCGAACCTGGACGCGCTGCTGCGCCTGGAGATGCGCAGCGAACTCAAGGGCCTGCTGCGCGAGCTGGGCACCACCACCATCTACGTCACCCACGACCAGACCGAAGCCCTCGGCATGGCCGACCGCATTGCCGTGATGCACGGCGGCCGCATCGTGCAGTACGACGTGCCGGCGGCCGTGTACCAGGTGCCGGCCACGCGCTTCGTGGGCAGCTTCATCGGCAACCCGCCGATGAACTTCATCGCCAACGCTGAGGCGCAGGCCGCGCTGGGCTGCACGTCCCGATCTGGCTTCACGTTGGGCATCCGCCCCGAAGACCTGCAGCTGCGGCCCGAAGGCGGGCTGGCGGTGCAGGCGCGCGTGGTGGAAATGCTCGGCGCTTCGCAGCAAGTCAGCGCGCGCGTGGGCGACGAGCTGCTGCGCGTGAGCCTGCCGGCGCACCCCGCCATCGCCACCGGCCAGGCGCTGCGGCTGCACGCCGCACCGGGCGCCGCGCGCTGGTACGACCCTGAAGGAAACCTCTGCCCATGAGCCTTTCACTTGCCGAGCGGGCGCGCCAGGTGCTGCGCGCCAACGACCGCGGCGGCTACACCATCCCCACCGCGGGCCTGTACCCCTTCCAGTGGAACTGGGACGCCAGCGTCTGCGCCCTGGGCTGGATGACCTTCGACGAGCCGCGCGCGTGGCTGGAGATCGAGACGCTGTTCTCGGGCCTGTGGACGGAAGCGGACTACGGCGGCGGCAGCGCCGGGCTGCTGGGCCACATCACCTTCCACCAGAACGCCGACAGCTACTTCCCCGGCCCCGACGAGTGGGGCACACAAGCGCTGCGCGTGCGCACCAGCAGCATCAGCCAGCCACCGCTGCACGCCACCATGGTGCGCTGGATGCTGGAGCGCGCGCAGGACCTGCCCGCCGCCGAAGCCGCCGTGCGCCGGCTGCTGCCGCGCCTGGCGGCCCACCACCGCTGGTGGTACCGCACGCGCGACCCCGAAGGCAGCGGCCTGGTGCGTGTGCTGCACCCGTGGGAAACGGGCATGGACAACTCACCGGCCTGGGACGCGCCCCTGGCCGCCGTGCCGCCCACCACGCGCGCCTACCGGCGCCGCGACCTGGACCACGTGGACGCTTCCATGCGCCCGCCCAAGGCCTTCTACGACCGCGTCGTCTACCTCATGGACGCCAACCGCGAAGCGGGCTTCGACCCCGTGCGCATGGCGCAGGAAGGCCGATTCCAGGTGAACGACATCGGCATCGTCTGCATCCTGCAACGCGCCAGCCGCGACCTGGCCGCACTGGCGCGCCGCTTCGGCGGCGAGGCCCTGGCCGACGAGATGGACGCGCAGGTGACCAAGACGCAGGCCGCCATGCCCGCGCTGTGGTCGGCACGCTGGCAGCAGCCCGTGTCGCGCAACGTGCTCACGGGCGAACTGCTAGACGAGCCGACCAGCGCCGGCCTGCTGGCCGCCTATGCGGGCTTTGACGCCGACATCGCGCCCGCCGTGCGCGACGCACTGGCGCAGACGCGCCACGGCGTGGCGTCCACGCGGCCTGCATCGCCGGCCTACGACGCGCCGCGCTACTGGCGCGGGCCGGTGTGGCAGCACATCAACCTGCTCATCGCCTGCGGGCTGCGCGAACAGGGCCACGCCGACCTGTACACGCGCATTCGCGACGACAGCGCCGGCCTGTTCGAACAGGCCGGCTTTCACGAGTACTTCCACCCCGAGACAGGCAGCGGCCTCGGCGGCAAGGACTTCAGCTGGACCGCTGCCACCTACCTGCACTGGATCGCCGCCGAAGCGGTCTGAACCCCATCGACCAACCAAGGAGACAAACCGACATGAACCAGACCCACCAACGCCACGCACTGACAGCGCTCGCCACTTCGCTGCTGGCCGCCTTTGGCGCGCAGGCACAATCCTCCAACACCGATGCCACCAATTCCCAGACCGTTGTGGTGACTGGGACCGCCACATTGCGGGCCGGCTTTGCCACGCCGCTGTCCACCACCGCCATCGGCGCCAGCGAATTGCAACGCGTGTCCGCGAGCAGCCAGGCCGACATCCTGGCTACCGTGCCCGGCATCAAGGCCGAGGGCGGCGGCGGAGAAGTGGCTTCCAACGTGCAGGTGCGCGGCTTGCCGTCTTCTGGCCAGTACCAGTTCACACCGCTGGAGTACGACGGTCTGCCTGCACTGAGCACCTTCGGCCTGAACTCGTCGGCCTACGACGTGTACATGCGCAACGATCTGGGCGTGCGCCGGTTGGAGTTCGTGGCTGGAGGCGTATCCAACCTCTTTGGACCCGGTTCAGTGGCCGGCATCCTGAACTACATCAGCAAGACCGGCGGCAGCAAGCACCAGGGCATCTTGCAGCTGGAAGCCGCCGACATGGGCCGCGTTCGCACCGACGCCTACTTCGGTGGCCCACTGAGTGACCGCACCTTCTATGCGGCTTCAGGCTTCTACCGCAAGGACAACGGCCCCTTGAAGAGCGGCCTGCCAACCGAAGGCTTCCAGCTGCGCGGCAACATCGTGCACCAGTTGGACAAGGGCACGCTGAAGGTCTACGGTCAGATCATCGATGACAAGGTGCAGTTCTACCTGCCGCTGCCGCTGGACGGTGGCACGCTGGAACGCGTGAGCGGCGCAGACGGCCAAACCGTGTACACCGCCAACACCGCTCAGGCCGCCGGCCTCACCAGCGTCCTGCCGGGCGGCATGACGTACAGCTCCCCTATCGCCAATGGTGTGTCCACCAAAGGCGGTTCGCTGTCACTGGTGTTCGACCACGACCTGCCGGGTGACATGGCGCTGAACGTGAAGGCCAAGGCGGCGCAGTACAAGCACCAGTTCAACCTGTTCTCTGACGGCGACGGCATCGTCAACGTGCCGGAAACGCAGGCGCAATACCTGACCAACCGCAACATCACCGGCGCCAACAGCTTCACCTACGTGGACAACGGCCAGGCGCTGGCCGCGGGCACGCGGCTCTTTGCCAACCGCATCACCAACCGCGACCGCCCGGCCGAAGACGCCAGCGCCGAGTTCAACCTCACCAAGCGCATGGCGCTCGGCGGCGCCACCCACAACTTCACGCTGGGCAGCTGGCTGGCGCGCACCAGCGCCGAAGACAACACGCTGACGCAGATGTACCTGGCCGAGTTCAACAACCAGCCGCGCCTGGTGAACCTCACGGCCGGCGGCGTGAACTACACGCGCAACGGCCTGCTGGACCCTTCCGTGGGCTACACGCAGAACAAGCACACCGCCACGCGCAAGGCGCTGTACCTGGCCGACCAGATCGAATCCAAGGACTGGGCCCTGGATGCCGGCGTGCGCGTGGAGCGCATCGACGCCACGCTGCGGCGCGAGACCACCAGCACCGTCACCGGCATCAGCCAGGGCGGCACCAACGAGTCTGCCGCACTGACCAGTGCCGTGTACGGCACGGGCAACTTCCTGAACGGCAAAGTCTCCACCACAGAAACAGCGGCATCGCTGGGCGGCCTGTACAAGCTGAGCAAAACGACCAACGTGTACGGCAACGTCTCCCATGGGTTCTTCTTCCCAGAGGTGCGTTCAGTCAGCTTCAACGCGCAAGGCAACCCTGCGTCTTATGAAGGCGAAGTGATCGACCAGCTGGAAGCCGGCGTCAAGCATGCAGCTGGCAACTTCACTGGCACCGTGGCAGCCTTCTATTCCAAGCTGCAAAACCGCCGCAGCGTCACCTTCCAGAACACCGGTGGTGGCGGCATTGCGGAGGTGGTGACCCTGCTGTCGACCAAGACCAGCGGCCTTGAGGCCAGCGTGAGCTACCGCATCTTGCCGGCGCTGACCGCCAGCGCCAACGTCACATTGTCAGACCATGAGATCACCGAAGGGGCGTTCGCAGGCAAAGAGCTTGAACGCAAGCCCAAGACCTTTGCCAACGCCGCGCTGAGCTATGACGACGGCAGCTTTGATGGCAGCCTTTCGGTGAATCACCAGAGCAAGGCGTTTTCCAACAACGCCAATACGGCCGTGCTGCCGGCCTACAACCTGTGGCGCCTGACCGCGGGATACAAGCTGCGCATGGGTGGTGACTCTTCGCTGCGCTTCGGCGTGGGCGTGTTCAACCTCACCAACAGCCAGGGCCTGGCTGAAGGGTCGCCGCGCGTAGGCGCCACGCAGGTGACGGGCGGGCAGTTCTTCGTGGGCCGGCCCATCCTGCCGCGCCGCGTGAGCTTCACGGCCACTTACAGCTACTGAGGGCGCCCGCATGACCCCGGCCTTTGGCGACCGCGGTTTCCTCAGCGAGCACGCGCTGTGGGTCATGCGCTTCTATGGAGAACAGGCGATAGACCCCAGCGGCGGCCTGTTCCACTACTACCTGGACGACGGCCGGGTCTACGACCGCGTGCAGCGCCACCTGGTGAGCGCCACGCGCTTCGTGGTGACGCACGCGCTGGCTTTCGAACTGAGCGGGAACCCGGCCTTTCGCGAGCGTTGCGCGCACGCGTTGCGTTTCGTGCAGCAGGCCTTCCACGACCCGGTGACCGGCGGCTACCACTGGACGGTGCACTGGCGCAACGGCGTCGCCGAACCGCAAGACTGCACGCGTCACATGTACGGCCTGGCCTTTGTGATGCTGGCCGCGGCACGCGCGGCGCAGGCCGGCGTGGAGGGCGCTCTGGGCGTGCTTCACAGCACCTTCGCGCTGGCCGAGCAGCGCTTTTGGGAACCGGCGGCGCAGCTGTACGCCGACGAGGCCACGCCTGGCTGGGTGGTCTCGCCCTACCGCGGCCAGAACGCCAACATGCATGCCTGCGAAGCGCTGATCGCCGCCTTCGAGGCCACGCAGGAGCGCCGCTTCATCGAACGTGCCGAAGCGCTGGCGCACGGCATCACGGTGCGCCTGGCTGCACACACCGGCGGCGGCATCTGGGAACACCACCGCGCCGACTGGTCACCCGACTGGGACTACAACCGCCACGACCGCAGCAACATCTTCCGTCCTTGGGGCTACCAGCCGGGCCACTTCACCGAGTGGGCCAAGCTGCTGTGCCAACTGGACGCGCACCTGCCCATGCCCTGGCACATGCCACGGGCCACCGAGCTGTTTGACCGCGCCTGGTCCACCGCCTGGGACCCACTGCACGGCGGCATGCACTACGGCTTTGCGCCCGACGGCAGCATCTGCGACCCGGCCAAGTACCACTGGGTGCAAGCCGAAACCCTGGCCGCCGCTGCGCTGTTGGCCCTGCGCACCGGCGAAGCGCGCTACAGGCAGGCCTACCACCAGCAGTGGCAGTACTGCTGGAACCACTTTGTGGACCACCAGCAAGGTGCCTGGTTCCGCATCCTCACACCCGACAACTTCAACCTCACGCGCGAGAAGAGCCCGGCGGGCAAGGTGGACTACCACGACATCGGCGCCTGCGTGGACGTGTGGCGTGCCTTGGGTGCTGCCGGACCCGGCGCCAGTCTGTAAGCGGGTGAATAGCGGATGCACGTTCGCGCGCATTCACTTAAAGAGGCCTCCAGCAACCCGTGACTATCGCCAGCCATGGCGTGTCCCTTGGTGGCGCTGCACCCAGGTGGTTGGATGAGGGCAATGGATGCCGGACGGAGCGTCAGAAAGGATGAAGCTCGGCCGCAGGCCGGGCCAGATCGGGGGAAATGCGCATAGCCCGGTACCCGTTGGCCTTGTCCAGCAATCGACCGAAAGCAGCAATCGCAAAGGGTTGCTTCGAGCCCACAGGTCGAGGCGGGACCTGAGTTTCATCGCCCTCGATTGCGAGGCAACCTCGGGGCCCACTGGCCGCTCGGCTGGGTGACTGCTCTATAGCGCTGACCTGACAACCGCCCGCCGACGGCGACCGGCTCCTTACTTCCCCAAGCACTCGGAGCGACCGGCGATTGCCCCGCCAGAAAGCCGCCCTTCAAGGCTTCGCATTGAGCGAACGACTTGGGCTGTCCGTCAGCAACCTTTCACCCGCCTTCCGCAGGGCAGCCAGGATCTCCTTCTGAAGTCTTTCATCAGGTAGCGCCCGCGCCAGCATCACTGCCCCGACGTTCTGGGCCATAAGTGTCCAAGCGTCCTCGGGGGTGGCCGTCAGGCGTCGCAATGTGGCGTGTATCTCAAGCAGTCCAGCTTGGTAGGCGGCCTTGGCGGCATTGTCAGCACGCGCAATTTCTGGGGTCAACGACGGCAACGGGCAACCCTGTTCCGGGTGCCGGACATGCTGGAGGCTGAGATACCCCGCCAACGATTTGGCCGTGCTGTTCCGGTCGTCGGGGTCGATGCCGTCGTACATCAGCGCGGTGCGTGCCAGCTCAGCTGCAATCACTGCCGCGAACAGATCGGCCTTGCCATCGAAGTGCTTGTAAAGCGCGCCCGTGGTCACCCCAGCTGATGCAGCCAGCGACCCCATGCCGCTTTCGCTGAATCCATGTGCCTTGGCATGGCTGCCGCTCTGTTCGATGAGCCGTTGGCGAGAGGCGTCCTTGTGATCTTTGGGGTAGCGCATGGCCTGATTGTGATGTTCCGGAGGCGACAGTCGCGGAAGGGTCTATAGGGTAACGTACATTATCTTACAGCGGCAGCACGGCCCCGCAACTTCGAAAAGGCAAGGTATGAGCGCACCTCTGGCACCCGAATGGAAGAAGACGGCATGCATCATCTGCTCGCTGAACTGCGGGCTGGAAGTGCAGACCGAGGGCGGCCGAATCATCAAGGCCCGGGGTGACAAGGATCACCCCACGTCACAGGGCTACGTCTGCGAGAAGTCGCAGCGGATGGACTTTTATCAAAACGGCGCCGACCGCATCACCAGCCCGAAGCGACGGCGAGCCGATGGCAGCTATGAAGACATCAGCTGGGAGACGGCGATTCGAGAGATCGCTGAGAAGTTTGCCGCCGTCAAGGCCAAACACGGCGGTGCCAGCATCCTCTATTACGGAGGCGGCAGCCAGGGCAACCACCTCGGTGGCACTTATGCCGACAGCACGATCAAGGCCTTGGGCATCGTGTACCGATCGAACGCACTGGCGCAGGAGAAGACCGGCGAGGCCTGGGTCCAAGGCAAGATGATGGGCGCCGGCGTACACGGCGATTTCGAGCACGCCGAAGTCTCGGTCTTGCTGGGCAAGAACCCGTTCCAGTCGCACGGGTTCGCGCGCACACGGGTGATCCTGCGTGAGATTCAGAAAGACCCGAACCGCTCGATGATCGTCATCGACCCGCGCCGCAGCGAGACCGCTGAGATGGCCGACTATCACCTTGCCGTGCGACCTGGCACCGACGCCTGGTGCCTGACGGCATTGGCGGCCATCATCGTCCAGGAAGGCCTGGTTGCAAAGGAGTGGCTGGCCGAGCACACCACCGGCTACGACCGCGTGGCCGAAGCTCTGAAACGCATCCCGGTCGCCGACTACGCCAAGACCTGCGGCGTCGACCTGGCTTTGCTGCGCCAGGTGGCCGAGCGCATCGCGCGTGCCAAGAGCGTGTCGATGATCGAAGACCTGGGCGTGCAGATGAATCTGCACTCCACGCTCAACAGCTACCTGAACCGGCTGGTCTGGCTGCTGACCGGGCACTACGGACGGCCAGGCACCAACAACGCCTTCGTGCCGATGCTCAACCTGTCGTCTTCGACGCGCGAAAGCGCTGCGAAAGATAGGCAGGGCAAGGCCGGCAAGCCGCGGCCCGGCTCACACAGCCCGGTCACCGGCTCCAAGGTCATCATGGGTTTGATCCCATGCAATGTGATTCCGGACGAGATCCTCACCGATCACCCCAATCGCTTTCGCGCGATGTTCATCGAGAGCACCAACCCGGTCCACTCGCTAGCGGACAGTCGGCGCATGCGCGAGGCCCTGCGCGCACTGGATGTGAGTGTGGTGATCGACGTGGCGATGACCGAGACGGCGAGGCAGGCCGACTACGTGCTGCCGGCAAGCAGCCAGTTCGAGAAGGCCGAAGCCACGTTCTTCAACCTGGAGTTCCCGCGCAACGGCTTCCAGTTGCGGCAACCCTTGTTCGCGCCGCGCTCGGGCACGCTGACCGAAGCCGAGATGCACGCACGCCTGATCGAGGCGCTGGGCGAACTCGACGCTGGCCACTACCGCTTTCTGCGTCGCGCCGCGCGCTGGGGCCGCACCGCGTTCGGCCTGGCCTTCGCTTGGAAGGCCGCGAAAGACAAGAAGATCGCGCGTTACGCACCTGTCGTTCTCTACCGCACACTGGGCGAGACCTTGCCGAGCGGCTTTGCGCCAGCGGCATCTCTGTGGGGTATCAGCCAGCTCTTCGTTCGCAGCCACCGGGCGGCGGCGGCGCGGGCCGGTTTCGGGGGCAGCACGCTTGCGGCAGGCAACAAGCTGTTCGACGCGATCCTGACGAAACCGTCGGGCGTCATCTACTCGGTCAGCGAATACGCCGACAGCTGGTCGGCGGTGCGCCTGCGCGACCACAAGATCAACTTGTGCGTCGAGGAGATGCTCGCCGAGCTGGCGACGATCGACACCAAGCTGCCGCACTACGACGCCGACTACCCCTTCGTTCTCTCGGCCGGTGAGCGGCGCAGCGACACCAGCAACACCTCGATCCGCGATGCCGCCTGGCACCGCCGCGGCACCTTCGGCGCCCTGCGCATGCACCCGACGGACGCCGAGAGGATCGGTTGCAGGGAAGGTGACTGGGTGACGATGACAACGCGCCGCGGCCACGCTCAAGCGCCACTCGAACTGGGCCCGGACCTGCAGCCCGGCCACGTGTCGCTGCCCAACGGCCACGGCCTCGACTACACCGCGGCCGATGGCACGGCAGTGCACAAGGGCGTGTCGCTCAACGAGCTCACCGACACCACGAGCCGCGATCCGTTCGCTGGCACGCCGTGGCACAAGTACGTGCCTGTACGCATCGAACGCGCCGCCGTTCAGCAAGAGGTCGCGGCATGACGCACGTCGTCACCGAAGCCTGCATCCGCTGCAAGTACACCGACTGCGTCGATGTATGCCCCGTGGACTGCTTCCGCGAAGGCCCCAACTTTCTGACCATCGACCCGGACGAGTGCATTGATTGCGCCGTCTGCATTCCGGAATGCCCGGTGAATGCCATCGTCCCCGAAGAGGACGTGGCACCGGACCAGCGGCACATGGTCGCGTTGAACGCCGAGCTCGCGCGCGGGGCGGGGTGGCCAACGATCAGTAAGCGCAAGGCGCCGTTGCCAGATGCGGACGAGTGGAGAGCCCGCAACGAAAAGCTGGTGCATCTGATGCGATGAGGGTCTGCCCGACTTTGGCGAGTCCGCCGCAACCGGCCTCATCCAGCCCCATTCAGCCCCCCATCCAACGGGACATCCGTGAGCGCCTTTCTTGAAGAGACCGTTACCGCCGTCAAGCACTGGACAGATCGATTGTTCAGTTTCACGACGACCCGCGACCAGGCCCTGAGGTTCTCCAACGGGCACTTCACGATGATCGGACTGCGCGGCGACAACGGCAAACCACTGCTGCGTGCCTACAGCATCGCCAGCGCCAACTACGAAGATCACCTCGAGTTCCTCAGCATCAAGGTACCTGATGGGCCTCTGACGTCGAAGCTCCAGCACATCAAGCCCGGCGACAAGATCGTTGTCGGCCGCAAGCCGACGGGCACGCTGCTCATTGACTACCTGCTGCCCGGCAAGAACCTCTACCTTCTGGGCAGCGGTACCGGCCTCGCGCCTTTCCTGAGCATCGTGCGCGACCCGGAAACCTATGCCCGTTTCGAGAAGGTCATCCTCGTTCACGGCGTACGCGAGGTGGCCGAACTGGCCTTTCGCGAGTACCTCACCAATGAACTGGCGCAGCACGAGTTTCTTGGCGAGATGGTCAGCCGCCAAATGCTGTACTACCCGACGGTCACACGCGAAGCCTTCCAGCATCAAGGCCGCATCACGACCTTGCTTGAAACCGGAAAACTGCAGGCGGATTTGGGGTTGCCGGTACTCGACCCCGTGGACGACCGCGTGATGATCTGCGGCAGCCCGGGCTTGCTGAAAGATCTGAAGCACATGCTCGACGGCCGGGGGTTCAAGGAAGGCAACACCACGGCGCAAGGCGACTTTGTGATCGAGCGTGCGTTCGTTGAGCAATGAACTGACCGCATCCGCCCCGCTGCGCCGTTGATCGGCCAGGCGGCAGGACGCTGCCTGTGGCCAATGCCCGCTCCTGGCCGGGTCAAGTCGAAGACGGCTTTGGATTAGGCGCCGGAAACCTGTCGTTCAGGTGCTCGCCGAGGCCACGACTGGGAGCGCGGGACGACCGACCGATAGTGACCGCGAAGAGCCGAGCGCCTTAGCGCCTGACACCTGTCGATCGACACTCCACCGAGTGCACCCAACGTCAGCAGACTGCTCGACTGTTTAAGGGCAGCAGCCGGCCATTATGAGAAGACCCCGGTTATGAGAAGCCATGAGCCGGCGGGCTCTCGCTGCGCTCGCAACGTCGCGCGTTGAGGCCCAGTCCGGCTTCTCATAATCACAGGCTCTTCAGGAACTCCAGCAGAGAGTCCGAGGCGCGGAAGCGCCGGCCGGCAGCATCGGGTTCCTGCATGCGAGCCAGCGCCTTCTCCTTCATCGCCAGGTTGGCCTGGGTGTACTGGTGCGTGGTGGTCGGGCTCTCGTGGCCGAGCCACAGCGCGATGCCGTCGATCGGCTCGCCAGACTGCAGCAGGTGCATTGCCGTCGTGTGGCGGATGGTGTGTGGGGAGATGCGACGATCTCGCAGGCTCGGCATTGCCGGCGTGGCGGCCGCCACTGCCAGTGCCAGCCGCTGGGCGACGTTGGTCCGGGTCATGGGGCCGCCATCCCGGTTCGGCAACAAGGCCGAGGTCGGCAGCAGATCTGGGTTGAACCGCAACCAGTTCCGGATCGCCTTCACCGTCGAACGCCACAGTGGCATCGTGCGCTGCTTGCGACCCTTGCCACGCAGGTGCACGCTGGCCACGCCGTCGAGCACTACGTCGGCCAGACGGACGGCGATGATCTCGGACACGCGGGCCCCGGTGTTGTAGAGCATGTGCAGCAGCAGATGATCGCGTTGGCTGGTCCAACTGCTTCCCGGCTTGCCGATGATGGCCAGCATCTCCTCGCGCGTGAGGAAGCCCAGTACCGGCCGCTCGAAGCGCTTCATCGGCACACCAAGCGCCTGCTCGACGATATGCAGCGCGTCGACATCGCGGTGCCCGGCGAACTTCAGGAACGCGCGCAGCGCCGCCAGCCGCGCATTGCGGGTGCGCACCGCATTGCCGCGGTCCTGCTCGAGATGGTCAAGGAAGGCCAGGATCAGGGCTGGCGTGATGTCCTCGAGCTTCATCGCCGTCGGCTGCTTGTGCAGCCGGGCGGTGGCGAAGTTCAGGAACAGCACGAAGCCGTCGCGGTACGTGGCCACCGTGCGCGGGCTCACTGCGCGTTGCTGCGTGAGGTGCTCGGCGAAGAACGACTGGGCCAGCGCCGCGAAGCTCGGCGGCGAGCGAGGGGCGGACGGCCTACTCATCGTCATCCTCCCACGGGCTGGCGTAGCGCTCGAACGCCTGGCCCAGCAAGCCCATCAACTCGGGCACGCCGGTGAGGTACCAGTAGGTGCTGGAGACCTTGACGTGCCCCATGTAGGTCGACAACGCCAGCATGCGCTGGTTGATGTCCTCGCCCTGTTCGTGCCACAGCACCAGCCGGCGTACGGCGAAGCTGTGCCGCAGATCGTGGATGCGCGGCGTCCCGTGGCTGCCCCGGTCGACCCAGCCCAGTTGCTGGCGCAGTTCACAGAAGATGCGGTGCACCTGGCGGCCGCCGACGTGTTGCCCCAGCAACTGTCCGCGGGTGGATATGAAGAACGGCAGTTCCGGCGTTGCACTGACGTGGCGGGCGCGTTGCGCCCGGTAGCGGGCCAGCACCTCGACCGTGCTCGGGTGCAGCGGCACCAAGCGCGTCTTGCCGAACTTGCTCTGCCGGATCGTCATGACCCCGGCCACCAGGTCGACGTCTGCGTCGAGCAGGTTCAGCGCCTCGGATATGCGCAGCCCCGTGCAGGCCACCAGGCCGAACAGCGTCTCCATCACCGCCGGCCGCAAGCCGCCCTCGGGACCCAACTGCCTTGCAGCGGCGAGCAGTTCGACGATCTCGGCCTCGCGGTAGACATGCGGCGTCATCCGACCCGGCACTCGTCCGAAGACCGCTTCGTCGGGTACCGGGGTGGCGGGCTCGAACTGCCGCAACCAGGCGGTGAAGGGCCGCAGTGTCTTGAGCCGGCGCGCCAGCGTCGAGCGGTCGCCTCGACCGGCCTTGGCCTGGCGTGCCCAGTCCGCCATCAGATCGACCGTCAGCGGTCCCTGGTGGCCGACGTCCGCGACATACCGGGCGAAGCTGAGCAACCGTGGCTCCATGCTTCGCAGCGCGAAGCCCAACCGCCGCCGCTCGGCCACGTATTGCTCGACGCGGGCCCTCAGGCTGGCGCGGGCGCTCACAGCGAACTCCCCGGCCAAGGCAGCGCGACGCCCGACAGCGCGCCGTGATTGACCTTGGCGTAGATCATCGAAGTGTTCAGCGACCGGTGCCGAAGCACGTCGGCCACCTCCTTGATCGATCCGCCTTGGTTGACGATGCGGCTGGCAACCGTGTGCCGCAACGCGTGGCTGCGGCCGTGGGGAATGCCGACCCGCCGGAAGGCATCGCGGACGATGCGACGGATGGCGTCCACCCCGATGGGTTCGTCGTGCGGCGCCTGGCGGCGCACGAACACCGCCGGATCGCTGGTCTTGGGTCGCTCGTGGCGCAGGTAGGCTTCCAAGGCCCGGCCGGTCGCGACGGGCAGCGGCAGCAGGTCCTGGCGGCGCGACTTCGTGCGCTTGAGCGTGACCGTGCCCACCCGCCAGTCGATGTCGGCCAGTTGCAGTCGGCTGATCTCTATGCTTCGCAGGCCCAGGTCCAGCGCCAGGCGGACGACTGCGTAGCCGCGCTTGGGAGACGGCAGCGTGTCGGTGAACGAACTCAGCAGCCGATCCACCTCCTCGGGCCTGAGGCCCCGAGGCAGCGTGGCCATGCTCCAGTGCGCCGGCGAGGAGATCGTGGCCAGCAGCGGCCCCACCGCGTCCCCGCAGGTGACGCGATAGCGCAGGTACGCCCGCAGCGTCGACGCGATCGCGAAGGCGTTGCTGCTGGTGCCCAGCGCCTGCAGTTGATCGGCAATGAAATTGCGAATGTCCTCGGCGAGCAGCGAGCCGACGACGACGGGCTTGCCGGCGAACTTGGACAACAGCAGTCGCTCGACGATCCGCAGCCGGTCCCGGCGCGTCCTCAATGCCAAGCCCCTGGCCTCGCGCATGTGGGCGTCGAAGCGCTTCAACTCGTCGGCGACGGGGCCGGCAGGTGATGGCACGGGAGCGATGACGCCCTCAGCACGCAGGATCTCCACCAGGGGCGTGAGTGCGGCGCGCGCCTCGTTCGGCGTGCGCAACGCGCCGCCCAGGCAAACGCAACGTGGCAAGTGAAAGCGCAGGAACTGATCGATGCAGCCCTCGTCCAGCATCCTCGCCGGCAGCGAACACAACGACATCCAGTGCGCGAAGTGCGCCAAGCCATTGAGGCAGCGGCCGGAGGTGTGCGTCGCGTAGCGGCCGCGACGAAGGCGCGCGATATAAGCAGGGACCTGCGCTGCCAGCGGGCCTTCCAGCAACCAGGCCTGCAGCAAGGGGTTGATCGATGGGATCTTGGGCATGACGACCTCCGGTGGTGGGGGTCGTCAGTGCAGTCCGAGCAATGAACTTATGTCCAGCGCGGCCGCGTGCCCCAGCGCCAGGCGCCAGCATCCACGCGGCCTCCCGGTCTACCCGGTGCTCGAACTTCTCATAACCGGGGTCTTCTCATAATGGCCGTTATGGAAAGATTTTCATAACGGCCAAAAGCGGAATTTCACCGCATAGCCCGAGAGCAGACATTCAGGGCATGGGCCCTGTTGCACTTCGAGATTGAGCCGGCCGTGCTGCCTAACGTTCGAGCTAAGCCGGACCCGACAGACGGGCGCTTGGCCGGCGCGGCTGATGATGCACTGCATAGCCGCGACGGCCAAGTGCTCGGCTGTTGGGGCTCGGCTTGAGTGAGGGGTTAGGCTCCCGAGCGCGGAGTGCAGTGCAAGACCAAGGCAGTGCGGAGCTGCCCAGTGCTTGTGTAGCTACATTGCTGACCCTTCCCAAGATTGACCAACTTCAAGAGGATGGCGTTGGTACCTGGGATGGCGAGGAACTCGGTGACGTAAGTATTGCCAGATTCAACAACTGTGCTGATGGACTGTTCGGTGGACCTGTTGTCGGGAGTGGTGAAGAAGACTCGAATGGTGTGTTTGCCTGGCGGGAGCGCTAGAGACACCGGATAACCACCGCCTCCACGCGACGGAAGAGACTCTCCGTTGACATGGGTGAAGTAGAGCATGGCACCTTGGCGCACACCCCAAACCGTGGCCACGCCTGTCGAAGGCTCGCGCTCCGCAGCCCCAACCGCGTAGGGAGTGAGTACGGGGCTAAATGCGCAAGAGCTCAACAGCACCAGCGCGGCCAATAGGCTTGGTAGACGTGCAGAAGGGCGCATGAGCGAATTCGGGAGCCTTGTATGTTCAGGCCAACGATTCCGCAGAAGAATCTCTAGTTGAGCAGGAGCCGTCGGCGCCTGCTTTGGCCGACCCGACAGTCCGTTGAAGCCTTGGGCGACAGAGCCCGTACGTTAGCGCGGGACGTCGGGTCGGGAATTCATGTAACCCGAACAGTTGATCGGGCCCTGGTGAGCCCGGATTCTTGCAAGGCAGGGTACCTGAATGAGCAATCCTGAATCGTTCGTAGGCATCGATGTGGCCAAGTCCTGGTTGGACTTGGCTTGGTTGGCGGGGCCCACGCTTCGCATCGACTACACGGGGTAGTCGTACTTTTCGTGCAGATTGGTGCGCTTTCGCCTGAAACCCAGTATCCATGCGGGTTCCCGGCGGGCGCCACCCTCGCAAGATGAGCGCCCGACTGCCTTGGCGGCGGCCGTGGCGGTACATTGACCGCCCCCCTGCCGCTGACCACCGCCATGCCCGCCTTCGCCCTGCGCTTCGTCGGCCAGGAGGCCTTGCCGCCTCGCCTTAGTGAGTTCGACCGGGAGCAGTTCTTCACGCTCACGTCAGCGGAGGTGGCGGCCGTCCGGGAGCAGTTCCGCAGCGACCACCGCCTGCCCGCGGCGCTGATGCTTATGTTCATGCGCGTGGCCGGCCGACCGCTTGACGGTTTCAACGTGCTCCCCCGAAACCTCCTGCGACACACCGCCCAGGTCCTGGCCGTGTCGCCGCCGTCCATCGCCAGCCTGCGGTCGATCTACAAGCGCCGGCAGACGCTCTCCAAGCACCAGCTATGGGCCAAGACTTACTTGGGCCTGCGCGAGCTTGAAGTCGACGACGAAGCGGCGCTCACAGCGGCCCTGCTGGCCCAAGCTGCCGACGTGTCCCACGCCGATGACCTGGTCCAGTCGGCCAGCCACTGGCTGTTCACGCGGCGCATCCTGATCCCAGGAGCGCGCCGCCTGCAGGACTGGGCTCGTGTCGCATTTGCAGCGGTAGAGTCGCAGATCCTCGGCGCGGTCAATGCCGCCGTGCCGCCGGCAGCGGCCCAGAAAGTTGTCGCCGCCGCATACAGCGCTCGGCCAGGCACCGACACGACGCACCTGGAGTGGCTGAAGACCCCGTCGAAGCGTCACGGCCCTAGCACTCTTACTGAAACCATCGACAAGGTCCGCTACCTCAAGGAGCTCGGTGCACACGACTGGAACCTCAGCGCCGTGTCGCTGGCCAAGCAGCAGGCCTATGCCCGTCAGGTCCAGGCCAGGCGCCCCGTGAAGACGCGGGAGATCAAGCCAACGCGCCAACTGATCGAGTTGGTCTGCTTTCTGCGGGTGACCCTGCTCGAACTCACCGATGTCGCCCTCTTGCAGACCAGCCGGCGCAGCCAGCAACTGTTCCGCGAGGCGGCGGACAAGGCCCAGTCAAACCGTATCCGGGGCACGACAGGCCTGATCCAGCAGGCAGCCAAGGCACGTTCCGTCCTGCACGACGAATCCAAGACCTGGCAGGCGCGAGTCCTGGAAGCAAGAGATCTGCTCGCCGAGCTCGGCGAAGCTGCCAGCGGCAGCTTTGTGTCCCTGGTTCGCAAGGCTCTGGCGGAAGACAGCCAGCGCGTGCACGCCTGCCTGGCGGCATTGACGGACCTGGACTTCGGTGGCCGCTCTGGCGATCCGGGCTTCGAACAGTGGAAGTCTTGGACGGATCTGCAGCGCCAAGGTGTGACCGAGCTGAAGGAGGGCGTCCCGCTGCCAGATGTCGGCGCAGCCTGGCACGGCCTGGTCCGCGATCTGGACCCTCGCTCAGGATTTCGGGCGTTCGAGGCCTGCACGATGATGTCGCTGCGCAAGAGCCTGCGCCGAGGCAGTGTCTGGTTGGCCCACTCGCTGAGTTTTCGGGAGCGAGACCAGATGCTCATCCCGCCGGCGGATTGGGCCTTGCAACGGGACGAGCAGGTTGCGTTGCTGGGCATGCCGAAGTCCGCAGCCGACTTCCTGGAGCCCTTGCTGGCCAACTTGATGGCCGGTATGTCTGCGGTGGCAGAGGCCCAGCGGCGCGGCAAGGTCGAGATCGGCGCCGACGGCATGCTCCACCTGCC
>ERZ795061.113-NODE-113-length-78022-cov-9.045160_pt1 | contig 78022 bp, 62 predicted proteins | sample MGYA00375145_ERZ795061 | MGnify/ENA primary metagenome ERZ795061 (study PRJEB30190, sample SAMN05720144) | anaerobic digester metagenome | isolation source: active sludge of municipal wastewater-treating anaerobic digesters | place: USA | collected 2014-12-22 ... | reverse complement strand
CCACCGAGATGCCGGGATTAACGATGGGCTCGAAAACTTTTTTCCCTGATTCATTGATGTGATTATATGACACGCCGCACCCCAGGAAGGGCGAGATGATGAAATTTTTGATATTGAAGATATATTTGAATTGTGCCATGAGGGGAACTATCGTGGCATATACATGGCTGTCTTTTCTGTGGAGACGGAAGAAGCCGGTTTTAAGGCCGATAAAAAAATTGTCGATAACGACGCCGCCGGTTGCCAAAACATTATAGCCGCGCCCCGCCTTCGTTCCCAGGAAAGCGAACGGCAGCAGGTATCCGCCGTTGATCTCGATAAAACCCCGGACACGCGCAGAGGACTTGCCGCCCGGATCGCTCGAATCAGATCCCTGCGGCTTTTCCTTTTTAATTTTCTTTCCCAGGGAAACGGCGAGGCGGTCTGCCAGCTTCTGCGACGCGTCAAGGACCTCTTCCTTTTCGTCCATGGAGGCCGAATCCGCGAAGACGATCATGCCGGTGACGACGTCCACGATCCTGACCGTCACCAGATACCGCCCGGCATAGGTCACGTCCCCCACCACGACGTAATCGGCGGCAACCATCTTTCCCTGGGACACGGCGCAGCTGTCATCGCGACAGACGCGTTCACGTCCCATTTCGAACAGAACTTTAGCGATGTTCTTGCGCTCCAGCACGTGTAGCTCTTTCTTGTAAAGGGCTATCTCGATCTTGTTGCGCAGGGCCTTGGCGTAGGAATCGGTGATATTATTGGCGGAAAACTCGAGCACCGCCACCCGTTTTTCCGGGAAGGCGTGCGATTTTACCAGCGCCGCATGGGCAATGAGCGCGGCGGCGCACAGGAATAGTGCCCTTTTATTCATTCGTTACTGGATATTGCCTGCGACAGATTGGGCGAACCGTACGGCCAGGTCACGGAGGCCCTCGGCCGTTGCGGATTCTTCCGAGGCAGCGAAGATTATCCGTCTCGTTCGCCTTTCGGTAAGTCTTATCGAAAGGAGGTATTGCCTGTCAAGCTTTTCTACTGACCCGGTGAGGACCAGGCCGGCACCATCCGGGGCCGCCGTCACCGCTATCCTGTCGCGCCCCTTCAGCCGTATGATTTCGCCCCGCATCGTGTCGGATACCCGGGCCACGAGGGGGCCCCCGGCACCGTTATTTTCCAGGCCGTAAAACTGTAGCCGATACCGGTATGCGATGGAGCCGCTTCCGCCGGAGACTTCGCCGCTTTTCGCGCCGGGTTCTGCCGCCGGAGCGTCCTTTTTATCACGCTCCATCTGAACAGGAGGACTTTGCACCATGGCCATACCGGCCAGCACGTAGCCGCCGGCGGCGACCGAGGACACGGCAACGACAGAGGCCGTGAACAATACCACGGCGCTCTGCATGACGCTCAGGCCGATGCCGATTTTTTTCATGAGAAAATACACCGCCAGAATCATCCCGTAGAGGGGCGAATAGATACCGAGCTTCTTCATCACGGCCACCAGGTTCTTCCGTTTCATGCGCATCGCCCGGCGCTGGATCTCCCCGGGCAGGGGGCTGGAAATCCGGTACCGGTCAAAGACGCGCTGCATGAGGGCTATTTCATCTATCATAACAGCTCCTCGATGTTGGTGATGCCTCTTTCATTGAGAAAACCCCGGATGTTCTTCACGATCAAGGAATAGCGGTATTCCGCCTGGCGCTTTGAAAACCCCAGGTGCTGTCCCGCCAGCTCGTAGGTCAGGTTCTGGACCGCGACCAGGTCAAAGAGTATCCGGTCGGGCTCGGCCAGCCTGCCCACAGCTTCATCTATGATGATCCGCGTGTCCCGGAAGCCGTTGACAAAGGTCAGGGACACATCGCCCAGGTAGTTCTCGATGTCCTCGTCGGTGGAGAATTTCTTTTTTCTCCGGTAGTAATTCATCAGGACATTATTTATTGTGCCGAAGAGCCACGCCCGCGTGTTCTCCACCTCGCCCATCCGGGAATAAAAATGCATAAACACTTCCTGGGTCAGGTCGTCCGTGTCGTCTGGGTTCGATATTTTAGAGTAGATGGTGCCGTACACCACCTGGTAGTAGTCAGCGTAGGCTTCGGTGAACTTTAACTTTTGTTTTTCAATGAGGGGCATGGCTGATTGATATGGGATCCCGCCGATTCCAATTGGAATTACACTAACGTTATTAACAAACGGAATATGCATCCTATATCCAGCGGATAAAGTCAATATCTTTTCCATGCCTGTCGCGCCATTCGACCCATCTTTGCAATCCTTCACTATAGAAGTGTTGATAAACAACAATAACAACAAATATTTTCATGTCATATATCTCATTGCCTTGCAGGTATCAATCGCAAAGCCCCTACCGCGCCTGACATGAATCGACATTCCTGTATCCGTACCATCCTATGTATAATTTTATACTTGTATTATTATCAATCATATGCATCATTAACCAGAATAAGGCGCATAACATATATATAAAGCGCCCGGGGCCACGGCCCCGAAACAGTATTACCATCTTTTAGGAGGATACCATGCCTGTAGATCATACGGCTTCTACACGTCTGCCTTCGCGCGCCCATTACACCGATCCGGCCTCATCAAAGAATCAGACAGCCGCCGGCAGCCGGGAAAAAGACATGCACATGGGCGAGACCGGCCTGCTGCACAAGCTTTTCCGGCGGCGGAAACTGGAGGGGGTCTTCCTCTTCATCACGTCGCGGTGCAACTCGAAATGCCGCACCTGCTTCTACCATGAAAAACTGAACAGCGATGACGACCTGACCTTCGACGAGATCCGGCGCGTCTCGGAAACCGCCCCGAAATTCGACAAGCTCTGGCTCTCCGGCGGCGAGCCCTTCCTCAGGAAAGAGCTGGTGGAGATCGTGAAGCTCTTTTACGACAACAACGGGGTCCGCGTGGTGAACCTTCCCACCAACGGCCTCTGCGGCGATCTCATCATCGATGAAACGGCGCGGCTCCTCGACGCCTGCCCCGGGCTCACCGTGCACCTGAACTTTTCCCTCGACGGCCCGGGTAAACTGCACGATGAAAACCGCGGCATCCCTGGCAACTTCGCGAAAACCATCGCCGTCATGGAAAAGGCGGCCGAACGGTTCAGGGGCAACAAGCGGCTCCTGATGAACGCCGTGACCGTCATCACCCCCGACGCCTACGACCGTCTCTTCGACCTGGGCGTCTACATCCTGAACAAGGACCTCGTGGCCACCCATTTTTACGAGATACCCCGCGGCGACACCCGTGACCCGGCCATAAAGACCCTGACCCCGGAGCGCGTGAAAGACCTCAGGAGAAAGATACTCCCACTTTTCGAGAAGCAGGCCGACGGCATCTTCCGGGACTTCGGCGGCATGAAAAAAAAATTCGCCAAGTTCTTCTTCCTCGGCTTCATCAAGTTCGTCAACGACATCCAGGACGCCAATTACGCCGGCCCCTGCGACTGGAAGATGGCCTGCACGGCGGGGATGACCACCTTTGTCATCGACCACAACGGCGACTTCCGGTCCTGCGAGATGCGGCCCCCCATCGGCAACATCAGGGACTACGGCTGCAACCTGACCTCGGCCCTCTACTCCGACGCCATGAAGCGCGAGGTCGCCGAGATCGGCGGCGGCTGGAAGGCCAACTGCTGGTGCACCCACGGCTGCTGGATCATGTCGTCCATCAAGTTCAGCCCCCGGGCGCTCCTCTTCCGCATACCGGCGGCCTACCGCCGCTTCCGGAAGGAGACCGACCCGGACTTCGTCCTCCCGGTTCTCGATACGGCCCGCATCGAGAACTACCGCTCGTAAGCCGCCCGGCGGGAGGAACGAACCATGAAAGTCGTACTGTCAAGCCGCGGCTCCCGCGGCGACGTGTATCCCATCATTGAGATAGGCGCGGCCCTCAAGCGGGCCGGATTGAACGTGTCGATCTGCGTCCCGGAGATGTTCGGGACCAGGGCGCTCAGCAAGGGACTGAAGCCCCTCCTCTATTCCGAGGACAGCGCCATGGTCATGGAGGAGCTGGGAAGCGGCATCGGCGCGATAAAAACGGCGATTGACTGGTTTTCCCGCGCCATAGACGAGCAGATGGATTTCCTGATACGGGAAACGGAGGATGCGGACCTCCTGGTCACCAGCGTCAACGAAGTGGCGGTCCCCACCGTGGCGGAATACCGGGAGATCCCCCACTACCGCATCGCCTACACGCCGGTGCTTCCCGGGTACCATCCGCCCCCCCTTATCCCCTGGCAGAGGCTCCCCCGCATCGTCAACCGGGGGCTCTGGAACGCGGTCAACGCCATGACAGGGCTCATGTTCAGGAAGCACATCAACGGCGCCCGGCGGAAGCTGGGCATGGCTGATATGGGCGGTGTAAATGAGTACTTTACCGGCCGCAGCCACACTATCCTTACAATAAACCCGGTGCTGGCGCCCCCCTGCAGGACATGGCGGAGTAACTATGACTACAGCTACACCGGGTACTGCTACGGAGACATCGACGGCGGTCTCGGCCCGGAACTCGCCCGGTTCCTTGAAGACGGCCCGCCGCCGGTCTATATCGGCTTCGGCAGCGTCAGCGTCGACGATTCAACGGCCTTCACCCGCGTCATACTGGAGGCCGTTAAGCGCGCCCGTTGCCGCGCCGTCCTGGGCACCGGCTGGACGGGACTGGGCAACATGGAGCTTCCCCCCGAGGTCTTTCCGGTGGGAGACGCGAACCACGCCACCCTGTTCCGCTTCTGCGCCGGCGCCGCCCATCACGGGGGCTGCGGCACCACACACACCGCCGCGCGGGCCGGAGTGCCGCAGTTCATCATGCCCCAGATAGCGGACCAGTTCTACTGGGGCCACCGCATCCACCGCCTGGGACTCGGACCCGCGCCGGTTCCTCCCCGCAGGATAACGGCCGCGAAGCTTGCCCGCGCCCTCGCGGAGATAATAGAAAACCCCACTTACGCGGAGAACGCCCGGGCCCTGGGAGAGGAGATGAAATTTGAGGACGGGATTCCCGGAGTTGTGGATATTGTAACGGGCCGCGGTGCCGGCAGCGAGCTGTCCGTCGGCGTTGGCGGGTTGTCGCGATAAAAGCGGAGGAACTCTCGCAGAGGCGCAGACACGGGATGTAGCAAATGAACGAAGGCGCGGTTTCGAAACTGCGCCTTCGTCATGATATCATTATTTCTTCTCCTTGAAGTGGTCCATGCTGCTCAGCAGGCCTGTGGCCCTTGCCATGACGTCCTGCACCCTGGCCGGAAACAGCTTCATGGAAGGTATGAGCTTTACGATGAAGGGCAGCTTCAGGTAGGTCCATTCGCTTTTAATCGATTTCAGCGTACGGCGCGCGACCTCTTCCGGCTTGAGGATCGGCGACAGGAGCGGCGCCTTGTAGCCGGGGAACATGCCGGTGTCTATTCCCGAGGGGCACACGCAGAGGGTCTTGACGCCCTTGCAGCCGTACTTGTTCAGCTCCATCCGCATGGTGTCCACGTAGCCGACAATGGCGTGCTTGGACGCCACGTAGGCGCCCATCCTCGGCACGCCGGTAAGCCCCATGGCGGACGCGACAAAGGCTATATGACCGGAATTCCTTTTCATCATGTCGGGCAGGATAAGCCGTGTCAGGTATGCGCCGCCGACGAAATTCACCGTCATGGTTTTCAGGATGTCCTCGTAATCGTATTCATGGGTAAATTTCCCGGACACGATGCCGGCGTTATTGATGAGGACGTCGACCTGGCCGAAATCCTTCGTCACCTTTTTCACCAGCCCCTCGATATCCTTCTTGCTTGAAATATCGCACTGGTAGGCCTTCGCGTTTGCGCCTTTCGCCGCGCATTCCTTTCTGGTTTCCTCCAGCTTTTTCATGTTGATATCCACAAGGGCCAGGTTTGCCTTTTCATCGGCCATCATGAGGGCCATGAGCCTTCCGATCCCGGTCGCCGCGCCGGTAAGAAGGACCTTTTTATCGTTAAAAGACTTCATTTGATTCCCCCGTAAATTATTGTTGCGGTTTTGCGCCGCCCATGTTACGAATGAGCCGAGATCCGTGACGGGCCGGCTCAACATGCGGCTGCATCACGCACTTCAAGCATGGCATCAGAGAGTCCGCCACGGTCAAGTACAATTAAGCGGCCATGAAAATGATCGAGGCTTTTTCCATAATTTTTTTCACATTGAACGCCGCAAGCTGATCATGTAATATTGGATTGTCCATCAATTTTTTGGACGATCATTCAATAAATAGCATTGCACCACTCACCGGAGGCCGTATGAGCCGGCACACCTGTCCCTCTTGGTTTTCATTTTCGCTGGACAATGTCCTGAGAAGGAGGTTCCACGATCCGGCCGCGATACTCCGCGGCTACATACGGCCCGGTAACAGCGTCATGGATATCGGGTGCGGCCCCGGCTTTTTCACCATTCCGATGGCGCAGATGGCAGGCGAAAACGGCACTGTTATTGCGGTCGACCTGCAGAAGAGCATGCTGGACAAAATGCTTTCGCGGGCGGAACGTCTCGGCCTCGGGGGCCGCATACGGGCAATCCAGTGCAGTCCCGATGATATCATGGCCAGGGAAAAGGCCGACTTCATCCTGACCTTCTGGATGGTCCACGAGGTGCGGGATGCCGACCTGTTCTTCAAACAGGTTGCCGCCGCCATGAAGCAAGGTTCTCGTTACCTGCTGGTGGAGCCGAAATTCCATGTCAGCAGAAAGCAGTATGACAGGATTAAGAAAACCGCAGAAACTGCGGGACTGAAGCCGCTGGAAGAGCCGGCAGTCCCCTTGAGCCGGTCTACTCTTTTTTCAATTCAATGAAGGTCTTTCAGGGTCATGGCATCTCAATGCCGGCTTCCTTTTCAGGGAACCGGAACGGCATTTTCCCTCACGAAGGATTCGATATGGAGCCGGTAATCCTCGATCTCGTCCATCATCTGCTCCAGTACCGCTGTCATTGACTCGCGGCTCTGGCCGATATACCCGAGGGCCCGGGTCCGGCAACTGCCGTCAGGGTCTTCCAGCTTGGTGACATCCTCCGGGTCCTCGTTGCCGGTCATGGCGCACACGATCCGGCAGTCCGAGCTGCAGCCGTCGAAGATCAATTCCCCGCCGTCGGACAGCCAGAATGGATAGGTGCGGCAGATAAGCGGCCGCACCGGGTATATCCTGCACTTCCCGTCCGCCGCCTGAAAAAAACAGGAACCGTCGCCCTGTTCCCGCAGCTGGAGAAGTCTTCCGTCACGCAGCGTCAGATCATAATAATAGCTCTGGTGCTTGTGGATATAAATGTATTCTTCTTTGTCCTTTTCATTCAATCCGCCGTAGAGGGCAAATGAATCGATATTCTCTCCCAGGAATTCGGCAATGCGCTGCGCGTCCTTCAGTGTCAGAAATTTCGAATGGGCCTCGCGGCAGCAATCCAGTCCCTGTTTCGCGCATTCAAGGCAATAATTAGACATAGGTGTTCCCCCCGTTTATCTCCCCCTGCGCGCGCATACATACCGGCGCGCAGCGTGAATTCATTCTGTTGTGCGATTTCAGACAAAGGAAGCGAAAGGTTCGCCGTGGCAAGATCGAATCAATTTGTGGATAACATCGGTCACAACCGTCAGGCTCTGAGCCGTCCATGTGTAAATTCCCCCGTGTATTTTTCCGCTGCCCTCACGGCAGCAGGAATCACCTGCGTGTCCTTCATGTTTTTGGACACCAACAAATAATTGCGCCGCATTATATACCCGGCCATAAATTTGTCAAGCTGAAATGTGACATAAATCGGAAATATCTCTTTGTTAATTTTACTATTATTATCGAGTATTCCCCCCCCCCCGCATCTTCATCCAGAATAGATTCTATCCTCGATGATCTGCCGAACAATTGCCCCATCAGGAAAGAATAATATATACTATCAACATGAAAATCAAAATTATTATGATGTTTCAGTGCCTTCCCGATTCGCCTGGTCGCCGGCGCCAATATTTTAAAACGGCGATGATTTTTTATTTGACTTATTGTATTACAATATGTCAAATAATGACATACCTTTGGAGGTGCCATCATGAAAGACGTATTTATCATCAGCGCCGTGAGAACGCCTGTGGGAAAACAAAAAGGATACCTGCGTGAATACTCCGCCCCGCAATTGCTGGCCATGGTGCTCAACGAGGTCGTCAACCGAGCCGGTATTGACGTGAACCAGGTGGATGACGTGATAACCGGATGCGTATACCAGGTCGGGGAACAGGGCTTCAACCTCGCGCGCATGGCCGTGCTTGAGTCAAACCTGCCCGTCACAATAGGCGGCATCAGCGTTAACCGCCAGTGCGGCAGCGGCCTGTCGGCGATTCAGCTCGCCTCCGGCATGATAGCATCGGGAGAAATGGATACTGTCATAGCCTCAGGCTGCGAGCTCATGTCCAAATACGGCATCGCCTCCGACCTGAACTGCACCCTTTCAAACGGACAGAATGCCGGCCATCCCATCAGCAAGGGCTACATAGACCGGTACGGCATTCCGAACCAGATGGGGGCCGCCCAGGCCATTGCGAACCAGTGGAAAATCACCAAGGAAGAATGCCAGGACTTTGCCATTGCCAGCCATGAGAAGGCCCTGCGGGCCATAAGGGAGGGCTACTTTAAAAAAGAAATACTCCCGACCAGGGGTCTCGACAAGGACGGCAACTCCTTTGTCTGTGAAACCGATGAGCCGGTCCGCTCCGGCGTCACCCGCGAAGGCCTGGATGCCCTCAAGGTCCTTCCCGGCACGGACTGGATGTCGGCGGGCCTCTCCAGCACCGTAACCGACGGCGCGTCGGCTGTACTGCTCATGTCCGGCGAAAAGGCGAAGCAGCTCAAGGCCCCCCCGCTTGCCAGGGTTGTCGCCAATGCCGTGGTCGGCTCGGACCCGAAGCTGATGCTCACCGGCCCGATCACCGTAACGCCCAAAGTGCTTGCGAAGGCAGGATTGAAAATGTCCGACATTGATATTTTCGAGGTCAACGAGGCCTTCGCGCCGATCCCGCTGGCATGGGCCAGGGAGCTCGGGGCGGACATGGACAGGCTGAACGTCAACGGCGGGGCCCTGGCCCTGGGTCACCCGGTCGGCAACAGCGGGTGCCGTCTCACGGTCACGGCCATACATGAGCTCATGCGGCGCAAGGCGAAATATGCCCTTGTCACCCTCTGCACAGGCGGAGGCCAGGCGCCGGCGACCATATTCGAGAGGATTTGAAGGAGACCACCCATGGCAGAAGAAATTCGAGAATACGGAAGCTGCTTCGTGACGGTTAAGGAAAACTACGCAATAGTGACCTTCAACAGGCCCGACAAGCTGAACGCCTTCAGCCCCGACCTGTTTGAAGGGCTGCAGAAGGCTTGGAGCGATTCCAAGAAGGACAAATCGATCCGGGCCCTCATCTTCACCGGAGCCGGAGACCACTTCTCCGCCGGCGGAGACGTAGCCCTTGACATTGACCCGCTGAAGAACCTCGGCCTCAAGGAATTCAAGGAATACTTCGATCCGCTGGTGGAGCTCTACATGGACCTCTATAACCTGGAGAAGGTCACCATTGCCGCCATCAAGGGCTTCGCCCTGGGGGCCGGTTTCGAGATGACCCTCCTCTGTGACTTCCGCATCGCCGCGGACACGGCCCAGCTGGGAGAGTTCTTCGTGCGCATGGGCCTGGTCCCGGAGATCGGCATGTGCCTTCTGCCGAAGATAGTGGGCCCCGGCATGGCCCGGTACATGTGCTATACCGGCGAGCTCATCAACGCCCAGGAGGCCTACCGCATCGGCCTGGTGGAAAAGGTTGTGCCCGCTGACCAGCTCATGCCGGAAGCCGAAAAACTTGCCCGGAGGCTCGCCCGGGGTCCGGCGGCCGTCGGCATCATCAAGAAGGCCATGAACCAGATCGGCGGCCAGCCCCTGGAACTTTCGACAGACGTGGGGGTCAGCTACCAGTTTGCCGCCACCAGGACGCAGGACCATGCCGAGGCTGTAAGGGCTTTCCTCGACAAACGAAAACCGAGCTTCACCGGCAGATGACCAACATGGCAATAAAGCCTTGACTCATTAATACAGAGGGCTTATCCTGTTCGGGCGCCAGGTGCGGCCGGTGGCGCCGGAAGGGGGACTGTCCGGCAACCTTCATCCATATTGATTTGACGGGCAAGCATGCAACTGAAAAGCATGGGAATTAAACGGGCCATTATGCATGATAGAAAGAGCAATGCGGGATCCCATCCCGCATGGAAATGGTTTCCGCACAGAGCACCGCTGAGCTCTATAAGCAGAATAACCATGTACACCTTCAATGCAATCATCACTCTGTCGCTGCTCTTTCTTCCCCATAACCTTCTCTCCGCTTCCCTTTCGGTCGGCGACAATCTCACAAAACAAAAAATGGGCGCTTATCTTGATTATTACGTAGACCCCTCCGGTAAAGCAGAAATTAAGGATATAGCATCCCCTGCATACCGAGACAGGTTCCGTCCACTGCCCAAAGAGGACTACAGCTTCGGATACACCAATGCCCCCGTCTGGCTTCGTGCCATTGCCGTCAATGCAGCAGGACGGCCCTCTTCATGGGCCATTGAATGCGAATACTCCCTCATTGACGATATTTGTTTCTACAAACCACGGACTGACGGCTTTGATCCCATATGCACCGGCGACCGGAGGCCCTTTCACACGCGGCCCGTTAACTACCGTACCTTCATATTTCCGGTCGACACCCCCCCGGGAGAACATGCATACTACATCCGTCTGACCAGCGGCGGGTCCCTCAATGTCTCATTTACAGCATGGGGATGGGACACCTTGCAGAGAAAAAACGAAAATGAATCCATAATAATCTGGATATTCTACGGCATCATGTTGTCCCTGTTCATCTACAATTTGTTCATATTCATATCCGTACGAGAACGGAGCTACCTGTATCTTTCTCTATTCACCGTTAACATCGCCCTGTTCTCCATGTGCCACAATGGTCTAGCTTTTCAACACCTCTGGCCAAACTATCCCGCATGGGCCAATATGGCACATCCCTTTTTCACCGCCATTGCTGCAATTTTTTCCATCCTGTTCACCCGGGGCTTTCTGGAAACCCGCACCGCCTCTCCGTTACTCGACCGCATCCTGCAATTGTTCATACTTATTGAAGCCGCGGTGATTGCTTCGGCATTCCTTCTCAAGTATTCTCTGACGACCCAGGTATCGACGGCCAGCGCCGCCCTGTTATCACTGTTTATTTTCATCATTGTTATCTATCTTCTTTTCAGAGGCTCGCGGCAGGCCCGTTTCTATTTGACCGCCTGGATCTGTTTCATAGCCGGCGTGATAATGATCATGCTCCATTCCTTCGGCATTATCCACGAAGGGTTCCTGAGCAACTGGGGGTACCAGATCGGTTCATCGCTGGTCGTAATGCTGCTCACCCTCGGCATAGCGGACAAGATAAATATCATGCGCCGGCAGCACCAGGAAGCCCTCGACGCGACCAAGGAGGCTGAAAACAAATACCGGGCCCTTATAGAAACGACCGACACCGGCTATGTCATCATCGATGACCGCGGCAAGGTCCTGGACGCAAACGCCGAATACGTGCGCCTCACCGGGCACCTGACCCTGGACGATATCATTAACAGGAGTGTTACCGAGTGGACCTCGCCGGCGGACCGGGAACGGAACGCCGCGGCCGTTGAGTCATGCATGCGGCAGGGGTTCATCAGGGACCTGGAGATCGGCTATATCCAGCCGGACGGCAAAACGGTCCCCATCGAGATCAATGCCACGGTCATCGAAGGCAAGGAAGGGAGCCGGATACTGACCCTCTGCCGCGACATCACCTACCGGAAAACGGCATTTGACAACCTGCAGGCGTCGCTCCGCGAAAAAGAGGTTCTCCTGATGGAGATACATCACCGGGTGAAGAACAACCTTCAGATCATCAGCAGCCTTATCGCCCTCCAGGCGGGAAAGATAACCGACAAAGAGGTTCTCATGCTCTACGACGACCTGAACAGCAGGATCAGGGCCATGTCGCTCATCCACGAGCGGCTCTACCAGTCGGGGGACTTCGAGCGGATCGATTTCGCCGAATACATCACCATCATAACCAGCGACCTCCAGAACACCTACCGCCTCTTCTGCGGCAACTGTTCCGTTGAGTACGATACGGACCATATCGAGCTGAATATTGTCAAGGCCATACCATGCGGCCTGATGCTCAACGAGATCATTTCAAACAGCTTCAAATACGCCTTCACTCCCGCGTTCGGCGGACAGGGAACAATCAGGATATCCTTTCATGAAAAGGACAATGGAACCATCATGCTGGTGGTCAGCGATAACGGCGTGGGACTGCCTCCGTCCGTCGACCCGGAAAAGAAAAATTCCCTGGGGCTTTCACTCATCTACCTCCTGGCCGAGCAGATACAGGGGACGATAAGCATCGACCGGGCGGGCGGTACGAAGTATACCATAGTATTCAGTAAAGCGTAATGCACCGAAGACCCGAAGCGGCGACGAGGGATCAATCACCGGTCACCGGCGCGTCTTTCGGCCCGGTTTCTTTGCCGGTTTTCCCAGGAACCACTTCTCCTCCCTGCGTTTGTTAGTTGAATCCCCGACGGTGACGGTAAAACCTTGGCCCTCCATGATACGGACCACCTCCTCCGCCGTGCGATAATGCATCGGAAGGCCTTTCATCCTGATCCAGAGCATCTCGATCATCCTCAGGAGCGTTTGTTTGCCGGCCGGGATGGTGCCCCGTATTACCAGGATACCGCCTGGGGACATCTTCTCCCTGGCGCGGCCGAGGAGCAGGGCAAAGTCTCCGTCGCTCAGGTAGTGTATCATGTCAATTGCGATGACCGCGTCGGCGCTGCCGGGAAAATCGGGAAGGTCCGGGGCCTTCCCGCTCTCCACTGTGCCGCGATCGCCCAGGGCCCATGCCGCCGCCCTTCGCCTCTTTTCATCAGGTTCGATGCCGAAAAGACGCGCATCGGGGAAAAGCTCTGCAAGCCATACCGCCGGAACCCCGTAGCCGGTCCCGATATCCACGATTGTTTTCGGCGAATCCAGCATCAGGTGGAGCTCCGAAAACATGGGATCAAACTTCATCTTGTACCGCGCAAAGAGACGTGGGTACGGCTCCATGTTTCGGTAGTGGCGCTCAACCCGCGCCGCATGGTCCCGTGAAGCCGGCTCAAAGGTGCCGGTGGAAACAGCTGCGCGGCCATAGATCCGCCTGAGGAGCGGCGGTACGATGAGGGCCGTGCCGCCGAATGAATACCCGATCCCCAGGAGCAGCGTGATGCCGGCATTCCTCAGCAGCGCGTGCTCCGCTATACCGAGGACGCCGAAGCCGATCATGGTGGAAACCGACGAAAGAAAAATGGTGAGCCGTATCAGCCCCACCGAGGGGTGGGCCTCATCCATGTAGCGCTGGTGCGCCCTGACCAGGTAGAGGGCGTAATCCGTTCCCATGCCGATGACTATGACCGCGACGATGATGGCCGGGATGCCGGGCTGCTGCCCCAGGAGCTTCATCGTGCCCAGGGTGCAGACGAGGGAAAAGAGCGTCGGGGCGAGGGAAACAAGGGTGAGTTTAAGGTCAAGGAGATAGAGCAGCGCCACGGCCGCCGTAATGGCCCCGACAATGAGTGCCATCCTGATGAAGCTGGAGAGAATTATGCCGCCGAGGCGGTCTGCAAAAAACGACGGGTCGAAGAGTTTCATGTCCGGTCCGGCGGAGACCCGTTCGTAAAAACGTTCTGCGCGGTATGACGGACCCGGCTTCAGCACCGAAAACTGCGCCCAGGTCTTACCCCCGTCCATGGGGTGGATGCCGAGCACCGCGTAATATTTTTCAGGTATAGGGCGGGGCCTGAAATCCCTGCGGCCCACGGTTTTGAAAAACGCATCAAAGGCGCCGGCGGCAAAGCCGGTCTCGCGGGCCGCTTCGCCCATAGTCCTTTTCAGGGCCGCCACACGGGACGGTTTCCAGAAAGCCTTCCATGCCGTGAGGTTTTCCTTCATGCGGTCTCTGCCGGGGAAAACCATCGACGGCACAAAGGCGGCGGAGAGCACACCCGATTCAACATCCGTATTGAGCTCATCTGCAATGCGGTCGCCCCTGCGCTGCAGCTCGTCAACGCCCCGGGCCTCGGTCATCAGGTACAGGTTGGAAAGCACGTTGCCCCATGTCTTTGTCACCAGCGCCTCGGCCTTCAGGGTGCCCGTGCTCACCGTGTTCATCGATGCGAGATCGACCTTGAAATCGGTCCGCGTGAAAAACAGCATGAAGACGAAAATGGCCAGGGCGACGCAGACCTTGAAGAGAGAACGAGAATCCATGATCCGGTCTACGAACCTCTGGAGGGGCATGAATCCCCCCCGCTTTGCAGGAGGCAAGGCCGGGAAAATTACCGGGAAGATGGTGTGAACGAAAATATAGGTGAAGACGACGCCCATGGCCGCGAAAAAGCCGATCTGCGCCAGGGCGGAAAATCCGCTGACGAACAGGAAGGCAAAACTGACCGCGGTGGTGAGCATCGACAGGAGGCCGAGACCCCACACCTCCTTCGTCGCTTCCATCCCCTTCGTCTCATAGGGCCGGTCCAGGAACAGGAGATAGGCGATGCCGTAATCCACGGTGAAGGAGATAATGGTGCCGCCGAACCCTATGGCGAGGATCGATATATCCCTGGAAAAAAGGGAATAGACGAAAGCCGCAGCTATGGTGCCCAGCACCGCCGGGAACAGGGCCAGGACCCCGATAAACGGCCGGGGAAAGCCGACAAGGAGAAGGATGACTATGCCGATGGTAGCGAATAGGACGGCCTTTTCCGTGTCCTTCCGGGCCGTGTCCTCATTGTCGAGGGCGGCGCGGTAGGCACCCACCGGCGTCAGGGTGAAGTATGTCCCCTGCGGCCGGTATGCTTTTTCGAGGTCTGAGGCGCAGGATCGGACCAGGGCGTCGATCTTCCGCGCCACCGCCGTATCCGTGGCCGAACCCTTCGGCTCAGCCGTGATCAGGAGGTGCCGGCCGTCGGAAGAGACCAGGTGCCCCTGGACTATCTGGATATTCCGCGACGGCGCCAGGTGGGCCATCCGCGCCAGGACCAGGTTCTTGAGGCCCAGGGGATCCGCGGCCATCATGTTCCCCTGACCGATACCCTCCAGGTTGAGGAGCTGCGCATAGTTATCGGCCAGGGTCTCCTTAACCTTCGCGGGCTCCAGAAGGGGTTTGACCTTCTCTTCGAGCTCTTGCGCGGTGAACAGGACCGGCAGGTTCTCCATTATATATGTTATGAGTTCCGGGAAAATGGACTGGTACTCGTCAAGGCCGACGCTCCTGAAAAGCCCGCTCTCCGAGAACCGGCGCTCTATTGCCAGTGCGCCGGCGATGAGGGTGTCCGTGTCGCCCCTGCTGCTGCTCAGGTCAATGACCATCCGGTCCTTGACCGGGTGCCGGGTCATGACATATTCCGCGTCCGCTATGACCCGGTCATTGACCGGCAGGGACTTCGTGACGTCCATGTCAATTGCAAGGCGGGATTTGCTCGCATAGGACATGGCCGCGGCCACGGCTATGACGATGATGGCATAGGGCCACCTGACGGTATTCAGTTTCATTCAGGATATCCTAATTGCAGAAGTCCTCTTCCATATCGCTGAAATCGTCATCCTTGTCGAAATCAGGGTCCGCGTCTATATCGTCTTCCCCGTCGTCTTCATCAGCTTCATCGTCTTCATAATCAGAATCGTCGTTTATGCATGAATCGCCCCGAGGTACGGCTGACTGACAGGCGCCGAGGCACCGGGCGCTTTCCTTCACGCACTGTTCTTCGCAGCCTGTATTATCGGCGCCCATGACCTGGCAGCGGATCGAGCATTGTCTCTTCTGGTCCTCGCATTTTTTCTGGCAGTCGGCCGTCTGGCCGTGAAGGATTTTATATCCGGTGAAAAGGATAGCAAGGGCGAAGAGAAGGGCTAATTTTTTCATACAAACCTCCGGGCATCGGCCTCGGCGCATTTCCCCGCACGTCGGCCGCTGAAACCCTAACGCTTGTATACCCCGGCTATTTTTTCAACAATAATTTTCGCAGTTCTGTCAGCCCATATTGAAGAAAAAGACCGCCGACGTTATCAGCATCGCCAGCGAATAGAGGGCGCCGGTCATTTCTATGACCTTCGAGGTCTTGCTGTCGCGCTTCGCCATGAAGGCGATCTCCGTCGCGAGGAAGAGCAGGTAGGCGGCGCAGACGATCAGGGTATACACTATGGAGCGGGGCATGGTTATGTAAAAATAGAGAAACGACGCCCCGGCCAGGAGAGCGACAATCTGATTCACGATAACGGCGCCGCCGATCCCCCAGACCTTGGTGTAGGAATCAGCCTGTTCATGCTCACGGTCCGGAGACCATGTCTTGCGCGCAATCTCGTAGTTAATGGTGGCCATCATGGTGCCGAACAGAAACAACGCGAAAGGGAGCGGCTGAACGGTCCAAAGGTAGCATAAATCCGCCCGCTGGGAGATACCGAAGAGGAGCGCCAGGGGGACCGATACCTGGTGGCTCAGGAGATAAAGTCCCATGTGCCTGTTGAGAAATTCTGGAACGAAGAACTCCTTGAACATGAAGAGGGCGAAGACCTGAATGGCGAGCCATACAGCGAAGGGCGCCGGTCCCAGGTAAATCGCCATGGCCGTCTGGAGCGCCACCATGACATAGAGGAGCTTCCGCAGATCGGCCAGGGTGATCTCGCCCCTGCTCAGCATCCGCTCCGGATGGGCGACCACGTCCTTCGCGTAATCCTTGTGCTCGTCCAGGAGTCTTATCTCGAACAGGGCCATGTAGAAGACAAGGCAGCCGATGATCGATTCGGCCAGGTTAAAGGGGCTCCTGTTCTGGATGATGTTGGTAAAAAAATATGACAGGTAATAGAGCGCCGCCGCGTACGCAAAGGTCGGCGGTATCGGGAAGCGCTCCTTGGTGTAGAGGTAGTATTTTTTAAATAATGACATGAAGACCTCCTTGATGATATTATTTATTGACCTCACCCCGCCTCCGGCGCGCCCTCTCCCAGGGGAGAGGGCTTCGAGTTGCATACGATCCGGCACTCCCCCTCTCCCCGTGGGAGAGGGGGCCGGGGGGTGAGGTCCAATCTATTTCTTATTGCTTTTCACGGCTTTTTTCACAACCTTCCCGCCCTTCGGTTTCTCCGCCTTGTCCTGAGATATCCTGCCGTCGGTCAGCCGGATAAGGCGTTCCGCCCGCTCCATCACCATCTTATCGTGGGTGGAGAAAAGGAACGTTATCTTTTTCTCCCTGTTCAGCCGGTGCATGAGTTCAATCAGCGCCTCGCCTGTTTTCTGGTCCAGGTTCGCCGTGGGCTCATCGGCCAGGACGATTGACGGCTCGGACACGATGGCCCGGGCCACGGCGACCCGCTGCTGCTGCCCTCCGGACATCTCTCTGGGAAGCCGGTCTATCTCGCTGCCCAGTCCCACTTCTTTAAGAATGGCCACGGAGCGGCGCTCCCTTTCCTCGCGCTCGACGCCCTGGAGAAGCAGGATATACTCAACGTTTTCCCTGGCGGTCAGGACCGGTATCAGGTTATAGGCCTGGAACACGAATCCTATTTTCTTGAGGCGCAGGTCAGCCAGCTCCTTCGGGGACATGCCGGATAGTTCCAGACCGTCCACCATGATGGATCCCGACGACGGCCGGTCAAGACCGCCGATAAGATTGAGGAGGGTCGTTTTGCCGGACCCCGAGGGACCGGCAATGGCGGAGAATTCACCCTGCTTGATATGCATGGTCACGCCCTGCACCGCGGCAACGGTAAGGCCGTTGTTTTCATAATTTTTTATGATATTGTTTACCGTAATGATTTCCATTTGAGTTCTCCTAAATAAACGTAATCGCTTCCAGCGGCTCTATACGCGCGCCCTTGCGGGCCGGGTACAGGGCCGCCGTCACCGTTGTCAGCATCACGATCACCGCTCCCGCCGCGACGTCGGTCCACCGCATAATGGGATAGATGACGGCGCCGCTGCCGAAGGCCCGGACCGCCTCGAAGTGAAAGGAAAAATTAATGCCGACCCTTGACAGTATCCCGATGATGATCCAGCTGAGGACGATCCCGGCTCCCAGGCCTATCATGCCCAGGTTTACCGATTCGAAGAGTATCATCGAGAAAATCCATGACGGCTTGGTGCCGATGGCCTTCATCACGCCGATCTCGTGGAAGCGCTCCATGATGGCCATGATAAGCGTGTTTGCTATTGAAAAGATGATGGTGATGAAAATGATGCCGAAGCTCACGTACATCATGGCGTCAACGACCATGATCGAGCTGACCAGGTAGGGGGCCATTTCCTTCCATGTCAGCACCGCGAGGGAGGGACTGCGGACCGCCCTGGCGATGACGGCCTTTGTCTCCTCGACCCGGTTACGGTCTTTCAGGGCGATATTGATCTCCGAAATCCTGTCGCCGGCGCCGGTCATTTCCTGGAGCCGCCTGATGCCGACAAAGGCCGTGAACTGGTTGATGGAATCGATCGGGGTCTGGAAGAGGCCGCTCACCGTCATCCCCACGCCCACCATCTCGTCATTTTTGTCCTGGACCATGACGACGATGCTGTCGCCGGGGACCACGTCGAGCTTTTCCGCCACATCACGGGATATGCAGATCTGGTTCGATTCTGCGTCCGGGAGGAAGGTCCCGCCGTCCCGGCCGGAGATGTAGGACCTGATATTGGACACGTTCTTTTCGCGTGCCGGGTCAACGCCGACAATGATGACCCCCTTGGAGGACTCGCTCGAGTTGAGCATCCCCTGCATCTTAAGGCGGGGCGCATAACCCTTTGACTGGCCGCCCAGCGCCGCCAGGGCCCGGTTGAGGGCCCCGTCGGGAACAAAGCTGTTCCGGAGGGTCATGGAATCGCGGAACCCCTTCGCCTGGACCGACACGTGGCCCAGGGCTATGTTGATATTATTGTCGATGGCCTGGTAGTAGACGCCGTTCAGTATCCCCATGGAGAGCATCATCGCGAAGATGCCGATGGCCACGGAGGATATGACGATCAGCGACCGCCGCCGGTGGCGCCAGAGGTTCCTCCAGCAGATCAGTAAAAATATTTTCATATTTGATTCCTTACATTCAAATTACGTTTTCGCGGGCGGGGCCACGTGACCCCCGCTTACCTGCATCCCGGATCATGTACTCTTACAAATGCCTTGCCGCCTCGACCGGGTTGAGCATCGATGCCCGCCGCGCCGGCACCAGGGAAAAGACCAGGGCCAGGATAAGGCAGAGCAATGCCGACACGACCACGTTCAGCGCCGTCAGGTCAGCCGGGAACACGCAGGTGTATACGCCCCACTGGGCAAACTCAGCGGAAAACCGCGAATAATCAAAGGGATGGGCCCGCTCCGCAAGGCTTACGATGGTCCCGAACACAATTCCGGCAGCAACGCCGATACCGGAAATCATCGCCGACTCGAGCATCACGATGGTAAACACGTTCTGCGGGCTCGTTCCTATCGAAAGCATGATGCCGAACTCCCGGGTTCGTTCATACACCGACATCTGGATCGTGTTGAGGATCGTGAAGGCCACCACGATAAAAAGAATGAAGGAAAATATGTATCCCGCCCCCTGGTCGATGCGCACGAACTGTATGATCTCTGGGATGAGGTCCTCCCACCAGAGCACTTCCAGGTCCTTTCGTTTCATTGTTTTTTCTATCGTTCCGGCGATGGATTGCGCCCTGCCGGCGTCTCCGCATTTGATCACCACGGCGTGGACAAAATCCATCATGGCGAAGGTGTCTACCGCCTGGGCATAGGGCATGAGGACCAGGGTCTGGTCCAGGATCGGGTTGCCGGTCCGCATGATGCCGACGACGATCAGCTTTTCGGCGGCAATGGACCCGTCAAAGGCGCGGGATATCATGGAGATCTCCGAACCGACTGCCGCGCCGAGGTTCTTCGCCATGCTCTCGCCGATAAGGACACTTTTAGTGTCCCCGGCATTCAGCTCCCTGCCGCCCGGAGCGATCCTCTTCTGGACCGAAATGATATCGCGGTCCCGGACAGGGTCAACGCTCTGGACCGTCGCCACCGAGGTCACGTCTTTAAATCCGATGACGGCATCGGCCTGTATCCGGAAGCTATACGACGCGATATCGCCTTTCTTTCTGAGCTCCTCAAGGAGCGCCGTGAGCTTCGTTCCGGGCTGAAATCCCTCGTCGATGCTCTTATTCTTCCAGTAGCCCTTCTGGTGGACCTGGATATGGCCCGCGTTCAGGGCCACGGCGTCGTCGACCATCTTCATTGTGCCGCCGTAGAACAGGGCGTTGTTGAAGATGATCATGCCGCAGCCGATCACGACGGTGAGGAGAGTGAGAACGGCCCTCCTCCTGTTCCGCCAGATGTTGCGCCAGGCGATGCGCGTCAGTATTTTATAATTGTTCAAAAGTTTTACTCCTGTTCACATGGTGATACATGTCTCACTCGTTCCGCCTCGTAGTTGCATCCTGCAAGACTCGGCTGCCGGCGGCATCCGTGCCGCCTACTCGTGAGACATGATATCACCTTCAGTTAATCCGGATCACAGGATCATCATGATCTGTGTATATTTTCTCATCTCGCCGCGCCGGACGGCGTGTAATGCTAAACTATTACTTATAATCTTTTTTCCATTTCAACATAAACAATACCCGCTTCACTGCCAGGGCCACCATCGGCGAAAGAATTACAATGGACAGGGCCGTGGGGCCCGGGATAGCGAACACGAGCCAGGTCGCCAGGGCCACGCCGATGCCGGAATCGAGCTGGTCCATCAGGATAAAGAGCGCCCTGAACCGCTTTGGCGACTCCCCGGGCTGTATGCCCAGCCTTCTCTTTATAAACGAATTGGGAAGCTCGAACAGGGCATAGCCGAGCCCCTGCACGATGCCCAGGAGCCAGAAGGGCATGCCGAGGATGTCCACGGTCAGGTCGGGCTGCCAGAGCCTGATGATCCCGTTAAGGATAAGGGCGCCGACGACGCTGAAGAGCATCATGAAAACAAAGCCCCGTATGGTCTTGTTGGAGCCGAAGAGCTTGTCGCTTACCGGTATCTTAAGAATGGAGAGCCAGTCCTTTGATACCGCCAGCATGTGAAGCGATCCGCCGATAATTGCCGGTACGCCGGTCAGGAAGCCCGACAGGAGATGGGCGCCGATAGTGCCCAAGCAGGGAACCCATTCCCGGGGATAGATAAAGCCGAAGCCCTCGAAGGCGAAAAGTATCGCCATGGTGAGGATCATCGTCAGCATGACGATGACGCTCTTGAACTTGTAAAAGTTCCTGTTGTAGACCATGAAGAAAGCGAAGAGCGCGTAGAGAACGGCCACGAGGGGGAATATAGCCCCATGGTTGAAAAACCAGTCCATGATATAGATAAAGCCCAGGAAAATGACGCTCCAGAACACGGGCATGCCCAGGTAGGCAAGCCCGCTTGTCTCGTCCTTGACATTGCCGATTTCATTGAAAACCGAAAGGCGCACGACCCCGGCAACGATAAACAGAACGAGGACGATGCTGTAATACCAGGTGTTGAATCCCCACTGGTACAGGAACAGTGATGGAACCGCCAGGTAGTCGAAAACATCGACAAAGCCGTCCAGGTAGCGGCCGAAATCCCGCTCCAGCTTGAATTTCCTTGCCAGCACGCCGTCAAGGGCGTCCACCAGCATGGCAATAAACAGCAGGCTCAGCGCAAGGGAGAATTCCTCCCTGAGCACCAGGGCCGCGGAACAGAGGGAAAGGATGATGCCGCTGACGGTCAGCCAGTCAACGGGGTTCAGGGTTACGATAAAACGTTTTTTCATAATTCACTCTTTCACATTTTTTTAATAGCTTTCTTAACCTCACCCCGCCTCCGACGAGCACTAAGCGACAGGATGTCGTGCATGCAGCAGCGTACACGGATGTACTAGCTGCTGCCTCCCTCGGGGAGAGGGCTCTTAGCACAAGTACTTTGCCTTGGCCATCCCCTCTCCCGGGGGAGAGGGGGACCGAGGGGGGGTGAGGTCTATTATCTCCTACCTCAGCATCTTCTTCAACGCTATCCGGTCGATCTTGCTGTTGTGCCGCCTGTCCACCGGCATCCGTTCGATCTCGCGAACCGGGATGTCGTTGCAATCGGCCCCCATCATCGCTTCGTGCACCTTGTTGAGTACCGCAAGGCGGTCAGCACTCTTTTCGATGACCAGGGCCATGACCGGCTTTTCATCATTCGCCACAAGCGCTGAACGGTTCACGCCCGGAATCTCATCGATCAATTGTTCGACCAGGTACGGCTGAATGACGCGTCCCCGGTGCCTGACGGCGTCCTTCATCCTGCCGGTGAGCCATATGCGTCCCTTCCGGTCAAAATAGCCGGTATCACCGGTGCGGTGCCACACGGTGCCGTTACCGCGGGGAATCTTGTTCTCCCGGTTCGCCTCCGGGTTGTCGACATAACCCTTCAGCACATGCTCTCCGCTCACGACGATCTCGCCGGAAGTCAAAACCGGCACGGTATAGGAGTCAAGTTCATTATCGGTGATGGCATCCGGGCTGCCGGGAAGGTCGACGATCTTGACCGAGATGAACGGATACGGCTTTCCCACCAGGTATCCCTTCCCCTCCGACTCGAGTATCTCGTCAACTGAAACGCTGCTGATCGGCTCCGCTTCGGTCGAGCCGTAAATGACCTTTATGTTAGCCTTCGGGAAGGCTGTCCGAAGATCGCGGCAGAGCTCTTTCGGCACCGGCGCTCCGCCGATGCCGACGCTGCGTACCGTTGTCTGGAACATCTTTTCCCGTATCATGTAATCCACCAGCTTCCTCATGAAGGCGGGCGCCGCGCTCAGGCGGGTCGGCCCGAGGTCCCTGATCTGCGACGCCACCAGGGCCGGGTTCGGATTCCCCACGGCGGTGAAGTCCACCGCGGTCAGGACGCTCGTCATGCCGCAGGCCATGTTGTGGAGCACTACCACGGGGAAGCAGGTCATGTCAATGTCCCGCGGAGTGTCGGGCCAGCTCTTGCGTATCGCCAGGTGCTGTTTCAGCAGGCCGTAATGGGTGCGGTCCGCGCCCTTGGGCCTGCCGGTGCTCCCGGAGGTGAAGGTGATGATGCCATGGGAGTCCCTGTCGCAGGGAAAGATTTCTATCGTGTCACTGCTCTCATCCCTGAGCTCCGAGGCATGGCGGAACCCGATCCCCTTCCCGTCAACGGCATAACAGCGGTACTTCCAGAGGCCGGGGATAAGGTACCGGATCCGTCCGAGCTTTTTAATGGTGATGATGGTTCGCGCTCCCGACTGGTCGAAGGCGGAGACCATGCGCCGGAGCCCCATGCCGGCATCCACCAGGACCGGCACCAGTCCCGATGCCAGCAGCGCAATGATGATGCAATAGAGATCGACCCTCGGGGGGACCATGATGATGACCCGGTCCCCGGAATGGTAGCCCGCTTTCTTGAGCCCCCCCTGGTAGGCTTTTATCTTTTTGGCAAGCTCCCCGAACGTGGCGGTCTCGTACCGGATGACGGCGGACCCGTTCCACTCGAGGGGGATGTACAGGGCCACGCGGCGCGGAACGTTAGCGGCAAGCTCGAAGAGAGGCTCGGCCATGTTGCCGGTGGATTTTTTTGTATTGCTCATATCATCACAGCCTTATATTAGAGGCACTTTGCAAAGAGACCGTACTGGTGCTCGATATCCTCAGGTTTTGAAAAAACCATCCGCCCTACCCGGAGCGAGTAATTGTCTTCCCGGGCCGTGGCTGCGGCGACGCGGCGGTAATAGGGAAGCGACCACTTGATCCCCAGGCAGCTCATCACCGTGAAGAGGCCGAATTTTCTCCATTTCGGATGCACTCCGCCGGTCTTGCCCAGGATCAGGGGATTCTTTATCAAGGGAAAATGCTTTTCATAATTGAGTTCGTGAACGGGCACGGCACTGTCCGCGCCCTGGCGGCAGACCTCCGAGTAATCGGGGAAATTGACGAAAAACCCGGCAATCCGGTCATCGGGATCAAGGGCAAGGACCGACGCACGCGGGCAGAATATTCGGGAGAAATAGGCGCCCATTGAGGCCCTGAACTCTTCGTAGGAAATCGGGGTATAAGCAAAATTGGATGAGAAGACTATGTCGACATATCCGAAAATCTCCTCGATATGGCTGTCCCAGTACTCCCGCGTCAGAGGGACAAACCTGATGCCGCCCTGCTCCGCCTTTTCCAGGAGGACCGGCACCATGAACCGGTCCAGGGGCGGGTACACGGTATCGAGATTTCCTATCAGCGTATAATAGCGATAGGCGATGGAATATCCCAGTTCTCCCATCAGCCGTTCATAATAAGGAGGATTGTACGGCTCCCCCGGAAAACAGCCGTCTTCAAAACGGTTCAGGCGGATACGGTACGGCCCGAATGTCGAAAAATTGATGGGTCCGTACACGGCGCCGGCACCCTTGCTCCCCGCCCATGATTCAAATTCGCTGAAGAGCCTGCGGTTCGCCGCGGCATCATCTATTGTTTCCCAGTAGCCGAAAAAGGCGACGTGACGGCCGTTGATCACCAGGGAAGGATTGTAGAAGCCGGCAAGGCGCGCCTTCCCCGCTTCGCAGCTCATCCACGCGCTGTTCTTTTCAAAATACCTGTTGGAGGGACTGAAGGCGCGCTCAACAGCCATGGGCAGTTCCGGGATCCAGTGGGGATCATCGCGGTACACTCCGCGCGCCACCGCGGTAAATTCTTCAGGCACTGTTGAGCCGGTTGTCCATTCCATGGCCGATACCTCCCTATGCCACCGTCTCTTTCGCGGAACCGGCATCGAGGCGCCGGATAACGCCGGAGGCGCCGTCCATGAGGACGCTCTCGCCGTCCGTGAGTATCTTCGTGAGGCCCGGTATGTTCACAATGGCCGGTATGCCGAGCTCCCGGGCTACCACGGCGGAATGCGACAGGGTCGACCCGCGCTCCACCAGGATGCCACCGGCAGTCGGGAAAAGCGGCGCCCAGCCGGGATCGGTCCGTACCGTGCAGAGTATCTGGCCGTTCAGGTTGAGTTCGTCCTGCGGTGAAAAAATAAGCTTTATCCTCTCCTCCACCTTTCCCGGGTAGCATCCGATTCCCTTGAGCTCCTCGGCGTCTTCCCGGACTTCGCCGGTGCTCCGGTATTCATACAGGTTATGGTGGTATACGGGCCCATGCGTTGAAAAGTGGTGCGGCAGTTCCTCCTTCTCGTAGGAGGAAAACTCCTCTTTCCGCGACGCCACCAGGGGCTTGAACCTGGACTGCACCGACCGGCCGTCGACATAGGCCTCGATCTCCTCCACGGTAAGGTAGAAGATGTCCCGGGGCCCGTCGAGTACGCCGTAGAAGGCGAGCTGGTTCCCGATCTCGAGATACACGTCGCGCATCAGGCCGAACATCCTTGTGCGCATGAGTCGCATGTTTTCCCGGGCCTTCACGGCCTGGCGCAGCTTTGCCAGGTCCTTCCTGAACTTCCGAACCTTCATGCGGCCCAGGTTCTTCCGTATCGCCTCGAAGGCCTCGGCCTCGGCTGACCCGCGGAACTCGCGCTCGCTCTTTGCCAGGGTCTCTATGGTGAGGTCTTCACGGGCAAGATAATTCTTTATGATTGCGAACAGGAACGACGGGTCCTGCCGCAGCGAGACGGATTCAAGCTTGAGCTCGCCGATGCACCGATCGCCGTAGAGTTCGATGTACTGGGCGCACAGCTCGTAGGCGCGGGGGTCTACCGTCTGGAGCATGTCCATAAGCACGCGGTTATCGCCCTCCCTGATCAGGTCTGCCAGGCCGGTCCTGGTCCGGATGTAGTCGCACAGCCGCAGGATGAACTTTGTGGGTTCGGTGCTCTCGATCCCCTCCTCCCCGGCCATCAGGTTGTTCTGGAGCACCACGGGATTCTCCACGCCGGCCTTTTCGAGCCAGCGGTGAACCCTGCCGTTCATCATCATGACGTAAAAGTCGTTTATGATCGGCGTCTGCCAGTTGTACATGACGCGGTCCTTCAGCCTGTCCGCTATGGCAATGTGCTCGGCGATGCCGAGGGTATGGAGCCTGCTGCGGTCGACGGAATCGTACTCGTTCCAGACCGCCGACTTGAACTCGTCCACCAGCCTGTCCATCTTCCTGAAGCAGGAAAGGAGCTTGAACAGCGTCTTGAAGAGTGGCGGAAGCTGGACGAGCTTTTCCTTCAGCGTCGTGCGCTTGTCCTCGACGAAATCGACCGGGTCCTGGAGGCCCATCATCCGCTCCAGGTCTGACTTGTTCGTCTTGAACGACGGAAGCAGTAAAAGCCCCCGGTACCAGTTGTTGATATTATAATAGACCCGCCCCTTAACCAGGCCCAGCATGTTCTGGAACACCGGCTTCATCTCGGCGAGGCGCTCCTCGGAAACCCCCAGGAGCCGCGCCGTTTCCTCGTACACGACGGAATAACCGCGGTTCGCGAAGGAGAACGTGAGGGGCGTGGTCACGCCGCAGTAGCTCTCCTGGATATTGGAATTGTCCCACACGATGGTCGCCCCCTCCGGCTCTGCCGGCGCCGGCAGCGATGTTATCGGTCTGGTCTGCAGTATATACAGCGTCTTCCCGTCATAGCCCCACTCGATGTCCTGGGGGAACCGGCATCGTTCGGCGATCCGCCTGCCGGCTTCCGTGATCTCGCGCACCTCATCGTTGCTGAGGCAGCTCTTTGTCCGGATCGACTCCGGCACCGGGACCTCCCGCGTGCCGGTACCCCGCTCGGAATCAAAGAGGATCTGCGTGTCCTTGTCGTTGATGACCGGAGTGACGTCCCCGTCATACAGGGAAACCGTATATTCATCGGCCGTGCAGCTGCCTGAAACGACCCCTTCGCCGAGGCCGTAACAGGCGGAAATGAGGCCCTGCTTCCTGCTCCCGTTCACCGGGTGCGCGGTGAAGAAGACCCCTGAGACCCGGGAGTTTATCATCCGCTGGACGATGACCGCGATCCTGGCGTCCGCCGGGTCCATCCCGTGATGCATGCGGTACCTGACAGAGCGCTCCGTGAAGGCGCTGGCAAAACAGGCAACGATGGACCTCGATATCGCATTGAAGCCCTTCTGGAACAGGAATGAGTCCATCTGCCCCGCGAAGGAGGCCGCCGCCGCGTCCTCGCCCACCGCCGAGGAGCGGACCGCGAAAAAGGCGTCGTCGCCCACCTCGATGCGCCCGAGGGCCTTTTTCAGCTCCACGGCCACAGCCGGCGCTAGGGCCATGGCGGATATCCGGTCCCGGATCCTCTGCGAAACTGTGCCGGCCCGGTCATTGTCGGGGGTCACCTGCGACAGCTCCGTCCTGACCCAGGAGCCGAGAGCATCATGGCGCATCTGCTCCATGAAAGCGCCCGTCGTCACCACGAACCATTCCGGGACCGGGAACCCGTTCCTCGTGAGCCACGCCATGTTCCTGGCCTTGCCGCCGAGGACGTCCTCCCCTCTGGCCGACGCGTCGCTCTGGGAAAGAATATATTCACTGTTCATTGTCGTTACCTGCCATTAATCGTCGTTATCATGTTCCTGAGGGAGCCGTACACACGCTCGATGAAGTCATAGTGGCGCACCGTGTGGGCCGTGATGTACATCATGAGCCGGTTTACGTGGAAATCCCAGCAGGCGCAGCGGAATCCTTCCCACCACTCGCCGGGATTGATCGTCATGCCCGTCCCCATCTCAAGCCGCCTCCGGTGATACTCGACCAGGGGCTTGATATCGTCCAGCGTCGCCGTATCCGGCAGCACGAAGGCGAGGAGCTCGGCCACGTCATGCTGCGGCAGGTGCAGGGTCGCCAGCTCCCAGTCGTAGGCGCAGAGACGAAGACCGTCCGGCGTGTTCCTGAAGCAGATGTTGCGCGGGCTGAAATCGTTGTGGATGAGCGTCTTCTTCATCGATTCGATCCGGCCCCACCATTCGGGGAGGGTCCGGATCTTCTTCTGCAGGCAGTTGAAATCCGCCTCGTTGAACCAGTTCTTGAATTCGTTGTAGGCATTGCCCGCCATCAGCTCCCAGAGCCGGTTGTACTCCTGCATGCGCGCCAGGGTCGGATAGGGATCGATCCATTTCTTCTTTTTCAGCTCTTCCTCGCGGCCGTACCATATCGAATGGATTTCGGCGATGCCGTCGATGGCCTTGATGAGATGCTCCTTCCTCCACCCCGACACGTCGCCGGCTGTGTCCATCAGGACCATGTTGTTCAGGAGCTCCTGTATGATGATATACCCCTCGCGGTCATCGTTCTGGTAAAGGCCGTACACGGCCGGAATGTGCCTGGTGAAGCGCGGGTCCGTCTCTTCGTATATCGATATTTCGCGGATGTGGCAGTTTTTGAACCCGGTCCCGCCCTCGGTTTTCTTGAGCTCGGCGCCGAGGCGCGCGTCCGACAGGGTGGCGATGCTGTTCATCATGTGTATGACTTCGCTGTCCGTGGGCTTCACCTTGATCATGACGTCGATGCTCTTTTCCTCGCGGTTTTCACCGAAGTAATGCATCCGGTACGGCAGGTGGCCCAGGAGCTTCCGCGACTTCTGCGCCGTCAGCTCGGTGATGATGCTGCTGCCCATGTTGTCATGGTTGAGCGGCTCCAGGCGGGAAATCGCGATGTCCTCGTCGCCGAGGGTGCGGCGGACGATCTTGTTCACGAAGGCCGTGTTGATGTCGTCGTTGGTTATATAACGCACCGGGCGGTTCCTGCCGAGGCGCTCGTGGGCTCCGGCGAACTGCCCGCTGGCGATGGCGCTGCTGGTGGAAAGGTCCAGGGCCAGGCAGAAGGATACGATGATCTCGGCGAGACGGTAGGCGCGGTCCGGGCCGGCGCAGTCCATCATCTCGAGGCATTCCCGCTGGTGCGGCAGGTTGGTCCCGCCGCCCACGGTGCCGACCACTAAGCTCGGCAGGGTCATGCTGGCGTAGAGCCCCTCGTCGTTGGGCTCGAGATGGTAATAGCCCACCGATGATTCGTGGACGCAGGCGATGTCCTGCCCGGTGGCGGTGAATATCGCGGCGATGACATTGGCGATGTTGACGTTCAGCCCGAGGGTGCCCGACTGTATGGCGCCGCTGACGCCGGCCTGATAGCAGGAATAGATCTGCCACGGGGTAACTTTCAGGACCTGCTGCAGAATCTCCGCAGGGAGAAAGGTCTCGGCGATGACGCGTATGCCGCGTCCCTTTATGTAGGACTGGTAGCTGACTTTCTTGTCGTTGGACAGGTTCCCGTCGACGAGGAAGTTCTCGAAGCGGATGCTCTTGAAGAACTCCATCTGCTTGAGGATCCAGAGGCTTGCGTGCCAGGTGCAGGTGGTGGTCATGTTCTGCCCGGACGCGTCGCCGGTTTCATAAATGAACTGCACGTGCACCGACTTGCCGACGACCAGCGTTTCGATCTCCCTGAGCTCGGCATGCTGCGAATATTTTTTGGTTTCTTCCTTGATATCGAGAAAATGGTCCTTTATCCAGGAGGCGAAGAAAAGGGCGGCGTGGATGTTCTCCAGCACGAAGAGCGGGACGCGCATCATGCGCTGGCCGAGCACGTGGGCCGTGACGCCGCCGCTCTTGGTGATCGCCATGGCGCCGCGGGTGGCCGACGCCACCAGGGCCCCCTCGGTCGTCGCCATGGGCGCGTAATAATATCCGCGGGCGTTCGCCCCGTTGATCCAGAGGGGACCGGCAATGCCGACCGGGACCTCGACTGAACCGATGAACCCCTCGATATTGCCCGTGAGCTTCTGCGCGTCAAGGGAGGTGCTGCCCACGCCGCCGAGGGAGGCGCCGGTCTTTTCACGGATGTAATCGAGGCGCTCGACGCGGGCCTTTTCGGTGTACAGACCCCGCCCCGGCACGCGGGGAAGGTTCTCGCGGTCGAGCCCAACCTGCGGCGCTCCCATCTGCGGCGACATGTGGTGATACATTATTTCCCAGAGCTTGTAGGCGGACTTTTTATCGGCGACATCGGCGATATTGAGAAATACTTCCTCTTCGAGGGTCTTGAGCTGCATTTTTTCATTGAAGACGAGATTGATGGTGCCCCAGGGCCTGTTGTTCATGAAGATTTCGATATCATTCATGGGGGTCGCTTCGGGGACCAGTGAATTCAGGCGCTCATCCATGAGCACGCTCAGGGACGACTCGGATATGTCGATGATCTGAACGAAGTACTCCGCGCCATTAATCAACAGACGTAAATGTCCGTCAAAGCCAGCAATGGTGGTCGGCATTTGATATTTCTCCTGGTTCTTTATCATTGGCCTTTGCTCCTTCAACGTGTGCCGGCATCGGGATATCAGCACCGTCAAAAACTTCATCTGTGAATATTACCGGGGTCCCATCAAACCCAAGAATATCACACTCCTTCAATATTATAATGTCCTCTCAAAATCAGTTATGCTCTAACAGTTTCCTGAAAAACGCCATCCATGGAGTTTTCAGTGGCGGTTTTACGAAGTGAATTCGTAAAACCTCGCGTTTTTCTCGGCTGATGCCTCGAAAAACAGCGATACATCCTTGTATCGCTTAGCAGTTTACTGCTTTTCAGTAAACTGCTAATAATAAGAAGGATCAATAATCATAATTTCTACTGCTTAAGTTCTCAATTATCTCATGGAACAAATAGTGAATGTTCTGTATTTAATAGTATGGTATACAATTTAAGCCCGATCAGGCTGATTTTTTTAAATTACTAAAAAAAGAATATGCCATGAAGACACCCTGGGGATCTTCATACTATATTCTTCACTTTGCTATGACTGTTTTAATGGAGTGTACAGCGATGCAATAAGCGATGTTTTATGTATTAAAACAATGACCGGCTTAACAACACTCTCAAAAGGCAAGGTAGTTATTTGATAACACCATGTCTTGCCAATTGCAGATCGATCCAAATCTGTCTCTTATTATAAAGACAGGCCCGTCTTCAAGACCGATAATAATGTTACGTTAATCCCCGGAAATCAACTATTGCTCTGTCACCTGTTATCCTGTTATAAAACCGTCGCGTCGGTATTTTTTTCTGATACCAGGTCAATCCTCAATTATCATATTTTTTTATCATGCATTATCTGTATTTGTTGAGGCCGGCTCTGCCCATGAGGCGCGAGCTGCATGATCAATACAACAACTGCACCCTGAAATATTTCTGACCAGAAACCAAGACATGGTTCAATTGTCAACATAATAATGAGAACAATCAAGGAAACGGATCATTGCGGCCCTTACCGGCGGCGGGCGGCGGCGCAGGCGGTAAACAATCCATTAATCGATTGTTACATTGGCATAGGATTTTCTGGATTTGTAATTAAGCACCATGATTATCACGGCCCATTTCAGGTCGCCGGTGTCCCTGAGGAAGCGCCACGCGCGCTTGAGCACGTTCTTCAGGCTGTAGAATTCAAGCCCCGTCTCCACAGCCCAGGCGCGGAGCTCGCGGGCGGTCAGGTTTTTCAACTTGAAATTAACGCCCATGATGAAATCCTTTTCAGCCTTCTTCCAGTCCTCGGGGAAATTTTTCAGGAACAGCCTCCCCTCTTTCTCAAGGTTCGCGTACAGCTTCGTGCCGGGGAGCGGCTGGAGGAGCTGGAGGCGCAGGATGTCGAGATTGCTGCGGGTCAGAAATTTCCTGGTCTCCTCGAGCACGGCCGCGTCGTCAGAATCGTTGCCCACGATGAACTCGCCCACCACGGCGATCTTGCGGCGGTGCGCCTTGTCGATGAGCCTGCCGTACGATTCCGGCCCGAACTTAAGGTTAAGGGCCTTGTTCATGTCCTTAAGCGACGCGGGGTTGATCGACTCAAACCCGACAAACAGCGCGCTGCAGCCCGCCTGAGACGCCAGGTCAAGGAGTTCGTCGTCATCAAGGGCGTTCACGGAGGCGTACCCCATGAAGGCGCGGGCGCGGAAGCGGCCGGCCTTCTTCTCTTCTATAATGCGGCGGCACAGCTCCTTGAACCGCTTCACGTCATTGGCCGAGTACCCCACCATGTTGCCGTCGGTGAAGAAGATCACGTAACCCTTCCCCGGCAGTTCCCGCAGTTCCCGGATCACGTCTTCCACATCGCGCTTTCGGTACTTCCCCTGGTAGAATTCGTTGATGACGCAGAAATGGCAGGAAAAGGGACACCCCCGGCTCGTGTTGACCGGCATGAAGGTGTAGCCTTTCTTGAAGATGTCTCGACGCGGCGGCTTCAGGCCCGTCAGGGGCCCCAGCTCCCCGGTGTACTTCTTTTTCAGCCTCCCCTTTTCAAAGTCCTCGATAATTCTGACGATGGCCTTTTCCCCGTCGCCGATGCACACGGCGTCGCAGAACCGTATGGCCTCGTCCGGGAGCATGGACGCGTGAACGCCGCCGATGATGACCGTGACGCCCCGTTTCCGGAACTCGCCGGCTATTTCATAGGCGCGGTTGGCCGTGAGGATGGTCGTGGTGAGGCCCACCATGTCCGCCTTCATGCCGAAATCTATTTTTTCGAGCTGCTCGTCGATGATTTCCACGTCCCAGCGGGACGGCACGTGGGACGCGAGGTATCCCAGGCCAAGGGGATACACGGTCTTGATGTTCCGGTCCACTTCACTATGGCCGAAACGCGGCTGAATAAGAACTAGTTTGGGCATTGATCCTCCGGGTAGACCCCCTGTCCCCCTGAGGGGTCATTTATTAATGATACTGTTTTAGCCTCAACCCATCCCCTGAGCGCCCCGAGCGATCGGACACGATATGCTGCACGGGTATGGAACGCACGAAAACCATCCTCCATCACGAATGGCAAGAGGTTTTACGGCAGATGTGTATCAAACGCGCCCCCTCCGGGCCAATGCCTTCGGTACATCCTGTTCCTGCATTGGCATCACCTCATCCTGAGAACGCTGGTCGGGCGGGCAACAACAGCCGGCATGAGACAATACCGGCACTTATTTGTCATGTCAATTTTGGACTGATCTGGAAATGTCCGTGCTGCAGGATAGTGCGGGATAAAAAGGTCACTAGCAATGTCAGTCCAGCACCAGGCTGGACTGTATGACCTCCCGGGTCCGCGCCATGAGCTTGTCCATGGTATCCTGTGTGAAGCCGCGGGTTTCGATCGGGTCTCCGACGACGACCGATATGCGGCCCGGCTTGAAGACAATGCTCCCCTTGGGAAGGACGTTCCTGCTTCCGTTCACGGTCAGGGGGAGGATGGGGAAATTCCGCTCAAGGGCAACGACGAAGCCGCCTTTCTTGAAATCACGGAGCCTCCCGTCGTGGGAACGGGTCCCCTCGGCGAAGAAGATCACGCTCACGCCGGCGGGAAGACGGTCCAGGCCCTTGCGGATGCTCTCGCGGGCGCGTTCCGGGTTGCTCCGGTCGATGAAGATGTTCCGCGACGCGTACAGGGCGTGGCCGAAGAGCGGTATCTTCAGCACTTCCTTCTTGATGGTCCAGCGGTACTGGATGCCCAGGGACGTCACGATGGCCAGGATATCGAAGACCGACTGGTGGTTTGAAATTATGACATAGGACTGGCCTTTTTTAATCTTATCCTTCCCTATTATTTCAACGCGGGCATTGGAAGCCATGAGCATGACCCGCGCCCAGATCTTGGAAATCGAAAAGGCCAGGTTCCCGGTCGTGCTCAGGAGGGACGCCAGCATCATCGGGAAAAAAAGTATGAGGGTCATGGTGATCGCCCAGAAGTAGATCCATACAATCTTAATGTACCTGATGACAATGCTCATCTGTCCCCTGCCTGCTGGCGCGCCTTTCGGAATTCCTCTTCACGCTTCAGCCGGTCCTGTTCAAGCCGGCGCATTTTGCAGAAATGGTCCCATTCGCCCTCGTCGATGACCTTCCAGCTCCCCTTCCCGCGCTCCTGCATGACGAAGTCAAGCTTCAGTCTGCGGATCACGGCGGGGACACCCAGAGCGACCCAGAGCAGGAAAAAGAGCGCCACTGCCGAAAGGATGAAGATCGTCCCAGCGATGGTCCCTCCCAGGTTTACCTTCATTCCGATAACCAGGATCCCGTAGGCCAGGGCTGACATCAGGGCGACCACCATGAGGGCAAGGAAAAAGTTCGGTATCCATGCCGGGCAGAGGAGGAACTTTGCCGTATCGACGCCCATTGCGTGGTCGCGGACGGCATTCATGTCATAGGAAAACTTCTTTGCATCACCCGAAGGATCGGGGACCATGGGGAGGCTCTTCAGCTTGTAGGTCCGTTTCATGAAATTGCTCCCGTAAGCAATCGTGTTCAATACAACTACCAGCTGTCGGGAAATATGTCCAATACTTTTTCTAACGACGGTTATAATCGTTGCAGCCGCGGCGGTATCAATGGTATAATGGAGTCCGTTGTACAGGCCATGACCGTCGGAACCGGACCCGCCTGTCATGAAATAATTTAAAAAACAATGCAATAAAAACCACGGGAATACGTCGTATATACCATGAAGGATGAAACAAGAAGCGGCACCATAGCCCGGTTCTTTGCGGCAGAGCGGTCGCGCCTGGTGGCCTACGTGCGGCGCCTCATAGACGACGCGGCAGACCGGGACGGCGAGGACATCGTCCAGGATGTGATGCTGAACCTCGTCAACCTGGCCGACGTTACAGTGCCGGTGGAGGACCTGGCCGCATACGTGTACCGTTCCATCAGGAACAGGGTGATAGATATCATGAGAAAACGCGACCCGGACGAAGTGTCGCTCGACGCGGACGGCGCCGGCGCCCCTTCCCTCAGGGACATCCTGAGCGACAGCCGCTATGACACCGCCACCGAGGCGGACAAAAACGAAACGAGGGACGCCCTTTACCGGGCTATCGATTCCCTCGATGACGACCACAAGGCAATCATAATTATGACGGAATTTGAAGGACGGTCTTTCAGGGAAATTTCAGATGCATGGGATGTTCCCATCGGCACCCTGCTTTCGCGCAAGTCGCGGGCAATGGCCAGGATACGGGAACAGCTTGTCCATCAAGTCAGATAAGGAGGATTCAGATGAACAATTCAGAACGCAAATCAAGGCGCGGGAAGCGGATACTCAGGATCATCGGCATGGTGCTGGCCGGTGTTGCCTTTGCCATTCTCTTCGCCCTTGTGTTTGGTCTCATCGTCCAGTACCTGTGGAACTGGGTCATGCCCGACCTCTTCGGACTCAAGGCGGTGACGTACTGGCAGGCCTTTGCCCTGGTGATCCTTGCCAAGATATTCTTCGGGAGTTTCAGCAGGCACCATGGAAGGAGCGGTCCCGGGTGCGGGCCCCGGCCGTGGCCTGGCCACGGCCCGGGAAGCCTTTCACGAGACGAAAGGAAGCACTTCGTCACCTACTGGCAGGAGGAAGGGAGGACCGCCTTCGAGGCATACATGAAGCGCATGGATGCCGGGAATGCTGGAAAAGAATAGACGCGAATCAGCATCGGCCGAATTTGCAATAAAAAACCCTGACATGGTCAGGGTTTTTTATTGTGAGCCAGCAGCCAGAGTTGAACTGGCGACCCCGTCATTACGAGTGACGTGCTCTACCGACTGAGCTATGCTGGCAGTTAAAATCGTTGTTTAAAATGCTGATGATTGTCAAAACTGTCAAGTTTTTAAGCGCGCGAACCTTATTTTTTTTATCCCTGCCTGTGATTATCAAATCAGCCCGTGATTCCGTACACCTGGACCTTGTTTTTCTTTCCCTTCACTTCTATCTTCCCTATCGGCTTTACCGCCAGGCCCATGCCCTTTATCTCGCCGTACACGGATCCGCTGATGATGATATCGCACTGGTAATCCTTGGTCTTTCCCTCGAGGCGCGACGCGAGGTTGACCGTATCGCCGATGGCGGTGTAATCATTCTTGGCTTCCCCCCCGATGTTCCCGACAACGGCCGTGCCGGTATGGATGCCTATGCCGATTTTCAGTCCGTCGGCCACCAGGCCTCTCCGGCGGAGCTTCTCGTTGACCGCGGCCATCCGCTCCTGCATTGCCAGGCCGCACCGGACCGCCTTTTCCGCGTGGCCCTCCACGTCATTGGGAGCGTTCCAGAAAGCCATGATGCCGTCGCCTATGAACTTGTCAACGCACCCTTCCGAAGCGAGGATTATCCCGCACATCTCCGGCAGGTAGACATTGAGGATATCCACCACGTCTTCCGGCCTGCTGATCTTCTCGGACAGGGCCGTAAAGTTCCTGATGTCGGAAAAGAGCACGGTTATCTCGCGGCGCTGTCCCTTCAGGATGCCCGTGTCGCCGGAGCGCACGACCCGCTCCACGACCCGCGGGTCAAGATAGCTCCGAAGCACGTTCTGCAGCAGGGTCCTGTCCCTCCCCAGGATGTAATGCTCGAAGAGGTATCCTGAACCGAAGCTCACGGGAAGCGCCAGGAGCGGCAGGATCACCGCGATTTCATAGCGGCAGAAGGCAAAAAGGGCAAAGGCTATGCCCAGGTACGACGTTTCAGACGCCGCGATGACGGCAATGCCCCTGGTCATGGTCGTCCTCGTCAGCAGGATGCCGCCCAGGACGAACAGGAAGCAGAGGGCCATGGCGGTGACGGCTCCGCTCTGCCGGATATAGCGCTGGCGAAGCATGGTGTCGAGGATTCCGGCGATGATCTCGACACCGTACATGCCGCGGGATACCGCGTCCACGGAAGAGACATAGGGCGTGTTGTGCACGTCCATGAGCATCCGGTCCCACACCCCCACGAGGACGATGCGGTCCCTGAAGTGCTTCTTCAGGTAGGATGGATCGTTTTTCCTCATGTTCACATCGATCATGGGCAGCGCCTTGAAGGTGCCCGGAGGGCCGGCGAAATTTATGACCATTGCTCCGTCTTCCAGGGGGACCGAATGGCTTCCCACGAGCAGGCGGTCGTCCCGCACCCTGATGCCGTCCCGGGCAATGCCATGGTACCGCATGTAGAGCTTGAGGGGAAAGCTTGCCCTGACGGGGTCCCTGCCGTCAGCCAGGACAGCCCGCCGGATAATGCCGTCGTCATCATCTTCAAGCTCCGCGAAGCCGAAGCCGATATTGGTTATCTTCTCGGCTATGGAGAGGATCCTTCTCCTGTCGGCGGGCTTCATCTCGCCGCCCAGGCCGAGCTGCTCTTCAAGGTGCCGGGCGATATAGATGGGGATATCGCCGGTTTCGGACGAGTACGGAAGCACGATGGCGTTCGTCTTCAGGATGGCCTCTTTCAGGCGCTCCTTCCGCGTTTTATACGGGGCCGTATCGGCCTGCGCCAGGTGGAGCACGTCAAAACCGATGGCCCGGGGTCCGGCGGAAGCGATCGTCCGGATCGTTTCCGCGAATTCACGGTCCCAGAAAATGACCGGCGCCCGGTATGCGCCAAGGGTCTTCCGGTCAATGCCGACGATAGTTATCGGCGATGACACCGCGGACGGCCTGACAAGGGAATCCCTGAGATGAAAAAAACTGTCGAAGATCTTGTTTTCCAGGTAAGGATAGAGGGACGTCTGGCTGAACAGAACGGCCAGCCCGAAGCATGCGAGAAACACGCCTGCCCTGCCCGCTGTCTCCAGTCTCTTTTTTTCCATAGGCAGTCCCTATTCCATGTTTTTTTTCATGAGGGCGATTCTCTCCCTGAGCCCATCATTGCCGCCGTCAAGGGACAGGGCCTTTTCGTAACATGACAGGGCTTCGGCAAACTGCCCATGGGCTTCATGGAGCCTGCCCAGCAGGATAAGCTGCTCGGGGGAATCCGCAGGAGTCATATCCCTGATTGCCGACTCGTCACGGCCCAGCGATTCAATTTCCTTCCCGCTGAAAAGGGAGAATGCGCTTCCGCCCCTGGCAAGGACATCACCCTTATCGTCAACAGCTTCAACGGCAGCATCATACCCGCGGCCTTCGGCGAGGCGTGGAGCGCTTTCAGGATATTCGCAGCGATTCTTCATTACCGTGGAGCTCCAAATCACCTCGTCTCCGCTTTTTATCACGATGCGATAGGAGGAGCTTCCCGCTGCCGGCGTCCAGTAAAGCACCGGCTTCTGCGGCACCAGCTTATCATTCAATATCTCGATTACCGGCACCTGTTTCCGGCTTCGCACCACGTACACGCCGCGGCGCTCGCTTTTCTTTCTGGACCTGAGAATGAGGGTTCCCTTCCGGTCCCCGGTGACCATTTCGGGGAGCCTGGCGTCGCTTTTACCGAAAACCTCGAGGGCCGCGGCGCAGGCCTTCCGGTCAACCGCATATGTCTTCGACTGCTTCCCTCGCTTGAATTGTATGCCTGTCCGGCCCATGATAAAAGCCGCCTCACCCCGGACTTCATAGCCCCTGCCGCCGCAGATGCTTATCCTGGCCTTAGCGCCCTTTGTGAGCCGCACCGTGTCGTCCCGGTAGAGCAGGTCCATGCCGGAGATCTTGATGGTGTCCCTGTTCCGGACGATATATCCGCTCCCCTGGATGCCTGCGACAAAACCGACCGCCGGAGTCTTTGCTTCACGGGCCCCCGCAGGCCCGCAGGGGAAGAGGCCGGCCAGCAGTATCGCCGCGATCATGATAAACCCGCCCTTCAACTTCATAGTGCTTCTCCTGAATACAATTGCCTGACGGCGCATGGGCAGATGCAGCGGCTCAATGCGCTGATCGCCCGCGGCCATTCCAGCCGCCACCTATCTCCCGTATAACACGAAGGCGCTCCAGAAATAAGGATCGCTGAACTCGCGGGACCTGATGAACTCCCGCTTGGTTTCCGATACCGCGGCCCCGAAGGTCATCTTCATGTGCACGGCCCTGCGGTACACGCCCACCATGAAGTTCTTGGTGGGCTCATCAGCCACCTCCCAGAGGGTGACGCCTACTCGGTTGGCCCCCGCCTCCTGGAAGGCCCGGGCCAGGCCGACAACCCCGTCGCCCTGGACGATCTTCCCGAGGCCCGTTTCGCATGCGGAAAGGTTCACGATGTCCGCCTGCAGCTTCATGAGGGCCACTTCGGGCACGGACAGGTACCCGTCTTCCGCGGATTTCACGGTGCCGGAAACTTCGGACATGACCACCGCCGAATAGGACGGGAGGTCGGCGTCAAAATAGCCGTGGCAGGCAAAATGCACCGATTTATACTTCATAAGCTCGTTTTTCCGCGAAAGCTCCTTGATCTTCGATTCGGATACGGCCGCGCCCCTTATGACCCGGGTCTTATCCTTCCGGTATACGTTTGTATCGATCTCGTTGACCTCGTCGAGAGTGCCGGGAATATTGTCCCACTGCAGGCCCAGGTTCCGGTAGTAGAGCGGCCTGCCGCGGCTCCCTTCTTCGGCAAAATACTCCTTTGACTTCACAGACACCTCTTTTGGCTGTGGTGACCTGCGCTTTCCTCTCTTTTCCCCTTTACCGTTTGAATAGACAGCTCCGCCGAAGGCGAGAAAGGCTTTCCTGCCGGAGCTGAAGCGCCGCTTCTGCACCATCAGCATCACCGATACCGAGGGGCTCAGGGTCACGGTATAGGACTCGCACAGGTAAGGGCCGCCCGACTTCCCCCTCAGGGCATCGAAGGGAAGAAAGGCCAGGGATCCATCCGGGATAATGATGATGTTTTTAATGCCACTGATTTCACTTTCAACCGGAGTAATCAGTTTGTCATACAGGGTTTCACCCAGTGACTCCCGGTCCTTCTTCTTACTCTGGTCTATTATGGAATCGCGGAAACTTGCAACCATCGCGGTGTAATCGAAGTCCCTGTCGAGGGTTACCAGTTTCTGTCCCTTCCCCGTTATGACCAGGCAGTACGACTGCCTGTGGGCATATGCGTCCGATTCGCTGTCCTTTTCCTCCCAGATAACATATTCCAGAATGGCAGTGTCGGTCCCGCAGATATCCCGCGCCTCGCCCAGCGTGGCGATGTGGGGTTTCCGCAGGCTCCGGTATTTCTCATTCGCCATCAGCGTGGCCTCCAGCTCGCTGAAGGCCTTCTCTTTCTGTTCCAGCTCCCTTGATATGCGCACAAGGACCTCGCTGTCCTTGCCCGATGACGTCTTCTGTATCTCCGCGCTCCTCCGGGAGGCAAGGGACTCTATGTCGTCGTTCAGCGCCATGAGGCGCTCCCGGTCCGCTTTCAGGATCCCTTCCACGGAAAGCGCGGTGCTCAGGGACATGCGGTCGAGAAACCCCCGGGCCCTCAACGCTTCCGCGGTGCTGAATACCGCGTCCATGTCTCCCAGCATCGCGCTCGACTTGAGGGAGTAATAGTACGCGTTGATGTAGCGTCTCATGAACTCGACCTTTTCGGCGCCCGCCTCGATCCTCGCCTTTTCAATCACGCGAATTGACTCCTCGAAATAAGGCCGCGCCTTCCGCGGCTCACCGGCATACAGGTACGTGACGCCGAGCACGTTCGAGGCTGTTATGGTCTGAGGGTGCAGGGACTTCCCCCGGTACTGCGCCATGGCCTTTTCCGCGAGGTCCCTGCCCCGCGCGAAATCGTCCCTGGTATAATAGAGCCTGGCTTCCTGGAGGAGCACGCTGGATACGTTGGGATGATCTTCGCCCAGGTTGGAGGCGAAAATGGAGCGGGCCTTTTCGAAATTCTGAAGCGCCCGGTCATAGTCCCCCGTCTTGGCGAGGACCATCCCGATGCCGGTATAGCTGCCGGATTCTTCATATCATGGATGGTGAAGGTGATCGATGTGGCCCCGGAAGCCAGCATTTCAACAATCGTGCGGATATCGCTCTTACCGGCATTCATGGCGCTAACGTCGAACATAAAAGTATTCCTTTCCTGATACGACCCGGCAACGACTGTTTTCATTTGAAACGACCCGGCGGCGGTTGTGACCTCAACATCAGCCAGTTTCCTTGACAGAGCCGGCGCGTAAGGTCCTTCAAAATTACTGCAGTCAAAACCCCTGATGGCATCCGCATCATGAACAAGATATGACAGGTTGATGGCACCCCTGTCGCCGGGACTGCACTGGATCAGCAGAGAAGTCCGCACCGGCGATTCGGCCGCCTTCCCGGTCATGGATATCTTCGCGCTTCGTAAATCATAGTTATTTGCAGAATAATGCCGGCCGGAAGACGCGCAGCAGGAGATCAGCAGGGCCGCGGCAATCGACGGCACGATTCGCGCCAGTTTCGGATGCATCTGGCAGTCCATAATTTCATTATCCCCCGGGTTTAGTGTGGACGGCGCGAAGAGCGCCTGTCCAGGGTTTCGGCAAGGATCGGCACAAGGAGCATGCCGAAGGGCAGGCTGAATAGTATCAGTACCGGGATATACAGCGACAGGCGCTTGAGATGCCGCTTCAGCTCAACCTTCTCGTCCCTGGTCCACTTTTCATCGGTATTGATCTGCTTCATCAGGAGCCTCATGAACCCCTGTATCTGAGAGGCTTCGTTGAGAATCAACGCCCTGTGCGTTCTGATAATATGCTTGATCAGGCTCTTCATTGGAAATAATGCTGCACCATTACTTGTTGTTGTCATAAAGACTTGTATACCAGCAAGCTACTATTATACAATCATTTTTCGTAAATGAATCCTTTATTTAGCTCTCCATTCGGCCTCTCTACCAAGCATCATATCGGCCCGCAGTACCCTCTGAGGGGGCGCGCATTATGTACTGTAATTATGTAGTATATCAATTTCATTCCAAGAAAAATCTCGATAGACTCGAGGTTACAGTGCGATATGAATTCCTGCTTCATGCCCCCTCAGGGGGACAGGGGGTGCATATATTCGTTGGAATGAAATCCATAAATACCGTGTAATTAAAAAAAATTTTTTATATATTATTTGACAAAAAGCGCCAATCCCGCCCTTGTGTCCGGAACAGTGGATATTCCCATGGTTCCATGCATCAGCATACCCTGAATAACCCCACTATAACAATCCTGAGTCCCGCTGTGAAAAGATCCCGGCATTAAACTCCGTGAAATCCGGCAACAGGGGGAATATGCGCCAAATTATTGGACCAGGAACAGGATATTACAGAACATTATAATTCATAAACAGGAGTTTTACATGGCAGACGTATCTGGTTTTACTATGTACAGCGGCGGTCACAAGGGGACCGAGGCTGAATTCGGCAGGCAGGCCGAGAAACACGGCATCAGGGAGGTCAATTTCTCCTTTGAAGGCCACAAGATGGAGCGCGACCGCGGCATCCAGGTCCTGAGCGCAAAGGAGCTTGCCGAAGGCAACGTGAGCATGGAAATCGTGTCCATGCGGATGGGGAGAAATTTCTCCGAGGTCGACATGATCCGCAAGGTCATCCAGTCGATCTTTCACATGGTCAACAGGGGCTTCCAGGTCTTTTCCGTGGGCTGGATCAACGAGGACAACACGGTGAAAGGCGGCACCGGTTGGGGCGTCGAGCTCGCAAAGCTCTTCAACCGGCCCGTGAGCGTCTATGACCAGGACAAGAAATCATGGTTCACCTGGAACAACAACGCCTGGGAGAAGGACAGCCCGGTGATATCGCACAAAACCTTCTGCGGCACCGGCACCAGGAACCTCACCGACGACGCCCGGAAGGCCATCGAGGACCTCTTCGACCGGTCGTTTGGGAAATAAAGTGATTTTTAAAAAATATAATCCGGCAGGTCAATAGCAACTGTCATCGCGAGCAAAGCGACGCGATCTTGTTAATGATTATTGAGATGATATTAAAGATATTAATTTTTTTCATAGTAATTTTCTTTGACAATAGCAAGATTGCTTCGTCGCTCAGCTCCTCGCAATGACATACTCAATCTAGTTATTGTTGGATAAATTCCTGGTTGTCACAAGAAACCCCGCTGCCGCGGGGTTTCTTGTGCCGATCGATTATTTCACATGGACGATTTTCGCGCCGTCAAACCCGTTGAACTTCGTCGAAGAGGCGGTGCTGTAGGCGCCGATGTTGGTCGTGAAGAGATAATCGCCTATCTCGAGGTTCCCCGGCAGGTGCACCGAGAGGGAAATCTTGTCGAAGCTGTCGCAGGTGGGCCCGACAACGGCGCACACTTCGCCCTTACCCCGCTTGAAGGCGGCGAAATTGGGGATCCAGTGGTCGTACACGACGCCTGAAAAGGTGTGGTACACCCCGTCATTGATGTGATAGAAGAGCTTGCCGTCCCTCCGGGCCTTTCCGATTATCTCCGTGACCAGGGTAGCCGCGGTGGCAACCATGAACCTGCCCGGCTCCGCGAGGATCTCGATGTCCTTCGGGAAAAGCCGCCCGAATTCGGCGTTTAGCACCGTGGCGAGCCTGTCGAAGCGCGGCGCCTGGGCGTCGTAGGGGACGGGAAACCCGCCCCCGATATCGATGATGTTCAGCCCGTGCCCCTTCTTCCTGGCCTCGTGGAATATCTCTGACGTTATCTCAAGGGCGGCGGTGTAGTTGTCGAAATTGACGCACTGGCTCCCGACATGGAAGCTCAGGCCCTCGACCTCGAGTCCCATGTCCGCGGCACGGCGGATCAGGGCCAGGGCCTCCCCCGGCTCCGCGCCGAACTTCGAGCTCATCTCCACCTGGGAGCCGATGTCCGGAACCTTGAGACGCAGCACCAGGCCGGCGGTATCGCAGTAGTCCCGTATCTTCTTTATCTCGTCGACATTATCGAAGGTGACCAGCGGACGGTAGCGCTTTATTTTCTTAAGCGTGTCCCGGTCCTTGATGGTGTTCGAGAAAATGATCTTGTCCCAGATATAGAAGTCCTTTTCCCTCTTCTTGAAATGCTTGATGTACTCATACACCTGCATGAACTCGTTGTAGGAGGCCACGTCGAAGCTGGACCCTTCGTTGAAGAGGGTCTTGATGATCTCCTGGTTTGAGTTCGCCTTTACCGCGTAATAGCACTGGACCCGCGGCAGGTTCTTCTTGAAGGCCCGGTAGTTCTCCCGTATCTTTTTATGATCGAGAATAAAGAGAGGGGTACCGTGCTTCCGGACCAGGGGAAGTAAGTCTTTTATCGTCATTTTCCGTTCCTTGTCGAGGGGGTTACGCCTGCAGCCTGGCCATGAGCTTTTTCAGCTCTTCCACTTCCTTGTTGTTTTCGAGATAGGACTTGATCAGTTTCTGATGCAGCTCCTCTCCCCGGTCGTAGAGCCGTTTCAGCTTCTTCGGCTTCGTTGCCTTGCAGACATAGGCGACCATGAGGGGCACCGCCACGGTCACGTCAAGGTACGCGGTAACGGTCTCATCCAGCTTGGTCGGGTCGATCTTGCCCCAGCTTGCCGCCTCGCTGGGGGGCGCGCCGGACAGGCCGCCGGTGTCGGGCCGGGCGTCGGTGATGTTAATGTCGTAGTCCTGCCCTACCTCGGGGATCATCAGCACCTCCTGTATCTGGGGCTCTGTCTGGAGCATGAAGTTTTTCGGGCTGCCGCCGCCGATGAGGATGACGCCGGTCTTTCCCTTTTCGTAGTTCTTCGCGTTCAGGATGATGGCCGTGGAATCGTTGACATCGATGCTCGGATTGATCTTCAGTTTGAACTTGTCCAGGAGACCCGCCGCTTCGGCGAGGAGCTCCAGACCGGCAACGTTCATGCCGATGGTGGAATCGCCCGGCGACGAGGTGAACACGGGTATCCCGTTCCGGTAGGCGGCTGCGAGGATGCTCACCTCGCCCAGGCCGTTCTTTTTCTCGTATTCATCAAGGACCTTTCCCAGGTGGTGGTAGAATTCCCGGGTCCCCATCTCCTTCTGGAACTCGGGCCGCACCATGATTTTTCTCAAAATACGGTCGGTTTCCATGAGCACATCCTCGTAATCGAAGAGGATATCGTAGATGCGGGTCACTCCCTTTTCCCGCAGGTCGGTGTCGTCCACGGTATGGCTTCCCCTGAACATAGGCAGGTTGAAGGCAAAATGCAGGTCATGGTACATGTTGGCGCCGGTGGCGGTGATCCAGTCGACGAAGCCGTGGTTCATGAGGGGGATGATGGCCGAGGGCCCCAGGCCGGCCGGTGTCAGGGCGCCGGCCAGGCTCAGGCCGACGGTAACGTCATCATGGCAATAGCGGTCTTTCAGGAGCTGGCAGGCCGCCCGGAGCCGACCGCCGTTGTAGGCGTCCATATTGTCGATCAGCGTCACGATATCGGTGTCTTTCGATATCGGCTTGGGAAGAATGCGTTTTCCCGAGAGATAGCGTTCCTTGCCAGGACAGCTGTTTTTGTCGTGTTTCATGTTACTCTACCCTAAATAAAATTATTCTTTTATAAGATATAAGACAGGCTTTCTTTGTATAAAAAGGCCCATCCAGTGTCAAGAACATAAGAGTCATAGATTGTTGAAAAGGAGGGACGGGAGCCGCTATCGCTGAATTATAATATTACCCTCACCCCGCCTCTGGCGCGCCCTCTCCCATTAAGCCTGGGAAAAGGAGAGGGCTCCTCAATAAATCTCCCCCTCTCCTTTCTTCAATTCTCAATGGGAGAGGGACCGGGGGTGAGGGTATACAAGAAGGAGGATGAGGATCGATCAGAACACCAGCTTAACCGACAACTCGGTGGTGAAGTAATTCCCGTAAACCGTGTACTCCCTGTTCGTCTTGCCCACGAACCCGTTGACCATCAGGTTGAGGGTCATGTCGTAAAAGGGAGCGTAGGTTATCATGCCCGATATGATCGACGACTGGTCCTGGATGTTAACGATACAGTTGACCATGGAGGACAGCTCCTCCACGAACATCTGCCTGATGGTGATGAAAAGACCGGCATAGTATTTGCCATAGTAGTTGGGCGTGTACAGGCCGCCGGAGAGGAAATAACCTGTCGTCAGGATGTCCCTTTCGAAGATGTTCCGGTCATACCCGGCATGGTTATAGAAAACCTCGGCGTCGAGGCGTACCCGGTCCTTGACGTCCAGCACCTCGAAGCCCCTCCCGAAGCCGAAGCTCGCCTTTCCGATCCACTTTCCCCTGACCCGGTAATCCATCACGTTGCTGCCGCTGGCGGTGAACAGGTACTGCGTCTCAACCGGTAGCGAAGGGAAAAGGCCGGTTATGTACCAGGGATAGACCCTGAGGCGCCTGACATTGTCGCCGTAGGACAGGCTCGCCTCGCCGTGGATATCCAGGGTGAATACGCGGGAGGTGAAATCGAAGCCGTAGACCGGCACGTTGTGGTTTTTCAGCAGCACGGAAAGGGCCATCTCGGTGTTCAGGAAGAGCACCTCCACCTTGTTGGCCATGCTGATGTCGCTCAGGTGGCGGGCATTGTTCATGTTGATGAAGGAGTAAATGTTGGCCCGGGTGCCGAAGGGAACGTGGATCTTCATGCCGTAGGTCCCCTGCCGCACCTGCGACGAGTCAAGGATGTTCTTCTTCTCTATATTGATCAGGTCCGTCGGGGTCCACAGGTAGCCGACACCCCACTTCACCACCTGTTTACCGAGGCGGAAGTAGACGCGCCGGGCGATGTTCACATCGAGAAAGATCTCGTTTATGTCAAAGACCGCGTTGACCTTTTCCGCGACCATCATGTCCGCCTTGGTGAAATAGGCCGGTATCCCCAGGTATGCCAGGGGCACCTGCACGATCCGCGACTTCGGCATTCCCGCGGGATAGTAATCGGCGGAAAGATTCACATAACCCCTGATTCCCTTGAGGAGACGGACATCGAGGCCGAAATTGCCCTGAAAATAGGAAAGAAAATTGCTGTTATCGATCACCTGGAGGTCCCGGAGGATACTGGCCCGCTTATAATTGACGCTGGTCCGTGAATTGAGGAACCCGGTGAAGGTGACCGACTTCTTTTCCATCGTCTCGGACAGGGTGTCGTCCTTGACCTTGTCGCTCGGGGTGACCGTGTCCCCGCCGCCGAAGATGTCCTCTTCCTGGCTCCTGGAGCCGTCTTTCTCCTTCTGGGCAATCTTCGGGCGCTCCTCGTTCCCCGGGACCTGGGAGAAAGACTCGCCGTCGGTCACTAAGGCAGAGCCATGGCGCACGGCAAGGGCCGCGGTCCCGCACACCGCCAGGACCAGAAGAGGGTACATCCATCCTGTTCGTTTAGCCATTGCCGCTGCCGCCCCTACTTGCTCAGGTTCTCGAGGTACGCCTTGGTGAAGATCCTCGGATCGAGTTTCTGCGTCGAGATGCCGGAAAGCTCCACGATGCTTTTATTGCCTTTCTCGAATTCATCAATGTAAATATGCTGGATCGGAATGTACTTGCCGTCGATCTGGGTCCATTTGGGATAATAGGCCGTCTGCATCAGGGTCCCCGACAGGGAGTAGGACTGGACCTTGAGCATGAGGAAGTTGTCCCGCTGGACCCAGTATACCTGCTTCGGATAGGTCACGTCATTGACCTTTGCCAGGAGGGTGAACTTGTACACCGGTTTCTTGCCGAGCATTTCCTCCTCTATGATCTCGGCTCCGTTTGAACCGGCGAGGGGCCGGTACAGGTCGACCAGCTTCCGCTTCTCGAAGTCGCCGCCCTTCGCGTCGGTCCCCATGATGCTCTCGTCGCGGCTTATGTGCTGGAAGGTGCGCGTGTTCTGCCGGTACATCCAGAAGTTCTCGCCGACGCGGAGGTAGCCGTTCCCCTTTTCCGTGTCCGGCTCGAGGGCCACGATGAGGAACTCGTCGGTCACGTCACGCCTGAAATAGAGAAAGGCGTAGTTCTTGATTCCCTGACGGGCCTTGTTCTGCACGATGGAAGCCTTGACCGATATGTCGCCGATCTGTTCCATCATGTAATCCATCTTCTTCATGATCTCGGTCACGGTGGGCGCCGCATGGACGGAGTGGCCCCCAAGGAACAGTGCCGCCAGCAAAATGCACACGATTTTTCTCATGATATTCTCCCTCTGACTATTCGAAATGCCCCAGAGCCTTGACGGCCGAAAGATTGGATGCCCTCCTGGCCGGGAAATACGCCGTCAGCCCCGCCATGATTATTATCACCAGGAAACTGCGCATGATCGACAGGGCGGTCGGGTAGAAATAAAGATGCCGATCCACCAGCAATATCGAGAGGACGCTCTCGGTGTTGATGGTGAAGAGCCCCAGTATCCACATCATGATGAAGGCCATGATGATGCCGGCGGCGCACGCGAAGGCGGTGAGAAGAACAATCTCAGAAATGAAGAGGTATTTCACATCGGCCTTCTGCATGCCGATGGCGCGAACGGTGCCGATCTCGCGGGTCCTCTCCCGAATCGTCATCCGCAGGGTGTTGAGCACGCCGATGAGGATGATGAAAAACAGGATAAGGCCGGCGACCACGGCCACCAGGTTGAGGGCGGATTCCAGCTTGAGAATCTCGTCCGCTGTCTCGTACATGGTGTTGACGTCAAACCAGGTGCCTTTCCACTTCGTCTTGGTCATATCAGACAGTTTCTTCTGCCAGTCCTCCCGCGTCGCGGTCCGGGGAAGGAGCTTCCATTCCGGGGCAAAAACCTTCGCAAGGGCCGACTTCCTGTCGGGGATATAGGCATCCCTGATCCCCTTCGGGTCGCCGGGCAGGTTCTCCCGGTACGTCTTGTAAAAGGTCTTCTCGTTCATAAGAATGATGTTCTTCTCCGGCATGGCATCGGAGCCGAACACGCCGGTCACGGTGTAATTGTTCTCGGTCACGACACCGCCGAACTTGTTTTTATAACGGTACCTGACGGCGTCCCCTTTCTTCAGACCGAGCGATGACGCGAGGCTCCTGCTGACGACAATCCCCTTCTCGCTCTTCTCTTCCGGAAGGGCGCCGGAGATGATCGACAGGTGCTTTTCCATGACCGGCACGGCATCCTTGTCCCTCGAATACCCGAGGGCCGTCGCCGGCGCGGTTTTCTTTTTACTTGCAAGTTCGCCGTATATAACGGCAATACCCGGCGCCAGGGCCGCGTGCAGTGTATCGGCCGCCTTGATGGCAACGGAAGGGTTGTTGAGTTTTTTAAAGCTGACGTAGAGGGCCCCGGTTTCATGGTCCTTGTATCCGAGGAGCGCCTTGATGTCCTTCTGCTTGAGGAACATGACCATCTCCTCGAACATGTTGCTTGACCTGATGATGGCCGCCACCGTCAGCCGGGCGCTCTGCTGCTGTCCGTACACGGTCTGCATCCGGGCCTTGATGACATCGCCGCACTTCACGCCCAGGGTCTTCGCCTTGGATGAATAGATTATCACCGGGTTTTCGAGCCTGTCGCCGGTGAAATCCTTGATGTTGCCCGAGACCACGCTCTGGCCGAAGTACTCGTAGAATTCCTTATCGATTTCCGTGTTGACGATGATGGCGTTGTCGCCCTTGGCGTTGCCGATGACGCGGGAGAAGACCCCGATGGCCTCCCAGACCTTGTCGATGCCCCCGACATTCGCCTTTATCAGTTTTATAAAGCGGTCCTTGTCCCTGATCACCCGCTTCTGCTTGTTGCTTTCCTCCATCGCGGTCAGGTTCATGTGGCCGGCCATGTACACGATCATCCTGTTGAAGAGGGTGTCCGATAAGCCGTAGGAAAAGGCGTTGGCCATGACGAGGATCATCATGCCGAAGCCGATGGCGATGCCGAGGAAGGCGTTTCTTCTCTTCTGCCGCAGCAGGTTTCTCAGGCTCAGCGAAAGTATCAGTTTCATGGCAGCCTCCTAGTCCCTCATGATGGCGTCGAGGGGGGTTATCCTCCGCGCCACCTTCAGGGGATAGAGCGTGGCCAGGACCGTGACCAGGGCGAGCTCGATCACCCCGATGAGGATGTCCATGCCGTCAAGGGCCGGCCTGAAGACGTCGCCCCCGAAAAGGAGTTCCAGGATATGGTTCTCGGTGGTGATCCCCAGGGAGTTAAGGACGGCCACGATAATGGCGCCGGCGATGATGCCGGCCCCGCCGAAGACAAAGGATATCATGGCCGTTTCCGCGAAAAACATTCCGGTGATGAAGGATTTCTGGGCGCCGACGGCCCGCATCATGCCTATCTCGCTTACCCGCTCCAGGGCGGCCATGCTCAGGGTGTTCATGATGATAATGATGGCCACGAAAAAGATCAGCATGACGAAGCCGATCGTGGCCCCCCGCATGATCATGGCGATGTCGCCGAGCTGCCCGATGGCCTTCTTCCAGGGAACCGCCCGCACCTCGGCGCCGGCCGCTTTGAAGGCCCGGTTGAGTTTTTCCGCCGACGACTCGATGGCGTCTATGTCCTTCAGCTTAACGAATATCAGGTTATAGGCGCCGGAATCGACATTGACCTTTTTGCGGACCACCCTTTTACCGATCAGCTTCGAGACATCGTAGTTTTTCATCCCGGTATCGACCTTCTCCACCACGCTATCGCCGAAAAGGCTGTCAAAATTATCCCGTTCCAGGAGCTTCTGCTTTTCCTTCGGGACCTCCGTTACCACGTCCGTGGCGGTAACATAGTTGAATACCTCGCGGAAGGACTCGATGTCCATTATATTGAAATTCTTCCAGAAATCGTTAAGATATGAATACTTGATTATGCCGGTGACATCCATCTTGATGTCCATGGTGGTATTTTCCGAGCTGGTCCCCATCATGACGATGCTGTTTCTCACGTCAAGGCTGCCTTTATTCGCCAGTGCTTCCGGCGTAAGGGTCTTGTCGCTCAGGGAGGTCCCTTCAGGCTGGAGCCAGAAATCCTGCTCGTCATACACCCGCTTCCTGCTCCCGGAAGAAACAAGGATGCCCCGTTCGTCATTCCTGAGGAGCTTCCCCTCCACGAGCTGGATGTTGTTCTTGAACATCTTCTGATAGTCTTCGAACCTGACGCCGAGGACCAGGGCGTAGCCAACATCGCCGTTGTCGTTCAGTATCAGGGTGAGGCCCTTGCCCACCGGCAGGAACTTCGCGATGTAGTCCTGGGACGAGAGGACCTTTTTTACCTTATCAAAGCCGGTTATGACCTCCACGTCCTTGCCCAGGGGTGTGAAGATGACGTTGTCCTGCTCCTGCTTGTCGGACATGATCACGATCTGGCCCGTGAAGCGGTTCATGATGTTTTCCCTGAGCCCCTTCTCCATCGCCGACACGACCCCGTTCCCGATGGTCATGACCATGGCCCCCAGGAACATGATGATCCCGACAACCAGGCTTTTGCCGCGGTGCCTCTGGATGTTGCGCCAGGCTATCTTGATGATGAGGCCCATCTATTTTCTCCTTCCGGCTGGAGACTTGGCCCGTGCGGCGCCGGGTTTCTTCTTCCCGGCGCTGTTCTGCCTGAGGTATTTCGAGCTGGCCGTCTTGTCCACGATGAGGCCGTCCCTGATCTTCACCACCTCGGTCGCGTACTTGAGCACGTCCGGGTCGTGGGTCGAGAAAATGAAGGTGGTCTTCTCTATTTTATTGAGCTGTTTCATCAGGGTCAGTATCGAGGCTCCGGTTTCCGAATCAAGGTTGGCCGTCGGCTCGTCGGCAAGGACGATCTGCGGCTTGGTCACCAGGGCCCTGGCTATGGCCACGCGCTGCCGCTGTCCCCCGGACAGCTCCGCGGGACGGTGGTCGATGAACTCCTTCAGCCCGACCTCCTCGATGCATTTCCTCGCCCGTTCGCGAATCTCCTCTTTTGACAGCCGGTTTTCCTTCATCAGCAGGAGCGGAAACTCCACGTTTTCAAGAAGGTTCAGCACCGGGATAAGATTGAAGGTCTGGAAGATGAAACCGACCTTGAACAGGCGGATATTGGTAAGATTCATATCATCAAGTGTTGTTATCTCCTCGCCGCCGATCTTGACGCTTCCTTCCGTGGGCGTGTCAATGCACCCGATCAGGTTCAGCAGGGTCGTCTTGCCGCTGCCGGAAGGGCCCACGATGGAAATGAAGCCGCCCTCCTCGACGGAAAGATCTATGCCCCGCAGGGCGTGTACCACGGTTTCACCGAGGGGATAATCCTTCTTGATATTCTTCATTTCAATTATATTCATAGGTGCACCTTTCCATTGATACTATAACACCCTTGGCGGCCAAAGGTGTCACTGCATCAGAATTAAAAAAGACCGGGAGAAAAAACAGAATGAATCGTGTCGACTGCGAGCAATACTCCTCCGGAATTAAGGATTGTCAATTAAATATAAAAATGGGAAAGATTATTTATGCATTTTTTGAAAATTCTTTTACGCATGGAAAAGCCCGGACAGGGGGTCTTTTCATGGCGCGCATAAGGCAGCGCCGCCGCTCAATTCATATAACGCGCGCATAAAATTGAAAAACTGCTTGACATTTTGTTTGATATCAAACTATCTACTCTCATGAACAAGGATCACATAATATTCCTCATTGGGAGAATCAATTACAAAGCCAACCGCCTCCTCCAGGAGGAGCTCGAGAAACACGGGATCAGGGGGCTCGCCCCTTCTCACGGCGAGATACTGGGTTCGCTCCTCCTCCACGGCGAGGTCCAGATGACGAAGCTGACCGAATATATCGACAAGGACAAGTCGACGATCACCGCGCTGGTCAACAAGCTGGTGCGCCTTGGATATGTGAAAAAAAGAAAAGACACATCCGACAACCGCGTGACCTGGATCGGCCTCACCGACCGGGGTGCCGCGCTGAAGCCGGACATCATGGAAATATCGAGGACGCTCAGGAAAAGGGCCTATGAAAACATCAGCGACCGGGAGAAGGATACGCTGGCTGCGCTTCTGATGAAAATCAACTCTGGCATGTAGGCCGCGCGCTTCGTGACAGATAGTTTGATATCAAACAATATACCGGAGGTACACCATGAAAGCATCTGAAGAAATGTACGGTTTAATGCAAAAGCACCTGGGCTACAGCGACGAGGAAATGGCCGCCTTCAGGAACAACCCGGCCAACGAAGCGGTCCTGGCCCGGGCGCCGGAACTGATGAACAAGACAATCGTCTTCGAGGTCATCGAATCCAGCGGGTGCAACAGCCATCATAAAAAAGGGGACCGGTTTTACTTTGACGGAGCCGGCAATCTTCTCACGGCGCTGAATCCCAAGCGGGTCTGCATCTACGCGCTGCAGGCAATGCTCCCCGTGATCTTCGCCAGCAATGAGCTGATGTATAATGACGTGGATCCGAACAAGCTGAAATTCAGGCACGCGGGATGCTTCGATGTCGGCGTGAAATGCGGCGGGTGGGGACGCATCATCCTCCGCTACAGCATGGAAGACCGAAAGAAATAGTCCCCGGGGCGTTCTACACCCGGGATATCAGCGATGAAAAATCGTTGTTCACGCCGATCATGTCGAGCATGACGGAAATGTTTCCCCGGTGATGAGTCTGGTGGAGAAACCAGTGGAGGAGAGCCTGCCACAGGAGCTTCTCCATCTGTTCGCCCTTAATGTTTTTGTACTGTATGGCCCTGATGAAATCCTGGTCGTTGATTTCATGGATGAATTCCTCGATGAGGGCGTCCAGGTGCCTCCTGATCTCGAAGATGTTCCGGAAGTCGCTTTCGGCGTTCTTCCTGATCTGCCGGTCATCCAGGGCCAGGAAAGCGTTTCCCCTGAGACACTTGATGGTCGGGTAAATCCCCTCGAAACGCCGGAGCCATATCAGGTCTGTGGCCAGGTTGTGCATGAACGTCTCGAAGATGGAATGAAAAAAGCCTTTCATGTCCGTCATCACCTGTTCCTTCGACAGGCCTTCGAGAAGGTCCATGACATTCTGGTTGACGCTCCGGTTGTACATTGCCAGGGTCTGGAATATGTTCCTCATGGCGGCGCCTCCTCTGCGGTTATTAGCGTTTGCGTCCCCTGACCTCAAGGCTCTTCCTGAGCCAGATGCGGGACTCTTCCTCCCTGCCCGTTTCCTTCATGATCAGGGCCAGGTTGTTGTAGGGGACGTAGTTGTCCGGGTCGAGCTCTATGGCGGCACGGTACTGTTTTTCGGCCTGACCGTAATCCTTCATGTCCAGGTAAACGTCGGCAAGGGTGATCCTGGTGCTGGCCCTGTTGGGATCGAGGTCGGCGGCGGCAAGAAGGTCATCGAGGGCGTCCCTCAGGCGGTTCGCCGCATAGAGGGCCGTTCCCCGGTTGTGATAGGCCGACGAGAAGAGCGGGTAGCACTGCAGGGCCGTGTTGAAATAGGGAACCGCCCCGGAGAATTTCTTCGCCGTCAAAAGGTATGCCCCGATATTATTGTACTCCACGCCGATGAATTCTTTCCGGCCAAGGGTCTTCAGGTACACGCCGCGCTTCAGTGAACTGTCCGCTATCCGGAGGATCTTGATGTAATACTCATCGTCATAGGAAGCGTTCTTCGTCGTCTCCCAGTTGATGTAACTGCCGTCATCAAGGTAGAACCTGATAAAACTGTGGTTCGGGGCGTACACGGGCACGATGGGGATCTTCAGGACCTCGGCAATGGCAATGTAGAGGGTGCAGTAATTATCGCAGTCGATTATTTTGCTGTCCAGCCCCCTGCACAGGAGCAGGTTGTTCCTGAAAACAAAACCCTCGCCCCTGAGGAGTGAATCAATGCCCTTCAGCACAGCGATGGCATCGTCCCTGCCGTAGGACGGCCTGAGCGGGAGCCTGGTTTTTGCCTTCTGTATAAGGCCGGACACATATTCATAATGCTTCCTGCCGGCGCCGAAGGCTTTTTCCATGTCAAGGAAATCAAAGGCGATGTTCTGCGGCTCCGCGGCCTCATGCTTCGCCGCCGCCCTCAATCCGGTGTCAAAACCGCTGCCGGCATCAACGACTGCAAGCAACCATGCTACAAGAAGAACCTGTTTTACATTCATAGCCCCCCTTTCACGCCCCCTTTATCCAGGACATAGTTTGCCACAAAGGTCAAGCATTAGCAATAAATAATCTCCCGCCGCCGGATCACTTTCCCACGAACTCGCCCTCGATCCACTTTCCCTGGAATTCCAGCTTGCCTTTCGCGTTATAGGAAGCGCCGAAGCCGTGGGGCTTGCCGTCCTTCCAGTCCCCCTTGTACATCCTTCCCGAAGACTGGATATGGGTTCCCTTGCCATTGGGCTTGCCGTCCTTCCAGTTCCCCGTATGCTTTTCGCCCAGGGAACTGGTAAAAGTCCCGAATCCGTCATAATTGCCGTCCTTCCAGCCGCCGGCATATCTGCTTCCGTCAGGATACTTCATGGTCCCCTGTCCGTTGTACTTGCCGTCTTTCCACATGCCGTTATAGGTGCTGCCGTCACCGGACTCCATGGTGCCCCGTCCATGGCACCGGTCGTCCTTCCACTGGCCGGCATAGGTGAACCCGTCCCGGGTCGTGAAGGTCCCCCTGCCGTCGCGCTTTCCGTCCTTCCATTCCCCCTCATATTTGGAGCCGTCGGGATAGTCCATGGCGCCCTTGCCGCCGATTCCGCGGTTTCTCCACTGGCCCTCGTACCTGGTCCCGTCCGGGAAGGTAATGACCACGTCCCCCTGCACCAGCTTATCGTCCTTCCAGAGGCCGGAAAGCCTGTCGTCGTTGGGATTGGACAAAGTGCCCTGGCCGTTCTTGAGGCCGTTCTTCCACAGGCCGGAGTACCGTGAACCGTCAGGGAGTGTTATGACGCCCCGCCCGTCGGGGTTACCGTCTTTCCATTGCCCCTCATACAGTTTTCCGTCCGCATACTGGAACACGCCGGTGCCGTTCAGGCAATTCCCTTTAACGCACCTGTCCTTGCCGCCGTCCTGGCCATTTCTCACAGCCTGGCTTGAACAGCTCACCGCAATAATCGCCATCGACACAAGCACCGCGAAGGTTTTAACCATGGTCATCTCTCATAACATGAAAATCGAATCTAATTAAAATCACATGACTAAAGGTACGAAAAATCAAGCCATCTTTCAACCACTATTTTTCTATCATTTCCATAATAGTGTTTATAAAATATTGTTTGACTAGCGCGAAGATGTTATTATTATCATCACTACTCTTATAGTGTCACAAAAACACTTTCTCCAGGGTGAATACCATGACCGAAGCCGAAGACAGAATATTACAATACAACAAAATCCTCAAACAGCTGTTTTTCCGGACAGAGATTATCAGCAATGTCATACTGGTGCCGGTTACAACGGCCATCCTTCTGTATCAGCTCGGCATGGGATTGATGAACAACCTGATATTCCTGGCCACGCTGGTCGTGGCCTCATCAGGAAACCTGGTGGTATCGTACTATCTCTTCAAACGCGACACCAGCAGCATAACGACCGCCTTCGCCAAGTGGGCCCGGGGAACCGAGCTGCCCGATGACGAATACCTTGTCATCAGGAACACCCTCTTCGGCTATCCATTGAAACAGAGCCTCAAGGTCATCGTGCGATGGGTACTGATAATGCCGGCGTTCATAATCTTCGTCCACATCCTCTCCGAAATAACTTTCCTGCAGGAATTCAACATGTGGACACTCCTGCTGTTAAACATCGTGCTTTCCAGCATTATTTATTTCCGCATGTCAGAACGGGCCGTCGAGGCCATAGCCAGGCTCGGGGCCATCAACCGGGATGTCGAGTCAACCGGGGGCAGGAAAAGGCATCTCTCCTTTTCGCTGACCTACACGGTCCTTTCCTACATCGTCCTGACCCTTATATTTATCACGGGGGCCGTCGTCAACCTCAACTACAACCTCATCGAGTCCATGTTCCTGGACGACCTGAAGACCGGTTCCGCCCTGATCGATCAAAACGTTGAAAAGCTCCTTGACGACAAGGCGTCGGAGATAAAACTCATCGCCGCTGACGAAGGCATCGCCCGGGCCAGGGGCATCGGGGCCCACAACAACCTCATGAGAAAGCTCGCCAACGAGACGGAATACTATGAATACGCCTTCGTCGCCGGCGCCGCGCCGGTCATGGTGAGTAGTTCCGCCCCTGCTCTGACCGGAGCCCCGGTGAAGCAGCCGGACATTGCCGACGCCATAGCCAGGGCCCGCAAAGGAGAACCGACCCTGAGCGGCGTCCATGTGTCGCCCCTGAACGGCAGGCCGGCAGTTGTTTTCTGCGTACCCATCAGGGAAGGGAACGCGGTGGCCGCGGTTATCGGTCTTTCATTCAATCTTGAGGCAGCGACCAGGCGCCTCATAGGAAACGAGAAAATCGGGGAAACGGGCTTCACATACCTTGTCGACCGCGACCTGATGGGGATGGCCCACCCGAACCCGAAGAACCTCACGACCGACATGAAGAAATCCGAATGGGGCCAGAAACTCATGAAACTCGCCGACGGGTCTGCCCTGCCGTATTTTGAGGATGGAGAATTCAAAATCCTGTACAACAGAATAAACAAACGCTACGGTTTCCGCACGATTTCATCCATCAACCTTTCCGACATTGACGGAAAGCTTATCGGCTCAGGCATCCTGATGATAGTGGTATCGCTACTCGGCCTGCTAATCGTTGCGGTGTCCATGTTCATCCTCATAAACAGAAAGATCGAGCCCATTGAGGAATCCGCCCGCGTGATCGAAAAAATAGCCCAGGGCGACCTGAACCAGCGGCTGACGGTCTACTCCGACGACGAGGTGGGGAGGATGTCGATCAAGCTCATATCCTTCATGAGGCGCCTGCGTCATGCGATACGGAACATTAAGAACATATCCGACGAGATGGCATCGTCGTCCACGGAGATGTCGGCGACGGTCACGAGCTTTTCCGACAACGCCCAGAACCAGGCGTCGTCAGCGGAGGAGGTCACCGCCACGGTCGAGGAAATGGCCGCCGGCATGGACAGCGTCGTCAACGGCGCCCTGATCCAGTTCGAGAGCATGGACTCGCTGCGCACGCAGCTGGCCGACCTCTCGGGCAAGATCGAGGAGATGAGCGTCCAGATACAGAACGCCTTCACCATCGCCGACAGGGTCGCCGGCAAAGCCCGGGACGGCGAGCAGCTCCTGAAGGACATGAGCGGCAGCATGTCCAAGATCATCAGTAGTTCCAACGAAATGACCAACATCCTCAGCATCATAACCGGGATATCGGAGCAGATCAACCTCCTCTCCCTGAACGCATCCATCGAGGCGGCCCGGGCAGGCGACGCGGGCCGCGGCTTCGCCGTCGTCGCCGACGAGGTATCCAAGCTCGCCGACCAGACCGCCAGCTCCATCAAGGACATCGACCGCCACATCAAGAACAACGCGGAGGAGACTTCCCGCGGCATAGAGAATTCGCAGAAGACCGTCGAGACCATCAGCATGATCATCGAGGGCGTCACGACCATGCGCACCATGATGAACACGATCATGGAATTCATGCAGTCCCAGACCGAAATCAACAAAAACGTCAACAAGAAGGCCGAGTACTCGGGGAGTCTCTCCAACGACATCCGGGTGGCGACGGAGGAGCAGAAGAACGCGGTTAACGAAATCGTGCGATCGGTTTCCAATATTAACGAGCTGACCCAGGCGAACGCCTCCGGGTCCGAGCAATTGTCCGGCACGTCGGAAAACCTGGCTGCCATGGCCGAATCGCTCAAGCAGGCGGTGGATTACTTCAAGATATAGGGACGGTCTTCCCCGGCAATGCCGGCCGGCGCATCTTCCGCACCCGGCGGGGACATTTGCCCCGCGGCTGCTGATAATCTATTGACAATTCATCGCCGGCCTGTTCTACTTAATAAAAACAACCGGAGGTACCAAGCATGAAAAAACTCATCGTATTTGCCGCGCTCGTGATTCTGTCCGCATTTATGATCACGACCTCGTCCGTCAGGGTGGACGCCGGCGCGGGCCTTTGCTATAACTGCGGATCAGGCAGCTCCTGCGACCAGTGCCCCTCCGCATCGGGCAACGACACGTTCGACGACAGGAAAGCCTGCGAAAAGAAGGGCTGCAAGGTGACCGGAACGTCATCATGCTCAACCGCGGCAAATGTAAAAAAATGCTGACCGTCATCATCACTACCGTAAAAAAGGGCCGGTAAAAGGCCCTTTTTTTATTAATCCTGCCCTTTACGAGAACTTCCCGCCGGCTTCCGCTGTCTCATGTGCAAAAGAGCATCCGGTCCCGGCCGTCTTTGACGGCGGGGAACCTATCACATGAACAGGAGATGGCAATCATGAAATCCAGGATAGCAGCAATCATTCTATCATCAATGGTCATCCTGCCCGGTGCGGGGTATTCATTTAAACCGGCCCCGGAATTCGTGGACGTGCGCGTCTATACTGACAATGGCGGCGAGATGCCCCGGTACCGCGCGTACCCACGCACCTGCCAGACCGGTTCCTATTATTACATGGAAGCGGTCAAGGGCGAACGCTACTCTATCGAGGTAACGAACAGGTCCGGCCAGCGCATAGCAGTGGTGGTCGCCGTTGACGGCAGGAATATCATAAGCGGTGCCAGGTCTTATCTGAAGAACAGCGAGCGCATGTACATCATTGAGCCCTATTCATCCGGATCCTTCAACGGATGGCGCACCGCCATGGACCGGACCAACCGGTTCTACTTCACCGAGCCGTCGGATTCGTACGCCGAGCGCGTATTCGCTGACGCCTCGGCCATGGGCACCATAGCCGTCGCGGTGTACCGGGAAAAACAGCACGCGGTGACGCCGATCAGGCCGCCCTACGGCGATGATTACCGTTCCGGGGCGCGTGGCGAAAGCAAAAAATCGTCTTCAGAAATGCAGCGGAGCGAAAGCGCCGACAGGGAGGCCGGGACCGGTTTCGGTGAAACGACCTATTCGCCGGCCCGGGAGGTTGCCTTTGAACCCGAGAGCACCATGGCCGGCAGGATCGTGCTTAAATATGAATGGCGGCAGGAGCTCTGCAGGAAAGGGATCGCTTCCTGCGAAAGGCCGAACAGGTTCTGGCCGGTCAGCGACGGATTCGCCCCGGTGCCCCGCGATTTCAGGGATTGATGACTTTCAGGATAACCGGCTCCTCCCGCTTCGGCGCGGGAGGGATGCTCCGGGGATAGCCGATAATTATCGGCGCGACTATGGCCAGGTCCGGGGTTATCCCCAGCTCCTCCAGGAGCGCCCCGTCCCGGATGTCCGATCCCAGGTTCACCCAGCAGGTGCCGAGGCCGCGGGCAGCGGCGGCGTTCATGATATAGGCGGCGCAGAGGGCGCAATCGACGAGAAGATTCCGGTAATCCCGCGGCCCCAGCAGGATGACCAGGGCCGGCGCGTTGTAAAAAACATTGTAACTCTCATTCCGCAGGGCCGACTCGTATCTCTTGATGTAATCCCCGGGATTGGCTTCAAGCCTCCTGACCAGGTTGCCCTTGCTTTCATCGGAGATACGCTTCATCATGTCCATGTTATTGACAATGACGAACCTCCACATCTGGTTGTTGCCCGAACTGGGGGCCAGGGTGCTTTCCTTAATTATCTCCCTCAGCAGATCTGTCGGCACCCCTTTTTCCATATACGCGCGGACCGACCGCCTGTTCTTGAGCAGATCAACATATTCCATTATCTCCCTCCCGGACTGTTTTATGGATATATTTTAATTGACTCTCTTCGGCATATCTTTTATCTTAATCATATCAATTGCTCCCGCTCCCATGACAGACCGCCATGGAACCGGAGCCATACTACGAAGATCAGATCGGATGCCATGAAATCAAGCATTAAAACTAAAAGCGCATTGCTGTCTGTCCTGTTATTTTCCTGCATTGCCGTGAGCGGCGGGTGTGATGACGATACCACATGGGAAAAAGTCGACACTTCGAAGGGGCAGGTCATCCAGAATGTGCTGATTCTTGAACTGATAAAGCCTTTTTACGTCGGGGGAACCGTCACCGGCCTCATCGGAACACTGATTCTGCAGAACAACGGCGGGGACAACCTCGTCTTAATCGGCACCGGCGCGGACATACCGTTCCAGTTCGCCACCGGCCTTCGCAGGAACCGGACCTACGATGTTACCGTTTACTCCAAGCCGGCCACGCAGGAGTGCACCGTAACGAACGGCACCGGCACCATCGGCAACAGCAACGTAACTAACGTGACCGTGGATTGCGTGACGCCGTGATCCGGCTTCCCGGCAACCTACAGCCGTAAGCCCACCTGTATGAAGGGATAGACCGTCGACAGCGGCTGCCCGGTAAACAGAATCGACTGGAAGCCGCACCCCGTTTCTATGAAGCAATAACCGTCGTAGACAAACCTGAAGGAGAGCCGGGGATCATAGAATATCCTGGTTGTTTTCTTATTGACCGGGAACATGCCCTTTATGTTCAGGCTTGAAAAAGACGGTCCCGCGAGAAATGCCAGCCGCAGGTCAAAAGCCCACTGCTTCACCGTGCCCAGCTTGAAATCATAAAAAATACCGAGACCGAGCGATATGGGGAGCATGGACATGGCCGCATCATCCCTCGAGCGACCCCTGAAGGGAATCACGCCGAGCTTCATGGCAAAGCCGAAATTCGAAAGCACGGGAATGTTCTTTACCGCTTCGATACCGGAAAGCCGGTAGGACAGCATCAGGTGCCCTTCCGGGGCGAAACGCAGATAGTGTCTCCACCTGGTGACGGGGAAATGGTAGCTGCCTCCCGGGGCAATGTCCAGCGGCCCCAGGCCGGCCATGCCGCGGGGATACCCCACTGCCCTCCTGCGCGCCTGCTCCTCTTGCCGGAGGGCCTCTTCCTTCTTCCTGGCCTCTTCCCGTCTGAGCTCCTCTTCCTTTTTCAGGGCCTCTTCTCTTTTCAGGGCCTCTTCTTTTAACACATCCTGCTGGTCCTTTCCCAGTTTGCCGATCTGGGTCAGGGAATCCCCTTCAGGCTCTTCCTTAAGCACCTCCTTCCTCTTGACAATCAGGTCTGCCCAGCCTGAATTGCTTCCCGGCTTGAGGAAAACATTCAGCGCCGTGATCCGGATCTTATAAGCGCCGGGGGCCACATCCATCACCGCATAGCTGGTCGTGACGGTTTTCCTGAGCAGCTCGCGGCCTTCCTGGTTTTTTACTTCAACGATATAGCCATGGGCCCCCCTGACCGCCTCCCATTCGATGCGGACCTGTCTTGTTTCGGCGGCAGCCGCCTGAAGGGCCGCAGCCATGAGTATGATGAAAACCGCGTATTTCACAATCCTGTTTTTCATATGCCTATTCTACGTATATAACATCAGATTTGAGCTTCGGCGCCTTGAGCTGTTTTCCCAGCTTGATGGAGAAATAATTCCTTCCGGGCGCACTCTGGGCCGTTACGGCATCTCCCTTCTGCCTGAGGGCGGATATCTCCCACACGAACGAGCCCACATCGAGGAGCTCGATCTTTTTCAGCTTGTACCGCGTCGCATCGACCTTCGTGGCCAGGAGCGTCCGTTCCTTGCCGCCGGCCACCTGCTGCTTCAGGGTAAAGCGATAATGCGTGGCGCCCTCCACTTCCTTCCACCTGAAGACAAGGCCGCCCCGGTCGTCAACGGACACGACCTCGTTGTTCGCCGGGTATACCCCGGCAGGAGGGACTATCATCTCGGACACGGTGAGCTGGCGCACGCCGCTGGCCGATACCGCGCCGCCGTCGTCACCCAGCACCCTTACGCGCCAGAAATAGACGCCGGGCGCCGGCATGGGCACGCTGAGCGACGGCTCTGAAACGGTGTCGCTTTTCACCATCTTTTTGAATTCCCGGTCCCGGGAAAGCTCGAAGCGATACCGCCGCGCACCATTGACGCCGCTCCACCGGAAGGTCATCGTCTTCGTCCCTATGGCGTTTACCGCGGCGTCTGCATCCGGTCCGAGCAGACCGGGGGGCTGCGCCCCGACAACCGTGAAGGCCCGGAGCTGCGAGCGCGGCGACGACACTCCGGCCGCCGTCAGACCGCTGACCGACCAGTAATAGGTCCCCTTCGCAAGGGCAAGCTTCGGCTTGTGGAAATTGACATCGATCTTCCTGTTGTATATGATGTTTTTAAATTCCCTGTCCCGGGCGATGCGGAAATCATACCCGGTGAAATCCCGGCTGCCCTGCCAGTTGAACAGGGCGCTGCCGGAGGAAAACGACAGGTCTGAAAGCGCATCGCCCTCTTTCGGGATAAGCTGTTCCGGAGCCGGCAGCGCGGCGGCCGGCGATATGGTGAACTGCTGTGTCTGGCTCACCAGCTCGGCGTCCGGGTTGAAGCCGTAGAGGCTGCGGACGCGCCAGTAATAGGTGCCCGCCGCGAGGGAGTCCGTCGCTATCGAGTCATTGTCGCTGGCAAGGGAGAGCGCCCGGTCCTTGAAGGCGGGATCCCTGCTTATATCGACAGCATAGGATGAAGCGGCCCCCGATTCCTTCCACCTGAACACGATGAAGGGTTTTTTCTCTGTAAATGAGAACTGCTGTCCACCGAGGGGTGAAACCTGAAGCGCCGGCCTGTCTGCAACGACTGTAAATTTTCTGTCCGGGCCCGGTTTTCCCTTCCCGTCGGTCAGGCGCCAGTAGTATGATCCTGCGGGGAGAGTCACGGTCGCGCCGGTGCCGGCGCTGGAAGCCCTGCCTGCCATGGTTTCAAAGGCGCTGTCCTTCGCCACCTGGAGGAGTACCTGCTGCTGTCCCTCCGCCTCCCAGGTGAAGGTCACCGCCTGTTCCTTTGCCGCAGTGACATAGTAGTAATTGATGTCCGGGAAAACCTGCCGGACCGTGACCCTGTCGACCGTCACCCTGTCCCCGGTTACCCGGGCTGTTTTACCCGGGTCCACCTGCTCTTTCTTGCCTTCGACGGTAAGGTCAGCGCTGCCGGAAGAGACGGAAAGGTTGACGCCCTCCTTCGATTTATTAACGCTCAGGACGCCTTTTTTCATGTTGATGGACGCGCTGCCGGAGGTGATCTTCATGTCACGGCCTCCGGCCGTCCTCCGCGCGGCAATGGAGCCCTTGTCCAGTCCGATCTGAACGCCCTGGTCCGAATAGCAGACAAGGATGAGGGTGTTTTCCCCGATCTCGATCCGGGAATTGTCCTTCAGGTTGACGACGGCGCCGGAATCTTCGGTGGTTCGCAGATAATCGCAGTTGTATACCTTGGCGTTGTGCTCGATGTTCTCCCATAGCACTTCTTCGGCGAACCGCCGCTCGGTGATCTTCTTCTTGTACGTGAGCACGCCGATCTCCGCCGCCCGCGAACGGGTGAATTTTCTGGTAAAGTCGACGTAGAGCATGAAGGAGAAAATGACGATCAGGCTTATCGTTACGACCGGGATGATTCTGTCAGTCTTCAATAATTTCATATTTCTCTTCTTTCTGGTTCGGGTCGAAATTCTTCAGCGTAGGGGCCTTGATTCCCAGCATTTTCCTGAGGGCCGCGATCGTCTTCGGCGCCCGCGGGTCGTCCTTCCTTCCCAGGATGGCGTATATCTGCTGGGGCTTGCTCTTGCCCTTGATCATGATTTTCTGCATCGCCACGGTATTGTATATCCCCTCGACCAGCCTGTACGAATCCTGCGAGATAAGGATGTCCGTGCCGAAGGGCTTGTTGAGCGACTCGATGCGGGAGGCCACGTTGACCGTGTCGCCGATGACGGTATACTCCATCCGCTCGTGGGAGCCGATCTGCCCCGCGATGACCGGGCCGGTATTGATGCCGCACCCGATCTGGATTATCGGTTTTTTCGCGGTGCCGCGCCCCGCGTTGTATTCCATCAGGGTTTCGCGCATCATGAGGGCGCAGTTGACGGCGCTCTCGGTGTCGTTCCCCGACGAAACCGGGGTCCCCCAGATGGCCATGATGGCGTCGCCGATGAACTTGTCCACGACCCCGCCGGTCCTGTTGACGCAATCAACCATCCGCGTCATGTATTCGTTGAGGAAATCGACCACCTCCTCCGGATCCATCTTCTCGGAAATGGCGGTGAAATAGCGTATGTCCGAAAAGAACACCGGGGCCGTGATCCGCTCGCCCCCGAGCTTCAGTTCGCCGCGGAGGACCTTGTCCGCCAGCTCCTTGTTCACGAACTTGCCGAAGGCGTCCTTTATCCGTTCCCGCTCTCCCAGGCCTATGCCCATCTTGACGAAGGAATCGGTGAGATCGCCGACCTCGTCGCTGCTGGTGCGCTTGATGTCAACGTGGAAGTTCCCCTTCTCGATCTCCTGGGTCGCACTCACGAGGCGCTTGATGGGCCTCGTAAGGGTCTTTGAGAAGAAGTACACGATCAGGATGCCGGCATTGAGCACGATGAGCGTTATCAGGATGTTCCGCCACCGGATCCGGTAGAGTGCCTCGAAGGCCTTGCTTTCCGGGGCCGTCGAGATGATGCCGGTATCGCCGAAGCCTGTTTTATAATAGGCGCCCAGGTAATAGCTGCCGTCCGAGTCGGCGTAGCGGAGCAGGCCGTTGTCGGCCTTGCTCTTGAGCATGGCGGCGACGATCGGGAGGTTCACGAAATTGGTCTTCGCCCTGACCAGGGAGCTGTCATGGTGCGCCAGGACGTCCCCGAAGCCGTTGACGATCATGCTCTTGGTGATGCCCGTGGACTTGACCGATTCAAGGAACGGCGTCATGGGCACGTATATGACCAGTATCGTTGACGCTTTTGACGGGGCGCTGTACCGGTACGGTATGCCGATGCTGATGATGGGGATCTTGAAGAACAGCGAGGCATTGTTGACGATGGTATCGCCGTTGAAGACATTCATCAGGGAGCTTTTCTCGTTTTTTATGGCATTGAAGAAATCATCATCCGACAGGCTGTTCTGCTCCAGGAACTTCTTGTGGGAAGCATGGATGTCCGTCGAAAACACGTCTCCCGACCTGGAAACCAGGGCTACGAAGACGATGCTGCTGTCCTCTCCGAAGACATGCTCCTTGAGGGTTGTCTTTTCATGGTCCCCGCTCTGCTTGTCTTCCAGGATGGATGCCAGGTAATCCGCCTGGCTGACTATGGCGTTAAAATCGGACCGGACCTTGAGGGCGATGGCATGGGCAACTTCATGGCTGTTTTCCTTGATGCGGAGCTCGTAATCCTCCTTGAAGAAATAGGTTGCCAGGAAGGTTATGCCGAACAGTGCCGACGCGATGATCAGCGATATGATGGTGATCATCTTGAACCCTATGGTAAACTTGAACCTGCCGGACAGCAGCGGTTTTCTTGTTTTGCTCTTGGTTTTGTTTTCCTGCTTCTTTTTTGCCATGACCATCACTTTTTAATAGTAGAATATCAATATGGTAACGCACTCGGTTCCCGTCCTCAACCGCCGAAGGCGGCGACGGCGGGCAATCAAATCAGACACAGTATAACGGCCCGTATTGAATCATCAACAATGATTTGGTTGAAATAAACCATTTATTTCAATTTATTATCAAAAAAAGCATTTCCCTGTCCACCGGGAAGCAACAGGAGACCCCGCCTTCTCTCCGGCGGAGTCTCCTATATATAATAGCAATAAACAAGCAACTGGTCGAATATAAATTAGCGCATTAAGTTATGCGACAGAATACGTCCGCCCATGCAATCCGCCCCCTTAAAATTTCCTCGCGAAGGGATTTTCCCGCCTCATGCGCACCGCCAGCAGCAGGGGGACCAGCTTGTACGGCAGGTTGTATGCAAGAAACTTGACGGCGTCCTGCACCCTGAGGTCCTGGTTCAGGCCCGCTTTCGCAAGCTCCTCCGCACCCTTCACCCCGCCCTGGCAGACCTGGGTGAAAAGAGCCGCGTCACCGGCAAATTCGGCGTACAGGATGACGATCATGCTTTCGATGATCATGCCGGCATAGACGAGCGCAAAGGGCCTTATCCAGTTCTTTCCCCTGATGAACGAATACACCAGCACAACGTAAAATGGGCCGAAGACGAAGGCCGAGAGAAAGCACATGGCCCGCAGCCAGGACGGGTTGGCGATCAGCAGCGGATCGTTGTTGACCGCGTACAGGTCATAAACCGCCCGCGCCCAAAAATAGCCGCTGTCGGGCGACGGCCGCATCACGCCGTTCACCAGGTCAGCGGCGAATGAAGTGAACACGAAGCAGGAAAAAAAGAGAATGAAAAACAAGTCCCCCTTGCGCTCCCGCAGGGGAAGTACCGTTAATTCAGACATGACAAATCCTCCGTTTTATGTTTGTGTTTATTTTCTGAAGGCGGTGAATCACGGCACCGCCTTCGTTCAGCCGATACCAGTCATCGCGAACAAAGCGAAGCGATCTTCATGACCCCCCTGTCCCCCGGAGGGGGCACGAAGGAAACAAATGAAGTGAAAAATCATCCTTATATTCCGGCGAGATACTTGACTATCAGTAAGTTCATTGACACATGCCCCCTCCGGGGGACAGGGGGGTCTGCCGAGAATGCTTCGTCACTTCGTTTCTCGCAATGAAATACAGAATCAATACTAATTATTATTGATATAACATCAGACAATGTTAATAAACTCCCGGCAGTATCCGCCAGCGGACGCGCTTCCGGTACTCTTCCCAATCCTTTCCATATTTTTCAGAGCATTTCTTATCATCCCGCCTCTCCCGGTGCACCAGGAGGATAGTGAAATAGATGACGTAGAAATACGGCAGGGGGGATTCGAACAGGCACGGCAGGCACCAGGCAAGGGCCATCATAATGTCGCCGACGTAATTGAAATGACGCGACCACCCCCAGAAGCCAGAGACCAGGAGCCGGTTTCCCTGCGCTGTCTGGATATATTCCGGCTTTTTGCCCCGGATACGGTACTCCGGATCGGTCCTGAAGCGGTGCTTCTGGATGTTCACCGCCCGGAACAGGTAATAGCCGGTCATATTCAGGATTACCATCAGGATAATGCCCCAGACCGGCAGGTCATGGGTATGCTCAATGAGATAGAACGCCTGGAGTGAATAGGTCAGCGGGACCCAGGCAAGGTCTCCGAAGGCGAGCATGAAGCCGAACCGATCGTTGACGATATCGGTGGTGGTGAGTATCGCCTCCTCGTGCCAGAAATAATCCGCGATATAGAGGAACTGGAAGGCGACCACCAGGACCATCGCCGCGGTGACGTATCCGTGCTTCATATACTGCACGCCCATGAAAGAGGCGCTCACCGCGAGCCACCCGATAAGGCCGGGCCGGGCCTCGCAGAAAAATTTGAGATCGAAGCCGGTCACCGGCGGGATGCGCGGATTGAGGGCGACTCCCATGAAGAAGTCATGGATCCTGCTGCCCGAAGGATCATCAGCCTGTCCCGAGATGGAGCCGTACCCGTAAAGGAAAAAGCTGAAAACAACCACAAAGATGATCACCACGCTGACAAGGGCCCCGAAGTTGTTATAGATAATGTCCATGCCGATCAGACCGGTACCGGCCAGCACCGCGAGCAGGACAAGGGTGATGACAAACGATGCCGGCCCGTTCATCTTGTAGACAAGGCGGCTTCCGTCCTTCAGCCTGGCGCCCCTGACGGCCTTCCCGGGCAGAAAGGCCTGGAGGAGCGCCTGGAACAGTATCCACGAACCGAATATCAGCGCCGCCTGCCGCGTGGGAATGATGCTGTCGATGAAGCCGGCAAATGGAGCGTAATCTATTGCTCCATGGGGGATAATATCCCCGTGGTTGAACCTGACGCAGAAGTAGAGATAGTAGACCAGGGCCGGGAGCGCCGTCATTATGGCCATGTTGCCGACGGGCCCGCCGAACTCGCGGTCTTTCCTTGTCTTCACAGGCGACACCCTATCGCTCATGCCGGTCATGCAATGTCCACCCGGAAAGCAGAAAGCCGGTCCCGCATATCATTGGGCCTCATAGGACTTCTTGAGAATGGCATGGTAGTCGTTGAAATCTTTTTCGTCGGCAAGCTGGTATTTTTCGAGTATGCTTTCATAAATATAATGGTACTCGTATTTTCTCGATTCAATGCCGCAGAACATGTTCGCAAGGTACACCGTGCACACCACCGCCTCGCATGCCGGGGAAGCCTTCAGGGGGTCATGGTGGCACCGAATAGCCTCGACCAGGTACTCCGGGAAGTTCCATCCTTCCGCGACCATGCCCCCGATGGCGGAGTGGCTTATGCCTATGGCTATCTCCTCCATAAAGGTCTCGGTGATCAGCATCCTGTTTTTCGACTCTTCCCGAATCCTCTTCGCCGTAGCTGGCTCCGCCGAAATAAGAATGATCTTGCCAAGGTCGTGGAGGAGCCCCGCGAGGGACGCGCGCTCAACGACGCCGGCCCCGTGGTATTTCTGCCCGATGTGCCTGGCATAACAGGCGACGCGGTTGCTGTGCTCCCATATCTCCTCGTAACGGGCATACCGCTGCTCCATGATGCGCCGCGCGCCGCTTGCCATGACCATCCCCCGGATGTTCTTCATGCCCAGGACCCGGACCGCGTCATACACGCTCTCGATCCTCTTCCCGGAAACGAATGCAGCGGAATTTGACAGCTTGAGGACGCTGGAGGTGAGGGCCGGGTCCGACATGACGCCCCCGGCTATGACATCGAAAGATGAATTTGGGTCATCACAGAGCTCCATGATCCTTACGATGTTCGCCGGGAACGGCGGCAGCTCGGTGATGTCCTTGATGATCCGGCCCTTGACCACTGAAACAATCGAACCGGGCTTGATCTCCCTCGGTATCCGCAGGGTAACCGTGGTGGCGTTGGCGGCGCTATCTATAGTGAAGAGCGACGGGTCAATGCCGATATTCTTGAGGGTAATAATGACCAGCGCTATCCCGAGCCCGGCCCCCTCTGAGCCGTCCTCGATGTCATTGTACGCTTCAAGCAGGTTTTTATAAATCTTAGCCTTTTCTATACGGTGTTTGATCCGCTCCATTTCCCGGGGATGGACTGGGGCGTTGTTCCTGACGCTTAACGACAGCTCCCTGTCATTGACATTGAAATCGATTGAAACCGTAAAATCGCTCTTCATCAGGAGGCCGCATATTTCGTCGGGCTTCTGCATGATATGGGTCTTGAAGGTCTTCATCCCTTTCCGGTAATCTTCAGGCTTGTTTATATCAAGGCCGCTGCCGGTGAAATACACCCGCTTGGCGTTCGCCTTCTGCGCGTTGGCCACCACTTCCCTCATGATGGAGATGATCGAATTGAGGATATAGAGCTGGTCATGGAGGGTCAGCAGCTTGGCGTATATGCCGTCGATGATCATGGTCGATTCACGGTCGGCGAATTTGAAATGTATGGCAAAGGGCTGCCGGCGGGCAATGCTGTCGTTCACGGCTTTTTTATCGATGGCGGCCATAAAAACTCTCGATTGATATTAAGCGGCTCGAGTACGGGGTATCAGGTCCGGCGCACGCTGCCCCGGGCTTCATCCAGCGCATTATCCAGCTCAACCATCCGTGTAATGGCGGACTTCAGGAGAGCAAAAAGAAACTCGGGGCTGTTTTTAGCCAGTTTGTAGAAAATGGGCTCGTCGATGAGTCCCAGCTTGGCCTCATGAGACGTCACCCGTACCGTCGCGGCCCTCGGTTCGGAGCTGATGAGGGCCATCTCGCCGAAGAACTCACCGGCATGCATCCGGCGGACCTCGTGCTCAGCTTTATTCAGCACTTTGATGACGGCGACCTCCCCGGAAAAAATGAAGTACAGGTTTCCATTGCACTGGTCGCCCTGGGAAAAGATCGTATCACCCGACTTGAATTGCCTGGTTTGAACATTATGCACGAAATCAAATATGTTCATAGCGTACTTCCAACCGCGGAATATACATCCCGCTTCTCATGTTTATTATACCCGTGACAGTGCCATTGTCAAGAATTATTATTACAAATAATGACCCACGGTCCCTCTCTGCCGGTTCTTTCCGCCATGCCCTCTCCTTTGATAAACTATTGACAGGGAGACTATTTGATGAAGAATATCCTGCACACTCGATACAGGAGACATACTCATGGAAACACGCAGGGGCTTCCTGGTTAAAAGCGTCATGACGACTGCACTCTCCGCCATGCCCGGATGCGCGGAAGAGTCGATCAAAACCGGAGGCAAAAAGATGAAGACAACGAAACCGAAAAGCGCCCTGGTCCTCTGGTACAGCCAGGCGGGCCATACCGGGCGCAACGGCCGCCTCATTGCCTGGACCCTGGAAAAGCTTGGCCTGTCCGTAAAGGCCCTTGACATACGGGAATTCGACGAGTCCGCCATGCCTTCATATGACCTTATTGTCATGGGCACGCCGGTCTATTACCTTGACGTGCCGGGAAATGTCAGGACATGGCTGGAAGCCATTCCTTCGATAGCAGGGACCCCCGTGGCAGCCTTTTCAACCTTCGGCGGCCCTGGCGACAACCAGTACAATACCGCGTGGTATCTCCTTGAACTGCTGGCGAAAAAGGGAGGGATCCCTGTCGGGATCGCCACCTTCGGCAACATGTCGACCTTTGCCCCGACATGGTCCATGGGCAATGAAAAGCGCATCCTCAAGTACCGGGGCCTCCCCAACGAGGAGATTTACGAAAAGGTCCGGGAATTTGCCAGGCAGATACTCGGAACGGTGCGCGGAGGGACCGCCCCCGCCATCAAGAAGGAATTTTACGCCGGTGAATTCCTCAAGGGATCCTTCCAGATGAAACTGACCAAGGTCATGATCTCCCGGCATACCATAAACAGGGACCGATGCACAAAATGCGGCATCTGTGTTGACAAATGCCCGGTTGGAGCCATCGACATAACCAGCTACGCCGTGGACAGAAAAACCTGTATAGCCTGCATGGGGTGCGTCAACAACTGCCCGTCACAGGCGGTGGACATGACCTTTCTCGGCTCCAGGGTGTACGGGTTCAAGGATTTCCTGAAGAAACAGGGGATCACCATTCAGGAACCGGCGGAACTTATGAGGAGTTAAACACACGCTCCATGCCCAGAATAGAACCGGTCCAAGCAGGCCAAGGGAAATGGATCCTTTGAAAGCCTAAACCAGATATTTTGTATACAATCATGCCCCGGAATTACAGCACTGGCAGCGCCAGCCATGACGTCCATGGCCATCCTTATAAAAAAATATATATTGCACAAATACACTTACCGATCATGATACTAGGCGGAATGCACGCAACGGCACGGGTGATTATTCACTGCAAAATAAAAAATGTTGTTGAATGAATTCCGCATCCCGGTAAACATATTACTATCATAGCCGGTTCCATGGAGACCGGCATGAAACGACGGCGTAAACGCCGGAGTCAATGAACATAAAGAGAGCGTGCTCCCGGAGGACACGCCATAGAGACCGTTATGAATATTGAAATCAACCACATGTTTCTCAAGGTATTGACCAATTCGCTTGATACCGGCCAGACCAACTATCTCGGCGAGCGCATGGACTCGAGATTCAACGTCTACCGCGTATCGGGCTTTCACGATAACGCGCCCCTGCCCCGAAGGACCGCCGCCGAAGTCCTGATCAACTACTTTAAAACCGAGGATAACATCGTACGCCTTTTCACCATCATGCTCGAGAACGAGGGAAAGCGTTTTTATAATGCTGTGCTCAAGGTGTGGGGGAAGCAGGATTTCATCAACCTGCTGCTGAAAAACAAGTGGATTTACGATCCCGAGGTCAAGCGCTTCCTCCTGGACCCATTCTACGAGCACGAGATCAATTTCCTGAAGAAAATACGCATCCTTGACCTGCGCCATGAAGTCGACATCCCGGCCATCATCAAGGAAATAAAGAGCGCCAGCGCCACCCTGAGCGTCAAGGACCTGGAGTGGCGGATAACAATCCGCCTTTACGACATGGAGCCCCAGATCGGGGAACTCATACGGAAGATACTGGACATGCTGCTGGCGCGCCAGAATCTGCAGAACTACACCCACGAACTGTACGCGTGCCTCAAGGAACTGGCCATCAACGCCAGCAAGGCGAACTACAAGATCCTCTTCGAAAAACACGTCGCCCGACCCCAGAAGGTCACCCAGGAGCGCGATTACTTCCGCTTCCTCCGGATGTTCCAGGAAGAGATCGAGGAAAACGGCAACAAGCGTCTGATCGAGCTGGCGAGGCAGGAGGACCGGTTCATCAACATCACCTTCCAGTCATCCCTCGATTCCATCGCGATCTGGGTCACCAACAGCCAGAACATATCGCTGATAGAAAAGCAGGCTCTTCTGAAGAAGCTCAAGAAAGGCGAATTCAAGAACAAGGATTCCTTCGGCGAAGAGCCTGACTATGCCGAAGGCGCCGGTTTCGGACTGAACCTGATATTGAGCATCCTGAAAAACTACACCAGGGACGAGGAGCCCCTTAAAGTGGTTTTCTACCCGGACTTCATCAAGATCGGGTTCGAGCTTACCAGGGATGAATTAATGGCGAAAATCATCAAAAAAGACGGACCGGAACAGGAGAGCGGCTCCTGATCCGTCACGCGAAGCCCCGATGATAGATCGCATAATCGGAACATCAGAACAGTTTCCCATTGAGCACCGCTTTCTCAACGGCTCCTGCTGTATAGCGGCCGTCTTTTCCCTGGCCATCCTGGTCAACAACCTGCTCCTCCATCTCGACCCGCTATTGAACCTGATTGTTGGACTCTGCTCCATGCTTTTCGGCGTCCTTTACTACTTCGCCAGGTTCAGGAGGAGTTTCATCTTCCCCATATGGGCCATCATGATATTCACCTCCCTGAGCATCCCGGTCGCATGGTTCCTCAATTCAGGGCTGTTCGGATCGACCCTGTACATCTGCTTCGTCGCGCTGGCGCTCTTCACGATCATCGCCCCGGGAAAAAACCGCATTATCATCCCGTTCCTCTTCATAGCGGAGATACTGGCGGTCATTGTGGTCGAATACTTTCATCCTCATCTCGTGGTGCCTTACGAAAGCCGGGCCATGCAGTTTATCGACATTACGATAAACCTTGCCTTCTCCCTCACCATACTGGCATTCTCCATCCTGCTGGTAATGAAAAACTACGAAAAGGAAAAGCAGAAAGCCGAGGAATCCAACAGGCTCAAGTCATATTTCATCGCGAACATCTCCCACGAGATACGGACCCCCATGAACAGCATACTGGGCTTTTCCGAGCTTCTGCGGGACGAATCGCTTCCCGCAGAGGAAAAACATAACTACATCGAGATCATCCACAAGAACGGCAACCACCTCATCAAGCTTATCGATGACCTGATAGATCTTTCAAGGATTGAGGCGGGGCAGCTCATCATCAGCGAAAAGCCCTTTTCCCTCAAGGCCCTGATGCGGGAACTGCACGACCTGTACAGCATCAGGATGAGGGAACGGGCCGGCTCACTCAGGCTGGCCATGGTCCTGCCGGGGGAACCCTTCCCGGAGCTGATCGTCGCCGACGAACTGAGGATACGGCAGGTGCTCATAAACCTGATAGGCAACGCGGTCAAATTCACCCGATCCGGCGTCATTGAATTCGGCTGCCGCGTGACCGACAGCGGCAGCCTGCTCTTTCACGTTTCGGACACCGGCATCGGCATCGGCAGGGATGAGATGGACGGCCTGTTCAAGGAATTCAAACAGGGGGACGAATCCCACACCCGCCAGTACGGCGGCGCCGGCCTCGGCCTTTCCATCTCAAAAAAGCTGGTCACCCTCATGGGCGGCGACATCAGGGTCGAGTCCGAAAAAGCGAAAGGCACGACATTCTATTTCGAAATACCGTTCAAGCCCGGCGGCGACGGCAGCGCAGCCGGGCGGGAGCCCATGACCGCCGCCGGAGAAGGACCGGCGCGCGACGGATGGAAGCAACGCACCGTTCTTGTTGTCGAGGATGACGAGGACAGCTTCCGGTTCCTGGCCCGCCTGATGTCCCGTTACGGGATCAGGGTATTAAGATCGGTCAACGGCCTGGAAGCGGTGGACATCTGCAGAAACACCCCCGGGATCGACTGCGTGCTGATGGATATCCAGCTCCCCCTGCTGAGCGGGAACGATGCCGCACGGAGGATACGCGAATTCAGGAAGGACCTGCCCATCATAGCCCAATCGGGGAACGCCTACGAGACCGACAGGGCCGAAAGCCTCAGGGCCGGCTGCAATGACTTCATCACGAAGCCGATCCAGTCGGAAAAACTTCTGGCCGTACTCGAACGTTTCCTCCGGTAGCGGCAGTTGCGCTTGACATCTCCGTAATGGTACAGTCTGATTTGTCAACGAGAGCAAAGGGGCGCGTTTCTTATGCCCCCCCTGCCCCCGAGGGTGACAGAGGGATCTATAAAAGCGATACTTATTTTTACAAGATACCGGCTCAATCATTATGATAACAATTAACAACCGGATATCCATTCCCGATGATGAAATAATCATCACGGCTTCCCGGTCATCGGGACCCGGCGGCCAGAACGTGAACAAGGTCTCGACCAAGGTGACCCTGCGCTTCAGCATAGCGGAGACCGGTTCCCTGTCCGAAGAGCAGAAAGATCGGGCCCGGGAAAAGCTGAAAAACATCATCAACCGGGAGGGGTGCATCGTCATCCACGAGGAATCCCGGCGCTCCCAGGCGGCCAACCGCAAGCTCATCATTGACAAGTTCGCCTCCCTGCTCCGTCGCTCACTGGCGGTTCCGAAAAAGCGCATTCCGACCAGAGTGAGCGCGGCGCAGAAGAGAAAAAGGCTCGATGATAAAAAAATTCAGGGAAGGAAAAAGAAAAGCAGACGCAATGAAGAGATTTTTCAGCAGTGACGCCGCGTCGATCCTGTCCCTGGGCATTGTCCAGGGACTGCTAACCGCGCTGTCCATTGAACCGTTCAACGCGCCCCTCGCGGCCTGGATCATGCCGTGGCCCCTCTTCTATTTTGCCGGGCGCTTCAGGAATTCCCTGCCGAGGCTCCTCATGGCCGGCGCGGCATGCGCCATTTTTTTCTGCGCCTTCGCCTTTTACTGGATCATGCACCTGTTGAAGAATTTCGCCGGATTCGGCCCCGCCGAGTCCCTCCTCGCCTTTCTCCCCTTTGCCGTTTTTTTCAACCTGCAGATACCGGCCTTCGTGCTGCTTTTCGGGCTGACCCTCAGGAAACGATACCGGAGATATTTTCATCCCCGGTGGCTGACCGCCGGCCTGCTGGCCCTTGGGGCGGATTACGTCATACCCCGCCTCTTTCCTTACAGCTGGGGAAACTTCATCGCCGGGAACCTGCTCATGGCGCAGGTTACGGACCTTGTCGGCGTCTACGGCCTGACGCCGATTCTCTTCGGGATAAGCTATTTCGGGTACCGGATTTTCACCGCCTTCATCAGGGCTTTTTCGAAAGGAGGCGCCGCGGCGGCCATCACGTCGCTCCGGATGATGGCCGGGCCCTATGCCCTGAAGCGGCTCTGGCCCATGCCGCTCCTGCTGCTCCTGTGTCTGGCCTACGGCGCCCTGCGCCTGCGCCAGGTCACGGCCCTTCAGGAATCACTGCCCACGGTCCGGGTCGCCATCATCAACCCCAACGCCCCGCCGGAGGATGAAAGCCGCGTCAACGCGCGGATAATGCATGATCTCATGTTCGGCACCATTCCCGGCCTCACGGAAAAGGCGGCCCGGGCCGCCGGCGGCAGGCTCGACCTGGCGGTGCTCCCCGAGTCCGCGGTCCCCTTCATCTGCGCTGAAGACACTCCGGTCAGCAGGCGCATGAAGACCTATTCCCCGGAGGCGGAGCTCATGGTCCAGCTCATGGCCTATAACTGGAATATTGACGTATTCATGAACGAAGCGGGATACGGCTACGTCACCGGAAACAAGGGCGTGAAGGAATTGAAGATGTACAATTCCTCGATCCTCTATTCCCGGGACGGAAAGAGGAGCGGCACCTATCAGAAAAGGAGGCTCCTTGCCTTCGGCGAATACATGCCGGGGGAAGATCTTTTAGAGCGGCTCGGGCTCGCGCGCGCAGCGCGGGAAATCATAGGCGCGTCCCGCTTCGCCAGCGGACCGGCATCGAACCTGATACCCTACGCCATCAGGAACAGGGAGAAACCCTTCCGGGAGAAAGAGCTTCTCTCCTACGAAGACGTGAAAGGTATGAACCCCCGCGACTTCGAGAAGATATTTCCCTCGGACCGCGCCTTTACCCCGGACGGCTATTTCCTCCCCCTCATCTGCTACGAATCGCTGCTGCCGGACCACGTGCGCTCCTTCTTCAATAACCCCGAAAAGCGCAATCCTGATTTCATAGTGAATATAACCCAGGACGGATGGTACGGGAAGACCGTTGAGACCTACCAGCACTTCGAGCTGGCCCGGGTCCGGGCGGTGGAGACCCGGCGGGCCCTGGTGCGCTCCGTGAACAACGGCGCAGCCGGGTTCGTGGACCTTGCCGGCAGGTACGCCAGGCCCCTTTCCGGCCCGGTCATGACCGCGCCGGAAACGGCCGGCTTCCAGGTCTGGGACGTGCCCATCAACCGGGAAATGACCACGGTGTACACGCGGTTCGGGGACGCGTGGATGGTGATACTGGGAGTGTTGATGTTGCTATTGGTTATGAGAAGGATAATTGCATACAGATAAATATATTGACACTGCGTATCTTATAAATTAGTAAAATACTATCATATACGAAATACGATCAGTGTAAGTTATACGCCATGCTGTATTTGACTTATTAATTATTTTTTATTTAATAATTTTTTGAATTTGAAAATATATTTATTAAAAGTGATATAAATATGAACCATTTAAATATTAAAATTAATAATAATTTTAAGCTATCAATAGTATTATTTCTCGTTCTATTTACTATAGAAATTATTGCGGCATATCTTTTAGATTTAAAGTATCATGATAATAAATGGGACTTTACAACATTCTTTGTTGTAATAAATCTATATTTATACAATAATAATATAATTAATAATTCTTGGATCGCTGTTGCATTAACTGGAGTAATTGATTATACTATCGTATTATTTTCTGTATTTAGCACATATCTATTTAATATAAAATCACAAGTGATCCTATCTTTAATAATTTTTTTAATTATTAAAGTACTATTGTTTAGTAGCCCATTTTTTAAATGATGCAGAAATATTATTTATTAAATAATATTGTTATATTACTAAATTTATTCATAAGACTTAAAAAATACTATAAAGTATTATTTTCCTGGTGATCAGCACGGCGTATAACAAGCCATGGCCGCTTCGGCCGCGTAGCGGCCTCGGGCTTCGCCACACCGCACCGCAAAATATGAAGCGCGGTGCGGCGTCGGCCATGGCTTAACGTTAAGCGCCATTTTCGCCTGAATCAACAACCTTTGTTATTTGGGGTTTTAAAGGCTTCATATATATAATTGGTTTTACAAAATCATAATTGTTTCTATATTAGACTTGTTGCATAACTAAAAAAAGTGCTATTAATTTTTTCGATTAATT
>ERZ795061.109-NODE-109-length-78542-cov-37.192287_pt1 | contig 78542 bp, 70 predicted proteins | sample MGYA00375145_ERZ795061 | MGnify/ENA primary metagenome ERZ795061 (study PRJEB30190, sample SAMN05720144) | anaerobic digester metagenome | isolation source: active sludge of municipal wastewater-treating anaerobic digesters | place: USA | collected 2014-12-22 ... | reverse complement strand
CCTCGGCGGACAGCGCGCTGACCCGGCTGACGTAGCCCAGGCCCTTGGCCACGGTTTCCACGCCGAGTGCGGCGATCAGGTCATCCTGGGTGAAAGCTTCGAGCAGGTTCATCGGCGCGCGGCAGGCCCGGGGCGGGCATAAACGGGAGAACCCGACAGTTTATACGCCAGCCTGCAGCGCACGTGTGCGGCGGGCCGGAAAAATGCGCGCGCACAATGCAAACGGGCCGCGATGGCGGCCCGTCGATACTTACGTCAGCGGAGCGCGCATCACACGTTCCGATACACCTCGGCCCCGCTCTTCACGAACTCCACCGCCTTCACCTCCATGCCCTTCTGCAGCGCTTCGGCCTCGTCCACACCCTGCTGGGCGGCGAAGTCGCGCACGTCCTGGGTGATCTTCATCGAGCAGAAGTGCGGGCCGCACATCGAGCAGAAGTGCGCCACCTTGGCCGAGTCCTTGGGCAGGGTCTCGTCGTGGAATTCCTTCGCCTTGTCGGGGTCGAGGCCGAGGTTGAACTGGTCCTCCCAGCGGAACTCGAAGCGCGCCTTGGAGAGCGCGTTGTCGCGGATCTGCGCGCCCGGATGGCCCTTGGCCAGGTCGGCGGCGTGCGCGGCGAGCTTGTAGGTGATGATGCCTTCCTTGACGTCCTGCTTGTTGGGCAGGCCCAGGTGCTCCTTGGGCGTGACGTAGCACAGCATGGCGGTGCCGTACCAGCCGATGGTCGCCGCGCCGATGCCGCTGGTGATGTGGTCGTAGCCGGGCGCGATGTCGGTGGTGAGCGGCCCCAGGGTGTAGAAGGGCGCCTCCTTGCACCACTCGAGCTGCAGGTCCATGTTCTCCTTGATGAGCTGCAGCGGCACGTGGCCGGGGCCCTCGATCATGACCTGCACGTCGTGCTTCCAGGCGATGTCCGTGAGCTCGCCCAGGGTCTTCAGCTCGCCGAGCTGGGCCTCGTCGTTGGCATCGTAGATCGAGCCCGGGCGCAGGCCGTCACCGAGGCTGAAGGCCACGTCGTAGGCCTTCATGATCTCGCAGATGTCCTCGAAGTGCTCGTAGAGGAAACTCTCCTTGTGGTGCGCCAGGCACCACTTGGCCATGATCGAGCCGCCGCGGCTGACGATGCCGGTCATGCGGTTGGCGGTGAGCGGCACGTAGCGCAGCAGCACGCCGGCGTGGATGGTGAAGTAGTCCACGCCCTGCTCGGCCTGCTCGATCAGGGTGTCGCGGAAGATCTCCCAGGTGAGGTCTTCGGCCTTGCCGTTGACCTTCTCCAGGGCCTGGTAGATCGGCACCGTGCCGATCGGCACCGGCGAGTTGCGGATGATCCACTCGCGGGTTTCGTGGATGTTCTTGCCGGTGGACAGATCCATCACCGTGTCGCCGCCCCAGCGGATCGCCCAGGTCATCTTGTCGACTTCCTCGGAGATGGACGAGGTGACCGCCGAGTTGCCGATGTTGGCGTTGATCTTGGTGAGGAAGTTGCGGCCGATGATCATCGGCTCGCTCTCGGGGTGGTTGATGTTGTTGGGGATGATGGCGCGCCCGCGGGCGATCTCGTCGCGCACGAACTCGGGGGTGATCGTCGCCGGCAGGCTGGCGCCGAAGTTCTGCCCGGGGTGCTGGCGCAGCATCATGTCGGCCATCTTCTGGCCCTTGAGGCCGCCGCTGGCGCGCAGCGAGGCGATGTACTGCTCGCGGTTCAGGTTCTCGCGGATGGCGACGAATTCCATCTCGGGCGTGATGATGCCGCGGCGGGCGTAGTGCATCTGGGTGACATTCGCACCGGCCTTGGCGCGGCGCGGCTTGCGGTGCAGGCCGGGGAAGCGCAGCTCGTCCAGGGTCTTGTCGGCGGCGCGCTGGCGGCCGAATTCGGACGAAAGATCGGGCAGCAGCTCGGTGTCGCCACGCTCCTCGATCCACTGCTGGCGCAGCGCGGGCAGGCCGGAGCGGATGTCGATCTTCGCCGCCGGGTCGGAGTAGGGGCCGGAACAGTCGTAGACGAAGATCGGCGGGTTCTGCTCGGCGCCGAAGGAGGCCGGGGTGTCGGCCTGGGTGATCTCGCGCATCGGCACGCGGATGTCGGGGCGCGAGCCCTCGACGTGGATCTTGCGCGAGTTGGGCAGCGGGGCGATCGCGGCCTCGTCGACGTGGGCCTTGGCGGCGATGAATTTTTCGTTGGCGTTCATGCTGTCTCCTGGGGGCTTACTTGCGCCACAGCGCGTGGAAGTGATGCACCGGCCCGTGGCCGCTGCCGACCGCGAGTTCGCCGGAGCGCGCGATCGCGCCCAGCAACCACTGGCGGGCGTGGCGCACCGCGGTCTCGACCGGGCGGAACTGGCCTTCGGCCTGCGGCAGCAGCGCGGCGATCGCGGAGCTGAGCGTGCACCCGGTGCCGTGGGTGTTCTTCGTTTCGATGCGTTGTGCCGGCAGCTCGACCATGCGGTCGCCGTCGAACAGCAGGTCGACCAGGTCGTTGCCGGGCAGGTGGCCGCCCTTCAGCAGCACCCAGCGCTCGGAGGACAGCGGCAGGAGCTCGCGCAGGCGCTCGGCGGCGCGGTACATCTCCTTGACCGTGTCGGGTGCGCGCCGCTCGAGCAGCACGCCGGCCTCGGGCAGGTTGGGGGTGATCAGGAAGGCCTGCGGGAAGAGCGCCTCGCGCAGCGCCGAGATCGCGCTCTTCGCCAGCAGGCTGTCGCCGCTCTTGGCCACCATGACGGGGTCGAGCACCACCCTGGCCGCCTGCCAGTGCGCCAGGCGCTCGGCCACCGTGGTGGTGACCTCGGCGCTGCCGAGCATGCCGATCTTGGTGGCGTGGATGGCGACGTCCTCGAACAGGGTGTCGATCTGCAGGCGCAGGAAGTCGGTGGGCGGCACATGCACGCCGGTGACGGTGCGGGTGTTCTGCGCGGTAAGTGCGGCGACCACGCCGCAGCCGTAGGCGCCGAGCGCGGAAAAGGTCTTGAGGTCGGCGAACACGCCGGCGCCGCCGGACGGGTCGACGCCGGCGATGGACACCACGTTCGGGATGCGGGAAGCCGTCCCGGACGATGCGGACGGCGCGCTGCCGGGGGCAGCGGAGCTTGCGGACGAACTCATGAACGACGTTTCCCTACGCCGGTGCGAGCCGGATCAGGTTCCAAGGGTGTTTCTCAGCCCGTGCGCGGCGGGCACCCCTAACGAGAGCGTGGGAAGATACTGTATGCACTTTCGCGTGGCAAGCCGCTCAAGATCCCGCCCTCGCGGTCGTTTAGCAGGATGGAACGCCATCCCATGCCGACGCCGATGAAAAACCCGCGCCCTCTCCTTCTTGCCGTGCTGCTCGCCCATGTCGCCGGCGCGGTCTGCGCCGCCGACTGGCAGCTCGTGTTGAGCGACCGCGACCGCCGCATCGAGATCGATCGCGCGAGCGTCCTCCGCTCGGACGCCGGCACCAAGATCTCCTGGGGGCGGGTGGTGCTGACCTCGGAGGAGGCGCGGCGCTCCGGCTATGCCATGATCAAGGCGCTCAACCGCTACGACTGCCGCAACCGCAGCTTCGCCACGGTCAAGCGGGTGTATGTCGATGCCGACGACAACATCGTGCGCGAGGAGCCGGTGGCGGCCGAGGCGCCGATCGCGGTGGCGCGCAACACGGTGGACGAGCGCATGTGGCGCGAGGTGTGCGATCCGCCCTCGGCGGTCGAGCTGCAGAAGATGGCGGCCGAGGCGGCCCGGATCGCGAGCGCGCAGCCGGCGGCGGTGGCGGCCCCTGGGGGCGCCGCAGCGCCCGCGGCTGCGGCGGTTTCGACGCCCCCTGCCGCGGCCGCCGCCACGGCCGTGCAGTCGCCTGCGGCGAAGCCCGCGGAGTCTGCGCGCGCGCAGTCCGGCAGCGTGCGCCAGCCGAGCGCGGAGTCCGTCTCCGCCGAGGTGGTGCGTACCGGTGCCGGCGGTGAGCAGCCCGCCGCGGCGCCCCCCGCCTTCGAGACCCACGTCGAGATCCCGGCCAAGTTCCTGCCTGGCGGTCAGGGCGCCGCGGCGCCCGAGTCCTCTCGCAAGTCCATTCTGCCGCCGCTGCCCAAGTTGTCGGCGACGGCCGAGCCCGAGGCGAAGACCGCGCCGGCCCCCAAGCCGCCGGTGCGCGAACAGCCGCCTGCGCAGGGGCGCGCTGCGCCCGCTCCGCAGGCGGCTGTGCCGGCCCGCCAGGCGGCGCCAGCGCCGGAGCGGCCGGTCGCGCCGGAGCGCGCGGGCGCACGCGAGAAGGCGTCCCCGGCCAGGGCCGCGTCCGCCGTGCCGGCAAGACCGACGCCGCCGCGCCCGCGTCCCGCCGGTCCGGAACGCGTCGCCGCAGCGCAGCCGGCATCGCCGGACGCGACTCCCGCGCCGCCCGAGCGCGCCGCGTCGGCCCGCGAGGAGGCCTTGCGCGCGGCCGGCATCGAGCTCACCCGCCTCGGCCCGGGGGTGCCGGAGTGGAGCTACGAGGGCGAGCGCGGTCCGCAGCACTGGGGCCGCATGCGCCCCGAGTGGCGGCTCTGCGAGGAGGGCACGCGGCAGTCTCCGATCGACCTGCGCGACGGCATCGCGGTCGATCTCGCGCCGGTGCGCTTCGACTACCGTCGCACCGGCTTCCGCATCCGCGATACCGGCAACACCTTGCAGGTCGAGGTTGGCGAGGGCATGGGCATCACCGTGCGTGGGGTGCGTTACGCGCTCGAGCGCCTCACCCTGCACCGCCCCTCGCAGGATCGCGTCGGCGGCATGGCGCACGACATGGCGATCTACCTGCAGCATCGCGCCGATGACGGCCGCATGGCGATCGTCTCGCTGCTGCTGTCGGCGGGCGGCGACGCCAGCCCGGCGCTGCAGACCTTGTGGAACAACCTGCCGCTCGATCGCGGGCGCGAGTTCGTTCCCGACGCCGTGCTCGACCTGCCGGCGCTGGTGCCGGCCGACCCGGGCCACTACCTCTACACCGGCTCGTTGCCGATGCCGCCGTGTACCGAGGACGTGCTGTGGGTGGTGATGAAGCAGCCGGTGACGATCTCCGCGGACCAGCTCGACGTCTTCGCCCGCCTGTACCCGCGCAACGGCCGGCCGATCCAGCCGACCAACGGCCGGCCGCTGCTCGAGTCGCGCTGAGCGTCGTCCGACCGCGAAGAGCCCCATTTGCGCACTTCAGGATTCCCGGAGGCCGGATCGGGTGGCGGGAACGACCCGCGATGGGCAAGGTCCGCGCGCCGGCGGGGCGTCGGCGATCATGGCCACACGGGCGAGGCGCTACACTAGCGGCCTCGCCTCGCGTCCGCGGGTTGTCGGCAGGGGCGCTCCCGATCGCCACGAGATTTCCATGCGTTTCCGCACCCTCCCGACGCTGCTGGCCGGCCTGTTCGTGCTGGCCGCCTGTTCCGCGCCCGCACCCCATACCCCGCCGCCGCCCGCGGTCCTCGTTCGCAGCTTCGCTGCCGCCAATGCACCCCCGTCCGTGCAGGTCTATGCCGGCGAGGTGAGGGCGCGCGTCGAGTCCGACCTGGGATTTCGCATCGGCGGCAAGCTGGTCGAGCGCCTCGTCGATGTCGGCGCCGAGGTTGCCGCCGGCACGCCGCTGGCGCTGCTCGACGCGCAGGACGTGCGCCTGGCGCTGGCTTCGGCGCAGGCCGCGGCCGCGGCCGCCGAGTCCGACCTCGCGCTTGCGCGCACGGAATTCGCCCGCGCACGCGAGCTGCAGGCGCGCAACTTCGTCTCGTCCTCGCTGCTCGACGCCCGTCGCACCGCGCTGCAGGCCGCCGAGGCGCGCCTTCGCCAGGCGCGCGCGCAGGCCGAGGTCGCCGCCAACCAGGCCGGCTACGCCCGCCTCGAGGCGCCCGCCGCCGGCGTGGTCACCGCGGTGCTCGCCGAGCCGGGGCAGGTGGTCGGGGCGGGCCAGGCGGTGCTGCGCCTCGCCCGCCCCGACGAGCGCGAGGTGCTGATCCACGTGCCCGAGGGGCGCACCGGCCGCATCGCGCCGGGCAGCGCCGCGCAGGTGCGCCCATGGGCGGCACCCGAGCGCGCATACGCCGGCCGCGTGCGCGAGGTCGCGCCGGCGGCCGACGCCGCCACCCGCACCCACGCGGTGCGGGTCGCGGTGCCGGGGGCCGACGCCACGCTCGCGCTCGGCGCCAGCGCGAGCGTGGCCTTCGCCGCGGCGGATGGCGAGGCCGGCGGCGTGCTGCTGCCGCTGCCCGCGGTGACGCGACAACCCGGCCAGGCCGATGCCGGCACGGTGTGGGTGGTGGGCGAGGACGACGCCGTGCGGCCGCTCGCGGTCGAGCTCGGCGCCTGGCGCGAGGACGGCGTCGTGGTGCGCGCCGGCCTGCCGGCGCAGGCCCGTGTCGTGGTGGCCGGGGTGTACAAGCTGATCGAGGGCATGCGCGTGCGTGCCGTCGAGGAAGGCGCGCCGGTGCTGCTGGACGTGCGGCGATGAGCATGAAGGGCGAGGGGCCGATCGGCAGCGGGCGCTTCAACCTGTCCGAATGGGGGCTGACCCACCGCTCCCTGGTGCTGTACTTCCTGATCGTGTGCACGCTGAGCGGGATGTTCGCCTACACCCGGCTCGGCCAGTCCGAGGATCCGCCCTTCACCTTCAAGGTCATGGTGGTGCGCGCCGAGTGGCCGGGGGCGAGTGCGCGCGAGGTCGAACAGCAGGTCACCGACAAGATCGAGAAGAAGCTGCAGGAGATCGCCCAGGCCGACATCATCCGCAGCTACTCCAAGCCGGGCGAGGCGATGGTCTTCTTCGTGGCGAAGGACTCCACGCGCGCGCGCGACATCCCCGACATCTGGTACCAGGCGCGCAAGAAGATCGGCGACATCGCCCACACCTTCCCGACCGGCGTGCGCGGACCGTATTTCAACGACGAGTTCGGCGACACTTACGGGAATGTCTTCGCCCTGCTCGGCGAGGGCGTGAGCCACGCCGAGCTCGAGCGCCACGCCGAGGCGATCCGCGGCGAGCTGCTGCGCGTGAAGGACGTCGCCAAGGTGAGCTTCTTCGCCGAGCAGCCGCAGCGCGTCTTCGTGGAGATCTCCAACACGCGCCTCGCCACCCTGGGCGTGCGCCTGGACGACATCGTCGGCGCGCTCGCCCGGCAGAACGCGGAGACCGGCGCCGGCTTCTTCGAGACCGGGGATGAGCGCATCTGGCTGCGGCCGTCGGGGCAGTTCGAGGACCTCGACGCGATTCGCGCCACCGTGATCCGCGCCGGCGGGCGCAGCCTGCGCCTGGGCGACATCGCCGAGGTGCGCCGCGGCTACGCCGACCCGCCGGCCGAGCGCCTGCGCTTCATGGGGCAGGAGGCGCTCGGCATCGGTGTGTCGATGCGCAGCGGCGGCGACATCGTCGCGCTCGGCCGCCAGCTCGACGCGGCGGTGGAGAAGATCGTCGCGCAGTTGCCCGTCGGCATCCGCCTCGAGCGCGTGGCCGACCAGCCGCGTGCGGTCACGCGGGCGGTCGACGAGTTCGTCAAGGTGCTCGCCGAGGCGGTGCTCATCGTGATGGCGGTGAGCCTGCTGTCGCTCGGCTTCCGCACCGGCGTGGTGGTGCTGGTGATCATCCCGGTGGTGCTGGCGATCACCTTCATGTTCATGCACCTGTTCGACATCGGCCTGCACAAGATCTCGCTCGGGGCGTTGATCATCGCGCTCGGCTTGTTGGTGGACGACGCGATCATCGCCGTCGAGATGATGGCGAGCAAGATGGAGCAGGGCTGGGGCCGGGTGCGGGCGGCGAGCTACGCGTGGACCTCGACCGCGATGCCGATGCTCTCGGGCACGCTGGTGACGGCAGCGGGTTTCCTGCCGGTGGCGCTGGCGGCGTCCTCGGTGGGCGAGTTCACGCGCTCGATCTTCCAGGTCACGGTGACCGCGCTGCTGGTGTCGTGGATCGCCGCGGTGCTCTTCGTGCCCTATCTGGGCTACTACCTGCTGCCCGACTTCAGCAAGCGCGCCGGGCAGCCCTCGCGGCTGGCGCGCGTGGTCGGAAGGGTCTGGCCGGCGCTGGGGCGGCGGATGGCGGAGCGCGACCTCCATGCCCACGAGCAGCACGACGAGTTCGCGATCTACCACACGCCCTTCTACAACCGGCTGCGGGCGCTGGTGAACGCCTGCGTGCGCTGGCGCTGGGGGGTGATCCTGCTCACCGTGGCGATCTTCGTCGGCGCGCTGTTCGTGTTCGCCCGCTTCGTGCCGCAGCAGTTCTTCCCCGACTCGACGCGGCCCGAGCTGCTGGTCGACCTGCGCCTGGCCGAGGGTGCGTCGCACCACGCCACCGAGGTCGCGGTGAAGCGGCTGGAGGCCTTCCTCGACAGGCAGGAGGGCATCGAGAACTACGTGGCCTGGGTGGGCACCGGCAGCCCGCGCTTCTACCTGCCGCTCGACCAGCAACTCGCGCAGACCAACTTCGCCCAGCTCGTGATCCTCACCGCCGGCCTGGCCGAGCGCGAGGCGCTGCGCGCGAAACTGATCCACCTCTTCGAGGACGAGCCCTGGCCGCTGCGCGGCATCGTCGTCCGGCTGGAGAACGGGCCGCCGGTGGGCTTTCCGGTGCAGTACCGGGTGAGCGGGCCGGATCTGGCCGAGCTGCACCGGCGTGCGCAGGCGGTGGCCGAGGCGATGCGCGCCAATCCGCACCTTTCCAATGTGCATATGGACTGGGTGGAGCCGTCCAAGGTGGTGCGGGTGGCGATCGACCAGGACAAGGCGCGCCTGCTCGGCGTCTCCACCCAGGACCTCTCCAGTCTGCTCGCCACCTCGCTGCAGGGCATGACCGCAACCCAGTTCCGCGAGGGCAACAAGACCATCGCGCTGGTGCTGCGCGGTGCGGAGAGCGAGCGCGCGCACCTGTCGCAGCTGCCCGACCTCGCCCTGCCGGTGGGCGGCGGGCGCAGCGTGCCCTTGGCGCAGGTGGCGCGCCTCGAGCACGACTTCGAGCCGGGGGTGATCTGGCGGCGCAACCGCATCCCCACCGTGACCGTGCGCGCCTCGCTCTACGACGGCACCCAGCCCGCGGTGGTGGTGGGCCAGCTCGCGCCGCGCATGGCCGAGCTCTCCGCGCAGCTGCCGCTCGGCTACCGCCTCGAGGTCGGCGGCGCGGTCGAGGAGAGCGCCAAGGGCAGCGGCTCGGTGGGCGCCGGCATGCCGATCTTCGTGCTCACCGTGCTCACGGTGCTGATGCTGCAGCTGAAGAGCTTCTCGCGCACCATCATCGTCGTGCTCACCGCACCGCTCGGCCTGATCGGTGTCGCCGCCTTCCTGCTCGCCTTCGGCAAGCCCTTCGGCTTCGTCGCCCTGCTCGGCACGATCGCGCTGTCGGGCATGATCATGCGCAACTCGGTGATCCTGGTGGACCAGATCCGCCAGGACGTCGAGGCCGGGCGCATGCAGTGGGAGGCCATCGTCGAGTCCGCGGTGCGGCGCTTCCGCCCGATCATGCTCACCGCCGCGGCGGCCATCCTGGCCATGGTGCCCTTGTCGCGCAGCACCTTCTTCGGGCCGATGGCGGTGGCGATCATGGGCGGGCTGACCGTCGCCACGGTGCTCACCATCCTCTTCCTGCCCGCGCTCTATGCCGCCTGGTACCGTGTCAAGCCGGCGGACGAGGAGCGCGCGGCGGCGGATCGCAGCGCAGCAACTGCGCTAGAATGACGAGGTTTTGCCTTCATGGATAACGCTATCCATTAGCGTGTGCTAATATTTCGCCGGGAGCCCCTGATGAACTTCGAGAAAGCGCGCTTCAACATGGTCGAGCAGCAGATCCGCCCCTGGGAGGTGCTGGATCAGGACGTGCTCGACCTCCTGATGACGGTCAAGCGCGAGGAATTCGTTCCCGCCGCGCATCGCGAGCTGGCCTTCGCCGACGTCGAGATCCCGATCGGCTGTGGCCAGGTCATGCTCAAGCCGGTGATCGAAGGCAAGATCCTGCAGGCGCTGCGTGTCACCAAGTCCGACACCGTGCTCGAGATCGGCGCCGGCTCGGGCTGGTTCGCCGCGCTGCTGGCGGCGCGTGCCGAGTGGGTGCGCACCATGGAGATCGAGCCCGAGCTGGTGAAGCTGGCGAGCGCCAACCTCGAGCGCAACGGCGTGCACAACGTGGTCGTGGTCGACGGCGACGGTGTGCAGGGATGGTCTGGCCGCGCGCCCTACGACGTGATCGTCGTTTCCGGCGGGCTGCCCTTCGTGCCGCAGTCGCTGCTCGAGCAGCTCAAGGTGGGTGGTCGCCTGTTCGCCTTCGTCGGCGAGGCGCCGGTCATGAAGGCGCGCCTGATCACCTGTGAGGGCGAAGGCCGCTTCCGTACCGAGGACGTGTTCGAGACCGTGGTGCCCATGCTCAAGAACGCGCCCCAGCGCGAAGCCTTCAGCTTCTGAGGCGACGATGCTGCAGATCACGCCGACCATGCTCGCCGAGCGCCTGCAAGACGCGCGACGGCCTGCACCCCTGCTGCTCGACGTGCGCGAGCCGTGGGAGGTGCAGATCTGCCAGATCCCCGGCTCGGTGACGATGCCGATGGGCAGCGTCCCGGCGCGTTACGCGGAGCTGGAACGCGACCGCGAGACGGTGGTCATCTGCCATCACGGCGGACGCAGCTGGCAGGTCGCGATGTTCCTCGAGCGCCAGGGCTTCTCCAACGTGGCCAACCTGTCCGGCGGCGTCGCCGGCTGGGCGAACGAGGTCGATCGCAACATGCCGCAGTATTGAGCGCGGCGCAGCAGCAGCGGAGAACACGATGAAGCGAGTCCTGGCAGTTCTGGTGGCGGGCCTGTTCGCGGGCGCTGCCGCGGCGGCCGACCTGATGCAGGTGTACCAGGACGCGCTCGCCAACGACGCCAAGTTCTCCGCCGCGCGCGCGCAGCTCGAGGCCGGGCAGGAGAAGGTGGTGCAGGGCCGCGCCGGGCTGCTGCCGCAGGTGGGCATGGACGCCAACACCACCCGGAACGACGCCAAGCTCAAGCCGGTCGGGGCGTCGCCCCGTGAAGGCAGCTACAACAGCAACGGCTACGGCGTGCAGCTTACCCAGCCGCTGTTCCGCTGGCAGAACTGGGTGCAGTTCAAGCAGGGTGAGCTGCAGACTGCGCTCGCCGAGACCCAGTTCGGCATTGCACGCCAGGATCTCGTGCTGCGCGTCGCCGAGGCCTACTTCAACGTGCTCAACGCCCAGGACGCGCTCGCCGCGGTGACGCAGCTGCGCACCGCGGCCGGCGAGCAGCTCGAGCTGGCGAAGACCAGCTTCGAGGTCGGCACGGTGACGATCACCGACGTGCATGAGGCGCAGTCGCGCTTCGACCTCGCCTCGGCGCAGGAGATCGCGGCGCAGAACCTGCTCGAGGTCGCGCGCCAGACCTTGGCGCAGATCATCGGCAAACAACCCGAGGCGCTGGCCGGCCTGCGCGAAGGCGTCGCGCTGCAGCGCCCGCAACCCGAGAACATCGTCGACTGGGTGGCCGCGGCCGAATCCGGCGGCTTCGGCGTGCAGGCCCAGCAGCTGGTGCGCGAGATCGCCGTGCGCGAAGTCGAACGCGCCCGCGCCGGCCATCTGCCTACGGTCGATGTCGTCGCCCGGCACGGTGTCAACAACGACCTGCAACTCTCGGCCGGACGCAATGAAGTGAGCAGTGTCGGCCTGCAGCTCAACGTGCCCTTGTTTGCGGGCGGCCGGGTGTCCTCGGTGTCGCGCGAGGCCGCTGCGCTGCGCATGAAGGCCGACGCCGATCTCGAGGACGCCCGCCGCAGCGCCGCGCTCGCCGCACGCCAGTCCTGGCTGGGCGTGACCAGCGGCATGGCGCAGGTGAAGGCGCTCGAGGCCGCGCGCGTCTCGTCCACCTCGGCGCTCGACGCCAACAAGCTCGGCTACGAGGTCGGCGTGCGCATCAACATCGACGTGTTGAACGCCCAGACCCAGCTCGCCGACACCTTGCAGAAGCTCGCTCGTGCGCGCTACGACACCCTGCTCGCGCAGTTGCGCCTGAAGGCCGCCGCCGGCACCCTGGGCGAGGACGACGTGCGCGCGATCAACGCACTGCTCGCGCCCTGAACGTCCCGGCACGGCTCACGCCTCACGCCTCGCAGCCAGCGCCGTGAGCAGCGCAACGCTGCGCGCGGTCGCGCCTTGGTGCGTGGTCGCGAAGGCGCGCCCCGCGGCGGCGATCTGCGCGCGCCGCGCCGGGTCGGCGACCAGCGCCAGCGCCTCGCGCATGCCGGCCTCCGCATCCCGCGCGCGCACCGCGGCACCGGCGCGCTCGGCGTCCTCGGCCACCGCCTGGAAATTGAAGGTGTGCGGGCCGATCACCACCGCGGTGCCGACCGCGCAGGCCTCGATCAGGTTCTGCCCGCCGAAGGCCAGCCAGCTGCCGCCGATCAGGGCGACGTCGGCGGCGGCGTAGTAGGCGAACATCTCGCCCATCGAGTCGCCGAGCAGCACGCGCGTGTCCGCACGCACCGCTTCATCCGCACTGCGCCGCTGCAGCGCGAGGCCGCGCGCGCGGGCGAGCGCGGCGACCTCGTCGAAGCGCTGGGGGTGGCGCGGCACCAGCAGCAGCAAGGCCGCGGGCGGCGCCAGGCGGGCGAAGGCGTCGAGCAGCAGGGCCTCCTCTCCCTCGCGGGTGCTCGCGGCGAGCAGCACCGGGCGCGCGCCGATGCGTTCGCGCAGGCTGCGGCCGAGCGCCAGCAGCGGCGCCGGCGGGGCGATGTCGAACTTGAGGTTGCCGGTGACCGTGACTCGGCGCGCGCCGAGTTGGGCGAGGCGGGCGGCGTCAGCGGCGGTCTGCGCGCCGATCGCCGCGAGTGCCTTCAGGGTGAGCGCGGTAAGCGCGGGCAGGCGGGCGTAGCGACGCGCCGAGCGCTCCGAAAGACGGGCGTTGGCAAGCATCACCGGAATGCGGCGGCGCCGGCAGGCGGCGAGGAGGTTGGGCCACAGCTCGGTCTCCATCACCACTCCGAACAGCGGGCGGAAGTGGCGCAGGAAGGCGTGGGCGAAGCAGCCGAGGTCGTAGGGCAGGTAGGCGCGCAGCACACGCGGCTCGTCGCGGAAGAGGGTTTTCGAGGTGTCGCGACCGGTCGGCGTCATGTGGGTGAGCAGCACCGAGTGCTCCGGCCATTCGGCGAGCAGGGCGCGCACCAGCGGTTCGGCGGCGCGGGTCTCGCCCACGGAGACCGCGTGCACCCAGATCACCCCCACCGGCGCGCGCGTCCGGTAGCGCCCGAAGCGCTCGCCGACGTGGCGCAGATAGGCGGGCTGGTGGCGCGCCCGCCAGGCCAGGCGCAGCAGCACCAGGGGCAGGGCGAGGATCCACAGCAAGGTATAGGGCAGGCGGGTCAGCATCGGGTGGAAGGGGAGGACGACCGCCGCAGTATAAGCAAGGACGCCGGCCGCGGTCCTGCGCGCGATGAAGGAAACCGTTCACACTGTGCGCTGGCGTGGGCATGCGATAATTTGTCCAATCCATCGCCCAGCCAATTTCCTCCATGAAGATCCTCGTCACCGGCGCTGCCGGTTTTATCGGCATGCACACCACGCTGCGCCTGCTCGCGGGCGGCGACGAGGTGGTCGGCCTCGACAACCTGAACGACTACTACGACCCCACCCTCAAGGAGGCGCGCCTTGCCCGGCTGCAGCCGCACGCGGGCTTCCGCTTCGTGAAGATGGACGTGGCCGACCGCGCCGGCATGGAGGCCTTGTTCGCCGCCGAGAAGTTCGACCGCGTCATCCACCTCGCCGCCCAGGCCGGGGTGCGCTATTCGCTGCAGAACCCGCACGCCTATGTCGACAGCAACCTGGTCGGGTTCATGAACATCCTCGAGGGCTGCCGCCACGCGAAGGTGCAGCACCTGGTCTATGCGTCGAGCTCCAGCGTGTATGGCGGCAACACGAAGATGCCGTTCTCGGAGAGCGACAGCGTCGACCACCCGGTGAGCATCTACGCGGCGACCAAGAAGGCCAACGAGCTGATGGCGCACACCTATAGCCACCTCTACGGCCTGCCCACCACCGGGCTGCGCTTCTTCACCGTGTATGGCCCCTGGGGCCGCCCGGACATGGCGCTGTTCCTGTTCACCAAGGCGATCCTGGAAGGGCGTCCGATCGATGTCTTCAACCACGGCCGCATGCGGCGCGACTTCACCTATGTCGACGACATCGTCGAGGGGGTGATCCGCACCCTTGACCGCATCGCCGAACCCGATCCCGCCTTCGATCCGATGCAGCCGAACCCGGGCACCGGCAGCGCACCCTACCGTGTGTTCAATATCGGCAACCATGACCCGGTCGAACTGATGGAGTTCGTCGCCGCGATCGAGGATGCGCTCGGCACCACCGCGCAGAAGAACTTCCTGCCGCTGCAGGACGGCGACGTCCCGGCCACCTACGCCGACACCGCCGCGCTGAACGCCTGGACCGGCTTCGCCCCGGCGACCAGCGTGCGCGAGGGCGTCGGCCGCTTCATCGCCTGGTACCGGGAGTACTACCGGGTCTGATCCGCCCGGGGCGGCCCGGCGCGACGGCCGCCCCCCGATCTACAACCTTCCATGCGCTGCGGCCCGCCGGCCGGCAGCGGCAGGAATCGATGGCCAACTACGCAATCGGCGACATCCAGGGCTGCTACGCCCCGCTGGACCGCATGCTCGACCGCATCGCCTTCGATCCCGCGGTCGACCGGCTGTGGATCGTCGGCGACCTCGTCAATCGGGGCCCCGAATCCCTGCGCGTGCTGCGTTTCCTGCGCGGGCTGGGCGATGCTGCGAGCATCGTGCTCGGCAACCACGACCTCTACCTGCTGATGGTCGCCGCCGGCTACAAGCGGCGCGACAGCGACGACACGCTGTTCCAGGTGCTCGAGGCGGACGACCGCGACGAGTTGCTGGAGTGGCTGAGCTTCCAGCCCCTGATGCGGGTCCATGGCGACCACGTGCTGGTGCATGCCGGCCTCTTGCCCGGGTGGACGGTGACGCGCGCGCAGGCGCTCGCCGCCGAGGTGGGTGCGGTGCTGGCCGGGCCGAAGTCGCGCGAGTTCCTGCTCCACCTCGCGGGCAACCGCCCGGATCGCTGGTCGGACGGGCTCAAGGGCTGGGACCGTCTGCGCGTGATCGTCAATGCCATGACGCGCCTGCGCTTCTGTACCGCGCAGGGGCGCATGGACCTGAGTGCCAAGGGCGCGCCGCACAAGGCGCCGTCGGGCATGCTGCCGTGGTTCCGCGTGCCCGACCGTTTCAGCCGTACCCATACGATCGTCTGCGGGCACTGGTCGGCGCTCGGCTTCTACCGCGAGCCGGGGCTGATCGCGCTCGATTCGGGCTGCGTGTGGGGCGGCAAGCTGACCGCGCTGCGCATCGAGGACGACGCGGTGTTCCAGGTCCCGGGCTGAGCCTGCGGCGGTGGTCTCAGGTCTGCGCGTCGAGCGCGACGCCGATGGCGGTGGCGATCTCGCCGCGCGTGCGTGCAGCCAGCGTGCGCCGGTCCGCTCCGTCGGCGGTGGCGATCGGCGCCGCCACCGTGATGCGCGCGATCGTGCGCGGCGCGGCGATGATGTTGGCGATGCACTCGCCCAGGCTGAGCTCGCCATCGTAGGCGGGCGCGCGGCTGAAGCGGTCGTCCGGCGTGCGGTATTGCAGCGCGAGGGGCTGCACCGGATGGCCGCAGGCGATCGCCGGCTGCAGCAGCGCGGCGTGGAAGTGCAGCAGGGTCGCGCCGTCGGTGGTCGTGCCCTCGGGGAAGATGGCGACGTTGCACCCGGCGTCGAGCAGCGCGGCGGTTTCCTCGTTGATGATGCGGGCGTGGCCACGGCTGCCGCGACGCAGGAAGATGGTGTCGTTCTTCGCCGCCAGCCAGCCGATCACCGGCCAGGCGCGTACCTCGGACTTGGAGACGAAGGCGGCGGGGGCGAGCGCGTTGATCGCGAAGATGTCCACCCAGGAGACGTGGTTGGCAACCAGCATGCAACCGGGTGCGATTGCCTCGCCGCGGTGCTCGAGGCGCATCCCGAGCACCCGCAGCAGCCCCTGAGACCAGCGCTGGCGCAGGGCCTCGCGAGTGTCGCGACCGGTGAGCGGATAGATCGTCGCGATCGTCAGCACCCCCTGCAGTAGGTGCAGGGCGAGCCGGGTCCAGCGCGTCGCGCGCAGCAGCCCACCGGCGCGCGCCTCGCGCGCCGCGGCCGCGCGGGTGGCTGCTCCGGACGCGGAGGCTGGTGGCGCGGTGCCGGCACCGGCATGCATGGCGCGATCCTGCACGAGGTCGGGGTGGCGGGGGGCGTTCAGTCCTTGCGTCCCATGAAGTGGCGGGCGTAGCGCCCATCCACGCGGCCGATCGGCATCAGGATGGGCAGGTCCGCGGTGTTGAAGTCGGGGTCCCATGCCGGCTCGCCGCAGACCCAGGCTCCCGCGCGCAGGTAGCCCTTGATCAGCGGTGGCGCCTCGGCGTCGAGGTCGCCGCGCAGGCTCGCGAGCGGCAGCGGGCAGCGCGGGAAGACGTGGTACTCGAGCGGGGCGAGGTGTTTTTCGCGCAGGCGATTATACAGGCTGGCCGCGGCGTGCCCGCCGTCGGCCATGCTCACCGAGGCGCAGCCGATCAGGTATTCGTAGCCGTTCTCCTGCATGTAGCGCGCGAGCCCCGACCACAGCAGCGCGATCACCGCGCCGCTGCGGTAGTCGGCGTCGATGCACGAGCGCCCGATCTCCACCAGCTGGCCGCGCAGGTGCTGCAGGCGGGTGAGGTCGAATTCGTTCTCGGAGTAGTAGCCGCCCACCCGGCGTGCGGCGGAGGGCGACAGGATGCGATAGGTGCCGACGATGCGGCCGGCATCCTCGTCGCGCACGATCAGGTGCTCGCAGAAGGGATCGTAGAGGTCGCGGTCGACGCCCGGACTGCGTGTGGGCAGGCGGGCCCCCATCTCCTCGGCGAAGACCCGGTAGCGCAGCTTCTGCGCCTCGAGGATCTCGGTCTCGCTGCTGGCGAGGCCGACGTGCAGGTTGCGCGTCTTGCGCGCGGCGGTTTGCTGGCGGGGCTGGAGGTGCTGGAGCATGGCCTGTGTCCGTCCTGTTGGGTGCGGACCATTCTCGAAACCCGTCGTTGCGACGCGGTGACGTGCTGGTTACGATGCGATGACGCACATCCGGCCCCAGGAGAACTTCGCATGCAGTGCACGACCCCGCCCGACCACGACCCCGACTGCGTGTTCTGCCGCATCGCGCGCGGCGAACTGCCGTCGTCCAAGGTGTATGAGGACGCCGACACGCTCGCCATCATGGACATCCAGTCGGTCAATCCCGGCCACATGCTGGTGCTGGTCAAGCCGCACCGCGCGAACATCTACGCGCTCGACGACACCCTCGCCGGCGCGGCCTTCCGCACTGCGGCGCGGGTCGCCCGCGTGGCGAAGAAGGTGACCGGCTGCGAGGGAGTGACGCTGCTCCAGGCCAACGAGAAGGCGGGGGCGCAGACCGTGTTCCACTTCCATCTCCACGTGCTGCCGCGCTGGGAAGGCGACGGCATGGCGCTGGCCTGGCCGGTGAAGAACCCGCCGCGCGAGGCGCTCGAGGCGATGGCGGCGAAGCTGCGCGAGGCGCTCGCCGGTCAGGACTGAAGACCTGGCCGCGGCTCCGGCGGCGGCAGGGGAAGGCGGAGGGGCCGCGTATAATCCGGCTTTCGCCCACCCTCCGCCTGCCTGCCTTCCATGTCCATCCTCGTCTGCGGATCGGTCGCCTACGACTCGATCATGGTCTTCCACGACCGCTTCCGGAATCACATCCTCCCCGAGCAGATCCATATCCTCAACGTCTCCTTCCTGGTGCCCGACCTGCGCCGGGAGTTCGGCGGCTGTGCCGGCAACATCGCCTACGGGCTCAAGCTGCTCGGCAGCGATCCGCTGATCGTCGCCACCGTGGGCGAGGACGCAGGTCCCTACCGTGCGCGCCTGCGCGCGCTCGGGCTGCGCGAGGACTTCGTGCGCGAGGTGCCGGGCACCTTCACCGCGCAGGCCTTCATCACCACCGACCTCGACGACAACCAGATCACCGCCTTCCATCCGGGGGCGATGTTCCACTCGCACCTGAACGACGTGCGCACCGCGGCCGGTGCGACGCTGGGCATCGTCTCGCCCGACGGCGCCGACGGCATGCTGCGCCACGCCGACGGCTTCGCCGCGGCCGGGGTGCCCTTCGTGTTCGACCCGGGCCAGGCCCTGCCCATCCTTGGTAGCGAAGCGTTACTGAAATGCCTGCAACAGGCGCGCTACTGTACGGTCAATGACTACGAGGCCCGGCTGATGTGCGAGAAGACCGGGCGCAGCGAAGCGGAGCTCGCCCGCGAGGTGGAGGCGCTGGTGGTGACCTTGGGAGCGGAAGGTTCGCGCGTGCATTGGCGCGGCGAGGTGTTCGAGGTGCCGGCGGTGAGGGCGGACGCGATCGTCGACCCGACCGGTTGCGGCGACGCCTACCGTGCCGGCCTGCTGCACGGTATCGCCGCGGGCTGGGACCTGCGCAGGAGCGCGCGCCTGGCCGCGGTCATGGGCGCGCTCAAGATCGCCCAGCGTGGCGGACAGAACTACGCGCCTTCGCGTGCAGACGTCGGGGCGCGTTATCGCGAGGCTTTCGGAGAGGATCTATGGTGAATCGAAGCGGGATGAAGTGGCGCGCCCTGGCCGGCGCGATGATCGCGGCGCTGGCGGTGGGCGGCTGCGCCCAGGGACTGGGGGGTGGCACGTATGCGCGCACCGAGGCGCGGCGCGCGATGACGGTGCAGTTCGGCACCATCGAGGCGGTACGCGCGGTGCAGCTCGAGGGAACGAAGACGCCGATCGGCTCGGTCGCGGGCGCGGCCATCGGCGGTATCGCCGGCAACACGGTCGGCGGCGGACGTGGCCAGGCCGTGGCCACCGTCATCGGCGCGGTGGCCGGCGGGCTTGCCGGCTCTGCGGTGGAGGAAGGTGCGACCCGGCAAGCGGGCGTGGAAGTCACCGTGCGTCTGGACAATGACCAGTTTCTCGCCGTGGTGCAGGCCGACGAGGGCGAAGGCTTCCGCCCCGGTGAGCGCGTCCGCGTGCTGCGCGACGCCGGCACCACCCGCGTCTCGCGCTGAGAAGGATGCCAGGCGCGAGCCCGGCGCATGCGGGGTCGAGCGCGTTCGCTCCCGCTCCTCACCCCTGATGCCTTACGCCTCACTCCTCACGGATAGAATGCATAGATCCGGTATCCCGTCGGTGCCAGCGCCGGTGCGGCGAAGGGAATGCGCAACTCGATCGCGCTGCGTGCCATGAAGGCTTCGTGCGGCTGGCTCGGTGGCAGCCAGTCGGTGGATGGCAACACGCGGCGCGAGATCGGGTTGTCGCCGGCGTCGGTGAGGGTGAGTTCCAGATGCGGCCACTGCTGCGGATAGTCCGCGCGGTTGTTGAGCGTGGCTTGCAGCAGGTAGTAGCCGGGCCGCCCGGGTTCGGCCTGCAGGTCGGAAGCCTCGATCGCAATGTGTTCCGCATCGCGCGGATAGGGCACGCCGCAGCCGAAGCGCGCGCAGGCCTCGCTCAGGACGGGGCGCAGGCCGGGGAGGGCGCGCGCCAGCTCCATGCGATACAGATAGGTGGCCTGCGCCGCGAGCAGCGCGGACAAGCCGACCGCGAGCAGCATCGCGAGCGCGCGTACGAGCGGGTGGGTTTCCTTGCGCGGGCGTCCGTAGTTGGCGTCGAGGCGGGCGAGGTCGGGCTCGTGAGGCGAGGCGGGTCGCTCATCCTCGTGCGCAGGGATGGAGGCGGGTTCCGGTGCGGCCCGCGCGGATTCGCGCACGGGGGTGGAGAGCCCGGGGATTGCGGTGGCCGGATCGTCGTCGAAGGGCGGCGGTGGCGTGTAGGAGATCGTCGGTGCGAAGGGCCCGGGCGCGGCGAGGTCCCTGCCGCGAGCAGGCGTTCCGCCCTCGTCCTCGTCGATCGGCAGGCCTCGCCGGGCGCTGCGCAAGACTTCCGGAAAGGGCTGGGCCGCTGCGGCGCCCTCGTCGAAGGCGGGGGCCGTGCCGGTCTGCCCGTCGTCCATCGCGGTGCCGCGCAGCGCGGGCTTGTGCGCGGGCGCGAGCCAGTCCTCGTAGTCGTCGAGACCCGGCTCGGGCAGCGGCGCCCGGATCGGCGGCGAGGGGGCAACCTCGGGGATGTCGAAGTCGAGCAGCGGATCGGGGCGTGCTTCATACACCGGTCTCGCCGCGGGGGGTGGGGGCGCCGCTGTGGTCGCGGCGCCGTCGTCGCGAACCTCGACCGTGTGCTCGAGCGCGTTGAAGGGGTGGAAGCAATGCCCGCAGCGGACCTCGCCGCCCCGTGCGTGAAGCTGCTCCGGGCGCAGCCGGAACACCGTCTGGCAGGCGGGGCAGCGGGTGATCATCATGGCCCGGGGCGCCGTCCCTCGAGGCGGATCCAGCCTTCGTGCGCCGCGCCCACGTGCAGTGCGATGTGCGGTGCCCAGGCCTCCACGACCTGCGCGGCCTGGGTCTCGAGCACGCCCGACAGCGCCACCCGGCCGCCCGGAGCGACCCGCGCCGAAATCGCCGGCGCGAGCACGCACAGCGGGTTGGTGAGGATGTTGGCGACGACCAGATCGAAGGTGTCGCCGACCGGCACGGCAGAGTGCTGCAGGCGTACGGCCGCGTGGTTGCGCGCGGCGTTGTCGCGCGCGGCCTCGACCGCCTTCTCGTCGATGTCGATGCCGAGCACCGCGCCGGCGCCGAGCTTGGCCGCGGCGATGCCGAGGATGCCCGAGCCGCAGCCGTAGTCGAGCACGCTGCAGCCGGGCGTGACCACCTCGCACAGCCACTCCAGGCAGAGCCGGGTGGTGGGGTGGGAGCCGGTGCCGAAGGCCATGCCGGGGTCGAGCTCGATGTTGATCGCGTCGGCGTCGGGCGCCTCGTGCCAGGACGGCACGATCCACAGCCGGTCGGTGATGCGGATGGGGTCGAACTGGCTCTGGGTGAGCTGCACCCAGTTCTGCTCGGCTACCGTCTCGGTGGAGAACGGGGGGACGGCGTCGAAACCCGCCGCGCGGGCGGCTTCGGCGAGCATCGCGCCGAGCTCGGCCGGATCGGCCGCACCGTCGAACAGCGCGATCACCCGGCTGTGGTCCCACAGCGCGGTGGGCAGGTGGCCGGGCTCGCCGAACTGCGGGCGCTCCGCCTCGGTGCCGGCGTCGGCGTCCTCGATCGAGACAGAGAGCGCGCCGGCCTCCATCAGTGCGTCGGAGAGCGCCTCGGCCTTGTCGGCCTCGGCCTGCAGGGTCACCGAGATCCACATCGCGCGTCAGTCCTGCACTTCGTTGCGGTGGGTGAGCTTGTGCTCGAGGTAATGGATGCTGGTGCCGCCCTCGTTGAAGCGCGGGTCGAGCATCAGGGTCTGGTGCAGCGGGATGTTGGTCTTGATGCCCTCGACCATCATCTCGGAGAGCGCGATGCGCATGCGACGGATCGCCTGCTCGCGAGTGTCGCCGTATGCGATCAGCTTGCCGATCATCGAGTCGTAGTGGGGCGGCACGGTGTAGCCGTTGTAAACGTGCGAATCGACCCGGATCCCCGGCCCACCTGGCGTGTGCCAGTTGGTGATGCGACCGGGCGAGGGCGTGAACTTGAACGGATCCTCGGCGTTGATCCGGCACTCGATCGCGTGGCCGCGGAACTCGATGTCGCGCTGACGGAACCAGAGCTTCTCGCCGGCGGCGATGCGGATCTGCGCCTGCACGATGTCGATGCCGGTGATCAGTTCGGTCACCGGATGCTCCACCTGCACCCGCGTGTTCATCTCGATGAAGTAGAACTCGCCGTTCTCGTAGAGGAACTCGAAGGTGCCGGCGCCGCGGTAGCCGATCTTGCGGCAGGCTTCCGCGCAACGTTCGCCGACCTTGGCGATCGTCTTGCGGTCGATGCCGGGGGCCGGCGCTTCCTCGATCACCTTCTGGTGGCGGCGCTGCATGGAGCAGTCGCGTTCGCCGAGATAGACCGCGTTGCCGTGCTGGTCGGCAAGGATCTGGATCTCGACGTGGCGCGGATTCTCGAGGAACTTCTCCATGTATACGACGGGGTTGCCGAAGGCCGCCTGGGCCTCGGCGCGGGTGGTGGTGACGGCGTTGAGCAGCGCGGCCTCGGTGTGCACCACGCGCATGCCGCGCCCGCCGCCGCCGCCGGCGGCCTTGATGATCACCGGGTAGCCGACCGCGCGTGCGATCTTGACGATCTCCTTCGGATCCTCGGGCAGTGCGCCGTCCGAACCCGGCACGCAGGGCACGCCGGCGGCCTTCATCGCATCCTTGGCAGAGACCTTGTCGCCCATCAGGCGGATGGTCTCGGGGCGTGGGCCGATGAAGACGAAGCCCGACTGCTCGACGCGCTCGCCGAAGTCGGCGTTCTCGGAGAGGAAGCCGTAGCCGGGGTGGATGGCCTCGGCGTCGGTGACCTCGGCGGCGGAGATGATGGCCGGCACGTTGAGGTAGCTCTGCGCAGAGGGCGGCGGGCCGATGCAAACGGACTCGTCGGCCAGTCGCACGTACTTGGCGTGGGTGTCGGCCTCGGAGTGGACCGCGACCGTCTTGATGCCGAGTTCGCGGCAGGCGCGCAGGATGCGCAGGGCGATTTCCCCGCGGTTGGCGATCAGGATCTTCTCGAACATGGCGGACTCAGCCGATCACGAACAGGGGCTGGCCGTATTCGACGGGCTCACCGTTCTCGACCAGGATGGCCTTGACGACGCCGCTGGCGTCGGCCTCGATCTCGTTCATCAGCTTCATCGCCTCGATGATGCACAGGCGGTCGCCGGTGGCGATCTTCTGGCCGAGTTCGACCAGCGGCTTCGCGCCCGGGGCCCCGGCGCGATAGAAGGTCCCGACCATGGGCGACTTGACCACGTGACCGTCGGGCAACTCGTCTTCGGCATCGGTCAGGGCGGGGGAGGCGACGACGGCCGCCGGTGCGGCTGCGGGTGCGGGGGGGACCTGGGCATAGTAGGTTGCCGGAGGTGCGCTGGTGTGCTTGGCGATGCGTACCTTTTCCTCGCCTTCGGTCACCTCGAGCTCCGAGATGCCGGACTCCTGGACGAGATCGATGAGTTTCTTGAGCTTGCGCAGATCCATGGTGTTCTCCGGACGGGACCGCGATCGCCTCGACGGGCGCCACGATCGGGATGATTCAGTGTTCGGGTTTCGCGCACACGCCGAGGCCGCCGCGGTCGGGCGGCGGACTGGTGCGGAAACGTTTCGTGCTGAGGGGGCCGCGCGCGAACTCGCTCGGCCGGGATGGCTCGCCACCACGGGCGGAATGCGTGCAAGCGACCTCGTGAAGCACCGCCCCGTCATGCCAGGGGGCTGGCCCGAGCGCCCGGTGAAGATGGGTCGTCAAGCATTTTGAGCGCTTCATGGATGCAAGTTTGCCGTAAATCGCGGCAAATTGTCCACTTTGGGTTGTGATCTGGACTTGCGTGGAGGGTGCCTGGGACCCGGCGCCGTGCGCGGATTCTGCGCTCGTGCGCCGTGGGCTGCAAGCCGCGGAGGGTGCCCGGCATGGCGGGGCAGGCAAACCTCAGGGAGCGTGCGACCCCGTGTCGCGTGTGCTCTCCACCGCCGCGGCGACCAGGGCCTCGACCTGGGCGAGGCGGGCGCGATCCTGGCCGCGGCGCGGGCTGCGCTCGGCGGCCGAGGGATAGATCGACACCTTCACCGGCACGTCGTCCCAGTCGAAGCTGAGGATGGCCTCGGGCGTATGCGGTGCGGGGCGGCGCGGCTCGCGGTGCTCGTAGGCGAAGTCCTGGTTGAGGAAGAAGATCTCGACGTCCTTGGTGCTCTCGGGGAAGAGTTCGATCTCGAGTTCCGAGTAGCGTCCGGCGGTGCCGTCGAGGGCTCCGCCGGTGAGGTAGGGGCGAAAGTCGGCGAGCAGGCGCATGACCTCGATCGCCGCGCTGCGCATCTCGAGCAGGCGCTGCGGCTGCTCCTCGTCCTGGTAGATCGCAAGCCAGGCGCGCAGCTCGGCCTCGACCTCGTTGTTGTTGGGCAGGGCGTCGGCGTCGGTGGCGCCGAGCTGTTTCGCAGCCTTGCGCTTGGCGAAGCCGAAGTCGCTGATGCCGTCCTCGGCCATCATGCGTGCGGCGAGCGCGGCGATCTCGCGCCGCAGGCCGCCGCTGCGTGATACGTGGGCGTGTGAGGGCATGGTGGGCCTCGGGTAGAATGCGCGCCCATTGTAATACACCCCCGGTTGCGGCCGGATGAAGGCTTAGCGGAGCGCGAACCCCCATGCACATCCATATCCTCGGCATCTGCGGCACCTTCATGGGCGGCGTCGCGCTGCTCGCGCGCGCCGCCGGCCACACCGTCACCGGCTGCGACGCCAACGTCTACCCGCCGATGAGCACGCAGCTCGAGGAGCAGGGCATCGGGCTGATCGAGGGCTACGACACCAGCCAGCTCGACCTCGAGCCCGACATGTACGTCGTCGGCAACGCGGTGTCGCGCGGCAATCCGCTCCTCGAGGCGATCCTCGACCGCGGCCTGCCCTACGTGTCCGGGCCGCAGTGGCTGGCCGAGCACGTGCTCGCCGGGCGCTGGGTGCTGGCGGTCGCCGGCACCCACGGCAAGACCACCACGACCTCGCTGCTCGCCTGGATGCTGGAGGATGCGGGTTTGTCGCCATCCTTCCTGGTGGGCGGCGTGCCGCAGAACTTCGGCGTGTCCGCGCGCCTGACCGAGTCGCCCTTCTTCGTGATCGAGGCCGACGAGTACGACACCGCGTTCTGCGACAAGCGCTCGAAGTTCGTGCATTACCGGCCGCGCACCGCGATTCTCAACAATCTCGAGTTCGACCACGCCGACATCTTCGCCGACCTCGGCGCGATCGAGACCCAGTTCCACCATCTGGTGCGCACCATCCCGGCGAGCGGCCGCATCGTCGCCAACGCCCACGAGGACAGCCTGAAGCGCGTCATCGAGCGTGGCTGCTGGTCGGAGCTGGAATGGTTCGGCGGCGACGGCCGATGGACGGTGGGCACCGGGGCGGACGAGGCCGAGGCGGTGTTCCGCCTCGATGGCGTCGAGCAGGGCCGGGTGCGCATGGCGCTCGCCGGCAGCCACAACCGCGACAACGCGCTCGCCGCGATCGCCGCCGCGCGCCACGTCGGCGTCACGCCCGCGCAGGCGATCGCCAGCCTCGGGCGTTTCGCCGGCATCAAGCGCCGGCTGGAACTGCGCGGGACGGTAAGAGGTGTGAGCGTCTATGACGACTTCGCCCACCACCCGACCGCGATCGCGCTCACCGTCGGCGGCCTGCGCCGGCGCGAACCGCAGGGTCGCATCCTGGCGGTGCTCGAGCCGCGCTCGAACACCATGAAGCTGGGCGTCATGAAGGCGCAGTTGCCGGCCAGCCTCGCCGAAGCCGATCTGGTGTTCTGCCATGCGCACGGGCTGGACTGGGATGCCGCCGCGGCGCTCGCCCCGCTGGGCGCACGCGCGCGTACCTACGATCGCCTGGATGCGCTGGTCGCCGCCGTGGTTGCGGCGGCACAGCCCGGCGACCACGTGCTGGTGATGAGCAACGGCGGCTTCGGCGGCGTGCACCAGAAGCTGCTCGACGCGCTCGGAGCGTAAGTCGCATCCCTGGAAGCGCGTTCGGAAGGACGCCGCCGCCAGGGATGCCGGTCGGGGGCGCTCAGTTGCGGCGCGCGCCGGTCGGGTTGTCGAGGCGGCGAGCTTCCTCGTCGCTGATGTATTCGAACACCCGCACGACCTTGCGCACGCCTTGGCTGGTGCGCGCCACCTCGGCGGCGGCGTCGGCCTCGCTGCGGGGGACGATGCCGAGCAGGAAGACGACGTTGGCCTCGGTCACCACCTTGACGTTGTGGGCCGAGACGGCCCCGGAGTCGATCATGCGCGCCTTCACGTTGGAGGTGATCAAGGTGTCGTTGCCGCGCGCGGTGAGGCTGGAGTTGGGCGCGATGGCGACTTCGTTGATCACGCCGCGCACATTCTCGACGCCGGCCACGATGCCATCGAGCTGGCCGCGCACGGTCTCGTTGGGCGCTTCGCCGGTGAGCAGCACGTTGCGGTTGTAGGAGGTGACGTTGACATGCACGCTGTCGCCGAGGCGCTCGCGGATGCGCGCCGCCACCTTCCATTCGATCCCTTCGTCCTCGACATAGGTGCCGCTGGTGCGACGGTCGGAGACCATCGCCGCACCCGCGCCGACACCGGTGGCGACGACCGGGAAGCAGCCCTGCAGCAAGGGCAGTGCGATGGCTGCGGAAAGGCCCAGGAGGAGGGTGCGCCGGCTGGACTTCGCCGGTCTGTCGGCGTGTTGGGGTCGGGTCATCAGTCTTCCACTCCGAGTAAGAGGCAGTCGATACCGTCGCACAGGCAGTGCAGGATCAGCAAGTGGATTTCCCGGATGCGGGCAATCCGCTCGGCGGGTGCGCAGAGCAGGATGTCGGCCGGGCCGAGCGTCTCGGCGGTGCGCCCGCCGCCGGCGCCGGTGAGGGCGATCACTCGCATGTCGCGCTCATGGGCGGCGCGGATGGCGTCGAGCACGCGCGCCGAATCGGGGTTGGCGGACAAGGTCAGCAGGATGTCGCCGGGCTGCCCGAAGGCGGCGATCTGACGGGCGAACAAGGCTTGGGTATCGGGGTCGCCGGCGATCGGGGCGAGGCTGGAGCTGTCGGCGCTCAGCGCCATCGCGGCGAGCGCCGGGCGTTCGAGCTCGAAGCCATTGACCAGCTGAGCGGCGAAACGGCGCGCGTCGCCGGCCGAACCGCTGCTGCCGCACACCAGCACCTTGCCGCTGTCGAGCAGGCTGGCGGTGATCAGCTCGACCGCGCCGGCGATCGGCGCGGCAAGCAGCTCGAGCGCCTCGAGCGAGGCGCGCATGTTGTCTTCGAACTGGTGCGAGATGCGGTCGATCAGGTTCATGCGGCAAGCGGCGTCTGCGGGGCGCCAGAGTCTAGCACGCGCTATCAGCCGGCATCGAAGGCCCCCGGGAGCCAGATGATGCGCGCCGGGTCGAGCGCGTCGAGCAGCACCGCGTCGAAGCGGCAGGCTGCGTCGCGAAAGCGCCGCCCGGCGCCGCCCAGCCACCACTGCGCGGCGATCAGCACGCGGCGCTGCTTGGCCGCGGTGATGCTCTCGGCGGCGCCGCCGAAGCGGTTGTTGCGGCGCAGGCGCACCTCGACGAAGACGACGTGGCTGCGGTCGAGGCAGACCAGGTCGACCTCGCCGCCGCGGCAGCGCACGTTGCGCGCGATCACGCGCAGGCCGTGTGCGGCAAGGTGTTCGGCGGCGAGCGCCTCGGCAGCGGCGCCGCGCGCTTGCGCCGGCGTCGGGCGTGCGCCGATACTGTCCGCCCCCGCGTGCGCGCCCCGGGCGTCCTCGCCCGCGCTGCGCGTCCAGCCTCCGGATCTCCCGCCCATGACCGTCTCCGCTCCCTTGCCCGATCGTCCGCTCTCCAGTACGCCGTCATTGTATGTGGTGGCGACGCCGCTCGGGAACCTGCATGACATCACGCTGCGCGCGCTCGCCGTGCTCGCCGCGGTGGACGTGGTCGCGGCCGAGGATACGCGCCACAGCCAGCGCCTGCTCGATGCGCACGGTATCCGCGCGCGCATGCTCGCGGCGCACCAGCACAACGAGCACGAGGCCGCCGGGGTGATCGTCGCCGAGCTCGCTGCCGGCCGCCAGGTCGCGCTGATCACCGACGCCGGCACGCCGGCGGTGTCGGACCCGGGCGCCCGCCTGGTCGCACGGGTGCGCGCCGCGGGGCATCCGGTGGTGCCGTTGCCCGGGCCGTGCGCGGCGGTGGCGGCCCTGTCGGTATCGGGCTTCGCCGAGGGGGGCTTCCGCTTCGTCGGTTTCCTGCCGGCGAAGGCCGGTGCGCGCGCGGCGGCGCTGCGCGAACTCGCCGACGAGCGCGCCGCGATGGTGTTCCACGAGGCGCCGCACCGCATCGTCGAGTGCGTCGCCGACATGGAGCAGGTCCTCGGTGGCGCACGCGAGCTGCTGATCGCACGCGAGATGACCAAGCTCCACGAGCAGATCGTGCGCATGCCGCTGGCGCAGACCGCCGCCTGGTTCGCCGCCGACACCAACCGCCTGCGCGGCGAGTTCGTGCTTGTGGTGGAAGGCGCGCCGGCCGGCGAGGTGGTGGATGCGCGGGCGCGCCGGGTGCTCGATCTGCTGCTCGCCGAGCTGCCGGTGAAGGGGGCGGCGCGGCTTGCGGCCGAGATCACCGGGGCGCCGCGCAAGGCCTTGTACGCGCTCGCGCTCGAGCGCAAGGGCGAGGATTCGCCGCAGGCGTGACGCATGCACGCCCGCGTCGGCCGTGCGCACCGCCGAAGCGCCTATAATCGGCGGGTCACACGAGGAACGCCCCGATGCAATCGATTACCCTGATCCGCCCCGACGACTGGCACCTGCATGTGCGCGACGACGCCGCGCTCGACGCGGTGGTGCCGCACACCGCCGCCCGCTTCGGCCGGGCGCTGATCATGCCCAACCTGAAGCCGCCGGTCACCACCACCGCGCAGGCGCTCGCCTACCGCGAGCGCATCCTCGCCGCGGCGCGCGGGTCGAGGTTCGAGCCGCTGATGAGCCTCTACCTCACCGACAACCTGTCGCCGGACGAGATCGACCGCGCCCGCGCGAGCGGCCACGTGGTCGCCTGCAAGCTCTATCCGGCGGGCGCGACCACGAACTCCGACGCCGGCGTCACCGCGATCGACAAGATCTATGCGGTGCTCGAACGCATGGAGAAGCTCGGCATGGTGCTGTGCGTGCATGGCGAGGCCACCGGGGCGGAGGTTGACGTGTTCGACCGCGAGCGCGTCTTCGTCGAGCGCACGCTGTCGCCGCTGGTGCGGCGTTTCCCGGGGCTCAAGGTGGTGTTCGAGCACATCACCACCGCGGAGGCGGCGCAGTTCGTGCGCGCAGCGGGCTCGCACGTGGCCGCCACGGTCACCGCCCACCACTTGCTGCTCAACCGCAACGCGATCTTCGCCGGCGGCATCCGCCCGCACCACTACTGCCTGCCGGTCCTCAAGCGCGAGAGCCACCGCGAGGCGCTGATCGCCGCGGTCACCTCGGGCAACGCGCGCTTTTTCCTTGGCACCGACTCCGCGCCGCATGCGCGCAGCACCAAGGAAAACGCCTGCGGCTGCGCAGGCTGCTACACCGCGCACGCGGGCATCGAGCTCTACGCCGAGGTCTTCGACGCCGCCGGCGCGCTCGATCGCCTCGAGGCCTTCGCCAGCCTCAACGGCCCGGCCTTCTACGGCCTGGCGCCGAGCAGCGACACCATCACGCTGCGGCGCGAGCCCTGGAGCGTGCCGGCGAGCTACCCCTACCTGGGCGAAGACCCGCTGGTGCCCTTGCGCGCCGGCGAGCAGGTGGGCTGGAAGCTGGTGGAAGGGGCCTGAGATGGGCGTCCGCATGCTTGAGACGGGCGCCCGGGATGCGGGCGCGCCCATGTCGATCCGGCCCGGCGTCCGCGGCGGCGCCGGGCGCGCGCTGCGCCGCGGTCTCGCTGCCGTCGGTCTGCTCGCCGTGCTGGCGGGTTGCGAGAACAGCGCCACCGCCTACATGATCGACGGCAACCAGCACGCGCTGATCCTGGTGCGCGAGCAGAAGTTCTTCTGGGATGACGAGTTGCGTCAGGCGATGGTGGTGTCGCGCCTGCCCGCCTGTCAGAAGCGCATCCGCATCCATCCGGGCTCGGCGACCCTCGTCGAGATGAAGATCTACGCCGCCGGAGACGGCCTGTGGGCGCTGCACCAGGGCGCGCGTTGGTATCTCGCCGGTACCGAGGAGTGCCGCGTGCAGGACTGGGACAATCCGGGTGACCGCCCGCCCGGTGCTCTCGTCGGCAGCTTCGTCCTCAAGGACGGCGCGCCCGCCTTCGTACCCGCGCCCGCCGCCAAATAAGCCGGGCGACGCCCTGCCGGCACGCGTATAATCCGGGCCGGAAGTCCGCCAGGCAGTCGCTGCGCACCTCGTCGTGCGTGGAGGAAAGTCCGGGCCCCGCAGAGCAGGATGCCGGCTAACGGCCGGGCGCCGTGAGGCGACGGAAAGTGCAACAGAGAGCAGACCGCCGATGGCCCGGACTTCGCTGCCGCAAGGCAGCAGAGTCCATTTTGAAGAGCTTGCTCTTCAATGGGTACAGGTAAGGGTGAAACGGTGCCGCGGCTTGCGCGAGCAAGCTGAGGGTCGGTGCGCAAGCATCGGCAGGTAAGAGCTCACCGCAGGACTGGCAACAGGACTGGCACGGCAAACCCCATCCGGGGCAAGGCCAAATAGGGGAGCATCGGCGTGGCTCGCGTCGCTCCCGGGTAGGCTGCTAGAGCGCCACGGCGACGTGGCGCCCAGAGGAATGACTGCCCGATGTCACCGGTCCGCCGGTGGCGTTCGACAGAACCCGGCTTATCGGCGGACTTCCCACTTCTTCCCCTGTTTCCGCCCGCGCATGCCCCCTCTGCGAGCGGCAGGCAGCAGCGTTCTCCCCCATCCGCTCGGAATCCGCCAGTGCGAGCAGGCCGGATTGCACCGGCATTCCCACTTTTTCCCACTGCGCCCTTTGCGCGGCCCGATTTCGCGTGCCGCGCGAACGTCCATGCGCATCTCCCTTGATTTTTCAGGATTTATCCGTGTCTTGGCGCAGAGCGGTAAGTCATTGTGCAACAAAGGGATTCCGATCTTGCAGCCTTGACCCGGTATGGCCTTTCCTCTAAAGTGGGTTCAAGTGGAAAAAAGTGGGGAAAAGTGTCGTTCCGATGCTTTCCCGAAGCCGTCAGGGGGTTCGATGTTCCAGGGAGCGGTGGCGCTCAATCTCGATGCGAAGGGACGCCTTGCGATTCCCGCGCGGCATCGTGATGCCCTGGCCGTCGACAACGGCCAGGTGGTGCTGACCGCCCATCCGCACGGCTGCTGCCTCGTCTATCCCGTCCCCGCCTGGAATCCGATCCGCGACCACGTGCTGCGCGCACCGAGCCTGGATCCGCAGGCGGCGATGCTCAAGCGCCTGCTCGTGGGCTTCGCCCAGGAAGAGACGCTCGACGCCGCCGGTCGCGTGCTGGTGGCGCCCTCCCTGCGCAAGTTCGCCGCGCTCGAGAAGCAGGTGTGGCTGGTCGGCCAAGGTGCGCACTTCGAGCTGTGGTCCGACGAGCGCTGGGAGAAGCAGCAGCAGGCGATGCTGGAACTGGTCAATACCGGCCTGCCGCCCGGGTTCGAGAGCCTCGCGCTGTGAACCTCGCCCATGCCCACGTCAGCGTCCTCCTCTCCGAAGCGGTCGACGCGCTTGCGATCCGGGCCGACGGTCTCTACGTCGACGGAACCTTCGGGCGCGGCGGCCACAGTCGCGCGGTGCTCCAACGCCTCGGACCGCAGGGGCGGTTGATCGCCTTCGACCGTGATCCGCTGGCGATCGCTGCCGGGCAGGCGGTGGGCGACGCCCGGCTGACGCTCGTGCACTCGGCGTTCAGCGCGCTCGACGACGAGCTCGCGCGCCTGGGCGTGCAGGCGGTGGATGGAGTGCTGCTGGACCTCGGGGTGTCTTCGCCCCAGCTGGACGACGCTGCGCGCGGGATGAGCTTTCGCTTCGACGCCCCCCTCGACATGCGCATGGATACGAGCCGCGGGCAGACCGTGGCGGAGTGGCTGGCGGAGGCGTCCGTCGGCCAGATCACGGAGGTCATCAGGGAATATGGAGAGGAACGGTTTGCTCATGCGATTGCAAAGGCGATTGCAAATGCTCGGGCAGGGGGGGCTGTCGCAACCACTGGACAACTTGCCGCGCTCGTGGAAAAGGCGGTCCGCACGCGCGAGCCGGGGCAGCACCCGGCGACACGCACCTTCCAGGCTCTTCGGATTTTCATCAATCAGGAACTCGAGGAGCTGAGCCGCGTGCTGCCCGTCTGCGTGTCCCGGTTGCGGCCGGGTGGGCGCCTGGCGGTGATCAGCTTCCACTCGCTCGAGGATCGCATCGTGAAGCGCTTCATGCGTGACGAGTCGCGTCCGCCGGTGCTGCCGCGCCGGCTGCCGGTCAGGGCGGCGGATCTGCCCGCGCCGCGCCTGCAGCTCGTCGGCAAGGCGATGCGCCCGAGCGAGGCCGAGGTCGCGGCCAACCCGCGCGCGCGCAGCGCGGTGCTGCGCGTGGCCGAGCGCACGGAGGCGCCCTGATGGTGCGCATCGACGCCGTCCTCGTCGCCCTCGCCGTCGCCAGCGCGCTCGGCGTCGTCGCCTCCCAGCACCAGGCGCGCCGCCTCCATGGCGAGTACGAGCGCGAGCAGGCGCGCGCGCAGGCGCTCGAGGTCGAGTGGGGCCAGCTCCAGCTCGAGCAGAGCACCTGGGCGACGCACGGTCGCATCGAGAAGCTCGCCCGCGACCGCCTTCACATGCAGTTGCCGCCCGAAGGGCAGGTGCTGGTCGTGGAGCCTCAATCATGAAAAAGCAACGTGCCGTCACCTTCAATCACAACCCGCTGCTCAAGCGCGAGTTGCCGGCCTGGCGGCCGCGCATCATCATGCTCGCACTGATGGGTTGTTCGCTCGCACTGGTCGGACGTGCGCTCTACCTGCAGGGGGTCAATAACGACTTCCTCCAGGCCAAGGGCGAGTCGCGCTATGCGCGCGTGCTCGAGGTCCCCGCCACCCGCGGCCGCATCACCGACCGCCACGGCGACATCCTCGCGGTGAGCACGCCGGTGCGCGCGGTCTGGGCCCTGCCCGCCGATGCCCGGCTGGAGCCGGCGCAGGTGCGCGAGCTCGCGCGCCTGCTCGAGATGAACGTCGGCGAGCTCAACGCCAGGCTCGCCGCGGGGCGCGACTTCGTCTACCTCAAGCGCCAGGTGCCGCCGGAGGTGGCGCAGGCCGTCGCCGACCTCCGCCTGCCCGGCATCCACCAGGAAAAGGAATACCGTCGCTACTACCCGGGTGGCGAGGTGATGGCGCACATCCTCGGCTTCACCGATCTGGAAGATCGCGGCCAGGAGGGGATCGAGCTCGCCTTCGACAAGCGCCTGTCGGGCCGTGCCGGCGCGCGCCGGGTGATCAAGGACCGCCGCGGCCAGATCGTCGAGGACGTCGAGGCGATCCGTCCGCCACGCGATGGCGACGAGGTGGCGCTGTCGATCGACGGCAAGATCCAGTATCTCGCCTGGTCCGCCCTGCGCGAGGCGATGGAAGAGCACAAGCCCAAGGCCGCGGCTGCGGTGGTGCTCGACGTGCGCACCGGCGAGGTGCTCGCCCTGGTCAATGCGCCGACCTTCAACCCGAACAATCGCGCCAACCTCACCGGCGCGCAACTGCGCAACCGCGTCTTCACCGACGCCTTCGAGCCCGGCTCGGTGATGAAGCCCTTCATCGCCGCGCTCGCGCTCGAGCGCGGCAAGGTCAAACTCAATACCCCGATCGATACCGGCAACGGCCGCATGACGATCGGCACCGCGACCATCTCCGACACCAAGCGCCACGGCGTCATCACCATGGCGCAGGTGGTGCAGAAGTCCTCCAACATCGGCACCGTGAAGATGGCGCAGCAGCTCGGCGCAGAGGAAATGTGGCACCTCTTCGACCAGCTCGGCTTCGGCACCCCGCTCAACCTCGGCTTCCCCGGCGAGACTTCCGGGCGGCTGCGTCCCGCCAAGACCTGGCGGCCGATCGAGCAGGCGACGATGTCTTACGGGCACGGCATCTCGACGAGCCTGATCCAGATGGCGCGTGCCTACCTCGTGTTCGCGCGCGAGGGCGAGCTGGTGCCGCTGTCGCTGACCCGGGTGGACGGCACGCCGAGTTCCGGGCGCCGCGTGTTCTCGGCCGACACCGCGCGCCAGATGCGCACCGTTCTGGCGATGGCGGCGGGTCCCGGCGGCACCGCGATCCGCGCCCAGGTGCCCGGCTACACGGTGGCGGGCAAGACCGGTACCGCGCACAAGCTCGAGGATGGCCGCTATGCGCGCAAGTACATCTCGTCCTTCGTCGGCTTCGCCCCGGCGAGCGATCCGCGCATCGTGGTCGCGGTGATGGTGGACGAGCCTTCCGCAGGCCAGCACTACGGCGGCACGGTCGCCGCGCCGGTGTTCTCGCGCATCACCGAAGGCACGCTGCGCACGCTCGGCGTCGCCCCCGACATGCCCTTGACCCCGCTCCAGCTCGCTCGCCGCGGCGGCGACGAGGCAGCGAGCGAAGGCAGCAGCCGGGAGAGCATGTGAGCGCCATGCAAGCCCTCGCGGTGCTCGATCGACTGCGTGCGCTCGGCGTCCACGCCGACGACATCACCGCCGATTCGCGCAAGGCCGGCCCGGGTTGCGTGTTCGCGGCCTGGCCCGGCCAGCGCACCGATGGCCGCCGCTTCCTCGCCGATGCAGTCGTGCATGGCGCCGCCGCGCTGTTGTGGGAGGATGGCGACGGATTCTGCGCGCCCGCGCTCGCGGTGCCCGGTTTCGGCGTGCGTGGCCTGCGCGAGCTCGCCGGGCACCTTGCCCACGAACTCCACGGCCGGCCTTCGCAGTCGCTTTGGCTAGCCGGCGTCACCGGCACCAACGGCAAGACCACCGTCTCGCAGATGCTCGCGCGTGCGCTCGGCGAACTCGGCGAGCGCTGCGGCATCGTCGGTACGCTCGGCTGCGGGTTCCCCGACGCCCTCGAGGAAGGGCTCAACACCACGCCCGACGCGCTCGAATTGCAGCGCTGGTTTGCGCGCTTCCGCAACCAGGGGGCGGTGGCCGCGGCGATGGAGGTGTCTTCGATCGGGCTCGACCAGGGGCGGGTCAATGGTGCGCAGTTCGACGTCGCGATCTTCACCAACCTGAGTCGCGACCACCTCGATTACCACGGCACCATGGAAGCCTACGCCGCGGCCAAGGCGCGCCTGTTCGAGCGCCCGGAGCTGTCGGCCTGCGTGATCAACATCGACGATCCCTGGGGCCTGGCGCTGGCGCGCCGGCTCGTCGTCGAGGGGCGCGCGGTGATCGCATGCACCCTCTACGCCGCCAACGCCGACGCGGTGCCCGGCGCGCGCGTGCTGCGCGCCGATCGCCTGCAGGCGGCGCCCGCAGGACTGCGCTTCACCCTCGTCTGGGAGGGGCGCGAGGCCGAGATCGGCGTGCGCATGGTGGCGCACTTCAACGTCTCCAACCTGATCGCGGTTGCGGGCGCGCTGCTGGCGCGCGGCATCGCCTTCGACGAGCTGCCGCCGGTGCTCGGTCGGCTGGCGCCGCCGCAGGGGCGCATGCAGCTCGTCGGCGGGGTGTGCGAGCCGCTCGTGGTGATCGACTACGCGCATTCGCCCGATGCCCTCGCCAAGGTGCTCGAAGCCTTGCGCGGCACGGTGCATAGCCGCCGCGGCCGCCTGGTGTGCGTGTTCGGCTGCGGCGGCGACCGCGACCCGGGCAAGCGCCCGATGATGGGCGAGATCGCCAGCGCGATCGCCGATCGCGTGGTGATCACCAGCGACAACCCGCGTTCGGAGGATCCGCAGCGCATCGTCGAGGCCATTGCCGCCGGCGCCGGCGCCGCGGCCGAATGCGTGGTCGACCGCGCGCAGGCGATCACCCGCGCGGTGGGCGAGGCGCGGGCCGACGACGTCGTGCTGATCGCAGGCAAGGGCCACGAGCCGTACCAGGAAATCCTCGGCCAGCGCCTGCCTTTTTCGGACCTGGAGCAGGCGAAGCGCGCGCTCGCCGCCTGGCATGCAAGGGAGAATGGCCGATGATGAGCCTGCACGACGCCACGCGCGCACTCGCCTGCCATGGTGCGCGGGCGACCGGGGAAGGGCGCTTCGACAGCGTCGGTACCGATACCCGCGCGCTCGCGCCCGGGCAGCTCTTCGTCGCCCTGCGCGGCGAGCGCTTCGACGGCCACGACTTCGTCGCCGATGCGGCGAAGGCGGGCGCCGCCGCGGCCATGGTCGATGCCGCCTGGAGCGCCGGCAAGGCCGATGCCGGCCTGCCCCTGCTGGTGGTGGACGACACGCGGCGTGCGCTCGGCACGCTCGCGGCGGCTTGGCGGGCGCGTTTCGCGCTGCCCCTGATCGGCGTCACCGGCAGCAACGGCAAGACCACGGTGAAGGAGATGTGTGCCGCGATCCTGCGCGTGCAGGCGAGCCGCGACGGCTTCGGCGAGGAGTCGGTGCTCGCTACGCGCGGCAACCTGAACAACGACATCGGCATGCCGCTCACGCTGCTCGAACTGCGCGACTTCCATCGCGCCGCGGTGATCGAGATGGGGATGAACCATCCCGGCGAGATCGGCTACCTGAGCGCGCTCGCCCAGCCCACGGTGGCCCTGGTGAACAACGCCCAGCGCGCCCACCTCCAGGGCATGGGCTCGGTCGACGAGGTCGCGCGCGAGAAGGGCGCGATCTACGAAGGCCTGGGCGGGGCAGGCGTGGCGGTGATCAACGCCGACGATCCGCACGCCGGCTACTGGCGTTCGCTCAACGCCGGGCGGCCGATTGTGACATTCGGTATCGACCATCCGGCGGACGTGTCCGCGCGGTGTACCCTGCGCGGCCTCGGCTCGCGGCTCGAACTCGACATCCCGCAAGGGAAGATCGATTTCGCCTTGCAGGTGCCGGGTCTGCACAACGTGCGCAACGCGCTCGGCGCGGCGGCGGCCTGCCTCGCGGCAGGGGTTCCGCTCGAGGCGGTGGCCGAGGGACTGGCGGGTTTCGCCGGCACCCGCGGTCGCCTGCAACGCCGTGCCGGGCCGCGGGGCGCGCTGATCCTGGACGATTCGTACAACGCCAATCCGGATTCGGTGCGCGTCGGCATCGACGTCCTCGCCGCCATGCCGGGCCATACCTGGCTGGTGCTCGGCGACATGGGCGAGGTCGGCGAGACCAGCGCCCAGGTTCACGACGAGGTCGGTGGCTATGCGAAGAGCAAGGGCATCGACGGCCTCTTCGCGCTCGGCGAGATGAGCGCGGTGGCGGCGCACAACTTCGGCGAGGGCGCGCGCCATTTCACTTCGGTGGAGGCGCTGGTCAAGGCGCTCGTGCCGCGCCTGGATGCGGACTCGGTGGTGCTGGTGAAGGGCTCGCGCTTCATGCGCATGGAAAGGGTGGCGGATGCGCTTGCGGCAGTGCACAATCCGGCCCCTTCAACGGAAACCGGCTCCTGACATGTTGTTGGAACTCGCTCTCTGGCTCGGCCAGGACATTCGTGGCTTCAACGTCTTCGGCTACATCACGCTGCGGACGGTGCTCGCCGCTCTCACCGCATTGGCGATCTCGCTGATCGCCGGCCCCGCCGTCATCCGCTGGCTCGCGGCCAAGAAGATCGGCCAGGCCGTGCGCGACGACGGCCCCAAGTCGCACCTCACCAAGGCCGGCACGCCCACGATGGGCGGCGCGCTGATCCTGATCGCGATCGGCGTCACCATCCTGTTGTGGGGCGACCTGAAGAACGCCTACGTGTGGGTGACCCTGCTGGTGACCCTGGGTTTCGGCGCCGTGGGCTGGGTGGATGACTGGCGCAAGGTCGTGCATCGCGATCCGAAGGGGCTGGCGAGCCGCTGGAAATACCTGTGGACCTCGGCGATCGCGCTCGCCGCGGCGATCTATCTCGGAGTCACCGCAGACACCCCGGCCGAAACCGAACTGATCGTGCCCTTCTTCAAGGCGATTGCGTACCCGCTGGGCATCTTCGGTTTCATCGCGCTGACCTACTTCGTCATCAACGGCACCAGCCACGCGGTGAACCTCACCGACGGCCTCGACGGCCTGGCGATCATGCCGACGGTGATGGTGGCCGCGGCACTGGCGATCTTCGCCTATGTCGCCGGTCACGTCGGCTTCTCGAAGTACCTCGGCGTGCCCTATGTGGCGGGCGCGGGCGAACTGGCGGTGTTCTGCGGCGCGATCTGCGGCGCGGGCTTGGGCTTCCTGTGGTTCAACGCCTACCCGGCGGAGGTCTTCATGGGCGACGTCGGCGCGCTCGCGCTCGGTGCCGCGCTCGGCACGATCGCGGTGATCGTGCGCCAGGAGATCGTGCTCTTCATCATGGGCGGCCTGTTCGTCGCCGAGACGCTGTCGGTGATGGTGCAGGTGCTGTACTTCAAGGCCACCGGCGGCAAGCGCATCTTCCGCATGGCGCCGCTGCACCACCATTACGAACTGGGTGGCTGGAAGGAGACCCAGGTCGTGGTCCGCTTCTGGATCATCACCATCATGCTGGTGCTGTTCGGGCTGTCGACGCTGAAACTGCGATGAGCGCACTCACCGGAAAACACGTCCTCGTCCTCGGGCTCGGCGAATCGGGCCTGGCCATGGCGCGCTGGTGCGCCCTGCGCGGGGCGCGCGTGCGCGTGGCCGACAGCCGCGCCGTCCCGCCCGGGGTCGACGCGCTGAAGGCGGACGCGCCGCTGGCCGAGATCTTCATGGGCAGCTTCGGCGACGAGGTGCTCGACGGGGTCGATCTGGTCGCGCTCAGCCCCGGGCTCGACCCGCGCGTCGGGGTCGCCGCGCAGGCGCGTCGGCGCGGCCTGCCGCTCACCGGCGAGATGAGCCTGCTCGCGCAGGCGCTCGACGAGCTCGGCGTGCGCGCGCAGACGCGCATCCTCGCCATCACCGGCACCAACGGCAAGACCACCACCACCGCGCTCACCGCGGCGCTGGCGCAGTCGGTCGGCATCGACGCGGTCGCCGCCGGCAACATCAGCCCGGCGGCGCTCGACGTGCTGATGGAGCGCCTGGAGATCGGCGCCGCGCTGCCCGCGTGCTGGGTGCTGGAACTCTCCAGCTTCCAGATCGAGACCATGCGGGGCCTGGACGCCGAGGCGGCAACCGTGCTCAACGTCACCGACGACCACCTCGACCGCTACGCCGACCTCGAGGAATATGCCGCCACCAAGGCGGCGATCTTCCAGGGCGAGGGCGTGCAGGTGCTCGCTCGCGAGGACGCGCGCGTGGCGGCCATGGCGCTGCCCGGCCGGCGCACGATCCGCTTCGGCACCGCGGCGCCGGCGAGCGACGCCGACTACGGTCTGGCCGACCTCGACGGCCGCGCCTGGCTGGTGCGCGGCGGTGAGCGTCTGCTCGCACTCGCCGATCTGCCGCTCGCCGGCCGCCACAACGCCGCCAACGCGCTCGCCGCGCTCGCGCTCTGCGAGGGCGGGCTCGGTATTGCGCCGCAGATCCTGATCCCCGGGCTGAAGGCCTTCCGCGGCCTGCCGCACCGCGTCGAGCTGGTCGCCGAGCGCGCCGACGGCGTGCGCTTCTACGACGACTCCAAGGGCACCAACGTCGGCGCCACGGTGGCTGCGCTCGCCGGCATGGACTGCCCGGTGGTGCTGATCGCCGGCGGTGACGGCAAGGGCCAGGACTTCTCGCCGCTCGCCCCGGTACTCGCCGGCAAGGCGCGCGCGCTGCTGCTGATCGGTCGCGACGCCGGCCGCATCGAGCAGGCGGTGGCGGGATGCGGCGTGGCGATCGAGCGCGTGCCCGACCTCGATGCCGCGGTGGCGCGCGCCAATGCCTGGGCGCAGGCGGGTGACGCGGTCCTGCTCTCGCCCGCCTGCGCCAGCCTCGACATGTTCCGCAACTACGCCCACCGCGCCGAGGTGTTCGTCGCTGCGGTGCGTCGCCTGCCCGGAGTGAAGCCGCGATGAAGTTCGCCAGCACCCTCACCGGCCTGCTCCAGCGCGAAGGTGGCGCGGCCGATCCGGCGCGCGCGGCGAGCGGGCGCCTCGGGCGCCAGGGGGCGCCGGCGCGCGAACTCGACCTGCTGTTGATCTGGGCCGCGGTCGGCCTGCTGCTGCTCGGTCTGGTCATGGTGTATTCGGCATCGATCGCGATCGCCGAGGGCAGCCGCTTCACGGCCTACCAGTCGCACTATTTTCTCCTGCGCCATGCAGTCTTCCTTGCTGTCGGCATCGGCCTCGGCCTGATGGCCTTCCAGCTGCCGATGGCGCGCTGGCAGCAGCTCGCCCCGGCGCTCTTCGTCGCCGGGGTGGTATTGCTCGTGGTGGTGCTCATCCCGGGCATCGGTCGCGAGGTCAATGGCGCACAGCGCTGGCTCTCGCTCGGGCCGGTGAACCTGCAGCCCTCCGAGCTCATGAAGATCTTCGCGGCGCTCTATGCCGCCGACTACACGGTGCGCAAGCTCGACGTCATGGGCAGCTTCGTGAAGGGCTTCGTGCCGATGATGGCGGTGATCCTGCTCGTCGGCTTCCTGCTGCTGCGCGAGCCCGACTTCGGCGCCTTCGTCGTGATCACCACGATCGCCTTCGGCGTGCTCTTCCTCGGCGGCGTGAACGTGCGCGTGTTCGTGCTCCTCGCGGTGGTGGCGGTGATCGGCTTCGTGATCCTGATCTGGACCTCGCCCTACCGCCGCGATCGCATCTTCGGCTTCATGGACCCCTGGCAGGACGCCTACGGCAAGGGCTACCAGCTCTCCCATTCGCTGATCGCCTTCGGGCGCGGCGAGTGGTTCGGCGTCGGCCTCGGCGGCAGCGTCGAGAAGCTCTTCTACCTGCCCGAGGCGCACACCGACTTCCTGCTCGCCGTGATCGCCGAGGAACTCGGCTTCGCCGGCGTGCTGACCGTGGTGGCGCTGTTCGCGCTGGTGGTGCACCGCGCCTTCATCATCGGGCGCGAGGCGATCAAGCTCGAGCGCTACTTCGCGGGCCTGGTCGCCCAGGGCATCGGCTTGTGGATCGGCATCCAGTCCTTCATCAACATGGGTGTGAACATGGGGCTGCTGCCCACCAAGGGCCTGACCCTGCCGCTGATGAGCTTCGGCGGCTCGGGCATCGTCGCCAACTGCGTCGCGCTCGCCATCCTGCTCCGGGTGGACTGGGAGAACCGCCAGCTCCTGCGTGGGGGGCGTGCATGAAGACGCTGATGGTGATGGCCGGCGGCACCGGCGGCCACATCTTCCCGGGCATCGCGGTGGCCGAGGAGCTGCGTGCCCGGGGTTGGCGCATCGTCTGGATGGGCAACCCCGAGGGCATGGAGGCGCGCATCGTGCCGCCGCGCGGCTACGACACCGCCTGGGTGCGCTTCGGTGCGCTGCGCGGCAAGGGCCTGCTGCGCAAGCTGCTGCTGCCGGTGACCCTGCTCTCCGGCTTCTGGCAGGCGCTGCGCGAGATCCGCCGCGTCCGCCCCGACGTGGTGCTGGGCATGGGGGGCTACATCACCTTTCCGGGCGGCATGATGGCCGCGCTGCTCGGGCGTCCGCTCGTGCTGCACGAGCAGAACTCGGTCGCCGGCCTGGCCAACCGTGTGCTCGCGCGCGTGGCCGACCGCGTGCTGAGCGGCTTCCCCGAGGTGCTGGAACAGGCCGAGTGGATGGGCAACCCGGTGCGCGCCGAGATCGCCGCGGTACTGCCGCCGGCCGAACGCATGGCCGGACGCTCGGGCCCGCTGCGCGTGCTGGTGGTGGGTGGCAGCCTGGGCGCCGCGGTGCTCAACGAGACCGTGCCGCAGGCGCTGCTGCGCCTTCCCGCCGAGCAGCGCCCGGTGGTGGTGCATCAGGCTGGCGAACGCCAGATCGAGGCCTTGCGCGCGGCGTACGCGCGCGCCCAGGTCGACGGCGAGCTGCGCCCCTTCATCGACGACATGGCGGCGGCCTACGCCGACGCCGACCTGGTGATCTGCCGCGCCGGCGCGCTCACCGTGGCCGAGCTCGCCGCGGCCGGGGTGGCCAGCCTCTTGGTGCCCTTCCCCTACGCGGTGGACGACCACCAGACCGGCAACGCGCGCTTCCTCGCCGACCGCGGCGGCGCCTATCTGCTGCCGCAATCCGAACTAACGCCCGACCGCCTGGCGGGCATCCTGTCCAGTCTTGACCGCGGCCGCCTGCTGCACATGGCCGAGAACGCGCGCGCGCTCGCGAAGCCGCTCGCGGCCGTCGCGGTGGCGCACGTGTGCGCCGAGCTGGGCGGTGGAGAACAAGCATGAAGCACAAGGTCAGGAACATCCACTTTGTCGGCATCGGCGGCGCGGGCATGAGCGGCATCGCCGAGGTGCTCGCCAACCAGGGTTATCGCGTCAGCGGTTCGGACCTTGGCGACAACGCCGCCACCCGCCGCCTGCACAAGATGGGCGCGCACGTGGTGCGCGGGCATGACGCGGCCAACGTCGCCGACGCCGACGTGGTGGTGGTGTCGACCGCGGTGAAGGCCGACAACCCGGAGGTGGTCGCGGCGCGCGAGCGCCACATTCCTGTGGTGCCGCGCGCGCAGATGCTCGCCGAGCTGATGCGCTTCAAGCACGGTATCGCGATCGCCGGCACCCACGGCAAGACCACCACCACCTCGCTGGTGGCGAGCATCCTCGCCGAGGGCGGCATCGACCCCACCTTCGTGATCGGCGGGCGCCTCAACGCCGCCGGCGCCAACGCGCGCCTCGGCACGGGCGACTACCTGGTGGCCGAGGCGGACGAGTCCGACGCCTCCTTCCTGCTGCTCAACCCGGTGATCTCGGTGGTCACGAACATCGACGCCGACCACATGGACACCTACGGCCACGACTTCGGCCGGGTCAAGCAGGCCTTCGTCGACTTCCTCCACCGCCTGCCCTTCTACGGCGTGGCGGTGCTGTGCGAGGACGACCCCAACGTGCGCGAGATCATCCCGCAGGTGGCCAAGCAGATCGTGCGCTACGGCTTCTCGGAGACCGCCAACATCCGCGCCGAGAACGTGCGCGCCGAGGGCGGGCGCATGCGGTTCGACTGCGTGCGGGTCAACGGCACGACCTCGCGCCTGTCGATCGAGCTCAACCTGCCCGGCCTGCACAACGTGCTCAACGCGCTCGCCGCGATCGCGGTGGCCACCGAGGTGCAGGTGCCGGACGCGGCGATCGTCAAGGCGCTCGCCGAGTTCAACGGCGTCGGCCGGCGCTTCCAGCGCTACGGCGAGGTCGCGCTGCACGACCAGGACGGCGATGAGGCCGGCCGCTTCACGCTGGTCGACGACTACGGCCACCACCCGGTGGAGATGGCGGCGACCATCGCCGCGGCACGCGGCGCCTTCCCCGGCCGCCGCCTGGTGCTGGCCTTCCAGCCCCATCGCTACACGCGCACACGCGATTGCTTCGAGGACTTCGTCAAGGTGCTGTCGACCGTGGATGCGCTGCTGCTGGCCGAGGTCTATGCCGCCGGCGAGACCCCGATCGTCGCCGCCGACGGCCGCTCGCTCGCGCGCGCGATCCGCGTCGCCGGCACGGTCGAGCCCGTCTTCGTCGAGGAGATCGCCGACATGCCGCGCATGATCCTGTCCGCCGCGCGCGACGGCGACGTCGTCATCACCATGGGAGCGGGCAGCATCGGCGCGGTGCCGGGCAAGCTCGCCAGCATCGAGGAAGCAGCGTGAAGGCCCGGTTCGGAAAGGTTGCGGTGCTGTTCGGCGGTTCGTCTGCCGAGCGCGAGGTTTCGCTGATGTCGGGCGCTGCGGTGCTCGCCGCGCTGCAGGCCGCGGGGGTGGATGCGCACGCCTTCGATCCCGCGGAGCGCGACCTGCACGTCCTCAAGGAAGAGGGCTTCGAGCGCGCCTTCATCGCCCTCCATGGGCGCGGTGGCGAGGACGGCACGGTGCAGGGCGCGCTCGAGCTGATGGGCATCCCCTATACCGGCAGCGGCGTGATGGCCTCCGCGCTGTCGATGGACAAGTGGCGCACCAAGATGGTGTGGCTGTCCGCCGGCCTGCCGACGCCGCGCTACGCGATCCTGGAGCACGACTCCGACTGGGACGCGGTGGTGGCCGAACTCGGCCTGCCGATCTTCGTCAAGCCGGTGCACGAGGGCTCGAGCATGGGCGCGACCAAGGTGGTCGAGGCGGGCCAGCTGCGCGCCGCGTGGGAGCTCGCGGCGCGCTACGACCGCCTGGTGATCGCCGAGGAGTTCATCTGCGGCGCCGAGCTCACCGCCCCCTTCCTCGAGGACCGCGCGCTGCCGCTGGTGCGCATCGTCGCCCCCGGCGGCAACTACGACTACCAGCACAAGTACTTCACCGACGACACGCGCTACGACTGCCCCAGCGGCCTGCCTGCCGCGCAGGAGGCGGAGCTGCAGGCGATGGTGATGAAGTGCGCGCGCGTGCTCGGCTGCCGCGGCTGGGGCCGCGCCGACCTCATCCTCACCGAGGACGGCCGCCCCTACCTGCTCGAGATGAACACTTCGCCCGGCATGACCGGCCACTCGCTGGTGCCGATGTCGGCGCGCGTGGCGGGGCTGGACTTCACCGCGCTGTGCCTCGAGATCCTGCAGGGAGCCCGCCTTGGCTGAAGCCGGCATCCGTCCCGCGTCGATCCGCTCCGCCCGCCGTCCGGCGGCGGGCGGAGCGGCGCGCGCGGGTGCGGAGCGCGGCCTGTGGCATCGGCCCGCGTTGCTCAACCTGATCTCCGACCTGCTCACCCTGGGTGCGGCGGTGGCGCTCGGCTGGGCGCTGGTGATCTGGTTCGTGTCGCGGCCGCTGTTCCCGCTGCGCGAGCTGGTGGTGCTCACCGACCCCGGCCAGGTCACCGTCGAACAGCTCGACTACGCCGCCCGCCTCGCGGTGCAGGGCAACTTCTTCACCGTCGACCTCGACGGCGTGAAGGAAACTTTCGAGAAGCTGCCCTGGGTGCGCAAGGCCGAGGTGCGCCGGCGCTGGCCCGACGCGCTCGAGCTGCGCCTGGAAGAACACGAGGCGGTGGCCTACTGGACGGTGTCCGAGAGCGGCGAGGCGCGCCTGGTCAACCGCCAGGGCGAGGTTTTCGTCGCCGCTTCCAACGCCGACATGCCCCAGTTCGACGGCCCGCAGGGTTCGGCGGGCTGGCTGCTCGCACGCCATGCCGAGTTCTCCAGCATGCTGCAGCCGCTCGGCGTGCGCCTGGTCGGGCTGGCCTTGTCGGCGCGCGAGGCCTGGCAGCTGCAGCTCGACAACGGCATGACCATCGTGCTCGGGCGCGAGCAGGACAAGTCTCCGCTGATGGAACGGCTGCGCCGCTTCATCGCGGTGTGGCCGCGCGTTCACGAACAGATCGACATCGACATCAAGACCGCGGACCTGCGCTATGCGGGCGGGTTCGCACTGACCCCGGCCGACGCCTCGGTGCTCCACCAGCCCGTCGCGCCCGCCGCCCGGAAAGGCAGGAAATGAGCAAGCAATACAACGAACTGATCGTCGGCCTGGACATCGGCACCGCCAAGGTCACCTGCATGGTCGCCGAGGTGAAGCCCGACGGGCGACTCAACGTCGTCGGCCTCGGCACCCAGTCCACCAACGGCCTCAAGCGCGGCGTGGTGGTGAACATCGAGGCCACGGTGGACGCGATCTCGCGCGTGGTGCAGGAGGTCGAGCTGATGGCCGACTGCAAGATCCACGAGGTCTACACCGGGCTGGCCGGCAGCCACATCAAGAGCTTCAACTCCAGCGGCACGGTCGCGATCAAGGAGAAGGAGGTCTCGCCGCTCGACGTCGAGCGCGTGATCGAGGTCGCGCGCGCGATGCCGATCCCGGCCGAGCAGCAGATCCTGCATATCCTGACCCAGGAGTTCATCATCGACGGCCAGGGCGGCGTGCGCGAGCCGATCGGCATGAGCGGGGTGCGGCTCGAGGTCAAGGTGCACATCGTCACCGGCGCGGTGTCGGCGGCGCAGAACGTGATCAAGTGCGTGCGCCGCTGCGGGCTGGAGGTCATGGATCTGAGCCTGCAGCCGCTCGCCTCCAGCCACGCCGTGCTGACCGAGGACGAGAAGGAACTCGGCGTGTGCATGGTCGATATCGGCGGCGGAACGACCGACATCGCCGTGTTCACCCAGGGCGCGATCCGCCATACCGCGGTGATCCCGGTCGCCGGCGACCAGATCACCAACGACATCGCCATGGCGCTGCGCACGCCCACCGCCGAGGCGGAGGAGATCAAGATCCGCCATGGCGTGGCGATGCACCACATGGCCGACCCCGAGGAGATGATCGAGGTCCCGGGCGTGGGCGATCGCCCGCCGCGCAAGCTCTCGCGCCAGGCACTCGCCGACGTGATCGAGCCGCGCGTCTCCGAGCTCTTCGAGCTGGTGCAGGCCGAACTGCGCCGCAGCGGCTACGAGGAGCTGCTGTCCTCGGGCATCGTGCTGACCGGGGGCTCGGCGGTGATGCGCGGCATGGCCGAGCTCGCCGAGGACGTCTTCCACATGCCCGCGCGCGTGGGCGCGCCGCAGTACGACGGCGGCCTTGCCGACGTGGTCTGCCAGCCGCGCTACGCCACCGCGATGGGCCTGGTCATGGAGGGCGCCGTGCAGCGTCGCAGGGGGCTGCAGGCGCGCGACACGCGCAGCGTGAAACAGTTTTTCGGGCGCATGAAGGCCTGGTTCGAACGCAATTTCTGAACGGGTTTTCGGGCGGTTTTCATTTTGGATGTGGGCCGATCACCATCGCTTATTTAGTAGTAAACTCCCGGCCGAATTACTAGATGCAGGCCGGCTGGCGATCGGTGCCGCGCGGGGCAGTCAATTCAGGAGGCGAGGCTAATGTTTGAAATCGTTGAGAAGGAAGCCACCGGTACGGTGATCAAGGTGGTCGGCGTCGGCGGTGCGGGCGGCAACGCGGTCGACCACATGATCCGCGAGGGCGTGAAGGGAGTGCATTTCATCTCCGCCAACACCGACGCGCAGGCGCTCAAGCGCTGCCTCGCCCCGGTCAAGGTCCAGCTCGGCATCACCGGCCTGGGTGCCGGCTCCAAGCCGGAGGCGGGTCGCGCCGCCGCGCAGGAGTCGCGCGATGCCATCTCCGCCGCGCTCGAGGGTGCGCACATGGTGTTCATCACCGGCGGCATGGGTGGCGGTACCGGCACCGGTGCGGCACCGGTGGTGGCCGAGATCGCCAAGGAGATGGGTCTCCTGACCGTCGCCGTGGTGACCAAGCCGTTCGATTTCGAGAACCGCATCCGCGTCGCCGAGAGCGGCATCGAGGAACTCACCCGCCACGTCGACTCGCTGATCGTCGTGCTCAACGACAAGCTGCTCGAGGTCTTCGGCGACGACGCCGGCTTCGAGGAGTGCTTCCGCTCGGCCGACAACGTGCTGCGCTCGGCCGTGGGCGGCATCGCCGAGATCATCAACGTGCCCGGCCTGGTCAACGTCGACTTCCAGGACGTCCGCACCGCGATGGCCGAGATGGGCCGCGCGATGATGGGCTCGGCCGAGGCCGCCGGCATGGACCGCGCACGCATCGCCGCCGAGCAGGCCGCGGTGTCGCCGCTGCTCGAGGGCACCGAGCTCTCCGGCGCGCGCTGCGTGCTGATCAACATCACCGCGAGCAAGTCGCTGAAGATGTCCGAAGTGCGCGACGCGGTGAAGACCGTGCAGGCCTTCGCCGCGCCCGAAGCCTTCGTCAAGTACGGCACCGTGTTCGACGACACCATGGAAGACCGCATCCGCATCACCGTGGTGGCCACCGGACTCGGCGCGCCGCGCGCCGCGCGCCAGCCGGTGATGCAGGTGGTGCAGGGCACCGGCACCTACGGCCCGGCCATGGGTGGCGCGGTCGACGTGACCAATCTCGACGTGCCGGCGGTGATGCGCAGCGGTCGCCGCACCACCGTCGAGGCGATGAGCACCAGCGGTGTGGGCACCTACGACATCCCGGCCTTCCTGCGCCGCCAGGCGGACTGACCTCCGCCCGGGTGGCCGCCGCCGCGGCGGCCACGAACCGGAACCCCCGCACGGGCCGTCGCCTCCGGCCCGTGCGGGGGTTCCGCCGTTTACCGGCTGGCGTCGGGCGCGCAACATCCGCTTGCGCAATAGCCCGGATGCATCGGCGCGATCGCCGGGGGGCTGCGGGGGTGCATGTTAAAATCGCGCATCGAAGAGGAAAAAGACCATGATCCGGCAGCGCACCCTGAAATCCGTCGTCACGGCGACCGGCGTCGGCTTGCACGGCGGTCGCAAGGTGACCCTGACCCTGCGGCCGGCGGCGCCCGACACCGGCATCGTCTTCCACCGCGTCGACCTCGACCCGCCCCTGACCCTTCCTGCCGATCCCTATGCAGTGTGCGACACGCGCATGTGCTCCGGGCTGGAGCAGGGCGGGCACAAGGTCGGAACGGTCGAGCACCTGATGTCGGCGCTGGCCGGGCTGGGCATCGACAACCTGCATGTGGACGTCGATGCGCCCGAGATCCCGATCCTCGATGGCAGCTCCGCCCCCTTCGTGTTCCTGCTCCAGTCGGCCGGCATCGAGGAGCAGAGGGCGGCGAAGAAGTTCCTGCGCGTGAAGAAGGCGGTCGAGTACGTGGAGGGCGACAAGTGGGTCCGGCTCGAACCCTACGATGGCTTCCGCCTGGCGTTCTCGATCGTGTTCAACCATCCCGCGATCGACAGCACCTCGACCCGGGTCGAGGTCGATTTCGCCCGTGACTCCTACATACGCGACGTCGCGCGCGCGCGCACCTTCGGCTTCATGCAGGACGTCGAGTTCATGCAGGCCAACGGGCTGGCGCTCGGCGGCAGCCTGGAGAATGCGATCGTGATGGACGAGTACCGCGTGCTCAATGCCGAGGGCCTGCGCTACGCCGACGAGTTCGTCAAGCACAAGGTGCTGGACGCGATCGGCGACCTCTACCTGTGCGGCCACCCCTTGCTCGCGTCGTATTCGGCGCACAAGGCCGGCCATGCGCTCAACAACCAGATCCTGCGCGTGCTGCTCGAGGACAAGGAGGCCTGGGAGCTGGTGAGCTTCGACCAGGAGGCCGCGACCCCGCCCGCGGTCTCGCACCAGTTCGCGCCGCTCGTAGCCCTCGCATGAACGGGCGCTTCGTGTCCGGTCGTATCCCGGTGATCGCACGCGCCGCGCCTGGCCTCGATCCCGGCTGCATGCGCGCCGCCGCTGCGGGCGAGGCGGTCGACGCGCGCCGTCGAGGGGCGTACGCATGCTGATCATGCGCCTGCTGCTGTTGCTCGCGGTGCTGTCGATCGGTGGCTCGGCGATCCTGTGGCTGCTCACCGGCAACCCGCGCTACAAGGCGTGGGCATGGAAGGCCTTGCGCGCCACCTTGGTGATGCTGTTCGTGCTGTTCGCGCTGTTCGCCATCGAGCGCGTGCTCGCCCCGGTCGCCTGACTTCCGCGGGGGGCGGCGCGGACCGGAGCGCCGATATCGCGACTCGCGTCGCTCCTACGGGGCGGTGCGGACCGCAGCGCCGCGATCGCGACTTGCGGCGCTCCTACGCGGGGTCTGCGAGGGCGTCGCGGTTCTCGTAGGAGCGACGCAAGTCGCGATCCCTCCGTTCGGCGACCGGCGTGCGCCTCTTCAGGCGCGCCGGATCAGGCGTTCGATGGAGGCGCGCAGCGGCGAGTCGACGGGCAGGCTGTCGGCGAAGTCGTGCAGCTCGGCCTTCGCGGCCTCCGAGATCTGTCGCTGCGGAGCGTGGCGTTCGGGAGCCGTCTGCTCGGGCGTGCCGACCTTGACCTTGATCGACTGCACCGGATGTCCGCCATGCTGCAGGCGCTCCAGCAGGCTGGGCAGGATCTGGCGCACTCGCACAGCCGCCGCGCCGCCGCGTGCGGCCACGACCAGGCTGCCTTCCTTGAGGTTCGCGACCCGGCACTGGCCCTGCAGCTGTGGCGGAAGCATGCCGTCGAGCACCGCCTGCAGCCGGTTCAGGCGCGCGGCATGATCTTGCAGGCGGGCGAGGGCGTCGCCGCCGAGAAAGCGTGAGAGCAGCCGGGTCATGGATGCGTGCGAGAACCGTCACGGGGAGCCTGGGTGCGCCATGATAAACTCCCGCCTTTGCCGAATCGACGTCGACCCAAAAACATGATCTCCGGCCTGCTCAAGAAAATCTTCGGTAGTCGCAACGACCGCCTCGTCCGCCAGTACATGCACACCGTGCGCAAGATCAACGCCTTCGAGGCGGAGATCTCCGCACTGTCCGACGAGGCGCTGCGCGGCAAGACGGCCGAGTTCCGGCAGCGCGTGGCCGACGGAGAGTCGCTCGACGCACTGCTGCCCGAAGCCTTCGCCGTGGTGCGCGAGGCCGGCAAGCGGGTGCATGGCATGCGCCACTTCGACGTCCAGCTCGTCGGCGGCATGGTGCTGCACCACGGCAAGATCGCCGAGATGCGCACCGGCGAGGGCAAGACCCTGGTCGCCACGCTGCCCGCCTACCTCAACGCGCTGTCGGGCAAGGGCGTCCATGTGATCACGGTGAACGACTACCTCGCCAGCCGCGACGCCGAGTGGATGGGGCGCATCTACGGCTTCCTCGGGCTCACCACCGGCTGCAACCTGTCGCGCATGTCGCACGACCAGAAGCAGGCCGCCTACGCCGCCGACATCACCTACGGCACCAACAACGAGTTCGGCTTCGACTACCTGCGCGACAACATGGTGTATGCGGTCGGCGAGCGCGTGCAGCGCGCGCTCGCCTTCGCGATCGTGGACGAGGTCGACTCCATCCTGATCGACGAGGCGCGCACGCCGCTGATCATCTCCGGCCAGGCCGAGGACCACACCGATCTCTACCTGAAGATGAACCAGGTCGCGCCGATGCTCAAGCGCCAGGAAGGCGGCCTCGACGACAAGGACGAGGTCATCGAGGCGGGCGACTACACGGTCGACCTCAAGGCGCACCAGGTGCTGCTCACCGAGGCGGGCCACGAGACCGCCGAGCAGATCCTCGTGCGCATGGGCCTGCTTGCCGAGGGCGGCGGCCTCTACGACCCCGGCAACATCCTGCTGGTGCATCACCTCTACGCGGCGCTGCGTGCCCACGCCCTCTACCACCGCGATCAGCAGTACGTGGTGCAGAACGGCGAGGTCGTCATCGTCGACGAATTCACCGGCCGCCTGATGCCCGGCCGGCGCTGGTCCGACGGCCTGCACCAGGCGGTCGAGGCCAAGGAAGGCGTGCGCATCCAGGCCGAGAACCAGACCCTGGCCTCGATCACCTTCCAGAACTACTTCCGCATGTACGGCAAGCTTGCGGGCATGACCGGTACGGCCGACACCGAGGCCTTCGAGTTCCAGCAGATCTATGGGCTCGAGACCGTGGTGATCCCGACCAATCGCCCGACCCGGCGCAGGGACGAGAACGACAAGGTCTACCGCACCGCGAGCGAGAAGTGGAACGCGGTCATCGAGGACATCCGTGCCTGCGTCGAGCGCGGCCAGCCGGTGCTGGTCGGCACGACCTCGATCGAGACCAACGAATTCCTTTCCGGCGTGCTCAAGAAGGCGAAGATCGAGCACCAGGTGCTCAACGCCAAGCAGCACGACAGCGAGGCGCAGATCGTCGCGCAGGCCGGCCGGCCCGGCATGGTCACGATCGCGACCAACATGGCCGGGCGCGGCACCGACATCGTCCTCGGCGGCAACATCGAGAAGCCGGTCGCCGCGGTGCGCGACGACGCCACGCTCGACCCCGTGCAGCGCGAGACCAGGATCGCCGCCCTGCGCGAGGCCTGGCAGAAGGTGCATGACGAGGTGATCGCCGCCGGCGGCCTGCACATCATCGGCACCGAGCGCCACGAGTCGCGCCGCATCGACAACCAGCTGCGCGGCCGCTCCGGGCGCCAGGGTGATCCGGGCTCGAGCCGCTTCTTCCTCTCGCTCGAAGATCCGCTGATGAAGATCTTCGCCGGCGAGCGCCTGAACGCGATCATGGTCCGCCTGAAGATGCCCGAGGGCGAGGCGATCGAGCACGCGATGGTGACGCGCTCGCTGGAGTCGGCGCAGCGCAAGGTCGAGCAGCGCAACTTCGACATCCGCAAGCAGCTGCTCGAGTACGACGACGTCGCCAACGACCAGCGCAAGGTGATCTACCAGCAGCGCAACGAGCTGCTCGAGAGCGAGGACATCTCCGACACCGTGCGCGCGATGCGCCAGGGCGTGCTGCACGACATCTTCCGCCGCTACGTGCCGGTCGACAGTGTCGAGGAGCAATGGGAGCTGCCCGCGCTCGAGCAGGCGCTGCTCGCCGAGTGCCAGCTCAAGCTGGCGGTGGCCGCGTGGGTGACGGCCGAGCCCAGCCTGGACGACGAGGCCATCCTCGAGCGCGTGGTGCAGGCCGGCGAGGAGGCCTACGCCGCCAAGACCGCGATGGTCGACCCGGCGGCCTGGCACCAGTTCGAGCGCAACGTGATGCTGCAGAGCCTCGACACCCACTGGCGCGAGCACCTCGCGGCGCTCGACCACCTGCGCCAGGGCATCCACCTGCGCGGCTATGCGCAGAAGAACCCCAAGCAGGAATACAAGCGCGAGGCCTTCGAGCTCTTCGAGAGCCTGCTCGACGCCGTGCGCACCGACGTCACCAAGATCCTGATGACGGTACAGATCCGCACCGAGGCGCAGCTCGAGGAAGCCGAGACGCCGCAGCAGGTCGAGAACGTGCAGTACCAGCACGCCGACTACGACGAGGCGCTCGGCGGTGGCGCCGAGCAGGCGGGCGCGCAGCCGGCCACTGCCGGGCCCAAGGTCGGCCGCAACGACCCCTGCCCCTGCGGCTCGGGCAAGAAATACAAGCACTGCCACGGCAAACTGAACTGATCCTTCCGTCCCGGAGAACCGCATGGCCGTCAATCTCGCCACCCCGAACCCTGCCGAACTGCTGCCCGTGAAGGGCGTGCGCCTCGGCGTGACCGAAGCCGGCATCCGCAAGGCCAACCGGCGCGACCTCACCGTGATCGAGCTGTCCGAGGGCAGCCGCGTCGCCGGCGTGTTCACGCAGAACCGCTTCTGCGCGGCGCCGGTGCAGGTGTGCCGCCAGCATCTGACGGGCGGGGCGATCCGCGCGCTGCTCATCAACACCGGTGTCGCCAACGCCGGCACCGGCGAGCCGGGCCTGGCCAACGCCAATGCCTGCTGCGCCGCGCTGGCGCGCGAACTGGGCATCGAGGCGGGTCAGGTGCTGCCGTTCTCGACCGGCGTGATCCTGGAGCCGCTGCCGGTCGACCGCCTGGTCGCCGGGCTGCCCGGAGCGGTCGCAGACCTGCGTGCCGACGGCTGGTTCGACGCCGCGCACGCGATCATGACCACCGACACCCTCGCCAAGGCGGTGTCGCGCCAGGTCCGCATCGGCGAGCGCACGGTCACCCTCACCGGCATCAGCAAGGGCGCAGGCATGATCAGGCCCAACATGGCCACCATGCTCGGCTTCCTCGCCTGCGACGCGGCGATCGCGCAGGACCTGCTCGATGACTTGGTGCGCGAGGCGGCCGACCTGTCCTTCAACAGCATCACCGTCGATGGCGACACCTCGACCAACGACTCCTTCATCCTCATCGCCACCGGCGCCGCCGGCAATGCCGAGATCGCCGACGCCGACAGCGAGGACTACCGCGCCCTGCGCGCGGCGGTGATCGAGGTCGCGGTCGGGCTCGCGCAGGCGATCGTGCGCGATGGCGAGGGCGCGACCAAGTTCATGACGATCGCGGTCGAGGGCGGCCGCGACCGCGAGGAATGCCGCAAGGTGGGCTATGCGGTGGCGCACTCGCCCCTGGTCAAGACCGCCTTTTTCGCCTCCGACCCCAACCTCGGCCGCATCCTCGCGGCGATCGGCTATGCCGGCATCGACGACCTCGACGTCGCCAAGCTGCGCGTGTGGCTGGGCAACCCCGAGGAGTCGGTGCTGGTCGCCGAGCACGGCGGTCGTGCGGCGAGCTACCTCGAGGAGGCGGGCTCGCGCATCATGAAGCACGCCGAGCTCACGGTGCGCATCGCGCTCGCCCGCGGCGACGCCGCCGCCACGGTGTGGACCTGCGACTTCTCCTACGACTACGTGAAGATCAACGCCGACTACCGCAGCTGAGCGCCTTCCGGCGTGCGCCACGGCCCCGGCAGCCACTCGGCGCCGGGGCCGTGTCATGTCATGCAGGGCGGGCGGCGACCGTGTGCTGGCATGCGTGACGTGGTTCACCCAAGGCGGCGCACGTATCTTGTCGGCGCCCCCGGAATGGGCAGAATGCAGGCTGGATGGTGCGCTCAGTTCGCCATGGAGCCGTAGGAATCGCTTTGTCATGCAGGATCCGTATACCAGTCGCTACCCGCGCACGCGGGGTCTGGCTTCGCACGCGGGGCCCCTCGTCCTGCTTGGCCTGCTCGCGCTCGACGCGCGTGCGGAATGGGGCGACCCGGACCCGTTCTTCAGCGAGATTCCGATGGTGCTGACCGCATCGCGCCTGGCGCAGTCGCCGCTCGACGCGCCTGCGCCGGTGACCGTGATCGATCGCGAGATGATCGTCGCCTCGGGTTTCAACGAGATCCACGACCTTCTGCGCCTGGCGCCCGGCTTCCTCGTGGCCGACCATCCCGATGGTCCCCCCACGGTGGCGACCCACGGCCTGGGCGACGCCCATGCGCGCCGCATCAAGGTGATGGTGGACGGGCGCACCGTCAACAGCCCGCTGTGGGGCAACGTGATCTGGGACAACCTGCCCTTGCGGGTGGACGATGTCGAGCGCATCGAGGTGGTGCGCGGCCCCAACGGTGCGGCCTATGGCGTCAATGCCTTCCAGGGGGTGGTCAACATCATCACGAGGGCTCCCTCCACCGAGAGCGGGCGGGCGTTCGTCGTGCGCACTGGAAAGAACGGTTTCCGTGATTACGGCGTGCGCCTGAACGGGGCTGGCGGAAGCGCCTTCGACTGGCGCCTCTCCGCCTCGCGGCGCGAGCTGACGACGTTCGAACCGCACTTTCGGGAACGGCTCGGGGACTGGCACTCTTCCGAGTCGCTCACCCGCAACACCGCCCACTTCAGCGCAGTGCTGCAGTTGTCCGCAGCCGAAGAGCTCGGCCTCCAGGTTGGCGTCAGCGAGGGCGACAGCAAGCGCGGCGCCCAGGCCTACCTCGACTATCCGCCCCACACCGAGGAGGACCGCGCGCTTCACCTGCAATTCGGCTGGCGGCGCCACATCGATGCGGAATCCGTGCTGAGCGTGCAGTATTTCCACCAGGGCGAGCGTGCCGGCGGGAGCTGGCCGGTGATCCAGGCGCAAGGCACGACGACCGCGAGCTTCCCGACCAGCCGGGCCAGCGAGGCGAGGCGGCACGATCTCGAGCTGCAATACGACACCCGGCTCGGCCGGCGTCTCACCGGCATGCTCGGTATCGGGCTGCGCAGCGAGCATGCGCGCTCGCTGCACCTGTTCGGCACCACACGGTGGCTGGATTCGACCCATGGGCAGGTCTTCGGCAGCCTCACGTGGAACCCGCTCGATCCGCTCAAGATCGATCTCGGCGGCACGCTCGAGCACCACGACTACAGCGGCAGGCTGTTCTCGCCCCGCCTTGCGTTCAACTACGCCCTCGACGAGGACTCGGCCCTGCGCCTGTCCACCGGGACGGCGTACCGCGCCCCCAGCCTGATGGAGTCGCGAGCCTTCCAGACCGACCGCGAGGGCGACACGATCCGGCGTATCGGCTTCCGTGTCTTCGACCCGCTGCAGAGCGAGCGCATGCGCTTCGTCGATCTGGGCTATGTCGCGCAGCTGCGTTCGTTCGGACTCGGCTTCGATGCGCGTGTCTTTCGCGAGTACTACCGGCGTTTCATCGACGACAAGAGCTGCGTGTTCGGAGAATGCCCGCGCCCCGAGCCGGCCGACTATGTTCCGATCGACCCCGGCAAGAAGAGCTTCTATTTCCTCAACGTCGACGACTTCCGCATGACCGGTGCGGAATTCACCCTTGACTGGCGCAAGCCGGGCTGGGGCAGGGCGGTACTGTCCCAGGCCTTCATCCGCATCGACCATGGCGAGCCCTACAGCGACCGCGACATCCCGAACAGCGCACCGCATGCGACCACCTCGCTGCTGCTGATCAAGGACTTCCCCGGACGCTGGCAGGCGAGCCTGGGCTACTACCACAACGGCCTGTACTACTGGATGAACGGCGGCGACATCGTGCCGCGCACCGATCGCTTCGACCTGCGCGTCGCGCGCCGCTTCGGTCCGCCCGGTTCGGACAACGAGGTCTCGCTCACCGCGCTGAGCCTGAAGGGGCGCTACGCGGACTTCCACGAGGACAAGTTCCGCCACGAGCCGGACCTCTATCTCGGCGTGCGTATCGGATGGTGACGGCGCGCATGCGAGCCTGCCTGTCGTGTCTCCTCCCCGGCGGCCTGCGCGTCGCAGCGGCGCTCGCCATGCTCGCGCTGCTGCCTGTGCTCGGCCTGTCCGTTGCGCACGCGATGGAGGTGGCGGTGCTGGTTTCCGAGCCGGGGGGGCGCGGCCAGCGCTTCGTCGAGGCGCTCGATGCCGCGCTCGCGCCCGGGGTGCATCGGCTGGCAGGCGCGGGGCTCGCCGGCGGGGAGGCCGATACGGCGCTGCTCGGCCGCGCCGATCTCGTGCTCGCAGTCGGCCACGCGGCGGCGGAGCGCGCCCTGCGGGATTCCTCGCGGCCGGTGCTGGCCGTGCTCGTCGGCCTGCGCGACCTGGATCGCCTCAAGCGGGCGCATCCCGCGCGGGATCTCGGCGCGGTGGTGCTCGACCAGCCGCTCGAACGTCATCTCCGTCTCGTGCGCGCGGTCCTGCCCGACGCGAAGCGCGTCGGCGTGCTGCTCGGACCGGACAGCGTCGTGCAACTGCCCGGCCTCCAGCATGCAGCGGACGCGCTGCGCTTGCAGGCCGACGTCCATGAGGTGCGCGAGGTGGCGGACCTCGTGCCGGCGCTCGATCACCTGCTCTTTGCCGGCGACGCCCTGCTGCCCCTGCCCGACGGCCTTGTCTCGGGGCCGGCCGCGGCGCGCACGATCCTGCTCACCAGTTACCGCCACCGCCGGCCGGTGTTCGCCCACTCGGCCGCCTATGTCACCGCGGGTGCGCTCGCCGCGGTGTTCAGCACGCCAGAGCACGTCGCGGTGGATGTCGCGGACCTGCTGGCGGCAGCCAAGGAGCCTGCGGCCCTGGTGCGCAAGATCCACTCGCCGCGCCGCTTCGATGTCGCGGTCAATCGCGCGGTGGCGCGGGCGCTGGGGCTCGTGGTCGCGGACGAGCAGGTGTTGCGCGAGCGGATTGCCGACGGAGGGGCGCAATGATCGCCGCGCTTTCCCGTTACTCGCTGCGGCGACAGATGCTGTTGGTGCTCGGCCTGCCGAGCGTCGTGTTCGTGCTCTGCATCGCCGCGCTCTTCGCCTACCAGAGCAGTCGCGCGCTCGACCAGGCCCTGCTCGAACGCGGCCGTGCCATGGTGCGCTTCCTCGCACCGGCGGCTGAATACGTGCTCGTGTCGGGCAACCGCGAAGCGCTCGGCGCGCTGATGGCGCGGGTGCAGGTCCAGCCCGACGTGGTCGGCGTCGGGTTCTACGATGCGGGCGGCGACGCGCTGGCGACGCTGGGAGAGGGGGTGTCGCCACGGCTGGCCGCGCCGTCGCGCGCCGAGGGGGACGAGATCCGTGTCGACCTCGCGGACGGTGCGATCGGCTTCGAGGCGCCGGTGGTGGCGGTGCCCGCGACGGTGGACGACTATGCGGAGGATTCGTCGTCGAAGACGGCGCCGGTCGTCGGCCAGGTCCGCGTGGTGCTCGGCACCGCGCGTCTGGATGCCGAGAAGCGCGGGGTCTTCCTGACCGTGAGCCTGTTGGTGCTGGGCGTGCTCGCGACGGCGATGGCAATCGCGGTGCGTCTGGCCGGATCGGTCGGCGAGCCGGTCGCTGCCCTGGTGGATGCGGTCGGGCGCATGGCCGACGGCGACCTCGCGGCGCGCGTACCGGCGCGTGCGCGCAATGGCGAGTTGAAGGCGCTCGAAGCGGGATTCAACGCCATGGCCGAGGCGATCGCCGAGAACCAGCGCACGCTGCAGGCCCGCATCGACGAGGCCACCGTGCAACTGGCCTGGCAGGCCCGCCACGACCCGCTGACGGGGCTCGCCAACCGGCGCGCCTTCGAGGAGCGCATCGAGCAGGCGGTGCGTGCGCACCGGCGCTCGGGCGACCAGATCACCCTCTTCTATATCGACCTCGATCACTTCAAGGTGGTCAATGACAGCTGCGGCCATGCTGCGGGAGACCGGCTGCTGAGCGAGCTCGGTGCCCTGCTCAAGGGTCGCCTGCGCTCCGAGGACGAAGTGTTCCGCATCGGTGGCGACGAGTTCGCCGCGATCTTGCGCGGTTGTGGCCGCGAGGACGCGCGCCGCATCGCCGAGGGGCTGTGCGCGGCGATCGCCGCGCATGCGTTCGAGTCCGACGGCAGGGCCTTCCGCGTCGGCGCCAGCATCGGGCTCGCGCGCATGGACCCGGACCTGCAGGAGGCCGACGCGCTGATGATCGCCGCCGACCAGGCGTGCTACGCCGCCAAGCACGGCGGCCGTGGTCACGTGGTGGAGTATCCGCTGCCATTCGTCGCCCCGGGGAGCGCGCGCCCGGGCTAGCAGCTGGGCACGATCGTCCGCCGTGACCGGCAGCGCGCTCAGTGCAGCGCTTTCGGCACCGCCAGCATGAAGGCCGGAATCTCGGCCTCGAACTCGTGGCCGTCGTCCGCGCGCATGCGGTAGCTGCCCTGCATCGTCCCCACCGGCGTGGCGAGCACGCAGCCGCTGGTGTAGCGGAAGGCCTGGCCGGGGCCGAGCACCGGCTGCTCGCCGACCACGCCCTGGCCGTGGACTTCCTGCATCTTGCCGTTGCCGTCGGTGATCACCCAGTGGCGCGCGAGCAGCTGGGCGCGCACCTCGCCGGTGTTGAGGACGGTGATGTGGTAGGCGAACACGAAGTGCTCGTCCTGCGGGCGCGACTGGTCGGCGACGTATTCGGCGACCGCGGTCACCTGGACGCGGTAAGGCGTGGTCTCGCTCATCGTCTTTTGTTCTCGGTGGGGAAGAGGGGCAGGCGTTAAAATAGCAGTTTTTCCCGGAAGCTCCCGCCATGTCGAACGCCGCCCCGTCCCCGCTCACCGCCCTGTCTCCGCTCGATGGTCGCTACCATGGCAAGGTCGCCGGCCTGCGCGAACACTTTTCGGAGCACGGCCTGATTCGCAACCGCGTGCGCGTCGAGGTCGAATGGCTGAAGGCACTCGCCGCCGAGCCGGCACTGGCCGAGATTGCCCCGTTCTCGCCGGCCACGGTGGTGGAGCTCGACGCCGTGGTGGCGCAGTTCTCGACCGACGACGGCGAAGCGGTGAAGGCGATCGAGGCCACCACCAACCACGACGTCAAGGCCATGGAGTACTGGCTCAAGAAGCGCCTCGGCCACAACGCCGAGGTGATGAAGGTGTCCGAGTTCATCCACTTCGCCTGCACCTCCGAAGACATCAACAACACCTCGCACGCGCTGATGCTGGCCGAAGGCCGCGACCGTGTGCTGCTGCCGGCGCTCGACGCGGTGATCGCCCGGTTCCGCGAGTTGGCCCACGCGCTCGCCGACCTGCCGATGCTGTCGCGCACCCACGGCCAGCCCGCCAGCCCGACCACGCTCGGCAAGGAGATGGCCAACATCGCGGCGCGCCTGATGCGGGCGCGCGCAGCCATCGCCGGCGTGGCGATGACCGCCAAGTTCAACGGCGCGGTCGGCAACTACAACGCCCACCTGTCGGCTTGGCCGCAATTCGACTGGGAGGGCTTCAACCGCCGCTTCATCGAGTCCCTGGGGCTGACCTTCAACGAATACACCATCCAGATCGAGCCGCACGACGCCATGGCCGAGCTCTTCGACGCCATCGCGCGCGCCAACACCATGCTGATCGACGCCTGCCGCGACATCTGGATGTACATCTCGCTCGGCTACTTCAAGCAGAAGCTCAAGGAAGGCGAGGTCGGCTCCTCGACCATGCCGCACAAGGTCAACCCGATCGACTTCGAGAATGCCGAGGGCAACTTCGGCCTCGCCAACGCGGTGCTCAAGCACTTCTCCGAGAAGCTGCCGATCTCGCGCATGCAGCGCGACCTCACCGACTCGACCGTGCTGCGCAACATGGGCGTGGGCTTCGGCCACACGGTGCTCGCACTCGACAGTTGCCTGCGCGGCCTGGGCAAGCTCGAGGCCGAGCCCACGCGCCTGGCGGCGGACCTGGATGACTGCTGGGAGGTGCTCGCCGAGCCGGTGCAGACCGTGATGCGCCGCTATGGCATCGCCAACCCCTACGAGCAGCTCAAGGCCATGACGCGCGGCAAGGGCATCACCCGCGAGGCGCTGCAGGAATTCATCCGCACCCTGGCCATCCCCGCCGAGGCGCGTGACCACCTGCTGGCGATGACGCCGGCGAGCTACGTCGGCAAGGCGGCGGAGCTCGCCCGCCGCATCTGAGCGTCGCCCGAATCCGCCGGCCGCGCGCCGGCGCCCATCCCGACGCCACCCTTGCGGTGGCGTTTTCAATCCAGGAGAAACCCTATGGCCTTCGCCGACAACCTCAAGACCCTGCCCGGCGTGTCTCACCTCGCCGCGTTGAATCTGATCGACGCCGCCGACGCGGTCGTCGCCACCATCGAGAACAAGCCCGGCCAGGCCGGCTCGCTGGCGGTCTACAACCACCTCGCCCAGCTCTACGGCGCGATCAGCCCCGAGGCGGCGAAGAAGGGGCTGGAGCTCTATGCCGAGCACACCGAGGATGCCCGCGCCAACCCCGGCAAGCATCCCAACATCGACCGCCTGATCGGGCTGATCGAGCGTGGGGAAACGCTGCGGGTGAAGCAGGTGTTCGCGGTGTGAGGTTCTGCATGGTGTGATCGCCTGCGCGGCGGCGGTTCAGCCGCGGGGGCGGCGACGCAAACTCGTCGCTGCGCTCCTCGGGCATGCGTCGCCTTGTTTCCCCCGCGACGCCCTCCACCTCGGCGCTCCTGAAGTTGGCGCCCGCCGCCCCGAGCCCCGACCCGCAGCCTTGCGTTCGGGGGTGTCGCAGGCTGGCGTTTTCCAGTTGCGCCGCGTTCGCAGGGACGGAGGCGTTGCCGAGGCGCTGATTCCCACAGGCAAGAAAAAAGCGCCGCGCGGGCGCCTTTTCCGGTCGGGAAGCGCGCAGCAGCCTCAGACCACCGCCTCTTCCTTCTCCTTCTTCGGCTTGATGAACTGCTCGCGCGACACGCCCAGCCACATCACCAGCGGGCTCGCCACCAGCACCGAGGAGTAGATGCCGAAGCAGATGCCGATCGTCAGCGCGAGCGAGAAGTAGTACAGCGTTTCGCCGCCGAAGACGAGCATCGACAGTACCATCACCTGCGTGCTGCCGTGGGTGATCACGGTGCGCGAGATGGTGCTCGTGATCGCGTGGTCCAGCACCTGCGGCGTGGTCATGTTGCGCTTCTTCTTGAAGGTCTCGCGCACGCGGTCGAACACCACCACGGACTCGTTCACCGAGTAGCCCAGCACCGCCAGCACCGCCGCCAGCACCGGGAGCGAGAACTCCCACTGGAAGAAGGCGAAGAAGCCCAGGATGATGATGACGTCGTGCAGGTTGGCGATGATCGCCGACACCGCGAAGCGCCACTCGAAGCGCAGCGCCAAGTAGATCATGATGCCGACGATCACCAGCAGCAGCGCCATCGAGCCGTCGGCGGCGAGCTCCTTGCCGACCTGCGGGCCGACGAATTCCACCCGGCGCAGCTCGGGGGCGGGGCCGCCGACCTGCTGCAGCGTGTTCATCACCGTCTCGGACACGCGCGATGTCTCCAGGTCCTCGCGGTTGGGCAGGCGGATCAGCAGGTCGCGTGCGCTGCCGAAGTTCTGCACCTGCGCGTCGGGGTAGCCGCTGCCCGCCAGCGCCTCGCGAATCGGCTCGAGCTGCGGTGCCTGGGCGTAGCTGACCTCGACCAAGGTGCCGCCGGTGAACTCCACCGACAGGTGCAGGCCGCGGGTGAGGAGGAAGAAGACCGCCAGCGCGAAGGTGAGCAACGAGATGACGTTGAACACCAGCGCGTGGCGCATGAAGGGGATGTCTTTCTTGATGCGGAAGAATTCCATGGTCGTGTTTCCTGTGCGTTCGTCCGCTTATTTCGTATCCGGCTTCCACACCTGGCCGATCGACAGGCTTTCGACCTTGCGGCGACGGCCGTAGATGAAATTGATCAGCATCCGCGACACCAGGATCGCGCTGAACATCGAGGTCAGGATGCCCAGGCAGTGCACCACCGCGAAGCCGCGCACCGGACCGGAGCCGAACACCAGCAGCGCGATGCCCGCGATCAGCGTGGTGATGTTGGAGTCGAGGATGGTGTCCCAGGCGCGGTCGTAACCGGCCGCGATGGCCGCCTGCGGGCTGGCGCCGTTGCGCAGTTCCTCGCGGATGCGCTCGTTGATCAGCACGTTGGAGTCGATCGCCATGCCCAGGGTCAGCGCCATCGCGGCGATGCCGGGCAGGGTCAGCGTGGCCTGCAGCAGCGACAGCAGCGCCACCAGCAGCAGCAGGTTGGCGGCGAGCGCGATCGACGAAACGAGGCCCACCAGCAGGTAGTAGCCGCACATGAACACGACGATGGCGAGGAAGCCCCACAGCGTCGAGTTGAAGCCCTTCGCGATGTTCTCCGCGCCCAGGCTGGGGCCGACGGTGCGCTCCTCGATGATCTCCATCGGCGCCGCCAGCGAGCCGGCGCGCAGCAGCAGCGCGACGTCGTTGGCCTCGACGGTGCTCATGCGACCGGAGATCTGCACGCGCCCGCCGCCGATCTCGCTGCGGATCACCGGCGCGGTCACGACCTCGCCCTTGCCCTTCTCGAACAGCAGGATGGCCATGCGCTTGCCGACGCTCTCGCGCGTGACGTCGCGGAAGATGCGCGCGCCGGCGGCATCGAGCGTGAGGTGTACCGCGGGTTCGTTGGTCTGGCCGTCGAAGCCGGGCTGGGCGTCGGTGAGGCGGTCTCCGGTGAGCACGACCTGCTTCTTGACCAGCAGCGGCGAGCCGCCACGCTCGTTGTAGAGCTCCGTGCCGAAGGGTACGCTGCCGGCGAGCGCCTGCTCGATCGCGCCCGGGGTGTCGTCCACCATGCGCACTTCCAGCGTGGCGGTGCGGCCGAGGATGTCCTTGGCCTTGGCCACGTCCTGCACGCCGGGCAGCTGCACGACGATGCGCTCGGCACCCTGCTGCTGGATCACCGGCTCGGCGACGCCGAGCTCGTTGATGCGGTTGTGCAGGGTGGTGATGTTCTGCTTGATCGCGAAGTCGCGCATGGTCTGCTGCGCCTGCGGCGTCAGCGTGGCGACCAGCTTGAGGTCGTCGGCGGCATCGTCGCGCTCGACGAGCTGCAGGTCGGTGGTGCTGTCGAGGATCGCGCGCCGGCCCGCCTCGCGCTGCGCGGCGTCGCGGAAGCGGATCACCACGGTGTTGCCTTCGCGGGTGATGCCGGCGTGGCGCACGCTCTTGTCGCGCATCAGGGTGCGCAGGTCGCCGGTGGTCGAATCGAGGCGCTTGACCAGCGCACCCGGCATGTCGACCTCGAGCAGGAAGTGCACCCCGCCGCGCAGGTCGAGGCCGAGATACATCGGCAGCGCCTGGATCGAGGTGAGCCAGCTCGGCGAGGCCGACAGCAGGTTGAGCGCGACCACGTAGGACGGGTCGGCGGCGTCGGGGTTGAAGGTCTGCTCGATGACGTCCTTGGCGCGCAGCTGGGTCTCGGTGTCCTTGAAGCGGGCACGCACGCTGGTGGCGTCGGAGAAGATGCCGGTGTTCTCGATGCCGGCCGCCTTGAGCGCACCGGCGATGCGGTCGGTGGTGGCCGCGGTGTCGAGCTTGAGCGTGGCCTTGGCGCTGGACACCTGCACCGCCGGCACCTCGCCGTAGAAGTTGGGCAGGGTGTAGATCAGGCCCCAGAGCAGCACGAGGCCGATCAGGAGGTTCTTCCAGAGGGGATAGCGGTTCATCGTCGGCGGGAATTTGGGTGGAGCGGGGCCCGACGGGAGGCGTCGGGCTGCGCCTGCCGGGCGCCTGGCCGCACCCGTGGGGGCGGCGACGGATTGCAGGGGCCGGCCATGGGCCCGCGGCGGCGGCGCGGTCGAGCCGCCCGCCACCGCGCCGGGAGGGTCAGATCGCCTTCAGCGTGCCCTTGGGCAGCACGGTGGCGACGGCCTGTTTCTGCGCGGCGACCACGGTGTTGGGGGCGACTTCGATCTGCACGAAGCTGTCGCCGACTTCGACGACGCGGCCGGCGATGCCGCCGCCGGTGACGACTTCGTCACCCTTGGCGAGCGCCTCGACCATGGCCTTGTGTTCCTTCGCGCGCTTCATCTGCGGGCGGATCATCAGGAACCACAGCACCACGAACATCAGGATCAGCGGCAGCAGGCCCATCAGGCCTCCGGTGGGGTCGGCGGCGCCAGCGGCCTGGGCGTAGGCATTGGAAATCAGCACGTTGAAACTCCGGTTGGAAGAAAAACGATGAAGTATAGCAGCAGCCGGGACGGGGCCCGGGAGGGGTGAGACGGCCCGCGCGGCGAAGGGTTCAGCCCGTGCCGGTGGCGCGCTCGCCGCGGAAGCGCTGTACGTAGGGCGCGAACTCGCCGGCCGCGATCGCGGCGCGCAGCTCGGCTGTAAGCGTCTGGTAGTAGCGCAGGTTGTGCACCGTGTTGAGCATGCTGCCGAGGATCTCGCCGGTGCGGTGCAGGTGGTGCAGGTAGGCGCGGCTGAAGTTGCGGCAGGTGTAGCAGTCGCAGCTTGGGTCGAGCGGGCGGGTGTCGGCCTTGTGCACCGCGTTCTTGATCTTGATGTCGCCGTAGCGGGTGAACAGCCAGCCGTTGCGGGCGTTGCGGGTGGGCATCACGCAGTCGAACATGTCGATGCCGGCGGCGACGCCCGCGACGATGTCCTCGGGCGTGCCCACGCCCATCAGGTAGCGCGGCTTGCCCTGCGGCAGGCGCGGCGCAGTGTGGGCGAGGATGCGCGCCATGTCGTCCTTGGGTTCGCCCACCGACAGGCCGCCGATGGCGAAGCCGTGGAAGCCGATGTCTTCCAGCGCCGCCTGTGATTCGTCGCGCAGGTCCTCGTACATGCCGCCCTGGACGATGCCGAAGAGGGCGTTCTTGTTCTCGAGGCGATCGAACTCGTCGCGCGAGCGCTTCGCCCAGCGCTGCGACAGGCGCATCGACTTGGCCGCCTCGTCGCGAGTGGCGGGGTAGGGCGTGCATTCGTCGAAGATCATCACGATGTCCGAGTTCAGCACGCTCTGGATCTGCATCGAGATCTCGGGCGTCAGGAAGAGTTTCGCGCCGTCGATCGGGCTGGCGAACTTCACGCCTTCCTCGCTGATCTTGCGCAGCGCGCCCAGGCTGAAGACCTGGAAGCCACCCGAGTCGGTGAGGATGGGCTTGTCCCAGGCCATGAAGCGATGCAGGCCCTGGTGCGCGGAGATGATGTCCAGCCCCGGGCGCAGCCACAGGTGGAAGGTGTTGCCCAGGCAGATCTGCGCGCCGATGTCGGAGAGCATGGCCGGCGTCATCGCCTTGACCGTGCCATAGGTGCCGACCGGCATGAAGACCGGGGTCTCGACCACGCCGTGGGCGAGGGTGAGGCGTCCGCGGCGGGCGCCGCCGTCGGTGGTGAGGAGTTCAAACTGCATCGTCGTTCTTGTCGTTCTCGGATTCGTTGCGGCGGGTGATGAACATCGCGTCGCCGTAGCTGAAGAAGCGGTAGCGCTGCTCGACCGCATGCGCATAGGCGCGGCGGATGCTGTCCATGCCGGCGAAGGCCGACACCAGCATCATCAGGGTGGATCTGGGCAAGTGGAAGTTGGTGACCAGCGCATCCACCACCTGGAAGCGGAAGCCGGGCAGGATGAAGATCTCGGTCTCGCCGCTGCCGGCTTCGAGCGCGCCCTCCTGCGCCGCGGCCTCGAGCGCGCGCATGCTGGTGGTGCCGACCGCGATCACGCGCCCGCCGGCGGCGCGGGTGGCGGCGATGGCGTCCACCGTCTCCTGCGGGATCACGTAGCGCTCGCGGTGCATGCGGTGCTCGCCGAGATCGTCGACGCGCACCGGCTGGAAGGTGCCGGCGCCCACGTGCAGGGTGAGCCAGGCGCACTTGGCGCCGCGCGCGGCGATGCGCGCGAGCAGCGCGTCGTCGAAGTGCAGGCCGGCGGTGGGCGCGGCGACCGAGCCGGGCGCGCGTGCATAGACCGTCTGGTAACGGGACTCGTCGGCCTCGCCTGCGGCGCGCTGGATGTAGGGCGGCAGCGGCAGCTTGCCGTGGCGCTCGAGCAGCGCGAGGAGGTCTTCGTCGGGCGGAAAGCGCAGGTGGAAGAACTCGCCCACGCGGCCGAGCACCTCGACCTCGAACGCGTCCGCCAGGCGCAGCCGGCTGCCGGTCTTCGGCGACTTGCTCGCCCGCACCTGGGCGAGCGCCTCGTGCGGGCCGACCGGCCGCTCGATCAGCACCTCGACCTGGCCGCCGCTGTCCTTGACGCCGTGCAGACGGGCATGGATGACGCGGGTGTCGTTGAACACCAGCAGATCGCCGGGATTCACGCGCTCCGCAAGGGCGGAAAACACCGCGTCGGTGAGCCGCGGCGCGGCGCCCTCCTGCGGCTCCAGCACGAGCAGGCGGCTGGCGCTGCGCTCGGCCAGCGGTGCCTGGGCGATCAGCTCGGGAGGCAGGGTGTAGTCGAAGTCGGCGAGGGTGAGGGACATCGTGTCGTGTTCGGTGGAGATTGTTCTGGTCCGGAGCGGCTGACGGCTCGCTTGCCGCCCCGCCTCGTGTTCGGGGATAATGCGCGTCCCGTGCCGGGATGGCGGAATCGGTAGACGCAGCGGATTCAAAATCCGCCGCCGCAAGGTGTGTGGGTTCGAGTCCCACTCTCGGCACCAGTTTTCGGCTCCGCCGGTCGGCATCGACCGCCGGCGGCTCTTCGATGAACGCGGCGTTCGACCCCGCCCGTCGAGTAGTCGTTCGCGACGGAGTCCTCCGCTCGCTTTTCCTCTTCCTGCGTTCCGGCTGCCTGCCTTCTTGCTGAGGGAGCGCGCTTGCCAGCGTTGCCGGTCGCCGTCCGTTCCCGGCCCGCGATTCTGTAGCGCCCCGGGGCGAAAATCAAATCAGGCGAAGTTCTGCTTCGCGTGCGCGCCCTCGCTGATCGCGCGCACCGCGGGGTGGGTCAGTCTGCGCTCCACCGAGATCGCGTAGTAGGTTTCGGTGACGCCCTTCGCGTCCCCCAGATGCACCAGCCCGCCCTGGCGGCAGAGCTGCTCGCCGACCAGCGAAGCGCTCGGGAAGATGCCCGCGCCGGCCTCGGCGAAGGCGCGCATCAGCGCGCTGTCGTCGAATTCGCCGACGATGCGCGGGCGCAGCCCGGCGGCCTCGATCCAGCGCAGCAGCGGCCCGCGCACGCTCGCCTCCACCCCGGGCAGCAGCAGCGGTGCGCCGTCGAGGCGGGCGGGGAAGTCGCCGGCAAGGCGGGCGGCGAGCGCGGGCGCGGCGTAGAAGCCGATGGTCGATTCGCCGAGCGCGTGGCTGAAACCGCGCACGTCCATGGCGGGCGGCAGCGGGCTGTCGGCGAGCACCACGTCGAGCTTGTGGATCGCGAGTTCGCCGAGCAGGGCGTCGAACTTGCCCTCCCGGCAGACGATGCGCATCGGCTCGGGGAGATCCATCGAGGGTGCCAGCAGCAACCACGCGATCGCCTTCGGCACCACGTCGGCGATGCCCACCCGGAAAGGCACCGCGCGCCCCGTCGCGCGGCTCTGCAGCGCTTCCTCGAGCTCGTTGCCGAGGCGGAAGATCTCCTCGGCGTAGTCCAGCACCATGCGCCCGGTCTCGGTCAGCACCAGGCCGCGGCCCTGGCGCTTGAACAGGTTTACGCCGAGATCGGTCTCCAGGGTGGCGATCTGGCCGGACAGGGTCTGCGGCGCCAGGCCGGAACGTTCCGCCGCGCGCACGATCCCACCCGCGCGGGCCACCGTCCAGAAATGATGGAGCTGCTTGTAGTTCAGCATGGGGCGCCTCCGGCGTGCGCACTTCGATACTTCGGAAAAATCGGATTCAAATTCTGCTGAACCGAGATTCTATCGAACAGTCTGAGCGGTAGTATCCACCGGAGCACAGGGCCCGATGGATCCGTGCAACGAAAACGAAGGAGACTGGACATGCGTATCGATCTGCATTGCGACGGTGTGGAGACCGCCCCCGGCCTGCGCGACTACGTGGCGCAGCGGATGCGTGCTTCGATTGGCCGCTTCCGCGACCACATCCAGTGGGCGCGCGTGAAGGTCGCCGATGTGAATGGTGCGGAGGGCGGCGCCGACAAGCGTTGCGTGGTTCAGCTGCGCCTGCGCAACCTCCCCGATGTGGTTTTCGCCATCACTCAGCTCGACGTGCGCGCGGCGGTGGACGAGGCCGCCGACCGGGTCGCCCGCGTGCTCGCCCAGCGCGTGCGCCGCCACCAGCGCGGGCCGGCGATGGCCGCGATCCCGGCATGATTTTCTCGTAGTTCCTGCAGCAAACCCCCGGTCGTCCGCCCGTTCGGCGCCGGTTCCAAAACAAATCGACGATCCCACTGGAGGACCTCCACCATGGAAAACCGCATCAGTACCCTGGGCCGGGCCGAAGCCTCGGTCCTGCAGACCAACAAGGTCATCCGCAACACCTACATGCTGCTGTCGCTCACGCTGGCCTTCTCGGCGCTGACCGCCGGCCTGTCGATGGCGATGGGCGCGCCGCGCCTGGGCATCCTGATCACGCTGGCCGGCTACTTCGGCCTGCTCTTCGCCACCACCAAGTTCCGCGACAGCAGCCTGGGCATCGTGTTCGTGTTCGCGCTGACCGGCTTCATGGGCTTCACCCTCGGCCCGATCATCTCGTCCTACCTCGCCCTGCCCAATGGCGGCTCGATCGTGATGCAGGCGATGGCCGGCACCGCGGCGATCTTCCTTGGCCTGTCGGCCTACGCGGTGACCACCAAGAAGGACTTCTCCTTCATGGGCGGCTTCCTGATGGTCGGCATCCTGGTGGCCTTCCTTGCCGGCCTGGGCGCGATCTTCTTCGAGATCCCGGCGCTGTCGCTGACCGTCTCGGCGGCCTTCGTGATGCTGATGTCGGGCCTCATCCTGTACGAGACCAGCAACATCATCCACGGCGGCGAGACCAACTACATCATGGCCACGGTGTCGCTGTTCGTGTCGATCTTCAACCTCTTCACCAGCCTGCTGCACCTGCTGGGGTTCGCCAACAACGACTGACCCGGAGCGCCCGCCACGGCGGGCGCCTTCCGGAATGGGGCGGTGGCCGCGAGGCGCCGCCCCATTCTTTTGCGCGCGAGCACGGGTTTTGCGCTGCAGCACGCGCGCCGCGCGCGGCCGGGCGGCTGGCGTTACAATGGCGCACATTTTTGACTGGGACAGCCCGGGATGAAGACCACCTTTCTTGATTTCGAAACGGCGATCTCCGAACTCGAGGAAAAGATCGACCAGCTGCGCTTCGTCCAGGACGATCCGGCGGTCGACATCTCCGACGAGATCAAGCGGCTCGAGGCCAAGAGCCAGTCGCTGACCAAGGACCTCTACGCCAAGCTCAGCCCCTGGCAGATCGCCCAGGTCGCGCGCCACCCGCAGCGCCCCTACACGCTGGACTACGCCAGCCTGATGTTCACCGACTTCCACGAGCTGCACGGCGACCGCAACTACGCCGACGACAAGGCCATCGTAGGCGGGCTGGCGCGCTTCAACGGCCAGGCCTGCGTGGTGATCGGTCATCAGAAGGGTCGCGACACCAAGGAAAAGATCGCGCGCAACTTCGGCATGCCGCGCCCCGAGGGCTACCGCAAGGCGATGCGCCTGATGAAGCTGGCCGAGAAGTTCGCGCTGCCGGTGTTCACCTTCGTCGACACGCCGGGGGCCTATCCCGGCATCGGCGCCGAGGAGCGCGGCCAGTCCGAGGCGATCGGGCACAGCATCTACCTGATGTCCGAGCTCAAGACCCCGATCATCAGCACCATCATCGGCGAAGGCGGCTCGGGCGGCGCGCTCGCGATCGCGGTCGCCGACCGCGTGCTGATGCTGCAATACTCGACCTACTCGGTGATCTCGCCCGAAGGTTGCGCCTCGATCCTGTGGAAGAGCGCGGAGAAGGCCGCCGACGCGGCCGAGACCATGGGCATCACCGCGGCGCGCCTGAAGTCGCTCGAGCTGGTCGACAAGGTGGTCGACGAGCCGATCGGTGGCGCCCACCGCGACCACCGTGCGATGGCCGCCACGCTCAAGCGCGCGCTCGCCGACGCGCTGCGCGAGCTCGAGGCGCTGTCGCCCTCCGAGCTGGTCGAGCAGCGCTACCAGAAGCTGATGAGCTACGGCCGCTACAAGGAGAAGGCGGCCTGAGGCCTTCTCGCCGCTTGAGCCCGGTCGGGCGCGCGCTGCTGCGCCTGCGCTCGCGACTCCATCGATGAGGACCCCGCCCGCCGACGTGCTGCCCGAATCCGCCGCCGCGGTCCTCGCGGCTGCCGGTGTCGGCGCCGGCAGTCGCGTGTGCTGCGCGCTCTCCGGCGGGGTCGATTCGGTGGTGCTGTTCGAGCTCCTGCGCCGCCTGCAGCCGCGCTTCGGCTTCAGCCTGCGCGCCGCCCACGTCGACCACGGCCTCAGCCCGAATGCCGCCGCCTGGGCGCGCGCCTGCGCCGAGCGCTGCTTGGCCGCGGGTGTTCCCCTGCAAGTCTTCCGCGTCGAAGTCGAGCGCGCCCACGCCGACGGCCTCGAGGCCGCCGCGCGCGCCGCGCGCCACGCCGCGCTCGCCCAAGTGGACTGCGACTGGCTCGCCTTCGGCCATCACCAGGACGACCAGGCCGAGACCCTGCTGTTCCGCCTGCTGCGCGGCACGGGCGTGCGCGGGGCGGCGGCGATGCGCGCGGTGGAGCCGGGCGGGGCAGGGCGGGCGGGGCGGCTGCGCCCGCTGCTCGGGCTGCGCCGTGCGCAGCTGCTCGAGTGGGCGGGCGCGCACGGACTCGGTTGGGTGGAGGACGAGAGCAACGCCGAGCTGCGCTTCACCCGCAACGCCCTCCGCCATCGTCTGCTGCCGGTGGCCGAAGGCCTCTTCCCGGCGGCGGTGCCGAACCTGGCGCGCGCTGCCGCGCATTTCGCCGAGGCCGACGCGCTGCTCGGCGAACTCGCCGCGATCGATGCCGCGGCCTGCGGCGCGCCCGTGCTGTGCCGCGCGGACTTGCTCGCCCTGACGCCGGCGCGCCAGGCCAACCTGCTGCGCTGGCTGCTGCTCGGGTCCGGTGCGCCCTTGCCCGGCGCGGCGCCGCTCGGCGAAGCCCTGCGCCAGCTGCGCGCGTGCGATCCCGCCCACCCCCTGCGCCTGCCGCTCGGCGCCTGGGTGTGCTGCGCCTACCGCGATCGTGTGTGGCTGGAGCCGGCGCAGCCGCCCGCTCCGCAGGCGCTGCACTGGCAGGGCGAGGCGGCGATGCACTGGGGCGGCGATGAAGTACGCCTCGTGGCGTCGATCGGCGCGGGACTGGGCAGGGGCTGCCTCGAAGATGCCGGCGAGGTCCTGCTCGGGCCCCGGCGCGAGGGTCTGCGCATGCGACTGCACCCCGCGCGGCCGCGGCGCGAGCTGCGCAAGCTCTGCCAGGAGGCCGCGATTCCCGCGTGGCTGCGCGACCGCCTGCCGGTGCTGTGGGTGGACGGCGAGCCCGCGTGGGTGGGCGGCATCGGCGTGGCGGCGGAGTTCGCCTGCGCGCCGGGGGCAGCGGGGCTCGTGCCGGAGTGGCGACCGGGCGGCGTCACCCCCGCGCCGCCACCCTGAGCGCGGCACGATGGCGCCCGCGCTCAGGTGCGCAGCGTGGTCAGCAGCTGTGCCAGCTCCACCGCCGAGCGCACCTCCATCTTCTCGAAGATGCGCGAGCGGTGCGCCTCCACGGTGCGCATCGAGATCGACAGGTCGTCGGCGATCACCTTGTTGTACTTGCCTTCGAGGATCAGCTCCATGACCTCGCGCTCGCGCTGGGTGAGCGTGGCCAGGCGTGCCTCGATGGTCTCGCGGCTGGCGGCGGCGCGCAGGCGCTCGTCGTCGGTGGCGAGCGCCTTCTCGACAAGGTCGACGAGATCGTGGTCGTTGAAGGGCTTCTCGATGAAGTGGAAGGCGCCCTTTTTGAGCGCCGCCACCGCCATCGGCACGTCGCCGTGGCCGGTGATGAAGATCACCGGCAGCTGGCAGCCGCGCGCGAGCAGCTCGTCGAAGCACTCCAGCCCGCTCATGCCCTGCATGCGGATGTCGAGCACGATGCAGCCGCGCCAGTCGCCGCGCCAGTCGGCGAGGAAGGCCTCGGCCGAGGCCCAGCTCCGGCAGGGTACGCCGCGCGTCTTGAACAGCCATTCGAGGGCGTCGCGGATGGCTTCGTCGTCGTCGATGATGTGCGTGCAGGCGGGATTCATTCGAACTCGGCGTCCACCGGGAGGGAAAGGGTGAAGATGGTACCGCCGCCCGGCCGCGATTCGAAGGCCAGGCGGCCGCGGTGCAGCTCGGCGATCGAGCGGCAGATGTTGAGTCCCATGCCCATGCCCTCCTGCTTGGTGGTGAAGAAGGGCTCGAATAGCCGCGCGGCGGTTTCGGCGGGAATGCCTGCGCCGCGGTCGGCGACGGTGACGGTGACGAAGCGGCCCTCGCGCGCGGTGTGCACGGCGACGACGCGCTCGGCTGGCGGGGTGTCGCGCATCGAGTCCATCGCGTTGCGCACCAGGTTGACGACGATCTGCTCGATCATCACCGCGTCCGCCGGCACCTGCGGCAGGCCGTCGGCGAGCTCGCTGCGGATCCGCATGCCGCGCTTGCGCGCGTCGGCCTCGATCAGGCCGATGGCGTCGCGGATCACCGCGGCGAGGTCGAGCGCCTCGCGCTTGGGTTCGGAGCGGCGCACGAAATCGTGCACCCGGCGGATGATCTCGCCGGCGCGCTGGGCCTGGCGGGCGATGCGCTGGTGCACGTCGAGCAGCTCGCTGCGGTCGAGCGGCGCCTCGTCCTGCAGGCGGTTGATGCAGCCCGTGGTGTAGCTTGCGATCGCCGCGAGCGGCTGGTTGAGCTCGTGCGCGAGCGTGGACGCCATCTCGCCCATGGTGATCAGGCGCGAGCTCTGCTGCAGGCGCTCCTCCTGCTGGCGGGCCTGTTCGCGCGCGCGCTTCTGTTCGGTGATGTCGAGCACCGAACCCATCCAGCCGGCGTGGCGGCCGGAAGCGTCGATCAGCGGCGCCTCGAAGACGAGGACGTCGAGGGTTTCGCCGTTCTTGCGCCGCAGGCGCACCTCGGTGCCTTCGCTGGCGCTGCCGCTGGTCATGATCTGGCGGTGCAGCTCGAAGGTCTGCTCCAGCCTTTCCGGGTCCCAGTAGGGCATCGGCGGCTTGCGACCGAGCAGCTCGTCCGCGCTGAAGCCGGTCATGCGGCAAAAGGCGGAGTTGACGTAGGTGAGGCGGCCTTCGAGGTCGCGCGCACGCATGCCGGTCAGCATCGAGTCCTCCATCGCCTTGCGGAAGACCGACTCGGCGCGCAGCGCCACCTCGGCCTGCTGACGGCGTGCGAGCTGGCGGCGCAGTTGCATCACGCTCCACACGATGATGCCGGCCAGCAGCACGATCGAGGCGCCGAGCAGCACCGGGATCCAGCGCGGGTCGGAGCGGTAGGCGGAGATCTGCAGCGTGAGGCCGTGTCCGGGCGGATCGAAGGGCATCGAATAGGACAGCCGCGGCGACACCGGCGCGACTTTCGACTTGGCGGCGATCGTGCGTCCGTCGCTGTCGAGCACGGCGACGTGGTAGCGCTCGGAGAACCACCACGGCAGCTCGCGCATCACCACGTCCGAGAGCGCATACACGCCGACCACCATGCCGACCTGCGCCTCGTCCGACCACACCGGCACGTGCACCTCGAAGTGGTGGGTGCCACCGGGCGCCGGATGCGCGGGGCCATACACCGGGCGGCCGATGGCGCGTGCCAGCCGCACGCTGGATTCGTCGACCGGCACCGCGGCAGCATCCGCGGAGGCGTCGTGCACCGCCTGGGCGGGAGCCAGCGGCGGCATCGCGCCGCGCACTTCGCCTTCCGGCGACAGCCACAGGATGCGCGCGAGGCCGCGCTCGGATGTCAGCAGGCTGGCGAGCCGAGCCTCGGTCTGCGCCGACAGCGTGGGTGTGGCGAGCAGCTCGGGGCCGATCTCCTGCAGGTGGTTCTCGTTGCGGTCCAGGTTGAAGCGCAGGTTCTGCTCCATCCACAGCACGTCGCTGATCAGCGTCGCGCGCTGGGCCTCGTCGTCGTACTCGCGGGTGAGCCACACCAGCGCGGCGATCGCGGCGAGGAAGAGCGCCAGGCTGAGGTAGGGCAGCTGCTGCAGCCAGCGCCGGCGCGCCGGGGGCGGGAGAGGGTCGGAGAGGCTCATCGGAAAAGGCTGCGGGTCGGGATCCGGCGGCTTGCGGTTGTCACGCATGCGGAGATCCACAATAGCAGCCCTCACAGGGCGAAACGATACTGATCCCCGACACAGCGAAACTTATCGCCGTGCATGCGCCCGGTAAGGAGCTGTCCGGGCGGCGAAAACTACCTAGATGCAGTTCTCTCGGAGGAGATGCTTTCATGAAGATCCGTTCGCTTCTGGTCGGTCTGGTTGCCGTGGGTCTGTCTGCTGCAGCGGTCGCCGCAGACCCCATCGTGATCAAGTTCAGCCACGTGGTGGCGCAGGACACGCCCAAGGGCAAGGCTGCCGAAAAATTCAAGGAGCTCGCCGAGAAATACACCGGCGGCGCGGTCAAGGTCGAGGTGTACGCGAACAGTACCCTCTACAAGGACAAGGAGGAGATGGAGGCGCTGCAACTCGGTGCCGTGCACCTGCTGGCGCCGTCTCTGGCCAAGTTCGGTCCGCTCGGTGTCAAGGAGTTCGAGGTCTTCGATCTGCCCTACATCTTCGACGGCTACGAGGCGCTGAACAAGGTCACCCAGGGTGCGGTCGGCCAGCAGCTGCTCGCCAAGCTCGAGCCCAAGGGCATCAAGGGCCTGGCCTTCTGGGACAACGGTTTCAAGTCGTTCTCGGCCAATAGCCCGATCAGGAAGCCGGAAGACCTCAAGGGCAAGAAGATGCGCATCCAGTCGTCCAAGGTGCTGGAAGAGCAGATGCGCGAGATCAAGTCGCTGCCGCAGGTGATGGCCTTCTCCGAGGTCTACCAAGCGCTGCAGACCGGCGTCGTCGATGGGACCGAGAACCCGCACTCCAACCTCTACACCCAGAAGATGCACGAGGTGCAGAAGCACATGACCCTGACCGACCATGGCTACCTGGGCTATGCGGTCATCACCAACAAGAAGTTCTGGGACGGCCTGCCGGCCGAGGTGCGCACGCAGCTCGACAAGGCGATGAAGGAATCGACCGTCTACGCCAACCAGATCGCCAAGGAAGAGAACGACAAGTCGCTCGCGGCGGTGCGTGCCTCCGGCAAGACCGAGGTCTATGCGCCGACCGCCGAAGAGAAAGCCGCGTTCAAGAAGGCGCTCGTCCCGGTGCACAAGAAGATGGAGTCGCGCATCGGCGCAGAGCTGATCCAGTCGATCTACAAGGAAACCGGGTTCGATCCGGCCAAGCTCTGATTTCCCTGATTGATCTGTCGCACGCCCGCTGGCTGCATCCGCGCTCGCGGGCGTTTTGTTTGAGGAGGTCGCAATGCTGAAGATTCTGGATCATCTGGAGGAATGGCTCATCACCTTCCTCATGGGGGCCGCGACGCTGATCATCTTCGTCTCGGTCGTTCACCGCTATGGCTCGGGCCTGGAGATCCCCGGGCTGCAGGACTGGCTGCTCGGGCTCAACCTCGGATGGGCGCAGGAGCTGACCATCATCATGTTCGTGTGGATGGCGAAGTTCGGCGCGGCGTACGGCGTTCGCACCGGCATCCACGTCGGGGTCGACGTGCTGATCAACCGCCTGTCCGCGCCCAATCGTGCCCGGTTCGTCGTCATCGGGCTCGCCGCCGGCGCCCTCTTCACCGGCATCGTCGGCACGCTCGGGGCCACCTTCGTGCTCGAGAACGGGGCCCACTACCAGATCCTGTCCTGGCTCGGCATGGATACCGGCGATCTCTTCGAAGGCCCCACCACGCCCGATCTCGAGTGGCCGACCTGGATGGTCTATGCGGCGATCCCGTTCGGTTCCTACCTGATGTGCTTCCGCTTCCTGCAGGTGATGGTCGCCTTCATCCGCACCGGCGAGCTGCCGCATCACGATCACGGCCATGTCGACGGCATCGAGGAGGAGCACGTGCCGGTCGATGTCAATCCCTACGACATGGGCGACAACCTGCACCCGCGCGACCTCAAGCACAAGCAGATCGGCGAGGGTCGTGACAAGCAGCAAGGAGGCAAGAAATGAGCGCCGCAATCATCTTCATCCTGCTGCTGGTGTTGATGCTCACCGGCATGCCGATCTCCATTTCGCTCGGCCTCACCGTGCTGACCTTCCTCTTCACGATGACCGAGGTGCCGATCGAGTCGGTGGCACTCAAGCTGTTCACCGGCATCGAGAAGTTCGAGATCATGGCGATCCCGTTCTTCATCCTCGCAGGCAACTTCCTGACCCATGGCGGCGTCGCGAGGCGGATGATCAATTTCGCCACCTCGATGGTCGGTCACTGGCACGGCGGCCTGGGGCTGGGCGGCGTAGTCGCCTGCGCCCTGTTCGCCGCGGTGTCGGGGTCGAGCCCGGCGACGGTGGTTGCGATCGGCGCGATCCTGCTGCCGGCGATGGTCAAGCAGGGCTTTCCGAACAAGTTCGGTGCCGGCGTGATCACCACCTCGGGTGCGCTCGGGATCCTGATTCCGCCCTCGATCGTGATGGTCATGTACTCGGTGTCGACCAACACCTCGGTCGGCGCCCTGTTCATGGCGGGCGTCGTGCCCGGCATCCTGCTTGCGGCCTTCCTCGGCTTCACGACCTGGAACCGTGCGCGCAAGTTCGGCTACCCGCGCCTTCCGAAGGCGACCTGGGCACAGCGTGCGAAGGCGTTCAAGGATTCGGCCTGGGGGTTGTTCCTGATCGTGGTGGTCATGGGCGGCATCTACACCGGCATCTTCACGCCCACCGAGGCGGCGGCGATGAGTGCGGTGTATGCGTTCTTCGTCGCGGTGTTCGTGTACAAGGATCTGGGCATGAAGGACGTGCCCAAGGTGCTGCTGAACTCCGCCAACATGAGCGCGATGCTGCTGTACATCATCACCAACGCGGTCTTGTTCTCCTTCCTGCTCACGCACGAGAACATCCCGCAGGAAATGGCCGACTTCATGATCGGAACCGGCGTGGGGATGATCGGCTTCCTGATCATGGCCAACATCCTGATGCTGATCGCGGGCAACTTCATGGAGCCGTCATCGATCGTGCTGATCCTGGCGCCGATCCTGTTCCCGATCGCCATCAAGCTGGGCATCGATCCGGTGCACTTCGGCATCATCATGGTGGTGAACATGGAAGTGGGCATGTGCCACCCGCCGGTGGGCCTGAACCTGTATGTCGCCAGTGGCATCACCAAGATGGGCATCACCGAGCTCACGGTGGCGGTCTGGCCGTGGCTGCTGTCGATGCTGGTGTTCCTGGTGCTGGTCACCTACTGGCCCGCCATGTCGCTGTGGCTGCCGCGCACGCTCGGCATGATGTGAGGGCGTAGCGAGCTCGATCCCGGACCCGGCCGTGTGCCGGGTCCGGCTTTTCGAGGACGATCCGGTGCTCGGGCCGTGCGCGGATGCTGCATCGAGGTGTTTCATTCCCGGCTCCGGATGCTGCGCTGCGCTAGAATCGCGCGTCCTTGCCCGTCGGGTCCTTCATGGAATACCTCGCCTTCACCGTCGATCTCGTGCTGCACGTCGATCGTCACCTCGCCGAACTGCTCGCGAACTACGGCAACTGGATCTACGCGATCCTCTTCCTGATCGTCTTCTGCGAGACCGGTCTGGTCGTCACCCCCTTCCTGCCCGGCGATTCGCTGCTTTTCGTGGCCGGCGCGCTGGCCGCCGGTGGCGGCATGGACCCGGGTGTCCTGATCACCGTGCTGTTCGTCGCAGCCGTGGCCGGCGACTCGCTGAACTACACGATCGGCAACCGTTTCGGTGGGCGGATGCTGCAATGGCCCGACAGCCGCCTCTTCAACCGCCGGGCGCTCGAGCGCACACGCGAGTTCTATGAGCGTCATGGCGGCAAGACCATCATCATCGCCCGCTTCATGCCGATCATCCGCACCTTCGCGCCCTTCGTCGCGGGCATGGCGGCGATGCGCTACCCGCGTTTCCTCTCCTTCAATGTGCTCGGCGCTGCGCTCTGGGTCGGACCTCTTGTCATGGCGGGTTACTGGTTTGGCAACCTGCCGCTGATCAAGAACAATCTCACCCTGGTGATCTTCGGCATCATCCTGCTGTCGCTGCTGCCGCTTTTCGTCGGGTGGCTGCGTCATCGTGCAGCCTCGGTGGGCGCAGGATGACCGGAAGGTCGTGGCGCTTGCTTCGCGTCGCCCGGAAAGGGGCGGAAACCTGCTAAAATTTCGCGCTTTTTTCCACACACCGTCCCGGAGTCTTTCCATGGCAATCGAACGCACCCTCTCCATCATCAAGCCCGACGCCGTCGCCAAGAACGTGATCGGCCAGATCTACGCCCGCTTCGAAGCCGCCGGCCTCAAGATCATCGCCGCCAGGATGGTGCACCTGTCCGAGCAGGAAGCCGGCCAGTTCTACGCCGTGCACAAGGAGCGCCCCTTCTTCAAGGATCTGGTCTCCTTCATGACCTCCGGCCCGGTGATGATCCAGTGCCTGGAAGGCGAGAACGCCATCG
>ERZ795061.107-NODE-107-length-79236-cov-31.879125_pt1 | contig 79236 bp, 65 predicted proteins | sample MGYA00375145_ERZ795061 | MGnify/ENA primary metagenome ERZ795061 (study PRJEB30190, sample SAMN05720144) | anaerobic digester metagenome | isolation source: active sludge of municipal wastewater-treating anaerobic digesters | place: USA | collected 2014-12-22 ... | reverse complement strand
TTGCACCATCTCGACCGCACGACGCACGTCGTCGGCCTCTTCGATCACACTCTTGTTCTTCATTCGGCACTCCTCAGCGCGCATCGGCCGCCGCCTTGCCGGCGGCGAGGATCGCCGCGTGCAGGCCCGCGCTGGCGGCATCCCGCCCTTCGCCCGCCATGAGCCGGGCCAACTGGGCATCGTCGAAGCGGAAGCAGGGCAGCAGCGTCGGACTGGACGCCATCCTGACCAGCTTGGCCGCCGACATCGACTCGATCAGGTCCGCGAAGGCCTCGCCGATCCCGAGCCGGAACAGCGCGGTCGCGCGGTCGTCGCGCAGCATCTGCTGTGCCAGCATCAGGTAGGCGAGGTTGAGTTCGCGGATTTCTTCCTGGAAGTCGGGGCGATCCATGGTTTTCCATCCCGCACGGGGATCAACGTCTGCAAGTTAAAGTAGTTTCTCAGGAGCGGCAAGCCGCTCCCCCCGGCTCCGTGCCGCATTTCACGCACAAGGTGTCGCCCCCGAACAACACCTGCCGGCGGGGCGGCCGCGCCTTCCCGCCGGCATTCAGCCCGCGCCGGACTGGAGCTGGAGTGCGGCGATGCAGTTGCGGCCACGCTGCTTGGCACGATACACGCTGTCGTCGGCACACTTGATCAGTGCATCGACGCTGCCCATGGCGGGCACGCGCATGGCCACGCCGACGCTGGCAGTGAGGAAGATCTGCGGGCCGCCGGTCTCGACCGGACTGGCCTGCACGGCCACGCGCAGGCGCTCCGCGACCAGCATCGCCGCCTTCAGGTCGGTATCGGGGCACAGCACCAGGAACTCGTCGCCACCGGTACGGCAGATCAGGTCCTGGGCGCGCAGCGCGCCACGCAGGGTCGCCGCGGCCTGGCGCAGGGCCATGTCGCCGACGTCGTGCCCATGGGTGTCGTTGATGGTCTTGAAGCCGTCGAGGTCGACGATCATGACCGAGAAGGCGCGACCGTGACGCGTCGCCGTGGCCCACTCGGCCTCCATCGCCTCGATCGCCCGACGGCGGTTGGGCAGACCGGTGAGCGGGTCGGTCAGCGCGGCCTCCTGCAGGCGGCGGTTCGAGATCGACAGCTCGGCGGCGAAATTGCGCAGTTCCTCACGCTCGTGCTCGAGTTCCTGCTGCAGCACCAATGTGCGCACGCAGGCACGCAGGCGCACGGTCAGCGCCGCACGTCGCAGCGGACGGACGAGGAAGTCGTCAACCCCGGCGCCGGAGGCGGCCAGCAGGCGCGCCTCGTCGTCGCTGCCGAGCATGCAGATCACGTACACGCCGCGTCCGAGGCGCATGTCGCGCAGGCCGCGCACCACCCGTTCCCCCTCCTCCGACCAGTCCGCGACCAGCAGTTGCGGCTGGACGTCGAGCGCGGCCTCGAGCGCGGCGTCCGCGCCCGCAGCGGTGAACGGGACGATCCCCGCGGCTTCGAGCTCGCCGCGCAGCAGCTCGCGGTCCTCGCGCGCGCCGGCCACGACCAACGCACGCATCGGCTGCGGACCAGCGGCCTCGGCGGCCACCTTGGGCGCCTCGCCAACCGCATCCACCGCCGCGCTGCCCACCTCGGCGAAGCGGGGCGCGTCCTCGGTGCGGATCTGCAGCAGCTTGCCCCACTCCGCCCAGTCGCGCCCGACGCGCTCGCACAGCGAGACGAACTCGCCGCGCCCGAGGCCGAGGCGGCCCGCCAGGCGCAGCATCGGCGCCATCAGACGCACGTGCTCGGAATCGGGCGCGAGGCACAGCTGCGCCACCGCGCGCGCCAGCACGAGGCACTGCACGATCCCGGCCTCGCGCGAATCCTCCGCGTAGCCGGCCAGCTCGGGCTGTTCGTGGAAGCGCACCGGTTGCACCAGCGCGTCCGGCACCCCCCAGTCGGCAAGCATGGCGGCACCGAGCTCGCGGTGGTTCATCGCGAAGGCCTGGTCCTCGAGCACCACCTGCTGCAGGGCGGGATCGCGCTTGAGTTCCGCGAGCAGGCGGGAGAAGGCCTCGGGATAGAGGGTCGCGAGCGAGAGCTCGCCCACGCGCGCGAGCAGGCCGAGGCTGAACGCCTCGTCGGGTGCGACCACCCGCACGCGCTGGGTGAGCGCCTGCATCGAGATCGCCATCAGCAGCGCGGAGGACCAGAAACGCGGGTAGTCGAAGCCCTGGCAGGTACCCTTGCGGTAGGTCGACAGCAGCGAGAAGCCCAGCGCCAGCGTGCGCACGGCGGGCAGGCCGAGCACCATCAGCGCTTCCTGCACCGACACGATCGCGCGCCGGTTCTCCGCGATGAGGCCATTGGCCGCCTTGATCAGGCGCCCGACGAAGGCGGGATCGCCCTTGATCACGCGGCCGAGCTCGGCCAGCGAGACGTCGGGCGCCTGCGTGAGCCGGATGATCGCGAGCGCCACGCCGCGCGGCGAAGGCAGGTCTCCCGCCGCCTTGAGCTGCGCATATCGCTTCATGTCGATCGGTTGCGGCATCCCTTTACACTCCCTCGCTCGCTGTCGCCGGCCGATTCTGGCACAGAGCCCGCTTCATCGGCCGACTGGCGTCATTCTTTAGGCCGTGCTGCCGGCAGACGGGTCAAAGCAGGCTAGAATCGCCGAAAACCATTGTCCGCGACCATGAAATACTGCTCGAATTGCGGCGCCACCGTCGCCTTCCGCATCCCGCCCGGGGACACCCTTCCCCGCCACGTCTGCGAGCAGTGCGGCACCATCCACTACCAGAACCCCAAGTTGGTGGTGGGCGCGCTGGCCGAGTGGGAAGACCGCGTGCTGCTGTGCCGGCGTGCGATCGAGCCGCGCCACGGAATGTGGACGCTGCCGGCCGGCTTCATGGAGAACGAGGAAACCACCGCCCAGGCCGCCGCCCGCGAGACCCTGGAGGAGGCCTGCGCGCGCATCGAGGTGGGCGAGCTGTACACGCTGATCGACGTGCCGCACATCAGCCAGGTCCACATCATCTACCGCGCCCGCCTGCTCGACCTCGACTTCCGCCCCGGCGAGGAGTCGCTCGAGGTCGCGCTGCTGCGCGAGGACGAGATCCCCTGGGAGCGGATCGCCTTCCGTTCGATCGCGATCAGCCTGCGCCACTTCTTCGACGACCGTCGCAGCGGCCGCTGGCAGCTGCACACCGCCAGCCTCGCCCCGCCGCCACCGGATTGGCGCTGAGGCCCGGAGGCCCGGCCGATACATGCTCCCGCATCAGGGTTGATGCGGGACTCGGGCGCGGAGGATAATCCCGCAATTCCCTTCCGCGCGCGGATCATGACCAGCTACATCTTCGTCGTCATCGGCGCCGTCCTGGTGAACAACGTCGTACTCGTCCGCATCCTCGGGCTGTGCCCGTTCATGGGCGTGTCGAAAAAGCTCGAGACCGCCATCGGCATGGGCGCGGCCACGACCTTCGTGCTCACCGTCGGCGCCGGCACCAGTTACCTGATCGACCACTACCTGCTGCAGCCCTTCGATCTCGGCTACCTGCGCACGCTGGCCTTCATCGTCGTGATCGCGGCGATCGTCCAACTCACCGAGCTGATCATCCAGAAGACCAGCCCGCTGCTGCACCAGGTGCTGGGGATCTACCTGCCGCTGATCACCACCAACTGCGCCGTGCTCGGCGTGCCCCTGCTCAACGTCGGCTTGAAGCACGACCTGCTCGAATCCCTGTTGTTCGGCTTCGGCTCCTCGCTCGGTTTCACCCTCGCGCTCGTGCTGTTCGCCGGCATCCGCGAGCGCCTGGACGGCGCCGACGTGCCGATCGCCTTCAAGGGCACCGCGATCGCGATGATCACCGCCGGTTTCATGAGCCTCGCGTTCATGGGCTTCGCCGGCCTCGACCGCTTCCACTGAGGCCCGCTCCACCATGATCACCGCGATTCTCGTGATGGCCGGCATCGCCATCGTGCTCGGCCTCACCCTGGGCTACGCCGCGATCCGCTTCAAGGTCGAGGGCGACCCGCTGGTCGAGAAGATCGACGCCATCCTGCCGCAGACCCAGTGCGGCCAGTGCGGCTTCCCCGGCTGCAAGCCCTACGCCGAGGCGATCGCCAACGGCGAGGCCGACATCAACCAGTGTCCGCCCGGCGGCGAGGAGGGCGTGCGCAAGCTCGCCGACCTGCTCGGACGCGAGTTCAAGCCGCTCTCCGAAGAGCACGGTGTCGAGAAGCCGAAGTCGGTCGCGGTCATCGACGAGCAGGTCTGCATCGGCTGCACGCTGTGCATCCAGGCCTGTCCGGTGGATGCGATCGTGGGCGCGGCCAAGCAGATGCACACCGTGGTCGAGCCGCTGTGCACCGGCTGCGAGCTGTGCGTGGCGCCCTGCCCGGTCGATTGCATCGCGATGGTGCCGCTGGCCGAGACCGTGCACACATGGAAATGGAAATACCCGGTGGTCGAGATGCGGAGGGTCGCCTGATGCTGCGTGAGCTTTTTCGCTTCCATGGCGGCGTGAAGCCCGCAACCAACAAGAGCGCCTCGACGACCTCGCCGATCGCTAAGGCCCCCATCCCCGCGCGGCTGGTCGTCCCCCTGCACCAGAGCCTGGGCAGCCCCGCCATCGCCCTGGTCGAGCCCGGCCAGCGCGTGCTCAAGGGGGAACGCATCGGCGCGGCGGGCGGACGCCTGTCCGCCGCGATCCACGCACCCACCTCCGGCGTGGTGCGTGCGGTCGAGCCGGCGCTGGTCCCGCACGCCTCGGGCCTGCGCGAACCCGCGGTGATCATCGAGAGCGACGGCGAGGACCGCTGGGCCGAGCCCGAACACATCAACTACCGCATCACCCCGCCCGACGAGGTGCGCGACTTCGTGCGCGATGCCGGCGTGGTCGGCCTCGGCGGCGCGGTGTTCCCCACCCACCAGAAGATGCGCCCCGGCAGCGGCGGCAAGACCCGCACGCTGGTGCTCAACGGCGCCGAGTGCGAGCCCTTCATCACCTGCGACGACATGCTGATGCGCGAGCGCGCCGACGGCATCGTCTCCGGGGCCGCGATCCTGCGCCACATGCTGCAGGCCGAGGAAGTCCTGATCGGCATCGAGGACAACAAGCCCGAGGCGATCGCGGCGATGCGGCAGGCGGTCGCGGCGGCGGGCGAGCACATGGAAGTGGTCGCCGTCCCCACCCGCTATCCCGCCGGGGGCGCCAAGCAGCTGATCCGCGTGCTCACCGGCATCGAGGTGCCGCACGGCGAGCGCTCCACCGACTACGGGGTGCAGTGCTTCAACGTCGGCACCGCCTACAGCGTCCACGAGGCGCTCGAGCTCGGCCGCCCGCTGGTGTCGCGCATCGTCACGGTCGCGGGCAACGTCGAGCGCCCGGGCAACTACGAGGTCCTCATCGGCACGCCGATGGACGAGCTGGTGCGCCTGTGCGGCCCGCGCGCGGACACCCGCTTCCTCGTCATGGGCGGACCGATGATGGGCGTGCGCATGCCCGCCTTCGACGTGCCGGTGGTGAAGGCGACGAACTGCGTGCTCGCGGCCGACGACAAGCTTTTCCCGCCGGCTCCGCCCGAGCAACCCTGCATCCGCTGCACCGAGTGCGCCAAGGCCTGCCCGGTCGAGTTGCAGCCCTTCGAGCTGTACTGGTTCAGCCGCTCGAAGAATTTCGGCAAGGCACAGGAATACCACCTCTTCGACTGCATCGAGTGCGGCTGCTGCGCCTACGTGTGCCCCTCGCACATCCCGCTGGTCGACTACTACCGCTTCTCCAAGGGCGAGATCTGGGCGCGCGAGCGCGAGAAGGCGGCCGCGGACCAGGCACGCGAGCGCTTCGAGTTCCGCAACTTCCGCCAGGAGCGCGAGAAGGCCGAGAAGGCCGCCAAGCTCGCCGCCAAGGCGGCCGAGACGCGCGCCAAGCTGGCCGAGGCCGGCACGGCCGAAGCGCCGGCGGCGGCCGAGGCCCCCGCCGCGGAAGATCCCAAGAAGGCCCTGATCGCCGCCGCGCTCGCCCGTGCCAAGGCCCAGAAGGCCGAGATCCAGCCGCAGAACACCGACAACCTCAGCCCGCAGACGCAAGCCGAGATCGCCGACATCGAGACCCGCCGCAAGGCGCTCGAGGCGGCCGCGGTCCCGGCTTCGACCGCACCCGCGCCGCAAGCCGCCGACGCGACGGACCTCCCCGACGAGCCTCGCCCCTGAGCCCCGCATGATCCACTCTCCCTACGTCCGCAAGGCGGTCAGCGTGCAGCGCACGATGGGCCTCGTGCTCCTCGCGCTGATCCCCGGAATCGTCGCCCACGCACTGCTCATCGGCCCCGGCGTGCTGGTGAACCTGGCGATCTCCACGATCACGGCGGTGGGCGCAGAGGCGCTGATGCTGCATCTGCGCAAGCGCCCGGTGGCGATCGCGGTGGGCGACCTCTCGGCCGTCGTCACCGCCTGGCTGGTCACCTTGTGCTTCCCGCCGATCGTGCCGTGGTGGCTCACGGTGTGCGGCGCCCTGGTGGCGATCGTGGCCGTCAAGCACCTCTATGGCGGCCTCGGCCAGAACCCGTTCAACCCGGCGATGATCGCCTACTGCTCGATGATCGTCGCCTTCCCGGCGCTGATGTCGCAGTGGCCGCCGGCCGGCCAGCTGTCCTTCGACACCCAGCTTGCGCTGATTCTCGGCGGAGCGCGCGACATCGACGGCATCACCGGCGCCACCGCGCTCGACGCCCTGCGCACCGGGCTGCGCTCGGGAACCCAGACCGTCGATGCGGTGCTGCAGGGCTCGGCCTTCGGCGCGCTCGGCGGGCGCGGCTGGGAGTGGATCTCGGTCGGCTATGTCGCCGGCGGCCTCTTCCTGCTCGCCAAGCGCATCATCACCTGGCACATGCCGCTCGCCTTCATCGGCGTGCTCGCCGGCATCTCGACCCTGTTCTGGCTGCTCGATCCGGGCCGCTTCGCCTCGCCGCTGTTCCATCTCGCCAGCGGCGGCGCGATGCTGGCGGCCTTCTTCATCGTCACCGACCCGGTCTCGGGTGCGACCACCCCGCGCGGCAAGCTGCTCTTCGCCGGCGGCATCGCGTTGATCGCCTGGCTGATCCGCAACTTCGGCGCCTACCCGGAGGGCATCGCCTTCGGGGTGCTGCTGATGAACATGTGCGTACCCCTGCTCGACATGAAGACCCAGCCGCCGGTCTTCGGTCACCACAAGGACGCGAAGGGAGGCGGCAAATGAGCGCGCGCTATTCCGCGACCCGCACCGCCCTGCGCACCGGGGCGATCATGGTGGTGTTCACGCTGGTGTTCACCGCCTTGATGGCCGCCACCCACCGTGTCACCCAGCCCGCGATCGAGGCCTCGGCACAGGATGCCCAGCGCCGCCTGATCGACGAGGTGCTGCCGCCCGGCAGCTACGACAACGACCTGCTCGCCGACGTGGTGCGCTTCGGTCCGGCGCCGCAGATCGGCATGGACGAAGGCGGGCGGGTGTGGCGCGCGCGCAAGGGTGGCGAGCCGGTGGCGCTGATCGCCGAGGGCGCAGCCACCGACGGCTACTCCGGACGCATCGCGCTGCTGGTGGCGGTCAATACCAACGGCCTGCTGTCGGGCGTGCGCGTCACCCAGCACAAGGAAACCCCGGGCCTGGGCGACTACATCGACCCGAAGAAGGACCGCCGCAAGGACATGCCCTGGATCGGCCAGTTCGCGATCGCCACCTGGAAGGACGTGAACACCGCCGCATGGACCGTGCGCAAGGACGGCGGCACCTTCGGCTACCGCACCGGCGCCACCATCAGCGCCCGCGCCGTGGTGCGCGCGGCCGGACGCAGCACGGCGTTCGTGGTCGAACGCATGGACGCGCTCTTCGCCGCCCCCTCCGGCGGCGTGCTGGGAGAATGAGCATGAGCCCGCAACAATTCCGCGAGATCGCCTGGAACGGCCTGTGGAAGCAGAACACCGGCCTGGCGCAGCTGCTCGGCCTGTGCCCGATCCTCGCGATCAGCACCAGCATGGTCAATGCGGTCAGCCTCGGGCTGGCCACCATCCTCGTGATGGCGATGTCCAACCTCGCCGTGTCGGCGCTGCGCAACTTCATCCCCTACGAGATCCGCATCCCGGTCTTCGTCCTGATCATCGCCGCGCTGGTCACCGTGGTGGATCTCTCCTTCAACGCCTTCTTCCACGACCTCTACCTGGTGCTCGGCATCTTCATCCCGCTGATCGTCACCAACTGCATCGTGCTCGCGCGCGTCGAGGCCTATGCGGCCAAGAACGACCCGCTCACCTCGACGGTGGACGGCATCATGATGGGCATCGGCCTGGTGTGGGTGCTCGCGGTGCTCGGCGGCATGCGCGAGCTGCTCGGCGCCGGCACGCTGTTCTCGGGCATCGAGATGATCCTCCCCGGCGCCTCGGCGTGGAACGTGTTCGGCGACGGCTACCCCGGTTTCCTGATCGCCATCCTGCCGCCCGGCGCATTCTTCGCGCTCGGCGTGCTGATCGCCGCATTCAACGCCATCAACGTGCGCCTGGCGGCGCGCGCGCGGCGCAATCCGCCACCCGCGCCGACACAGACAGCCGAGCCGAAGGAAGACGCTGCCGAGCCGGCCGCCGCGGGCTGAGGACGCGCATGGCAGCGATGAAGCGCGAGGCGATCCGCGAGTTTTTCCGCCGCCTGCACGAGGCCGACCCGCACCCGCAGACCGAACTCGAGTACGCGTCGCCCTATCAGTTGCTGGTCGCGGTGGTGCTGTCCGCCCAGGCCACCGATCGCGGCGTCAATCTGGCCACGCGCAAGCTGTTCGCGCTCGCCCCCACGCCCGAGGCCATGGTCTCGCTCGGCGAGGAAGGCATCGCCGAGTGCATCAAGAGCATCGGCCTGTTCCGCAACAAGGCGAAGAACACGCTCGCGCTGTCGCGCCTGCTGCTCGAACGCCACGGCGGCGAGGTGCCGGCGGTGCGCGAGGCGCTCGAAGCCCTGCCCGGTGTCGGCCGCAAGACAGCCAACGTGGTGCTCAACACCGTCTTCCGCCAGCCGGCGATGGCGGTCGACACCCACATCTTCCGCCTCGCCAACCGCACCGGGCTGGCCCCGGGCAAGGATGTGCTGGAGGTCGAGAAGGCGCTGCTGCGGCGCGTGCCGAAGGACTACCTGCTCGACGCCCACCACTGGCTGATCCTGCATGGCCGCTACGTGTGCACCGCGCGCAAGCCCAAGTGCGGCGAGTGCGGCGTGCGCGACCTGTGCCTTTGCCGCGACAAGACCGACTGAAACCCGGCGCGGACGCCCGCCGGCGCGCGCTGCGCCCGCACCGCACCCGCGCCCGAACACCCCGCGCCCGAGTGCGCAAGAGAACCGAGGACCCGACATGTTCAACCCCAGCCGCGACCAGGTGCGCAGCTTCTTCATCGACACCTGGCGCAAGGCGCGCGCCAAGGAAGTGCTGACGCCGATGGAGACCATCGCCGCCGACATCATCGCGCTCCACCCCGAGTACCACGCCGTGGTCGAGGACCCGGAGGCGGTGCACCGCGACTTTCCGCCCGAGGCCGGGCAGATCAACCCCTTCCTGCACCTGTCGCTGCACCTGGCCATCGAGGAGCAGCTTTCGATCGACCAGCCGCCCGGCATCCGCGCCGCCTTCGAGGCCGCCTGCCAGCACCGCGGCGACCGTCACGACGCCATGCACGACGCGCTCGAGTGCCTCGGCGAGATGCTCTTCGACGCCCAGCGCAAGGGCACCCCGCCCGACGGCGCGGCCTACGTCGGCGCGCTGCGCAAGCGCGCCGGGCTGGCGCTCTGAACGCAGCCCGATCGGACGCCGTTCGCCCTCCGCGCCTCGCCCTGCACGCGGGCGAGGCGCTAGAATGATCGCTTTCGGACGAATGGATCGGGCCCGCCTCGACGAGGCCCGGGGCCGATCCCGGCCCACGCCCCGCCCACCTCATTCCCGCCCCCCTTCTTCCTCGAAGAATCCCCGCTCCCCAGGAGGTCTCCATGCCCGGTCTGCTCACCCACGTCGATCCCGATGGCCTGCTCGAATACTCGGTGGTCTATACCGACCGCTCGCTCAACCACATGTCGCAGGCCTTCCAGGGCGTCATGCGCGAGCTCTCGGCGACGCTGAAGAAGGTCTACCACGCCCACGCCGTCGCCATCGTCCCCGGCAGCGGCACCTTCGGCATGGAAGCGGTCGCGCGCCAGTTCGCCACCGGCCGGAAGACCCTGGTGATCCGCAACGGCTGGTTCAGCTACCGGTGGACGCAGATCTTCGAGATGGGCGACATCCCCGCCGAATCCGTGGTGCTCAAGGCCCGCCAGGTGCGCGACGAGGCGCAGGCGCCCTTCGTCCCGGCGCCGATCGACGAGGTCGTTGCGGCGATCCGCCAGCACCGCCCCGACGTGGTGTTCGCCCCGCACGTCGAGACCTCGGCCGGCATGATGCTTCCCGACGACTACCTGCGCGCGGTGGCCGACGCCACCCACGCGGTCGGCGGCCTCTTCGTGCTCGACTGCATCGCCTCGGGCACGATCTGGGTGGACATGGACGCCACCGGCGTCGACGTGCTGGTGAGCGCGCCGCAGAAGGGCTGGAGCGCCTCGCCGTGCTGCGCGATGGTCATGCTGAGCGCCGCCGCGCGCGAGCGCATCGAGGGCACCACCAGCACCAGCTTCGCCTGCGACCTCAAGAAGTGGCTGCAGATCATGGAAGCCTACGAGGGCGGCGCCCACGCCTACCACGCCACCATGCCCACCGACGGCCTGGTCACGCTGCGCAACGTGATGCGCGAGACCGAGGCCTACGGCTTCGACAAGGTCAAGGCCGAGCAGGTGGAACTCGGCGCTGGCGTGCGTGCGCTGCTCGAGGCGCGCGGCTTCCCGAGCGTGGCCGCCGCGGGCTTCCAGGCCCCGGGCGTGGTGGTGAGCTTCACCACCGACGACGGCATCAAGACCGGCGCCAAGTTCGCCGCCGCCGGCCTGCAGGTCGCCGCCGGCGTGCCGCTCGCCTGCGACGAGCGTCCCGACTACAAGAGCTTCCGCGTCGGCCTGTTCGGGCTCGACAAGCTGCACAACGTCGCGCGCACCGTCGCCACGCTGGAGAAGGCGCTCGATCAGGTCGGCTGATCGGGCTCGCCCCACCCGACCGGGGGGCCACTCGCCCGAGACCCGACGCCGCATGCGCGCCAGTCCGGGCGCATCAGCTCACCGGCAAACGCCACCCTTGCGGTGGCGTTTGCGCGTCAGCGTGTCAGGGCACATTGCGCGCGCAGTCGTTCGACGGTGTCGGGCTCGCCGCGCAGCCTGAAGACCGCCCCTTCATCCTCCGCCCTTTCCTCCAGCACCTCGCAGTTGGCGTAGATCTCCTTGCGCAGCTGCTGCGCCGACCACGGCAAGAGCAGCTCCGCCTCGACCAGATCCTGCTGGAAGAACGCCACGATCGTCTGCCGCAGCCTGGCCACCTCATCCGGCCGGCGCGCGCTCATGACGATGCAGCCGGGGTATTTCGCGCGCAGCGCGGCCTCGCATTCGGCCTGCGCCGCAGCGTCGCCGACATGGTCGATCTTGTTGAAGACACGGATGCGCGGCAGCTCGTCGGCGCCGATTTCCTGCAGGACGCTGTCGGTGACCTCGAGCTGGCGCTCGAAGCCGGGATCGCTGGCGTCGATGACGTGCAGCAGCAGGCCGGCGTCCAGCGCTTCGTCCAGGGTGGACTTGAACGACGCCACCAGGCCGTGCGGCAGGTTCTTGATGAAGCCGACGGTGTCGCTGACGAGCACGCGCGGCACGCTCTCGGGGTAGAGCGTGCGCACGGTGGTGTCGAGCGTGGCGAAGAGCTTGTTGGCGACCAGCACCTCGCTGCCCGTGAGCGCGCGCATCAGCGTGGATTTGCCCGCATTGGTGTAGCCGACCAGCGCCACGCTGGCCGGGCTCTGGCGACCCTGGCGGCGCGCGCGCTGGGTCTTGCGCTCGGCCTCCATCGCGACGATCTCCAGTTGCAGCTCGGCGATGCGGTCGCGAATCTTGCGGCGATCGAGCTCGGTATGCGACTCGCCCGCACCGCGACCGCCCACGCCGCTGCGCTGCCGTCCCTGCGGCCCGGCGAGCTTGGCGGCTTCGCGCAGGCGCGGCGCCATGTAGCCCAGGCGGGCGATCTCCACCTGCGCCTTGGCCGCGCGCGAGCGCGCGTTGCGGTGGAAGATCTCGAGGATGACCATGGTCCGGTCCATCACCTCGCAGCCGGTCTCGAGCTCGAGGTTGCGCGCCTGCGAGGGCGAGATCTCGTGGTCGACCAGCAGGGCCTCGATCGCGCCGGTGCGCGGCACGGTGTCCGTCGGCGCCGCGTCGAAGCCGGCCTGCGCGGCCACGAACTCGCGGACCTCCTGACGCTTGCCGACCCCCAGATAGCCGGTGGTGTCGAAACCCGCACGCTTCTGGGTGAAGGTGTGGACCACCCGGTAGCCGAGGGTTTTCGCCAGTTCGCGCAACTCGGCGAGCGAAGCTTCGAACTCGGCATCGCTGACGTTGGGGCGTTGCACCGAGGCGACGATGGCCTTCCGGGGTTCGTCGGCGAGGTCTGTTTGCATTCAGGGCGCTTCTATCGAGGGATGAGGGGTGCGATGGTAACCCGCCGCGCCACTGCCCTGCGACGATCGCCGCCCCATCCCCGCCGCCGCTCAGCGCCCGCCGCCCGCATCCAGGTCGGTGAGGATGGGGCAATCCGGGCGTGCGTCGCCATGGCAATGCGCCGCAAGGGTGCGCAGCGTATCCACCATCCCCTGCAGCTCGGCGATCTTGCGTTCGAGCGCGGCGACGTGCCCGAGCGCGATGCGCTTGACGTCCGCGCTCGCCCGCCCCTGGTCGCGCCACAGCGCGAGCAGGTCGCCGATATCCGCCAGCGAGAAGCCCAGGTCGCGCGCGCGGCGGATGAAGCGCAGCACGTGCACGTCCTCGCCGGTGTAAGCGCGGTAGCCCACGTCGGTCCGCCGCGCCGCCGCCACCAGGCCGATCGACTCGTAGTAGCGGATCATCTTCGCCGACACGCCGGAGGCGGCGGCCGCCTTGCCGATATTCATGCTGTTCTCCATGTGCCGCTCGCGCCTCCCAGTCGCCGGCATCCAAGCGGAGTGCCCGGCCATGCGATGCACCGACGCCCTGCGCATGCCGCGTAGGAGCGACGCAAGTCGCGATTGCAGCGGCGGAAACACCGCGGCGCGGAGAGGAGCGCCGGATCGCGACTCGCGTCGCTCCTACCCAAACCACCGTGCATCCAAAGCACTGCGACTTCCCGCACGCGGCTTGATGCGGCTCGCCGCGGCCCGTGGCCTGCACTCACCCGGCCGTCTGCGGCGCGTCGGCGGCGAAGCGGCGCAGGCGCAGGGCGTTGCCGAGCACGAACACGCTCGACATCGACATCGCCGCCGCGGCGAACACCGGCGACAGCAGCGCGCCGAAGGCCGGGTAGAACACCCCCGCGGCGAGCGGGATCAGCGCGCTGTTGTAGGCGAAGGCCCAGAACAGGTTCTGGCCGATGTTGCGCATGGTCGCGCGCGACAGCGCGATCGCGCGCGGCACGCCCGTCAGGTCGCCCGACATCAGCACCACGTCGGCGCTCTCGATCGCCACGTCGGTGCCGGTGCCGATCGCGATGCCCACGTCGGCCTCGGCGAGCGCGGGCGCGTCGTTGATGCCGTCGCCGACGAAGGCGACGCGACGGCCCGCCGCCTCCCCGTCACCAGCGCGGCCCGCCAGCCTGCGCAGCGCAGCCACCTTGCCGTCGGGCAGCACCTCCGCGACAACCTCGTCGATCCCCGCCTGGCGGGCGATCGCGCGCGCAGTGCGCGCGTTGTCGCCGGTGATCATCGCGACCTTCAGCCCCATGACGTGGAGCGCCCTCACCGCCGCGACCGAGCTCGGCTTGAGCGGGTCGGCCACTGCAAGGATGGCGGCGAGGCGGCCGTCGATCGCGGCATAGAGCGGCGACTTGCCCTCGTCGGCGAGGCGAGACGCGGTGTCGGCGAACACGCCCGGCTCCAGCCCCAGCCGGCGCATCAGGCGGTCGGCGCCGACCTCGACGCGCTGCCCGCCCACCCGTGCGCGCACACCGTAGCCGGGCTCGGCCCCGAAGCCCTCCGCGGCGGCGATCTCCAGCCCTTCCGCACGCGCCGCGACGACGATGGCCTCGGCGATCGGATGCTCCGAGGCACGCTCGACCGCCGCCACGCATGCGAGCACGTCGGCACGCGCAAAGCCCTCGGCAACCACCAGGTCGGTGAGCTGCGGCTTGCCGACGGTGAGCGTGCCGGTCTTGTCCAGCGCCACCACGGCCGCGTCTCGCAGCAGCTGCAGCGCGTCGCCCTTGCGGAACAGCACGCCCATCTGCGCCGCGCGCCCGGTGGCGACCATGATCGAGGTCGGCGTCGCCAGCCCCATCGCGCACGGGCAGGCGACGATCAGCACCGCCACCGCATTCACCAGCGCGAAGGTGAGCACCGGCACATCCGCCGGAAGCCAGGCGGCCCCGAACAACAGCCAGGCGAGGAAGGTGAGCGCCGCCACCCCCATCACCACCGGCACGAACACCATCGTCACCTTGTCGACCAGGGCCTGGATCGGCAACTTGGCGCCCTGCGCCGCCTCGACCATGCGGATGATCTGCGCGAGCACGGTGTCCGCCCCCACCCGGGTGGCGCGGAAGGCGAAGGCGCCGCGGGTGTTGAGCGTGCCGCCGACCACGGTCGCACCGGCGCCCTTCTCCACCGGCACCGGCTCGCCGGTGATCATCGACTCGTCCACGAAGGACGCACCCTCGACCACCTCGCCATCGACCGCCACCTTCTCGCCCGGGCGCACCTCCACCACGTCGCCCACCGCGACCTCGGCGATCGGCAGCTCCACCACCCCGGCGTCGCGCCGCACGCGCGCGGTGCGCGGCTGGATGCGCATCAGGCGGCGGATCGCGTCGCTGGTGCGGCCGCGCGCGCGCGCCTCGAGCAGGCGCCCGAGCAGGATCAGGGTGATGATCACCGCCGCGGCCTCGAAATACACATTGACCGTACCCGCCGGCAGCAGCGCGGGCGCGAACAAGGCCACCACCGAGTAGCCCCAGGCCGCCGAGGTGCCCACCGCCACCAGCGCGTTCATGTCCGGCGCGCCGCGCAGCAGCGCGGGCACGCCCTTGCGGAAGAAGCGCAGCCCGGGCCCGAACATCACCGCGCTGGTCAGTACGAACTGCAGCAGCCAGCTCTCGCGGTGGCCGATCGTGGCCATGACCCAGTCGTGCATGCCGGGGATCAGGTGCGCGCCCATCTCGAGCACGAACACCGGCAGGGTGAGCGCGAGCGCGATCCACACCGCACGTCGCAGCGCCGCCTCCTCGGCCGCGGCGTCGGCCTCGCGCACCCCCTCGCCCACCTCCGCCGCCGGACGCGCGCCGAAGCCCGCCTTCTGCACTGCCTCCACCAGGGCCGCGGTCGGCACGCCGCCGGCGAGCTCGACGTGGGCGCGGCGCGCGGCCAGGTTCACATTGGCCGTCACCACCCCGGGCACGCGCTGCAGCACCTTCTCGACGCGGCCCACGCAGGCCGCGCAGCTCATGCCCTCGATGTCGAGCTCGAGGGTGTCGCGCCGCACCTCATAGCCGGCCTTCTCGACCGCGGCGATCAGCGCCGACAGCGGCACCGCCGCCGGAGCCGTCACGGTGGCGGTCTCGGTGGCGAGGTTGACGCTGGCGGCCTGCACGCCCTCGACCTTCAGCAAGGCCTTCTCGACGTGGGCGACACAGGAGGCGCAGTTCATGCCGGCGATGGCGAGGGTGCGCACCGCAGCGGCGGGCGAGACAGTCCGGGGGGTGTTCATGGTGTCCATCCAGTACGGAACCGGGATAGTCCGCACTGTAGACCTTGCCAACGTGGGAAGGTCAACCCGACCTCCGCGGTCGCCACGCCAAGCGGGCTCGTGCCCGTGAAAGCCTGCGCCACCTCGGCCGGCGCCGCAGGTGCGGAGCCCGAGCGAAGTCGCAATCGACCCCGCGCGCCCCTCTTCGCATGCGTCCCGGCGCGTGTAGAGGCCATAATTCACGGCTTGTTCACGCCTTCCCGGGCACAATGCGGGGCAACATTCCGCCCGCTTAGGCCTCGTTCCCATCCAGATGAGTACATCGAACTCGATTCGCAGCGGCATCAAGTGGCTCGTCACCGGCAGCCTCGGCGGTCAGGTGCTTCAGTTCGCCTTCGGCATCGTGCTCGCGCGCCTGCTCGTCCCGGAGGATTTCGGCTTCATCGTCACCATCCAGATCTTCACGGGTTTCGTCGGCCTGATCAGCGGCGGCGGCATGGGGCAGGCGCTGGTGCAGTCCAAAGACGCGCAAGCGCGCGATTTCGACGTGGTGTTCACGGCGCAGTTGCTGATCGGCCTCCTGATCTTCGCCGGCTTCTACGTCGCTGCGCCCTGGTTCGCGCACACCTTCGGCGATGCGCTCTACGCCGACCTCGTCCGCGTCTCGGCGATCAGCTTCCTCCTGCGCCCCTTCGTGAACACGCGTGCGAGTGCGCTGCACCGCGACATGCGCTTCAAGGAGCGCTCCGTGATCGGGCTCGCCGTAGCGGTCCTCACCGGCCTCGCCAGCATCGCGCTCGCGGTGGTGGGCGCCGGCCCGTGGAGCCTGATCCTGTCGGGCATCCTGGGCAGCCTGATCACCCTCGCCATGCTCGACCGCGTGAGCGACCGCCGCCCGCAGCTGTGCCTGGACCTCGAGGTGGCACGACGCTTCGGCGCCTACGGGGTCAAGGTTTCGCTCAACGACCTCGCCGCCTATTTCACCAAGCAGGCCAGCAACGCAATCATCAGCCGGGTTGCGGGGCCCTCGGCGGTCGGTCTCTTCAACAAGGGCGAGAGCCTTGCCTGGCTGCCCTTCTCGACCGTGAGCGCTGCGGTCTACGACGCGGTCTTCCGCGCGATGGCGAAGGCGCAGGACCGCCCCGACGAGGTCAAGTATCTCTTCTATCGCATGATCGGCCTGATGGTCGTCTACACGCTGCCGATCTATATCGGCCTGGCGTGGATGGCGGAGCCCTTCATGCTCTTCGTCTATGGCGCGAAATGGGTTCCGTCCGCCGATCCGCTGCGCATCGTCTCGCTCGCCGGCCTGCTGATCTGCATCGGCCACCCCTGCGGCGCGGTACTCGCGGCGATGAACCGCCTCGGCCGCGAAGTGTGGATTCACATCGCGCAGGGCGTGCTGGTATCCGTCGCGTGCTACTACGGCCTGAAGCACTCGGGCATCAGCGGAGCCGCATGGGGCGTCTTCGCCGGCATCGCCTTCTCCACCCCGGTGATGTACTACCTCGCGACGCGCTGCTTCCCGAGCCGTCTCGGCGACCTGTGGCGCGCGCTCGCGCCCGGCCTCGGCCTCAACCTCATCCTGCTGGCGGTGCTGGCACTCGCCGATGCGGCACTCCCGGCGGACTGGCGTGAAATCCGCCCCGCCCTGTACATGCTGGTCACGGGCGGGTGCGCCGCGATCGCCTACGCCGCCGCCTTCCTTTTCCTTCCGCTCGCCACACTCGCGGACGAGAGCCTGCGCTGGCGCCGTACGCTCCGGCTCGCCCGCTGACGAACCATGAAGCACCTCGACCTCCTGGAGCACTTTTCGGCCGCCGACGGCGGCATCGCCATGCAGTTGCGGGGCGCGCAGCGGCGCCTCGGGTCGCATGACGGCGTCGACATCGTGCGCGACGATTTCGCCGACGAGGCCGCGAGCGCGCTCTTCCTGCGCGTCCAGCGGACCGCCACCGCGGAATCGGTCCGCCTGCGGCTCGCCGGCAACCACTTGTTGAAACGCTGCGCCATCGGCGGCTGGATGTTCGAGCCGACGACACCTGGCGAGGCCGTCTTCTGGGTGCCGCGCCTGCCGGTATGCCGGACCCTGGATGGCGTCGGCCGCATCCGCGCGGAATCCCCGGCGACGCTGGCGAACATGGAGATCGGCGGCGGCGAGGTGGCGGCCACGTTCGAGCTCGCACCCGACCAGGTGCTCGATTGTGTCGTCTGGCGGCTGGAGTCCGAGGCGTCGGGCACGGACGGGAGCCGCGCCGCAGACGAGCTGATGACGGCAAGCGCACTCGAGTCCCAAGCTTTCTTCGCATACGCCTCCCATACCGCGACGCGATGCGCGGCGGATTTCTACACGCACATCGTGCACGGCCAGGTCTACGGCGCCTGCTGGGCCTGGCCCAAGAAGCTGAAGATCTGCGACGAGCTCGACGCGCTCGCCCTGCACATGGTCGCCAGCGCGCTCGGCCACAGCACCGGCAAGCGCGTCTACCGCCTGTTGCGCCGCCAGATCGTGCTGGCCGTCCTCTGCCGCCAGGACGCCGACGGCGGTTTCCGGCACGGCGAATGGACCGACGAGTACGAGAGCCACAACCGCCTCATCAATGGCGCGATGCAGTTGCTGGCCACCGAGTTCGCCGCCGCGCCCGAGCCGGCCCTGGAGGGCGCGCTTCGCCGGATCGCGCGCTATCTCGCCGAGCAGGTCGACCACACCGATGCCGGGGCCTGGTTCCTGCACGATTCGCTGGAGCGCTCCGAGGAAGGCATGCGCCACTACCCGCTGGCGTGGGAACGCGGACGCTGGCTGGGCAAGTCGCCGACGAACCTCCTCATCCTCAACACCCACCTCGACTGCATGCTGGCACTCGCCCGCGAGCGCGCGGTGTGCGGCGACGACACCCACGACGGACTGCTGCGCTCCGCCGAGGCCTGCCTGCGCACGGTGATGTCCGCGCGTCCGGCCGACTGGCTGTTCCGCCCGCTGCTCGCGGTGATCGCCCTCTCCTTGCTGCCGAAGGCGGAGCAGGAACAACTGCCGTTCGCGCGCCGCGCCTTGAAGCGGCTCGGCTGGAAATACCTGATTCCGCGCTGGCACCTGATCCGCCGACGCTTTCCACGCCTGCTGATGCCCGCCGGCTACATCGAACGCAGCCTCGGCCAAGCCGATTTCGTGCACCGCTACCACGGGGTGCACCTGATGGATTTCGAACGCCTGCTCGCGTGCGGCGCCGTCGACCCGAAAGACCCTCGGTGGACGTCCATCAGCGACGGCCTGGTCGACTTCGGCGTAAATAGCCGCGTCACCCGACTCTGGAAGGAGACCGCGGCCAGCCGGGACTCGCTCGCATTCTGGGCCGAGGGCTTGTACCGCCGCTGCCTGCGCACGCGCGCGCAGCGCGACCGCGAGCTGCTGGCGACCGCGGTGCTCGACCTGCACGATGCCGGTCTCGGCCTGCCGCCCTCGCTGCTCGGCGCCAACGGCGAGATCGTGCCCGCACAAGCGGCCGCGCCCACGCCGTCTGCCGCGGATGCACGCCTCAGGGTGATCAACCTGGGCGCGCGCAAGACCCCCTGCCTCCTCGTGGTCAACACCGCCACGACGGACCTGCCGCTTGCCTTCGAGCCGCCGCTCACAGCCGCCCACCCCGGGTGGATGGACGCTACGCGGAGCGTGCCGGCGCGCGGCTGGATCCTGTTGCAGCCCGGCCCGTCCGACGCAGAGCCCGGCCCGGCCTCCTCCTCTCACGCATTCCTGCCTGCACGGCCCCGGTAACGATGAGCAACGCCCGCGCGATCGCCTTCCACCTGCCCCAATACCACCCCACCCCCGAGAACGACGAGTGGTGGGGCAAGGGCTTCACCGAGTGGACCAACACCACCCGGGCGAAGCCCCTCTACCCGGGCCACTATCAGCCGCACCTGCCGGCCGACCTGGGCTACTACGACCTGCGCCTGCCCGAGGCCCGCCACGCGCAGGCCGAGCTCGCCCGCGCATACGGCATCGAGGGCTTCTGCTACTACCACTACTGGTTCGGCGGACGGCGCATCCTCGAGCGCCCGGTCAACGAGATCCTCGCCAGCGGCGAGCCCGACCTGCCGTTCTGCCTGTGCTGGGCCAACCACAGCTGGAGCAACATCTGGCAGGGCGTGGCCGATCGCATGCTGATCGAGCAGACCTACCCGGGCATGGACGACCACCGCCGCCACTTCGAATGGCTGCTCGCCGCATTCCACGATCCGCGCTACATCCGCGTCGACGGCAAGCCGATGTTCCTGATCTACAACCCGCCCGACATTCCCGACGTGGCGCGGGTGATGGACTACTGGCGCGAGCTCGCTGCGCAGGCGGGGCTGCCGGGGCTGCACCTGGTCGCGGTGAATTACCTCGGCGCTGCGGTCGATCCGGCCGACTTCGGCATGGACGCCGCCACCTGGCAGCCCCTGCCGCCCAAGAGCGGCCACATCCCGTGGCGCTACCCGGCCTTGAAGGCGCGCATGCGCATGGCGAAGGGAAAATACAAGCTGACCGTGCTGGACTACGCCCGCATCATGAGCGGTCTGACCCGCGCCAGCCCGCCGCAATTCACCGAGTACCCCACGGTGCTCCCGAACTGGGACAACACCCCGCGCTCGGGTCTCAACGGACTGGTGCTGCACGGCTCGACCCCGGAGCTCTTCAAGACCGTGCTGCGCCGCGGCGTCGACCTGGTGCAGGGCTACCCGGCCGAGCAGCGCATCGTCTTCATCAAGGCCTGGAACGAGTGGGCCGAGGGCAACTACCTCGAACCCGACCAGCGCTTCGGCCACGGCTACCTGCGCGCGGTGCGCGAGGTCCTGCAGGAGACGCGCTGAAGTGTGCGGCATCAACGGGATCTTCGCCTACGCCCCCGCTGCTAACGCAGTGGACCGCGCCGAACTGCTGCGGGTGCGCGACACCATGATCGAGCGCGGCCCCGACGGTGCCGGCGTGTGGACCGGCGACGACGGGCGGATCGGCCTCGGCCACCGGCGCCTCGCCATCCTCGATCTCAGCGCGGCGGGCGCCCAGCCGATGCACTCGGCGGACGGCACGCTGGTGGTCAGCTTCAACGGCGAGATCTACAACTACCCCGAGCTGCGCGGCGAGCTCGAGCGCGCCGGCGTCGAGTTCCGCTCCCATTCCGACACCGAGGTGCTGCTGCACCTGTATCGCCGTCACGGTCCCGCGATGGTGGGCCGCCTGCGCGGCATGTTCGCCTTCGCGCTGTGGGACGCGCGGGCGCGCAGCCTGCTGCTCGCGCGCGACCCCCACGGCATCAAGCCGCTGTATTACGCGGACGACGGCAGGACCCTGCGCTTCGCCTCCCAGGTCTCCGCCCTGCTGGCCGGCGAAGGCGTCGACACGCGCCCCGAACCCGCGGGAGCGGTCGGATTCCTGCTGTGGGGCTCGGTTCCGGAACCGTTCACGCTCTACCGCGGCATCCGCCTGCTGCCGGCAGGCTCGACCCTGCTGGTGAACGAAGCGGCCGGCGCCGGCGCGGCGGTACGCTACTGGAGCCTGTCCGCCGCCCTGCAGCGCTCGGTGCAGGCCGCGGCGGCCGTCCCGGCCGGCGGGGAGGCCGCCTTCATGCGCGAACGCCTGCTCGAGAGCGTGCGCGCCCACCTGCTCTCCGACGTTCCGGTCGGTGCGTTCCTGTCCGCAGGGCTGGATTCGTCCACCCTGGTCGGCCTCGCCCGCGAAGCCTCGCCCGCCCGCCTGCGCACGCTCACCCTGACGTTCGACGACCTGCAGGGCACGGCGCACGACGAATGTCCGGCCGCGAGCCTGATCGCCCGCCATCTGGACGTCGACCACACCTGCATCGTGCTCTCTGCGGGCGAACAGGAAGACGAGCTCGATCGCTTCTTCGCCGCGATGGACCAACCGACCATCGACGGCATCAACACCTGGTTCGTGAGCCGCGCAGCACAACAGGCCGGCCTCAAGGTCGCACTCTCGGGCTTGGGAGGGGACGAATTGCTCGGCGGCTACGCCACCTTCGCAGAGCATCCGCGGCTGCGCGCGCGCGCCCACGCCAGCCCCTGGCGGCACGCACCCCGGCTCTACCGCGGCGCCCACCGCCTGCTCGGCGCCCGCCTCGGCTGGCCGCCCAACGCGGCCGGGATCCCGGCTTGCGGCGCCGATCCGGAGGGCGCGTACCACCTGCTCAAGGGCGTGTTCATGCCCTGGGAACTGGACGGCGTGGTCGATGCCGACGTCCTCTGCGAAGGCCTGCAAGCCCTCGCCGAACACGATGCGGCTCACACCGAGGCGCTTGCGGGGCTGAACGACTTCGGCCAGGTCGCCTGCCTGGAGTCGGTGCGCTACATGCGCAACCAGCTGCTGCGCGACACCGACTGGGTCAGCATGTCGCACTCGCTGGAGATCCGGGTGCCGCTGGTGGACCACCTGCTCAGCGAGGCCCTGCTCGGTCTCGCCGCGAGCGGACGCCTCGGCCCGGGCAAGAGCATGCTGCCGCGGACGCTGGCACGCGGCCTGCCCGACGAGATCCTGAACCGCCCCAAGAGTGGCTTCGTCGTTCCCACCTGGCGCTGGCTGCGCCACCATCCGGGGCTCGATGCGTGGAAGTCCTTGCCCGCGCTGCGCCACCCGCGCATGTCCGATGGCCGGCGCTGGGCCTACACGCTGCTGAGCCGCCACCCGGCAGGCAAGGCCCTGATCCGCAACTGAACCAGCTCCGCCCGACCCCGCCCTTCATCGTCCGCCCCATGGAAACCAAGCCCGATCCGATCCCGCCCGCCACCAGCGCACGCATCAGCGTGGTGATGCCCTGCTACAACGCCGCGCCTTTCGTGCGCGAGGCGGTGGAATGCGTGATGGGGCAGACCCGTGGCGACGTCGAGCTCATCGTGGTCGACGACGGCTCGACCGACGCGAGCCGCGACCTCCTGCACGCGCTGGCGGCGGCGCACGGGCCGCGCATGCGGGTGCTGCACCAGGACCGCAAGGGCCCTTACCCCGCGCGCAACCTCGGCCTGCGCCACGCGAGCGGCGGCCTGGTCGCCTTTCTCGACGCCGACGACTACCTGAGCCCCGACTGCCTGGACAAGCTGGCCAACGCCCTCGAACGCACGGATGCGGACATCGCCTACTGCGGCTGGCAGAACGTCGGCGAGGGTGCGCCCGGCACCACGCCCTACGTGCCGCCCGACTATGCGGCGCTCGACACCGCGGCCGAGTTCCTGCGCGCCTGCCCCTGGCCGATCCACGCCGCCCTCGTGCGTCGCGCTGCGATCGACGCCGTCGGCGGCTTCTCGGAGCGCTGCTTCTCGGCGATGGACTACGATCTGTGGCTGCGCCTCTACGCCCACACGCAGAAGATCGTGCGCGTGCCCGAGGTGATGGCCTTCTACCGCTGGCACGGCGGCGGGCAGATCTCGAAGACGCGCTGGAAGCAGGTCCTCGACGCCCTGCGCGTGCGGCGCGACTTCGTCGCCGCGCACCCGGAGCGCGTCGCCCACCTGCCCGCCGCCCGCCTGGCCGAGCTGACCGACGGCTACCTGCTGCGCGAGGCCTACCGCGCGTACTGGCGGCGCGAGCTCGACGACGCCCAGGTGCTGCTGCGCGCGGCCCTGCGCGAGGGCGCCTGGGGGGTGCGCGACCTCAAGTACATCCTGCCGGCCCTGCTGCCCGCCCCGCTCTTCCGCCGCCTCGTCGGACTCGCCGGGAGCACCGGATGAGGGCGGCGGCCCAGCCAGCCCGCCAGCATGGGGTCTACCGCAACACCCGCACACCCGCTACCCTGCCGCCCGAATCGCTCCTCTCCGCTCGAACACGATGACGACCTCCCCCGCCCAACGCGTCCCGGTCCTGATGTACCACCGCATCGGCGCCACACACAACGACTGGGAACGCAAGTACTGCGTGAGCCCGGAAGCCTTTGCGGCACACATGGACACGCTCGCGCGCGCCGGCTGGAAGGCGGTGTCCATCGACGCCTTCTTCGCCTGGCTGGACGGCGGAGCGTCCCTGCCGGAGGGCGCCTTCCTGCTCACCTTCGACGACGGCTTCCGCGGCGTGCACGACCACGCGGGCCCGGTGCTGCACAGGCTCGGCTGGCCGGCGACGGTCTTCCTGGTCAGCGCGCTCATCGGCGAGCGCGACGCATGGTGCGAGAAGCACAATCCGGACGGCCACACCTATCCGCTGATGGATCGCGAACAGATCCTCGCGCTGCGCGCCCGGGGCTTCAGCTTCCACTCCCACACCCGCGACCACGCCGACCTGCCGACGCTCGACGACGCGGCGCTCCAGGCCCAGCTCGCCGGTGCGCGCGACGACCTCGAGGCCCTGCTCGGTGCGCCGGTCGACTACCTCGCCTACCCGTACGGGCGCTACGACGAACGCGTCCTGCACCAGGCGCGGCAGGCCGGCTACCGCGCCGCGTTCTCGGTGCAGCCCGGGTTCAACCGTCCCGAGGTCGACCGCTTCCGCCTGCGCCGGCTCGACGTGTTCGGCACCGACACCCCGGCGATGCTGCGCCGCAAGATCACCCTGGGCAGCAACGACGGCCGCCTGACGGCCGCGCTGCGCTACAACGCCGGCCGGGTCCTCGCCCGGCTCGGCATTCGTCACTGAGGCGGGATCATGGACGGCTCCACGCCCTTCATCACGGTCGCACTGTGCACCCACAACCACGCCGACCGCCTCGCACGCACGCTCGAGACGCTCGCCGACCTGCATCCTCCCGGACGGCCGTGGGAGCTGCTCGTGATCGACAACGGCTGCACGGACGCCACGCCCACGCTGCTCGCGCGCACCGCATGGCACCCCGCGGGGGTTGCGGTGCGGGTGGTGCGGGAAGAACGCCTCGGCTTGTCGAACGCGCGCAACCGCGCGCTGCGCGAGGCACGCGGCGAGTACCTGCTGTTCATGGACGACGACGAGACGCCAGACCCCGAGTGGCTGCGCGCCTATGAACAGGCGATGGAAGCGTTCGAGCCCGACGCGCTGGGCGGCCGCATCGAGGTCTTCTTCGAGGATGGCGTCCGGCCGCGCTGGCTGCAGGACGAGCTGCTCGGCTTCCTCGGCAAGCTCGACCACGGCGAGGCACGCTGGCTGGATGCGCCGGGGACGCCGATCTTCGGCGGCAACTTCGCCTTCCGCCGCGGCGTCTTCGACACCATCGGCGATTTCGACGCCCGCCTCGGACGCATGGGCAAGGCCAACATCGGCGGCGAGGACACCGAGATCTACCGTCGCCTGCTGGCGCACGGCTGCCGGGTGCGTTGGGTTCCGCAGGCGATCATCCACCACCGCATCCAGACCCCGAAGCTGCGCCGCGGCTATTTCCTCGACCTGCACTTCCGCCAGGGACGCACCGAAGGGTCGGCGAAGCGCGGCAGCGGCCGACGCATCCCGCCCCCCTACCTGATCGCGCAATGGCTGCGCGCCCTCGGCCGCGCCGCCGGACTCAGGCTACGCACAGGCGCCGACCATTCGCTGCGGATGGAGATGAACGCGGCCTACTTCTGCGGTTTCCTGCTCGGCTGGATGCGCGACCGCGGCTAAGCCGCCGCAGCGCCCCCCTGTCTCTCTGATTGGACCTGCCCCGATGTCATCGTTCCGGCTGTCGCACCTGCACAAGCTGCTCGACCCCGAGATCCGCGCCAAGAACCTCCAGTGGCTGCGCTGGCGGGCCCGGGAGCTCTACTGGTCGGCCGCCCATCCGGCCATGCCCGACCCGGTCTTCGTGATCGGCTGCTCGCGCTCGGGCACCACCGTCACCTTCGAGACGCTCGCCGCGTCCGGGCAGTACCTGCATTTCGACTACGAACTGCCGCAGCTCTGGGACGGGCTGTACGGGCCGCTGAACAACGGCTGGGCATCGGAAGCCGCAGGCCCGGAACATGCCGACCACGCGCACCGCGAACGCGCGCTCGCCTACTTCTATGCGCGCCTCGGCGCCGGCCCGGTGCTCGACAAGACCTGCATCAACACGCTGCGCGTGGCCTACCTGCACAAGCTGTTCCCGCGCGCGAAGTTCGTCTTCATCCACCGCGATGGACGCGACAACATCAGCTCGATGATCGACGGCTGGCGGCTGGGCCGTACCGATGGCGGCTTCGGCCTGGAGAAATTCTTCGGCCCGTCGCCGGTGCCGGTGGAGATCAACGGCGGCGAGTTCCGCGAATGGCACTTCTTCCTGCCGCCGGGGTGGCGCGACTACAACCGGGCCAGCCTGGAAGAGGTATGCGCGTTCCAGTGGATCAGCGCCAACCGGCTCGCCCTCGACGCGGCGCGCGACGTGCCGGCGGCGCAGTGGATCCAGGTGCGCTACGAAGACATCTTCGAGCGCCCGGTGGAGATGTTCCGCACCGTGTTCGAACGCCTCGGCCTGCCCTTCGACGCGCGCATGGAGGCCCACTGCGCAGGACTCTCAGGGCGCCCGACCAGCATCGTCAAGGGCACGCCGAAGAAGCAGAAATGGAAGGAGAGCAACCCCGAGGCGATCGCGCGCATCCTGCCGGCGATCGCTCCGCTGATGCGCGAGCTGGGCTATGCGCTCGACGACTGAGCCGACGGTCAGCGTCGTCATCCCGGCCTTCAACGCCGCCTGGTGCATCCGGCGCGCGGTCGACAGCGTGCTGGCGCAGGACTTCACCGATTTCGAGCTGATCGTCGTGGACGACGGCAGCACCGACGACACCGCGGAGGTCCTGCGCGGCTACGGCGACGTGCTGCGCCTCGTCTCCCAGCCCAACGGCGGCATGAGCCGGGCGCGCAACGCCGGCATCCGCCTCGCACGCGGGCGCTACATCGCCTTCCTCGACGCCGACGACCGCTGGCTCCCCGCCAAGCTCGGGCGCCAGGTCGCACTGCTCGATCAGCGCCCGGAGCTGGCCTTCTGCGCCGCGACGGCGAGCCTCGAGGACCCGGACGGCAAGCCAGTCGGCATCTGGGCCTGCCAGGGCGACGGCACCGCCTCGGTGGCCGAGGTATTCGCCGCCCATGCGCTGATCGCGGGGGGCGCCTCGTCGGTGCTCGCGCGACGCGAGCCGGTGCAGGCGCTCGGCGGTTTCGACGAGGCCCTGTTCGGCGCGGAAGATACCGACCTGTGGATCCGTCTGGCCGCATGCGGCGGCTTCGCATGCATCCCCGAGGCGCTGGTGGTGGTACTCAAGCGCCCCGGCAGCGTGAGCCGGAACCGCGCGCGGATGCGCGCCGGCGCGCTGGCGATGACGCGCAAGAACCGTCACCTGCTGCCCGCCGACAAGCAGGGCGCCTACTGGCGCGCACTGTACGCGGGCACGCTGTGCGACTACGCCAAGTGGGCCTGCCGCGAGGGCGATCGCGGCGCTGCGCTCGCCGATCTCGCGCGCGCCTTCGCGTGCGCGCCCATCGGGCGGGGACGACTGATCGCCTCGATCGCGCTCGCCGTGCTCGCCGGAGGACGGCTATGAACGTCGCCACCGCCGCCCGCAGCCTCACCATCCTGATCTGCACGCACAACCGCGCGGACCTGCTCGCACGCGTCATCGATTCGCTCGAGTCCGCCCGCCAGCCTGCCGGCTGGAGTGTCCGCCTGTTCGTCGTGGCCAACGCCTGCACCGACGGCACGCACGAGTTCCTGGCCGGGCGCAGCGACCGCGCGGATCGGCTGGCGCTGTCGTGGATCGCGGAGCCCACGCCGGGAAAGTCGCATGCGCTCAACCGCGCCCTGCCCTTGCTGGAGGACGAGCTGGTCGCCTTCGTCGACGACGACCACCGCGTGGACGCCGACTACCTGCTCGGGGTCACCGCCGCCGCGGAGCGCTGGCCCGAGGCCGATCTCTTCTGCGGGCGGATCGTGCCCGACTGGGACGGCAGCGAGCCGGCCTGGGTGCACGACGAAGGCCCCTATCGCATCTACCCGCTGCCGGTCCCGCGCTACGACCAGGGCATGGAGGACTTCCCCGTCGACCTCGAGGGGCCGATCCCGGGAGGCGGCAATCTCGTCGCCCGCCTGCCGGTGATCGGTGCGACGGGACCGTTCGCGATCGAACTCGGGCCGACCGGACACGATCTCGGCGGATCGGAGGACGCCGACTGGATCCTGCGCGCCTTGCGCAAGGGGGCCCGCCTGCATTACGCACCGCAGATCCTCCAGTACCACTATGTCGATAGCGAACGCCTGACCTTGTCCTACGTCGCACGCAAGGGCTACCAGCGCTCGCAATCGGTCACGCGGGTGCGCGCGGAGTTCGACCGGGTGCCGCGCTACATGTGGCGCAAGGCCGCGGGCTACGCCCTCGGGCTGGCGTTCTCGTGGCGGCTGCAGGCACGGCGCTTCTATCTGGTCCGCCTGGCTTCCTCGATGGGCGAGATCTCCGGCATCCGCGACCGCCACCGGCGCAAGCGCAGGCGTGCGGCACTGCCGATGCTCGGGGCGGAAGCGGGATCGGCGGCCTTGCTGGTGGCCGCCGCGCTCACGCTCGCGCTGGCGGCGGTGCTCGCGCGCCACTGGCTGGGCGAAGCCCTGCTCGGCGCCGGCGTGGTGGGCGCGCTGACGAGCGCGGTGCTGGTAGCCAAGTCGGTGCGGGACTTCTCGCGCACCGGGCCGGGCCTGCGCGAAGAGATCCTCGCGCGCTATCGCGGCTACGTCGTCTTCGCCATCGCCCGCCTGGGGCTCGCGGCCCTCGGCCTCGCCGCGTTCTGGGCCTTCCCGGGCACCGCGCTGTGGATCACTGCGGCGGAAGCGCTCGGTCGGGAACCGCCGCTGTGGACGACTGCCGCGGGCGGCGCCCTCACCCTCGCGCTCGCGACGGTGTATGCCGGCTGCCGAGCACTTTCGCAAAACCCGGGCCTGGTGATCGCGTCCTGGCAATATCGTACCGTCCGCATCCATCGCCTGTGGCGCGCGCTGTCGCAGCGCGGTCTCGACCTCATCGCGCGCATCGTGCTGGCGACCGGAATCGGCCTGGTCGGGGCGATCGCGTTGCTGCGCTACCACCAGGGCGGCAGCGCGGACGCGGGGGCCATGCTGCTCGTTACCTGCGGCTACATCGCGCTGCTCGCCTGGGCGATCTGGGAGCCCGACGGCACACACGCCCCCACCCCGCGACGGCGCGCGCGGCGCAACGTGCTGATGATCGGCAGCGATACGCTCCGGGCCGACCGCATCGGCGCGCAACGCGAAGGCGCGTCGATCACCCCGAACATCGACGCGCTGGCCGCACGAGGCACCCGCTTCGGCGCCTGCTACGTCCCCTGCGCGCGCACCGCACCGAGCCTGATCTCGCTGTTCACCGCGACCTGGCCGCACCACCACGGGGTGCGCGACAACTACGTGGCCGGCGCCGAGACGCGGCTCGAAGACAAGACCCTGCCGAACATACTGCGCGCACTGGGCTATCGCACCGCGGCGGTTTCCGACTGGTGCGGCGCCGATCTGGGCAAGTTCGATTTCGGCTTCGACATCACCGATCTGCCCGAGGATCAGTGGAACCTGAAGTACCTCATCCGCCAGGGCCCGAAGGACATCCGCCTGTTCCTGTCGCTGTTCCTGCACAATCGTCTCGGCCGTCACCTTCTTCCCGAGATTCACTACCTCGGCGGCGTGCCCCAGACCGGCATGCTCGGACGCCGCGCGCGACGCACGCTGTCGCGCCTGGCTGCGGGTGACGAACCCTTCCTGCTCAACCTCTTCTATTCGACCACGCATCCGCCTTTCGCATCGGAGCACCCCTACTACACCCGGTTCTCCGATCCTGCCTATTCCGGCGCGTCCAAGTTCGCCATGGCCCGGCTGACCGAACCGTTCGAGATCATCCGCCGCCAGGGCGAGCCGCGCGAGGAGTTCGACCTCGACCAGATCCTCGATCTCTACGATGGCTGCGTGGCCCAGTTCGACGACGAGGTCGGGCGCCTGCTGCGCCAGCTCGACGACAGCGGCCTCGCGGAGGACACCATCGTGGTGCTCTACAGCGACCACGGCATGGAGTTCTTCGAGCACGGCACCTGGGGCCAGGGCAACTCCGCCCTGGGCGACTTCAGCGCGCGCGTGCCGCTGATCGTCGTCGACCCGGCCCGACCGGGCGGCCAGCGCGTCGACCAGGTGGTGCGCAGCGTGGACATCATGCCGACCCTGCTCGATCTGCTCGGTGCGCCCTCGGTCGGCTGCGACGGGGTGTCGCTGCGCCCGGCGATCGCCGATCCGGCGACCGACCTGCACCTGCGCGCGTTCAACGAGACCGGGATCTGGATCGCACCGGTCCCCGGTCTGCCCGAAGGACACCTGAGCTATCCCAACCTGCTGGAACTGCTCGACGTTCCGGACATCGCGGCGGGCAGCCTGTCGCTGCGCGAGCGCTACCGCCAGACGGTACTGGTCGCCAAGGACCGCATGGTGCGGGACGGGCGCTGGAAGCTCGTCTACCAGCCGCTCGAGCACGGCAGGCTTCTCAGCCTGTACGACGTCGAGAGCGACCCCGGGTGCACCGCGGACGTCGCGTCCCGGCATCCCGCAGAGGTCGAGCGCCTGTGGGCGCAGCTGCGCGCCTGGATGGCGAACGACCCGGCGCTGCGCGGAGATCCCCGCCTGGACCTGCCGCCGACGCCCGCAGCGACCTCAGCCGCCCGCGCGCCGGAAGCGGATCTCGCGCCCGAGATGCGGTAGCGGGATCACGATCTCCGCATCGGCTGCGGGAACATGATCGCGGTAGCGATGGAGGACGATCCGCTCCGGTGCCTCGGCCCCGCCGGCGGCATGCACGGGAAACTCGGCCACGCGTTCGAAATCGGCTTGCGCGAGCAGCTCGGCAAGCATCTCGAACTCGGGAACGCCGACGATGTCCGGGCGCTCGATCACCACGTATTCGATTCCGTAGCGTCGAATCAAGGCGCGGATGTCGTCGATGCCGGAGACGTGCGAGCTCATGCCGAAGTACTTGTGTACCGCGAGCGAGACCAGGACCTTGTCCGCGCGCAACACCACGGCCTCGCGCGCATGGTCGAGCTGCCGCAGATGGAAGATGAAGCTGCCGTCATGCTTGCCGGCAAACAGCACGGGAGCGCCTGTCCGCCGCTCGTGGACCGCCTGCGCCACCTCGCGATAGCCGTCGATCCGCGGGACCGGCTGCGTCAGCGTTCGCCAGCCCTGGAAAGCGAGCATGACCACGAGCAGGACGAGGAAGCCGTCGTGCGATCGCCGCCCCCGCAGCAGGAACAGCGGACGGGCGGCCAGCACGGCGAGCGCAGGCAGGGCATATAGCGTGTAGCGCGGCGCATTGCCCGCACCGCCGAGCACCAGCGTCATCACCACGTACCAGCACAGCAGCCAGGCGTGGATCAGGGCCAGCCGGCCCTCGCCCTGGCGGGCCGGAAGCAGCGCCCCCGCGAGCGACAGCAGCGCCAGCGGCCAGCCCCAGACCTCGATCAGGGCCCGCGGATAGGTCAGCCAGCGTTCGAGCGAGAGGCGGGCCGCACTTTGTCCGACTTCGACCCGGCTGTCCCCGACGGTGGCCGCGAGGCCGAGATTGCCGAACTTGAGCGCATGCAGCGCGACCAGGGCGATCGCCAGCGCCGCGATCAGATAGGCGGGCACGGCCTGCACGCGCCACAGGGCGGCACGCCGCGACGAGATCAGGCCGTACGCCAGCAGCGCCGGCAGCAGGAGCGCGACGGTCTGCTTGACCGCCAGTGCGGCGGCGATCGCCAACCCGGCCGCGATGGCCCGCGACCATGCCGGGCGGTCGAGATAGCGCTCGAAGGTCCACACCACGAGGACGAGCAAGGCGATCGCCGGCGCCTCGAGCATGACGCTGCGCGCCCAATGGTTCCACTCCGGGACCGCGATGAACAGTGCCGTCGCCATGAAGGCCATCAGGGGGTTCCAGCCCGTGCGCACCCAGTCGAACCACAGCCCGGCGGCGAGCAGGACGAAGGCGAACACGGTCCAGTGCGCAACCGTCTCGCTGACCCCGAAGAGCGCGAAGAAACCGGCCTCGACGAAATAGAAGCCGGGCAGGTACCAGTTGAGCGCGAGCGCAGGATACTGCGCGAAATAGCGCAAGGCGTAGCCCATCGGGTCGTCGAGCGGCAGGTCGCGCAGCAGGTCGAGGATGAACACCCCGCCCATCGCATGCCGCGTCTCGTCGGTCCACCAGAATCCGCTCCCACCCAGCGCGGGCGCGAGAAAGAGCGCGGAGAGGGCGAAGAGGAGCGCACAGGGAAGCCAGGATCTCATGGCGGGGAGCCCTCGGGAGATGGATCGGGAACGGGCAGCGGCCCGAGTTGCTCGAGCACGAAGCCGGTGGTCTGCAGCAGCGGCGCGGCACCGGCCAGGGGCGGATCGCCGACCCGCCGCAGATGGAGCACGCGATGCCCGACCAGGCTGGTGCGCAAGGCCGCGGCATCTCCAAAGCCGGTGCAGAAGCGTACCGGCTCGTGGGCGCGGTCGCGGCGAAGCTCGCAGCGCCCGGGGTTGGTGGGGTCGCCCGCCAGTGCCATGTGCGCATCGGCCGGATAGGCCGGCCCGTAGAAGCGCACCAGGTTGAGGTATTCCTGTTTGACGGACGGGGCTGCGATCAGGATTCCCGGCCGCCCCTCTCCGCCGAACACCTGCGCGCTGATCGCCGCCATCTCCCGGGGGACGTAATCGACGCGCTCGTAGCGCGGCACGAACATCGCCGCACCGAGGCGCTGGATCCGCCAGAGACCCGGTTGCTCGACGAACCAGCCATAGATCGGGGGTCTCGACATCAGGACGAAAACCACCGCCAGGCCGAGGGCCGCGCACCTCTGCCGCGCCCCCAGCACAAAGGTCCAGCCCGCCGCCGACAGCAGGATCAGGGGAGGGACGAGGCCGATCAGCATGCGGGTCTGGACGGCGGAGTCGGAGGCGATCAGCGCCCATGAGGGCAGGCCCGCGAGCAGCAGCCACAGGACGCCGAAACGCACCACCCGCGAGCCGCGGAACCGCGGCAGCGCGAACACGGCCCCGAGCCAGAGCATGCCGCCGGCGACGAACACCAGGTTTCCCGCATGCACCCCCTCGCGCGCGCGCTGTGCAAGGCTTGCGGCGAAGGCCAGATAGCTGCGCGGGTCCGCCAGCGGGTGGAAGACGAACGCATAGGTGGCGTAGCCGAGCAGGGCCGTCCCCCCTGCGAGGACGAAGCGGCGCAGCGTCCGTGCGCGTGCCTCCGCGGCGCCGGCAAAAGGCAGATAGGCGAGCATGAACGCCAGCCAGATCCACACGCTCTCCACCCGCACGGTGTAGCCGAGGAAGGCCAACCCTCCGGAGACCGCCGCCAGCCAGCCCGCGGCCGTGGCGGTCGACGCCAGCAAGGCCCACACCGCCGCAGCGCCGAGCCCGAAGCTGAGCACCTCGCTCACCAGGTTGCCGCTCAGGTAACCATGGACGTCGGACAGCACGAACAGAAGGGCACTCGACGCCAGCCCACCGGCCCCGACCGCACCCGGCTCGAGTGCTCGTCCGGCGAGATGGCTCACCCGGCACCAGGCCAGCAGGCCGAGCGGCATGGCGAGGACGAACATCCAGTGGGCGGCCGTGATCGCCGCATCCGTGCTTCCGAACGCGGCGACCGGCGCGCCGAGCAGCGCGATGTGGCCGAGACGGCTCGATCGCCAGAAAGCCTCCGAGTAGCTCTCGTCCTCGGGCCAGGCACCGGCGAGCTGGGCGACGATCTCCTGCGCATTGCGTGCGACATCCACGAGGTAGGCGGTCTCGGCGAAGCGCTTGGCCTGATAGAGGTAGATCGGCGCGTCCCAGTGCACGTCCGCGAGCGGTGCGCGCGACAGCGCGACGAGCAGCATCGCGAGCCCGACCGCTAGCCAGAGTACGCGGGTCCTGCCCGCCACCCGGCCGCGCCCCCCACCCGACGCGCAGCCCCCGCCCGCGCCCGGCAGGCAAGCTCGATGGTGACTCATGCGGATGCGTCGTGCGGGTGGCAGGCGGCGCTCAGAGCGCGGCGAGCACTTGCTGGATGATCTCGGCCTGCGCGTCCTCCATGCCCAGCCACAGGGGCAGCCGCACCAGACGGTCGGCGATGTTCTCGGTGACGCTCAGTTCGCCGTGGGCACGACCGAAGCGGCGGCCCGCCGGCGCATCGTGCAGCGGGATGTAGTGGAACACGCAGTGGATCCCGAGGCCGCGCAGGCGCTCGATGAAGGCCGTGCGTTGCTCCAGCCCCGGCAGCAGCAGGTAGTACATGTGGGCGTTGTGCCCGCAATGTGCGGGGATCACCGGGCGCCGCAGCCTGCCCTGGCGCTCGGCCTCGGCAAACCACTGGTGGTAGGTGTTCCAGATGCCCAGGCGGCGACGGGTGATGCTGTCGGCCTCCTCCATCTGCGCCCACAGGAAGGCGGCGATGAGTTCTCCGGGCAGGTAGGACGAGCCGATGTCCACCCAGGTGTATTTGTCCACCTGGCCACGGAAGAACTGGGAGCGGTTCGTGCCCTTCTCGCGGATGATCTCCGCGCGCTCGGCGCGCCCCGGAGCATTGACCAGCAGGGCGCCGCCCTCGCCCGAGATGATGTTCTTGGTCTCGTGGAAGGAGAGCGCCCCCATGTGCCCGATCGCGCCGAGCGGCCGGCCCTTGTAGCTCGCCATCACCGCCTGCGCGGCATCCTCGACGACGAGCAGGTCGTGGCGGCGGGCGATGTCCATGATCGTGTCCATCTCGCAAGCGACGCCCGCGTAGTGCACCGGCACGATCGCGCGCGTGCGCGCGGTGATCGCCGCCTCGATCAGACGCTCGTCGATGTTGAGCGTGTCCGGGCGGACGTCGACGAACACCGGCACCGCGCCCCGCAACACGAAGGCATTCGCGGTGGACACGAAGGTGTAGGCCGGCATGATGACCTCGTCGCCCGGCTCCAGGTCGGCGAGGATCGCCGCCATCTCGAGCGCGGCGGTGCACGAATGGGTCAGCAAGGCCTTGGAGGCACCGGTACGCGCCTCGAGCCAGCGCGAGCACTGGCGGGTGAAGTTCCCGTCGCCCGCAAGGTGGCCGTTGGCGTGGGCCTGGGCGATGTACCAGAGTTCCTTGCCCGTCATGTGGGGCTTGTTGAAGGGGATGTTCATGGCTGCGGCCCGGTCGAGTGCGAGTGAGGAACGGAATTCGGACGGAAGACCCAAAACTTCTGCAGAAGAAACAGCAGGATCGCGAGCGCGACGATCGACACGCCCTGGACGAGCTGATGGGGATGGCCCATGCGGTCGACCAGCACCATCAGCGCGACCAGGTTGAGCAGGTAACCCGCTGCGTAGGAGAGACAGTAGCGCACGAACGCCGGCCCGTGCATCCCGCCGTGACGGAAGGACCAGCGCTTGTTGAAGACGAAGGTCTGCACCACCCCGAGCAGATAGAGCACGCTCATGGCGAGCTTGGCCCCGACGCCTGTCGCCGTCAGCGCGAGATATGCCAGGTAGAGCACCACGTTCGATGCCAGCCCCACCGTCGCGTAGCGGACGAACTGGCCCAGGGTGGCTTGCGCGCTCATGCAAGCCGAACCCTGTGGAAAGTCATCGAGGGCGCCGGGAAGCTGAAGCCGAGACGCGCATAGAGGTTGAGCACCCGATGGTTGCGCGCCACGATGCTGGTACGCACCCGGGTCGCCCCTTCGAGGCGCGCCTGGTTCATCATCGCGCGCCAGGCGCGCAAGCCGTAGCCCCTGCCCTGCCGCTGCGGCGCGACCGCGTTGAGATGCCAGTAGCAGGTGCCGTCGGCAAGCTGCTCGGTGACGAAGAAGGCGACCAGTTCGGCCCCTTCGCGCACGGCATGGAGGCGTTGCGAGGGATGCTCGAGGCTGCTGCGCACCCAGTTCTGGTAGCGCAGGTCGCCAAGCCGCGATGGCAGCCGCGGGTCGACGTGGAAACGTTCGTTCCGGAAGGCGCCTCCCGCCACCTCGACGATTTCCTCCAGATCTTCAGGTCGCGCTCGTTCGACCACCAGTCCCTGTGCATCGCGCGGCCCGGCCGACTGCAGGTCGCCGAACTCGGGCTGGAAGACCATCTCGATGAAACGAAAGCCGATCTCCTCGAGCAGCATCGATTCGCGCAGCCGATCATGGGGGAGCCGGCAGCTCGCCAGCCCCACGCCCCCGACCTCGCAGGCGGCGACGAAGGGCGCCAGATCCGCCGCGCTGGCGCCCGTGCGGGCTTCGATGCGCGACACCTGCACCACCGGATGGCCGAATACCGCCGTGTCCCAGGGGGCCTCCGCCCATTCGAGGCGGAGCGCAGCCGTGTCGATGCGGCCGTGCAGGGGGTGGGAGGGGGCGGCTTCAGCAGCACTGGTCATGGACAGTCTCCGTGTCGCCCTGCGCAGCAGTGGAGGATCGCAGCGCATAGGGCGGACGCTCCATCGAGCGGAAATGCATCCTCGCCAGGTACTCCCCGAAGATCCCCAGCGCGAACAGCTGGACGCCCGAGAAGATCGCGATGATCGAGGCCAGGAAGGGGAATCCGGGCACCGCGCTTCCGTCGACGAGATAGCGCAGGAGCACGTACAGGAGCACCAGGAAGCCCATCGACCCGAAAGCCAGCCCGAGCACGCTGGCGACCTGCAGCGGCAGCACCGAGAAGCCGGTCATCATGTTGATCGCATGATTGATGAGCTTGCGCAGGGTGTAGCCGGAATCGCCGACGGCACGCTCGTCCTGGCGGACGAGAACGGAGCCGAAACGCGTCGTGCCCCAGGTGAGCAGCACGTCGATATTGACCGACGGGCTGCGGTAGGCCGCGAAGGCCTCGCGCAGGCGGGCGCGGAAGACGCGGAACGCGCTCACCTTGCTCGCCGACTCCACGCCCATCGCCCCCTGCAGCGCGAGCTTGGTGATCCTCGAGGCCTGGTCGCGCAGGAAGCCGTGCGTCTCGGCCTGTGGCGAACCATAGACGACGTCGTAGCCTTCATCCAGTCTGGCCAGCAGGCGATGGATCTCTTCCGGCGGATTCTGCAGGTCGTCGTCCAGCGTCACGACGAGCTCGCCGCGCGCGGCCCGAATGCCGCACAGCAGGGCGTTGTGCTGGCCGTAGTTGCGCGCCAGGCGCAGGCCGAGCACGCGGGGATCGGCCGCAGCCAGCTGCTCGATGACGCTCCAGGAGTCGTCGCCGCCGCAGTCTTCCACGAGGATGATCTCGAACGGCCGGCCGATCTGCTCGAGCGCGCCGACGAGCCGTCGATGCAGTTCGGGCAGCATGGCCTGCGAGCGATAGACCGGAACGATGGCGGAAATATCGATGGACATGGTCGTCTTCAGGGGGCGGTCAGGGTTTCTGCGGCTCGCCGAACGACTCGCGCCAGCGCTTCTGGATCTCCGCCGGGGGACAGAACCGGCAGCCTTGGGAAGCGCCCTCGGCGGTGCCGGCATCCTGGTCGACCTGCGCCGCCGAACGCGCCGCGGTCGCCGCCTCCTGCGTCACTGTCGCCTCGGTGGTGGCCGGAGCGGCGTCTGCAGGCTCCGCCTGCGACGGCTCGTCGGGCGCTGCCGGCTTCGGTGCAGGCGGGCGCACCAGCGGCGGCAGCTCGACGCCGAACTCCTCGCCCATCTTGCGCAGCCGAAAGTCGTTCGGCGAAAGCTTCAGGGCCGTGCGGACGACCTCGGCCGCCTTGGCGCGCCGATCGGTCGCCCGGTACAGGGTGGCCAGCTGCGCGGCCGCCCGTGCATGGCGGGGGTCCAGTTGCAGGGCATTGAGCAGGGCGGACTCCGCCTCGATGTGCTGCTTGCCGTAGTACTGGGCCCAGCCGCGCAGGAAATAGACCTCCGGCATGAGGAAGTGCGACCGTGCCGCATGGCTGATGATGTAGCTGGTCTCGTTGACGATCGAACCGACGTAGCGCTCGCGCTCCTTCTGCGAGGCGGAGCCGACCACCTTGTTCTCCCACTGCATCCCGAAGCAGAAGTGATGGAAGTGGAAGTATTTCTGCGGATTGTTGGCCGCCTGCCAGGCGGCATTGTTCTGGTTCTGCAGGCGCTGCACGCACCAGGCGCGCAGCGCCTGGTAGTCGGCCTCCGTTCCGGCGCTCGCGCCCGTCATCGCGATCGACCCGGCAAGCAACACGGCTGCTCGCAGCACTTTAACCATCATCGTCTCCTGTCATTTCGGCGCTTCGGGTCCTTGCGCCCGCGCTTCGCCCGTGGCGACATCCGCCTGCGCACGCAAGCGCGACAGGCGCTCGAATATCACCTGCGCCGCAAGCGCATGCCCTGCGCCGCTCCAGTGCGTATCGTCCGGCATATAGACGTCGACGACACCGCGCTCCACGGCGTCGCGAATGGCGAGGTCGAGCCGGGCGTCGGGCACATCGAGTCCGTCGAAGAGCTCGCCCAGCCGCTCGGCTGGCAGTCGGGCGGGATCGCGCGCCCAGGGACGATACGCGCTCGACTTGTCCGGCGCCAGCGCGGTCATGAACACCGTCCGTCCGTCGGCCTGGAAGCGCGTCGCCAGGTCTGCGAGGGCGCAGCGGATCCGGCGCAGGTGTTCCGCACTCCAGGCGGCCTTGTTGAAATCGTCGCCGTACACCAGCAGGCGGGCGGATGCGCGCGACGAGAAGAGGTCGGCACGCACGAGTTCGACCTCCACCGTGTTGCCGGCCTGCACACCGAAGAGACCACGCATGGCACCGCGGTAGAGCCAGCTGCGCGCGAACCCGGGGTTGGCCTCCGCCAGCGCATGCGGCCGCGGCACCGCGCGGGCATGCGCCACGACCGCCATCGGCGGCGGCAGCGCGAGCGGCGGCGCGGGGCGCGAGCCCGGACACAGCCCCTCCACCTTCGCGTGATCCGCAGCCAGGCCGCGCTCGACCACGTTCCAGATCACCACCTTCGGCGGATGTTCCACGAACAGGGGCGACGCGCGCAAGGCGTCCACGTCTACGCGATGGACGTCGAGCGTATGCACGCTCCAGCCGGTCATTGCGGCGAGGTGGTTCTGCCATTGCTGGGCCGGTCGCAGGTTCGCGAACGAATCGCCGACCACCAGGATGTCCACCGGCCGCGTCCATTCGCCGAACGAGGTCGGAAGCGGATCGAATTCGAGCACCGGCTCGTTCCAGCCATGCGTGCGCTCGGCGTACCCGCCGAGGCGGGTCAGGTCGCCATAGACCGGCTGCAACCACCACGCCAGCATCCACGCGGCCGCGACCAGGACCAGGGTGAGTCCGACGACGAAGAGGGAAAAGGCGCGCGGCTGCATCAGAACTGGAAGTACAGGAACTCGGAAATCGCATCGCCCCGCGTCAGCGCCGTGGCGAGCAGCAGCACGGTCGCGACCAGCCAGGGGGTGCCGATGCGGAAACGCAGCAGCCCCGCTTCATCGACGCCGCCGCGGAAGTCGAGCGCGGGCCGGTAGCGGGACATGATCTGCTGCGTGTTGGGCGCGAAGAAGGCGATCGCCGCCAGGATGGCGAGGTCCCGCCAGACCCAGGCATCGGCGAACTGCCCGGCCAGCAGTCCCGCGCCCACCCCCATCTCGCCGGCGAGGCGGTTCAGCCGCCAGTGCAGCGCGTTGAGCCAGTCGGGCGGCACGGCCACGCCATTCGCGCCTGCCATCGCGCCGAGCATGGCGAGCGCGGCATCGAAGGAGTTCGCGCGGAAGAACACCCACGCGACGACCACCGCCACGAAGGTGAGCGCCCAGCCGAGCACCCGCCACGCCCGGCCGCCGCGCAGGCCGAGGCGGCCCACCAGCCAGCGCCAGGCATGATTCACCATCAGGTAGAACCCGTGCAGCGCCCCCCAGACCACGAAGGTCCAGCCCGCGCCGTGCCAGAGCCCGCCCAGCACCATCGTTACGAACAGGTTGGCGTGGCGCCGCAACGGCCCCTTGCGGTTGCCGCCCAGCGCGATGTACAGGTAGTCGCGCAGGAAACGGGACAAGGTCATATGCCAGCGCCGCCAGAACTCGGAGATGCTGCCCGCCTTGTAGGGCGAATCGAAATTGAGCGGCAGCTTGACGCCGAACATGCGGGACAGGCCGATCGCCATGTCGGAATAGCCGGAGAAATCGAAGTAGAGCTGGAAGGTGTAGGCCAGCGCGCCGCCCCAGGCGTCGAGCAGGCTGAGCGCCTGCCCGGCCTCGGCGGCCTGGAACACGGCGTTGGCATGCGGCGCGATGCCGTCGGCGAGGACCACCTTCTTGAAGATGCCGAGCCCGAAGATCGCCAGCCCGACCGCGATGTTCTCCCAGTCGAGCCGGTAGGTGGATGCGTGCGCGAACTGCGGCATCATCTCGCGGTGATGCAGCACCGGCCCGGCGATCAGGTGGGGGAAATAGGTCACGAACAAGGTGTAGTGGACGAAGTTGAACTCCCTCGCCTCGCCTCGCCAGGCATCGACCAGGAAGGCGATCTGGGTGAAGGTGAAGAAGGAGATCCCCAGCGGCAGCACGATGGCGTCGAAATGCCAGTGGCCGTCGAAGACGACGCGGGCGCTTTCGGCGAAGAAGTTGAAGTACTTGAAGTAGCCGAGCAGGAGCAGGTTGGCGCCCACCGCGAAGACGAGGAGCGCACGCCGACGCTGGCCGGCCGGACGTGCGGACTCGCGCGCCAGGCGGATGCCCATGCCGTAGTTGAAGACGATCGAGGCACCGAGCAGGCCGAGGTAGATGGGGTTCCACCAGGCGTAGAAGAAGCACGACGCCGCCGCCAGCCATGCCGCGGCGAGGCGCTGGCTCGTGGCGGCGAGCCAGAAGAAGCCGACCAGCACGATCGGCAGGTACAGGTAGATGAACTGCGGCGAATTGAACAGCATCGCTCAGGCGCGCAGGCAGTTGCGGGTGCGCTCGGCCACCGCCTGCCAGCTCAGCGACTGGCGCACGCGCGCGAGCCCCGCCTGTCCCATCGACTCGAGCAGCGGGGGGTCGTCCAGCAGGCGCGCGAGGGCGTCCACCAGTTCGGCCCCCGTGCTCGCGTCGACGCGCAGGCCGGTCACGCCGTCGAGCACCGCCGAGCCGGTGCCGCCGGCACGTCCGGCGATCGCCGCCTTGCCGCAGGCCGCCGCCTCGAGGAACACCATGCCGAAGCCTTCGGTGTCGCCGCCGATCTCGCGATTGGCCAGCACGAACACATCGCAGGCGTTGTACCAGCGCGGAAGGTCCTCCATCGGCACGTGGCCGAGCCGATGCACCCGCTCCGCGACCCCCGCCTCCCGCGCCACGCCGTCGAGGTAGTCGGCGTCCTCGCCGATGCCGACGATCGCCAGATGCACGTCGACGCCGCGCGCGCGCAGCGCCGGCAGGCTGCGGATCAGGGTGTCGAAACCCTTGCGCCGGCTCAAGCGTCCGACGGACAGGATCAGCCGTGCCGAATCGCCCAGCCCGAGGCGCGCGCGCAGGTCGCCCGCGGGCAGCCCGGGGCGGAAGCGCTCGTTGTCGACACCCGGATGGATGAGCACGATGCGCTCGGGCCGGACCCCCATCCCGATCAGGGTGTCGCGGGTGAAATCGCTGTTGGCGATGACCCGGTCCGCGTGGCGCAAGGCGAAGCACATCGCCTTGTACTTGTTGCCGCGGCCCCAGCCGGTGAGCTCTTCGCCATGGGCGTAGATCACGACCGGGCGCAAGGTCAGGCGGGCGACGAGCCAAGCCACCAGCCCCTCGGGCAGGGCACGCCCGGCGTGGATCGCATCGAATCGCCGCGTGAGCGCGAGCCGCAGCGCGCAGACGAGGAACCTGAGGTACATGCCGAGCGACTCCGGCCGCAGCCAGCCGACGCGCTGCAGGTTCAGGCGGTGCACGCTGTTGGGGTGATCGCGGTCGTACTCGGCGGCGCCCGGAACCTGCGCCGTCAGGATGTGGATCTCCTTCCCGCCGAGTCGGCGATAGACCTCGTCGAACCAGACGGCGGTGCCACCCTTGGTGGGCAGGAAAAGCTCGGTGAGGACCAGGTAGCGGTTCCGCATGGGAGATCTCGGGATCGAAGCGCGCCAGATCGTATCACCGTGCCCGCGCGGCGCAGCGGCCATGCATCACGCCCGCGATCAGGAAGACCGGCGCGAGCGCGAACCGCAGGCCGCTGTATTTCAGGAAGCGCCGCAGCGCGGGCTCGTGCTCGACCCGGGCCAAGAAGACGGCCACCCTGTGCGGCAAGGAACGGGTGACGAGCCCCGTGGCCGCAGCGGCCAGTTCGTCGGCGAGCTCGGCGGTGGACAGGAAGCGCACGTCCGGATGGCGTTCGAGCACCCCGCGCAAGGCCCGCTCCAGCTCGTCGTTCGCCGCGCGCGCGACCGCTGCGGCGCCCACGAAGCTCTCGCGATGGGTCTCGAGCAGGACCGGGCGGCCGAGGCGCCGCTTCGCCGCCACGGCCTGCCAGACCTGTTCCGCCCGATGGCCGCGGATCGGTTCGAAATAGTCGTCGCGCACCAACTGCATCAGTCCGTCGGCGGTGCGCTCTCCATTGCGGATGACGCGCGTCGGCGGCATCAGTGCCCCCTGGCCGTCACGCCCCTCGATGCGACGCCCCGGGGTGACGATGCAGCGCACGCTGCTCCCCGCCCACGCACGCTCGACCGCGTCGTCCCAGACGAAGGTGTTCGGCACCGCCACCACCGGCGCTGCACCGAACAGGCGCTCGAGCAGCCGCGCCTCCTCATCGACGGCACATTGCACCGCCGCGGGATCCAGGGGCCGGCTGGGCAGCACCGAGGCGTCGATCCAGCGGCTCTGCAAATGCGACGGCAGCCCTTCGCTGCGCGCCTGCGGATCGGCCAGCCAGTCGCGCAGCGAGGCATCAACGCGGGCTCGCGCAAGCAGCGCATCGGGCCAGAAATGTTCCATGCCGTGTCGCTGGAGGGCGAAGACCCCCGCGCCGCAGCCGGCACGCATCGCCTCGACCATCGGCCCGAACTCGGGCGCATCGAGCGCCCTGCGGCGGTAGCGCGCAAGGCCGTCGGCCAGCATGGCGGCCCCGTCCGGCAGGCTGCACACGACACCGAGGGTCATCACCGCCGGCCTCCCGCGCTGGTCGCGCACCGCGGCGAGCCGGGAAGCGAGCCCTGCAAGCGCGTCGGCGTCCGCCACCGGCCCGGGACCCCAGTCGTCGCTCTCGACGATCAGCACGGGCTGTGCGAGCACGGGTTCGTTCCACAGGGCTCGCAGAGCGGCACGGTGCACAACGAGGAATGCCAGCACCGCCGCTCCGCCCCACAGCACGAGAGCAAGAATTGAAAACGACATCGTAAAGACGCTCTACCTCGCATGGATCGTTGGGGCGGACCCGCCAGCCAGCACAGGCCGTCGCGAACCTGAATGCAACGGCCGTACGCGTTTCCCCGCCCACCTGTGTACTGCACCGCACTTGCGCGAAGCCTACTCGGCTACCATAGACCGCGATGTGATCAATTTTACTATTCAAGACGATGACGACACGACGAGTACTGTGCGGCTGGATCAACCTGGACGAACGCGTCGCAAGCCAGGACGCACTCGCTGCGATGCTCGCCGCCGAGGGGCTCGCACCGGCACAGATCCGCGTGCAGACGTCCGAGGCAGGCGTTTTGGCCTGCACCCATCCCGCGGGGAGCAGTGCGGTCGACCTGCGCTCGGGCAGCATGGCCGTGCTGCTCGGGCACCCGCGCTGGCCCGACGCGCGGCTTGCCATGCTGGCTCATAGCGAGGGCCACGCAGCCGCGCTGCTCGATGCCTGGCGGAACAGCGGTGAAGCTGCCCTGGAAACGATCCAGGGCAGCTTCGCCCTGGTCCTCGTCGACAGCGCTCGCGACCGGATCCTGCTCGCGGTCGACCGCTGCGGAGCGGAGCGCCTGTGCTTCGCCGCCGTGGGCGGCACGCTGGTCTTTTCCACCAGCGCGCGAGCAGTGGCGCGCCACCCGCTCGTGGCAGCGACGATCGACAGGCAGGCGCTTTACGAATACCTCTATTGCCACATGGTTCCAAGCCCCGATACGGCGTTCGCCGGCGTCGAGAAGCTGCTCCCCGCCCAATGCGCGAGCTTCTCCGGCGGCCGCCTCGAGCGCCGCTTCTACTGGCAGCTTCCTTACGCGCCGGAAGTCGACGCCGACGAGGCCAGCCTGCGCAAGCGATTCCTCGACCTCACCGAGCAGGCGGTCGCCCGCCAGTACGACGAGAAGCGATCGACCGGCGCCTTCCTGTCCGGCGGCACGGACAGTTCGACGGTAAGCGGGATGCTCGGGAAGGTCAGCGGGCAGCCGGCGCGCACCTACTCGATCGGCTTTCGTGCGGAAGGCTTCGACGAGATCGAATATGCCCGCATCACCTCGCGCCACTTCGGCACCGAGGCGCACGAGTATTACGTGACCGCAGACGACATCGTCGAAGCCATGCCGCTGATTGCCGCGGCCTACGATGAACCGTTCGGCAATGCCTCGGCCGCACCGACCTATTTCTGCGCGAAGATGGCACGCGAGACCGGTATCGAAATCGTGCTTGCGGGCGACGGCGGCGACGAGTTCTTCGGTGGCAACGAGCGCTATGCCAAGCAGGGCGTTTTCGAGCGTTATCACCGTACGCCCGCAGCACTGCGCAAGCTGCTCGAGCCCCTGGTGATGAATTTTCCGCTCGGCGATTCGATCCTTCCGGTGCGCAAGGCGCAGAGCTACATCCGGCAGGCGCGCATCCCGCTGCCCGACCGTCTGGAGACCTACAATTTCCTGCATCGTGATCCGCTGCAGGAGATCTTCGAGCCGGAATTCCTCTCCGCGGTCGACACCGAACGCCCACTGAAACTCGCACGCGACGCCTATTTCCGCAGCGCCTCGACGGAAGTCATCGAGCGCATGATGCACCTCGACCACAAGATCACCCTCGCCGACAACGACCTGCGCAAGGTCACGCGGATGTGCGAGGCCGCCGGCGTGGAGGTGCGCTTTCCATTTCTCGACGACGATCTCGTCGAGTTCTCGGGCCGACTGACGCCGCGGCACAAGGTGGACAAGGGGCGGCTGCGGGTGCTGTTCAAGGACGCGCTGCGGGGCTTTCTGCCGAACGAGACGATCACCAAGAGCAAGCACGGCTTCGGCCTGCCGTTCGGCGTCTGGCTGAACAGCCATGGTCCGCTGAAGAGCCTCGCCGACAACGCGCTCGACAGCTTGTCCCAGCGCGGAATCGTCCGACCCGCATACCTCGACGCTCTGCGCAAGGCGCATGCATCCGGACATGCGAGCTATTACGGGGTGATGATCTGGATCCTGATCGAACTCGAACTCTGGCTGCAGCACAACGCCTGAACCGACCGCTCCAGTCCGGCTCCGACAAGACGCTGCCCCGGCTCCGAAATGCAAGGACCGGGCCGGCGAACACCTGCCAGCCAGCGGGGCATCCGCACGCGCTAGGCGAAGAACGGCCTCACGCGAGGCCACCTGGCGAGAAGGCCGACCACGGACAGGGTGAGCAGATAGACGAGCGGCGTCTTGAGGAACTCCCAGAGCAAGCCGCCGCCTTCACGAGCGCCGAGGACCTCCATCACCGCGACATGGCCGGCATACACCCCCAGCGTGTAACGTCCCCATTGGGGCAAGGGCGTCCCCACCGCCCACGATGGATACAACCTGAGCAGGTTTAACAGCCCCCAGACCTGAAAGGGCGTGGCAAGCAGAAAATCATGCCCCTCCAGCGGGACACCGTAGGTGTGCAGCAGGGTCCAGGCCTCGACAAAAGTGGCGACCGTGCCGCCGATGAAGAGGAAGCAGGCGACGCGGCGCCCCATGCGAACCGTGCCCCCAGCCGACCACCATCCGGTGGCGATGATCAACGGCGCACACATGAGCCCCCCCGGCACACCCGGAGAAAGAGGCCCCAGCAACGGGTGGTCTGCATATGCTCCGGCGCCGAGCCCCATCGCATACAGCAAGGCGAAATAGACGAGGCAGGGGACGCGCCGCTTCACGCGCATGACCGCAAACACATGCAGGGTCCCGATCAGCAGCGCGGGCAGGAACCATAAATGCGCACGCGGCCCGGCGAGCAGACTCCAGCCGTCGCCGAACAGTGCCGCGGCGCGCCAATAGGCAAGGCGGATCCATCCGCCTTCCCATGCTGCGTTCCAGTCGGGGGTCCAGAGCAGGTAGAACGCGTACCAGAAGAGGACAAGCCCGGCCAGCCGACCCGCAAAGCCGCTCACGACGCGCAGGTCGCGCCCGCTCTTCCTGCATCGTTCACCAAGCAGATAGCCCGATACGACAAAAAAGAAGGGGACGGCGAACCGCCCCGCCAGATCGATCAGTTCCCCTGCGGAAACCTCTCCAAGTGAATACACCCGCCCGATGAAGGGGTCACAGTGAATCGCCAGCACGGCAAAGATGGCGATCGCCCTCGCGGCGTCGATACTGGGCATCCTGCCAGCGACCTGGGGAAACACTGCATGCTTGACGGCATCCATGGAAACGGCATCTCGGAAAAGAGGGAGGTGGAGCCGGAAGGATCATCGGCCAAGGTGGATTGCAAGGATCCGCGCCTCGACCGAAGCAGCCCCGATTCTCGATCCATCGAACTCATCGGGACACCCTGCGTTCGTGATTCCCCGAACATCACCGCGCGAGGCAGCGCTGCGGGCTCCCGGGTCAGCCGCGGACAAGACCGATCGCCCGTGCAAGGATGCGGGCCAGAAGGCGCAATTGCCCAAGTTCCAGCCTGATCCTTGCACTGTTCCACAGATATTCGAGCGCCCGGGCCTGATCTCCGCCCTTGCTGCTCGACCAGGCGGCACCGAACCACAACTCGACCAGCGCGTCACGCACCGCGGCCCGGCCTTCTGCTTCCAGCTTACCCTCCAGCAAGCGCTGCTTCATCAGGGCGTTCGAGCGCAGATGCTCCCTTTGTCGATCGGACTTGGACGAAAACCCCTGACCCGATGCTCGCTGCATGTACAGGCCATCGGTCACGAGAGCGCATCTCGCCTGCAGCGCGGCACGTATCGCCCAGTCGCAGTCCCAGAGCAGGATATCTGCCTGGTACGGACCGATCCGCTCGAAACTCGAACGTCTGACGACCGGGCGCTGAAACGCCATCGGCACAGTCCTCAGCAGTCCGCGGAACAACTCCGCCGGCTCGAACGCGAGGACTCCCCCCCTGGGAGAGGAGAACGGATGGAGGGTCGACAGCAGCGCCCCCATCGCCTGTTCGTAGGCCCTCTGGCCCGCCTCGCTCCGCTCGCCGAACCATGAGACGCCCATGAACACCACATCGAGCTCGGGGTCCTCCGCGAGGGCCGCGACTGCACGCTGCAGATAGGACGGAGCGTAGAGATCGTCGTCATCGAGGAATGCCAGCACGTCGCCCCGGGCCTGGAAGGCGCCTGCATTCTTCGCCTCGGCACCACCGCGGCTGCGAACGTTGCGGATGAGCGCGCAACGGGGGTCATCCGGTATCGACGCGGGCGGATCCGAGGCGTCGTCGACGACGATCAGATCCCAGTTCTCCCAGGTCTGAGCGCGGACACTTGCGATTGCCTCGGCCAATAGTCGAGGCCGATCATGAGTCGGGAGGACGACGGTGACCGACGGCGAACGTGTCGAGGTGCTCATGAGCCCCCCTCGGTGCGCCGGAGGCTCGATCTCATCGGTGCGACCTGGAGCTCGCGAATCGGCCACCGGCAACGCGGGGTTGCGGGAGATGGCTCTTGTCGGGCGGCGTCGGGCCGGCACTCGACAATGGCCGCTCGAGCCCGGAGGCGCTGCTTCCCCGAGCTTGCACCCGCGGTTCGGCAATTTCCCCGACCGCCCGCCGAACCAGTTCGTGCACCACCACGATGATCACGATCAGGTGGTAAAACAGGTCGAAATACTGCAGGCCCAGGAAGGAGCCGGCCGACATGTAGCCGATCAGGCTGACCTGGATCATCGCGGCGAGGTCCCGCGCCCAGGTCAGTTCCTTGTGCGGCTTCACCATGCGGATGATCTGTGTCGCCGACCGCCAGGTGAAGATGTGCAGCAGCACGAACATGACGAGACCGGGCCAGCCCTGCTCGCCGAGCGTACCGAACCAGTTGCTGTGCGAATCGGTGCCTCCGAAGCCCGTGACCGCGCGGAAACCCCCGCCGAGCAGGCTGGAGTTGGCGATGTAGACGGCATTCCCCCAGGCGTAGATGCGCCCTTGTGCCGAGCCGTCCTCATCATAGGTCTGGATCGTGTGCATGCGCTCGAACCACTCCGGCGGCATCACGTAGAACACGACCAGCACCACCGGGATGATCCCGATCAGGACCCCGAGCCGGTTGCGCGCCTTGAGCAGGAAGAACACCCCCATGGCGCCGAGCCCGACCAGCGCACCGCGCGAATGCGTGCCGATCACGGCGATCAGGGTGAGGACGGACATGGCGAGCAGCCCCAGGCGCTGCCAGGCCACCTTGAGCTGCAGGCGGATGTACCAGAGCAGCGGGACCGTCATCAGCAGGGCGAGGCCGATCGAGTTGCGGTCCTCGATGAAGGAGCCGCCGGGGCCGCGCACGTTGTTTCCGCTGCCCCCGGTCAGGACGAAGATGCCGCCCTTCACCCCGTAGAAGGCCAGCGAGAAGGCGATCACGACCACCAGCCAGTGAACGCGGTCGCGGTCGCGGATCAGCATCAGGGTGACGTAGGTCATCAACATGATCCGCCACACCTTGTCCCACTGCGGCCAGGCCAGGCCCGGATACCACGAGAAAGCCGTGGTCAGGAACATCCATCCGGTGAACACCAGCATCAGCCAGGTCTCGCGCGACCACACGATCTCCTTCTTCTCGCGCGAGAACAGGATGCCGACGAAAGTGGCGAGCGCGACCATGAATGCGAAGGGCATCGAGGTCGAGAAGCCCCAGGCCATCCGGTGCGGATTCATGTAGCTCAGCCACGACCACGCGAGGATGCCGATCCACGGGTATCTGAGGATGAAGGGCAGCGTGCCGAACACCGCGAGGGTGACGATCAGGTCGCGCATGACACCTCCGAGGCGTCGACCTTGCTGACGACGTAGCGATACTTTCCGGACTTCTCCGGCGCAATCTCGGCAACCTGCTCCACGTCGATCCGCACCCCCTCGCCGAGCCGGGCCGCCAGACCGTGCTCGATCCGACCGACAGTGTCGGCGTCGAACCCCACGCCCGGCACCACCTGCACCCGAGTGTGCTCCAGCGACTCCTGCACGATGCGGAAGCCCGCCACCTGGGGCAGGTCGCGCAGCACGTAGATCAGCGCCAGCCCGTGCATCACGGTGCCGTCGCGGGCGACGACGAAGTCGGTCGCGCGTCCCTGGATCTCCCTCAGCATCGGCAGGCCGCGCCCGCAGGCGCAGGTCGCGGTGTCCATCACCGCCACGTCCCCGGTGCGATAGCGGATGAAGGGAAAGTCGCCGGTGGCGAGATGGGTGACGACGATCTCGCCCGCCTGCCCGGGCGGCAGCACCCTGCCCTCGCCATCGACGATCTCGACAATGAGGTCCTCGGCAGTGAGGTGCATGCCGCCTTGCGGGCACTGGTGGGCGATGAAGCCGGCGTCGCGGGAGCCGTAGCCGTTGGCGACCGGGCAGCCGAAGACACGCTCGATGGCCTCGCGCTGGTGGTCGTAGAGGCGCTCGGAGGTGCAGAACGCCACCTCGATGCCGAGGTCGTCCATGCGAATCCCGCGCCTTTCGGCGTGCAGGCCGATATGGGACAGCGCCGAAGGGTAGCCGAAGACCATCTTCGGGCGGCGCGCGCGGATGCGGGCGACGAAGCCGTCCAGCTTCGTGGCGGACATCTCGAAGGCGGGCAGCAGCTCGGTACGGAACAGCCGATCCCGCAGTGCGCGCACCCGGTCCTGCGCGCCGAGCTCGATCGGCGAGCCCCACACGACAATCTCGGGATCGCCGATGTCGACGCCCCACCAGCGCGTCGCGCGCCACTTGGCGGCGACGTCGTGGCTCACACGCCGGTCGCCGATGAAGAAGATGAGCGGCTCGCCGCTCGAGCCGCCGGTGTTGAAGCGAGCCAGTCCGACCGCGTCGTCGGCCTTCAAGGCTTCGGTATTGGCGCGGATCTCCGCCTTGCCCAGGAAGGGCAGGCGCTGCAGCTCGGCCAGGCTGGCGATCGCCGCGGGGTCGAAGCCGATGCGCGCGAAGCCTTCGCGGTAATAGGGCACGTGGTCGCGCGCATGCACCAGCAGCGCACGCAGGCGCTCGAGCTGCAGGGCCTCGATGCGCTCGCGCGGCCACCACTGGCTATCCTCCAGGCCGCGCCGCAGGGCGACGCTGTCGTGTTGCTTGAGGCGCTCGTGGAGCGGGAAAAGCAGGCCCGAGACCAGGCGGGTGTAGAGGCCGGACATTTCGTTTTCCTCCGCCTCAAGGGTTCGCGGTGCGATCCAGCATGGCCTGCAGGGGCCCGCCCATCTCGCGTGCGAAGTCTTCAAGCGCGGCGATCGTGCCGGCGTGTCCGCCCTGACCCTGCGGCGCATGCAGCATGACCACCGCCGAATCGTCCCCTTCGCCGCGCAGGCGGCTCAGCGCCAGATAGACCTTGGCGAGATGATCGCTGGTGGTCCACCGGCCGCCGATCCAGTACGCGTACCAGACGACCATGCGTGCATGCTCGCTCGCCATCTCCAGCGTGCGCCACGCCTGCGCCTGGTCGCCGAGTTGCACCCGGACCGGACCCGCGGCGGTCATGCGCCACACCGGGTCCTTGCTGATCAGCACGCGGTTCTCGGAATTGATCAACTCCCTGCCCGGTCCCTGGTCGCGGTAATAGCCGATGTACACCCCCACCGGAACGCTCCCCGCGCGCCAGGTCGAACGGAAGGTGTCGCGCATGCCGGAATAGCTCGGCGACCACGGCGGCAATTCGCCCGCTTCCGTCCGCTGCCACGCGCCCTGCCCCTCCAGCGCGGCGAAGCGCACCGGCCCCTGCTCGCCCTGGCGCTCGAGGTGGCCGAGGACCGGCACCCACAGCCCCACCGCGACCACCGCCACGGCCAGCCAGCCCAGGCCACCGGTGCGTGCGCCCGACGATCGCGCGGAGCCGACGGGCATGGCCGGGGCCTCTTCCTCGTCCTCCTGCCAGCGCGAACCGATCCAGAACAGCGCGAGGATGATGATGCCGAAGAAGACCCAGCCGTAGATCAGGTGGTCGGCCCCGGCAGCGAGGCGGTTGTCGGTGAGGTGGCCGAGCATCACGATGCCGTAGGCGCGCAGCCAGTTGGCGAATACCGGCAGCACGATCGAGGCGGCGACGAAAAGCAGGCGCTTCTGCGTGCTGCGGTAGTTCAGGTAAGCGTACAGGCTGCCGACGACGATCGAGGCCATCAGGTAGCGCACGCCGCTGCAACCCTCCACCACCTGCCAGCGCCCGGAGGGGATCACCAGCAGGAAGCCTTCGGCGTACACCGGCACTCCGGAGGCGCGCACCGCCCAGATGATGAAGTCGGCGGTCCACTGCATCATGGTGGGGAAGAGGAACTCGCCGAACGGCACCATGAAGAACAGGAAGCCGATCGGGAAGGCGTAGGTGCGCACCACCGCGCTGCCCATCACCGCCCAGACGAAGCCCACCAGCATGCCCACGAAGGCGAACTGCGACACCGCATCGACGCTGGCGAGCTCGCCGAGCAACCAGGCCGCGCCGGCGACGAGTCCGGCGCAGATGCCGAGCAGCGAGGGCGCGATCGGTACATGGTCGATGAAGTGCCGGCGCCGCCATACCAGCCAGGCCGAGATCGGCGCGATCACGAAGCCGTGGGCGAAGGTGTCCGAGCGGTCCCAGATGCCCACCATGGCCAGGAAGGTGTCGCGATACCAGAACAGCAGCCACAGCAGTCCCAGCGCAAGCACCGCCAGGTGAAGCCTGCGCGTGCGCGGATCACCGAGCGTCGCAGGGCGGGCGTCGGTCGCCTGCAGGTGGGTCGGCATCGCGCCCGGCCGCACGGATTGAAGCATCGCGGTTCCTTTCATGTTCATGTGGCCCTCTTCGCGGCAATCGCATCCGCGTAGGCGGACAGCAGTTGTGCGCGCACCGAGCTCCAGCGGTAGCGCTGCACCTCGGCGCACCCGGCGGCGACCAGCGCGGCGCGCAGGCCGGTGTCGGCAAGCACCTTGTGCGCGGCGTCGGCCATCGCCTGCGGATCGTCGGGTGGAACCAGCATGGCCGTGTGGCCTTGCGTGACGATGAAGGGAATGCCGCCGACGTCGGTGGTGACCACCGGCAGGCCGCTCGCCAGCGCCTCGAGGATGGCATTGGGCATGTTATCCACCCGACTCGGGTTGAGCATGAGATCTGCGTCACGGTAGAGCGCAGCCATCTGCTCGCGGTCCAGGCGACCGGTGAAGCGGACCCGCTCGGCGATGCCGAGTTCCTGCGCGAGCGCGGCCAGCGCCGCGGCCTCCGGCCCGCTGCCGGCGATCGAGAGGCGCGCCGCCGGCCAGGCCGCGCACAGCCGCGCGAAGGCGCGCAGCGCGGTGTCGTTGCCGTAGAGGGCTTCGAGGTTGCGGGCGACGACCAGATGCGGGCCCTCGCCGGCCGCGCGCGGCGCCGTCGCGGGATGGAAACGCTCGAGGTCGACGATGTTGGAGACGATGCGCCCGGCCATGCCGTGGCGCGCGAAGACTTCGAGCAGGAAGCCGGACGGCAGCACCAGGCTGGACGCGCGGCGCAGGGTGGCACGCACGACCGCCGCCGAGCGGGCAAGGAAGCCGGCCGCCTCGCCTCCGCGGTAATTGACCACCACCGGCACGCCGCGCAGCCAGCCGATCCACACCGCCGGCGCGGCGAAGAGATGCCAGGACCAGCCGGAGTTGGCCATCACGTGCATGAGGTTCGCCCGCCCTGCGGCCTGCCACAGCCGCAGCAGGTAGGGCAGGAGCCGGAACAGCGCGCGCACGCCCTTCAGCCTTTCGACCCAAGCCGGACGATACGGCGCATTGACCTGCACGACCTCGACCGACGCGCCCTCGCCGCGCAGCAGCTCGGCGAGCTGGCGGGTCTGGTTGGCCATGCCGCCGGCAGGCGGCGGCAGCGGCCCGACGAGCAGGACGCGCAGCGCGGAGAAATTCATGCCGCGGCGCGAGGCTTCGCGACCAGGCTGCGATACACCGGCGTGTAATTCGCCACGCTGTTCGTCCAGTTGCGCACGTCCTCGACGAACTGCCGCCCCGCCGCGCGCATCGCCGGCCAGCGCTCGCGGTGCGCGAGCAGGTCGTCGATGGCGGCGGCGAGCGCCTCGGCGCTGCCGGCCTTGAACAGCCTGCCGGTCTCGCCGTCGCGGATCAGCTCCTTGTGGCCGCCGACGTCGGAGGCGACGAAGAGCCGACCCTGCGCCATGGCCTCGAGCGGCTTGAGCGGGGTGACCAGCTCGGTGAGTCGCATGGAGTGGCGCGGATAGGCGAGCAGGTCGATCTGGTCGTAGTAGCGGCTGACGTCCTTGTGCGGCACGCGGCCGGTGAAGACGACCTTGTCGGCCACGCCGAGGCGCAGGGCCTGAGCCTTGAGGTTTTCGTCCTGCGGCCCGCCGCCGACGAGCAGCAGGCGCAGCTCGGGGCGCTTCTGCAGCAGCGCGGGGAAGGCCTCGAGCAGCAGATCGAGGCCCTCGTAGGCGTAGAAGGAGCCGACGAAGCCCACCACGGTGGTGCCGGCGAGGCCGAGCTGCTCCCGCAAGGCAGGGTCGGCGTCGCCCGAGAGCTGGAAGGACTCGATGTCGACCGCGTTGGGGATGACCGTGACCTTGGCCGCCGGGATGCCGCGGCCGACGATGTCGGCGCGCAGGCCTTCGCAGATGGTGAACACATGGTCGGCGCGCTTGATCGCCCAGGTCTCCAGCGCCTTGGTGGCGCGGTAGCGCAGGCTGCCCTCGGTGGTGGTGCCATGATCGACCGCGGCGTCTTCCCAGAAGGCGCGGATCTCGTAGACGACCGGGATGCCGAGCTTGCGCCCGGCGCGGATGGCCGGAATGGCGTTGAGCACCGGCGAGTGGGCGTGGAGGATGTCGGGGCGCAGTTCGGCCGCGAGCTGCTCGATGCGCGCCTGCACCGCACGGATCTGGCGCAGCTCGGCGATGCCGCTGCTCGCCGGCGTCGGCACGCCGGTACGGTGGAAACGCAAGCCCTCGATCTCCTCCACCATGGCCTTCGTCTCGCCCTGCTTGGGCGAGGTCAGGTGGAAGGTCTCCCAGCCGAGCGCGCGCTGCTCGCGCAGGATCGCCGCGGTGCGGAAGGTGTAGCCGCTGTGCAGCGGGATCGAGTGATCGAGGATGTGCAGGATGCGCATGGAGTATTCGGAACGTCGCGTTCAGACCGCCTCGGCGAGCGCGACCGGCAGGGTGGCGCCGGCTGCGGTGTTGCGGACGAAAGCCTCGAACATCAGCAGCGTCCACAGCGGGGCGCTGTAGTCGCGCGCGCCGGACTGGTGGGCGTCGACCAGATGCTCGAGGTAGCTGCGCTCGAAGATACCCGTAGCGGCCAGGGTCTCGCCCAGCACTGCGTCACGCACGCGCTGCTTTAGCGGGCCGCGGAACCAGCGCGCGAGCGGCACCGCGAAGCCCATCTTCGGGCGGTAGAGCACGTCGTCGGGCAGCAGCGGCTCCATCGCCTTCTTGAACAGGTACTTGCCCTCGTTGCCCTGGATCTTGAGGCCGGAGGGCAGCGTCGCCAGCCACTCGACCAGCTTGTGGTCCATCAGCGGCTCGCGCACCTCGAGCGAGTGCGCCATGCTCGCGCGGTCGACCTTGGTGTTGATGTCGCCGACCAGGTAGGTCTTGAGGTCGAGGTACTGGATCAGCGCGAGCGCATCGTCGGTGCCGGCGGCTGCGGCATGGCGGCGGAAGACCTCGAGCGCGTCGTAACCGCCGAGCCTGTTGCGGAATTCGGCGCTGAACAGCTTGCGCCGCATGTCGCCGCGCAGGATGGAGACGCTGTGGAAGTAGGCCTCGGTGGCGTCGCGCGCCATCGCCTGGAAGGTGGTCTTGGCGCGGAACACGCGCGGCGCCCAGTCGGCCTTGGGATAGACGCGGCCGAGCAGGCCGAAGAGCGGTCGGCGCACGCCCATCGGCAGCGCGGCGCGCATCTTCTCTTCCATCAGGTGCATGCGGTAGCGGCGGTAGCCGCCGAAGCTCTCGTCGCCGCCGTCGCCCGACAGCGCCACGGTGACCTGCTTGCGCGCGAGCTGGCACACGCGGTAGGTGGGGATGGCCGAGCTGTCGGCGTAGGGCTCGTCGTAGAGCGCGGCCAGGGTGTCGATGAGGTCGAAGTCGTCGGACTTGACGGTCTCGACGAAGTGACGGGTGCGGTAGCGGTCGGCGACCTTCTGCGCGAAAGCCGACTCGTTGTACTTGGGATCGTCGAAGGCGATCGAGCAGGTGTTGACCGGATCGTCCGAGAGCCCCGCCATGGTCGCCACCACCGCGCTCGAATCGACCCCTCCGGAGAGGAAGGCACCCAGCGGCACCTCGGCGATCATGCGCAGCCGCACCGATTCGCGCAGGCGCTCGGTCAGCTCGGCGGTGGCGTCGGCGAGGCCGATGTCGTTGTCGAGGGTGAAGCGCACGTCCCAGTACTGCTTCGGCGCGGGGATCGGCTGGCCGCGGCGGATGCACAGCGATTCGCCGGGGCCGAGCTTCCTGGCGCCGAGGAAGATGGTGCGCGGCTCGGCGACGTAGCCGAGGGCGAAGTACTCCTCGACCGCGAGCGGGTCGATGCGGCGGTCGAGCGCCGGGTGCTGCATCAGCACCTTGAGCTCGGAGCCGAAGGCGAGCGTGCCGTCGGGCAGCAGCGCGTAGAACATCGGCTTGACCGCGAGGCGGTCGCGCGCCATGAAGAAGGTGTCGCGGTTGCGGTCGTGCAGCGCGAACGCGAACATGCCGCGGAAGCGCTGCACGCAGTCCTCGCCCCAGGCCTCCCAGGCGTGCACGATGACCTCCGTGTCGCTGCGGGTGTGGAAGACGTGACCGAGCGCCTCGAGCTCGGGTACGAGCTCCTGGAAGTTGTAGATCTCGCCGTTGAACACCACCGCCACCGAGCCGTCCTCGTTGAACAGCGGTTGCTGGCCGGTGGCGAGGTCGATGATGGACAGGCGGCGGTGGGCGAGCGCGACGCCCGGCTCGAAGTGGTAGCCGCCCTCGTCCGGGCCGCGATGGTGCTGGACGTCGTTCATGCGCTGCATCAGGGCGCGCTCGAAGTCGCGTTTGCCACGGGTGTCGAAGAGGCCGGCAATGCCGCACATGATCGCGTGTCCTCGTCAGGCTGCGCCCTGCGGGCGCAGAAGGGATTCGTAGAGCTCGGCGTAGCGGGCCACCATGCGCTCGATGCTGAACTCCGCCTCGACGCGCCGGCGCGCAGCCAGGCCCTGTTCTTGCCGCAATGCAGCATCCGCAGCGTAGCACAGCAACGCCTCCGCCATGCCGCGCGGGTCTTCGGCCGCCACGAGCGCGCCGGTCTCGCCGGGCACGACCAGTTCCGCATTGCCGCCGACCGCGGTGGCGACGACCGGCAGCCCGCTCGCCATCGCCTCGAGGACGGTGTTGGAGATGCCCTCGGCGCGCGACGGCAGCGCGAACACGTCGAGCGCGCGCATCACCGCGGGCACGTCGGCACGCTCGCCGGCCAGCCAGACGGCGTCTTCCAGCCCGCTGCTGCGGATCTCGGCCTCGAGCGTGGCGCGCAGCGGCCCGTCGCCCGCGAGCAGCAGGCGCAGCCTGCCCCCGACCTCGCCGTGTGTGCGCGCGAGCGCGAAGGCGCGCACCAGGGCGAGCGGATCCTTGACCGCCTGCTGCCGCCCGACCGTGCCGACGATGACCGTGCCGGGGGTGGCGAAGCCTTCCGGCAGACCGGCGAGGCTGCGCGCCTGCGCCGACAGGCGGGGGTGGAAGCGCCGCGCGTCCACGCCGTTGCAGATGCGCGCGACCCGCGCGGGGGAAATGCCCACGCGCTCGACGAGATAGGACTCGATGTGGCCCGAGAGCGCCACGTAGCGGTTCACGAAGGGGCTGTAGGCGCGCCGCAGCCACTGGAACTTGCGCCGCGTGCCGCCGGGGTCGGAGACGTCCCAGCCGTGCTCGCCATGCACCGTCGCCGGCACGCCGGCGAGCCGCGCCGGCACCACCGCCTCGAGCGCGGCGAGGTTGCGCGTGTGCACGATCGCAGGACGCAGCGCGCGGAACAGCCGGTACAGGCGCGGATAGAGCTTGAGGCCGTGGCCGGGCGGCTTGTGCAGCGACACGAAGCGCACGTCCGCGCGCTCGATGCGGCGCGAGAAGCCTTCGGTGCATTCGGTGAGCGCCACCACCGCATGACGGAAGCGCTCGGCAGGGAGGTGGTTGATCAGGTTCACCACCCCGTTCTCCAGGCCGCCGACGTCGAAGCGGTACACGAGGTGCAGCACCAGCGGCCGGGCGACGTCCTTCATGGTGTCCGCACGAGCGCCGGCGCGTTCGGCGCGGCGCCCTCGCGGGCCTGCACCGCCTGCGCGAGGCCTGCGTCCGTGCCCTGCGCATCGAGCAGCCAGTCCAGGGTGCGCAGGTGCGCCGACCAGCTGTAGGCGCGCAGCACGCAGTCCCGCGCCGCCGCGCCGATCGCGGCGCGACGCGACGGATCCCCAAGCAGCTCGACCACGCGCCGGCACAGCTCGTCGCCATCGTCGGCGATGCTGCACTCCACCCCGTCGCGCGCCGCCAGACCCACGGCAGGCGCGGCCGAGAGCACCACCGGGCGCGCCATCGCCATCGCTTCCAGCACCTTGTTCTGGATGCCGCGCGCAATGCGCAGGGGCGCCACCACGAGGTCGGCGTGGGCGATGTAGGGGCGCACGTCGGGCACGGTACCGGTGACCACGACATCCTCGCCGGCGAGCGCCTGCACGGCCGGCGCCGGGTTCATGCCCACGATCCAGAAGCGCACGCCGGGCATGGCGCGACGGATCGCCGGCAGGAGCTCGGTGGCGAACCAGCACACCGCGTCGACGTTGGGCCAGTAGTCCATCGCACCGCTGAAGGCGATCACCGGAGCGCCCGCCGGATAGGGCGAAGCCCCCGCGTTGGCAGGCGCGAAGTACTCGGCGTCGACCCCGTTCTGCATGACGCCGACGCGGTCGCCGACTTCGGGCGCCGCGCGCCGGAAGACCTCGGCCTCGGCCTCGGTGACGAAGAGGCTCGCCTCCACGCCGGCTGCGGCGCGGCGCTCGAAGTCGAGCAGGCGCTCGCCCTCGCGCCGGTACAGCCAGGACATCGGCCAGCGCCGGTCGGCGGCGTACTGCGTCCACTTGGCCGAATCGACGTCGCAGAAGTCGACCACGCGGCGGCTCAGCCCGGGCACGTCGAGGTACTGCGCCATCGGCCCCGAGAAGGCCACCGCCGAACGGATGCCGTTCTCCGCCACCACCTGATCCACCCAGCGCGCCAGGCGCGGGCTGCGGTAATAGGGCAGGCTCAGCGCCTCGCCGCGCAGCAGGCCGCGCAGGCTCGCGAAGCGGCGGATGCCCGGCTCGATCGGGATCACGCAGGTCTGCTCGCACCACTGGCGCAGCGCCGGGATGTGGCGGCGGTCGTCCGCATGGTCGACGAAGCTGCCCAGCCACACCCGGTGCGTGCGGGCGAGCTGGCGCAGGATGTTGAACGACCGCAGCTTGTCGCCCTTGTTGGGCGGGTAGGGGATGCGGTGCGTGAGGTAGAGGAGCGGCGGCCGGCTGTCCTGCACCGCCCTACCCCAGGTTGCGCACGATGTGCGGCCCGAGCCGGTTCGCCACGCCGATCGGCAGGCGCTTCCAGAGGGCGATGAAGGCCCGGTACTTGGGGTTCATCGGGTTGTTCTGCGGGATGCTGTCGCGCTTGTACAGGCAGAACTCGTACGACAGCGGCTGCGGCTCGAAGCCCCAGTTCTTCTTGAACGCATAGGGGCCGGTGCCGACCTTGCTGCGACCGTAGTCGAAGACCGTGCAGCCGCGCTCGCAGGCGCGCCGCATCAGCTCCCAGTACTTGAAGTCGTTGGCGGCGAGCTCGCGCGCGGCAAGGTCGTCGCCCGCGTAGTAGGGCAGCACCTCGTCGCGGAAGTAGAAGCTGAGCACGCTCGACAGCGGCTTGCCCTCGGGCGAGGTCACCGTGAGCACTTCGCAGGCCTCACCGAAGCGCTTCTTGAGCTGCTCGAAGAACTTCCTCGGCAGCGCCGGCGTGCCGTGACGAAGCACGTTGTCGGCGTAGAGCGCGAAGAAGCGCTCGACACCCGCGTCCACCTCGCCGACCAGGCCGTTCTTGATGCCCTTGCGCACCATGGCGCGCTGCTTGCGCGGGATGGCGAGCAGGTTGGCCTCGACCTCGGGCAGGATCTCCTTGCGGAAGGTGACGTAGAGTTCCTGGCGCGGCCAGTCCTCGTGGCGCGGCTTCAGGTTGCGGAATTCGAGGTGCTGCACGCCGAGCGCCTGCGCCAGCGTCTCGGCCTTGGATTCGAGCGCGTACAGCGTCTCCGGGCCTGCATCCTCGGCCGCCGCGATGCCGCCGTAGACGCAGAAGGGTAGCGACACCAGCGCATGACCGAACAGGCGGCTGCGCACCTCGGCGAGCGGCAGCACGCCGACGATGTCGCCGGCGCGCTCGGCATACAGATAGAAGGTGCGGTGATCGAACACCTCTTCCATGAGCTCGCGCCAGGCGGACAGGTGGAAGAAGGTGGCCTGCGGGCAGCGGCGCACGAATTCGTCCCAGCGCAGGGCGTCCTCGGCCTTGAGCAGGTTCACGACGATCGGCAATCGGTCCATGGCGCGCATCCGGATCCAGTCGGGTTCAGGCGGCGTCGCGGAAGACTTCGTCGGCGCGCCCCCAGGAGAAATCGGAGAGAAGCCGGTCGAGCCGGGCTTCCGTGTGCTGCAGGTTAATGTAGTGCCTGAAGCGGGTCTTTGCCGTGGCAGCGGTCACACGCGGCTGCTCGGGATCGATTTCCCAGGGGTGGAAGTAGAAGATCGCCGGGCGGCGGTCGGCGGCATTGACGCGCGCGATCTGCCAGCGCGACAGCGCATAGGGCAACAGGCGGAAGAAACCGCCGCCACCCGCGGGCCAGTTGCGTCCAAGCATGTGCACGGTGGTGATCGGCACCTCGACCAGGCCGTTGGGCAGGCGCCACGGGAAGCGCGGCGCGTCGGGGATGCCGTAGTGGTCGTGGCGGACCGGATACACGCTCGAGCTGTAGCGGTAGCCCGCCTCGGCGATGCAGTCGTGCGCCCACAGGTTGGCCTCGCCGATCGAGAAGCTGGGCGCGCGGTAGCCGGTCACCGCACTACCGGTGATGTCCTCGAGGATCACCTTGGCCAGGCGGATGTCGGCCGTGAAGGCCTCGGGCGTCAGATCGCTCGCGCGCTGGTGCGCGTAGCCGTGGCTCGCCACCTCGTGGCCCGCGGCGGCGATGCGGCGCACCAGGCCGGGATAGCGCTCGGCGAGCCAGCCCAGGGTGAAGAAGGTGCCGCGCGCGCCGTGGCCGTCGAGCAGCGCGAGGATGCGATCGACGTTGCGCTCGACGCGGCAGGGCACGCTGTCCCACTGCTCGCGCGGAAAATGCGGCGCGAGCGCGGAGACCTGGAAGTAGTCCTCGACGTCGCAGGTGAAGGCGTTGGTGATGCGTGCGGCCACCTCAACCCCCCGGCGCGGCGTGGACCGTCTCGTGCTCGACGAGCCAGTCGTGCAGATGGGCAGCGATGCGCTCGGCGCAGCGTCCATCCCAGTATTCGGGCACCCGCCCGGCCTTGCCACCGGTGGCGAGGATCTCGCGCGCCGCGGCGACGATCGCCTCGGGGCGGATGCCGACCAGGGTGTTGGTGCCCTGCTCCACCGTGATCGGGCGCTCGGTGTTCTCGCGGATGGTCACGCAGGGCACGCCGAGCGCGGTGGTCTCTTCCTGGATGCCGCCGGAGTCGGTCAGCACCATGCGCGCACCCGACATCAGGCCGAGCATCTCGAGGTAGCCCTGCGGCGGCAGGATCAGGAAGCCGGAGCCGGCGAGGCGATCGAGCATGCCGAAGCGCTCGAGGTTGTTGCGTGTGCGCGGATGCAGCGCGACAACCAGCGGCAACGCCTCGCTCACCGTGCGCAGGGCGTCGATGATCGGGCCGAGGGTGTCGGCGCTGTCGACGTTGGACGGACGGTGCAGGGTGACGACGCCGTAGCCGCCGGCGATCCGGCTCGCGTCCAGGCCGGCCGCGGCGAGCAGCACGTCGGCCGGCACCGCGCGCGGCAGGCTCGCGCGCAGGCTGTCGATCATGACGTTGCCGACGAAAACCGCACGCTCGGCGGGGATGCCTTCGCGGACGAGGTTGTCGTGGGCGGATCGCTCGGTGGTGTAGAGCACGTCGGAGATCTGGTCGGTGAGGATGCGGTTGATCTCTTCGGGCATGCGGCGGTCGTTGCTGCGCAGGCCGGACTCCACATGGACCACCGGGATGTGGCGCTTGCTCGCCACCAGCGCGCAGGCGAGCGTCGAGTTGACGTCGCCCACCACCAGCACCGCGCGCGCGCCATGCTCGTCGATGACCGGCTCGAAGCGCTTCATCACCTCGGCGGTCTGCACCGCGTGCGAGCCGGAGCCGACCGCGAGGTTGACGTCGGGCTCGGGCAGGTCGAGATCGGCGAACAGGCGGTCCTTCATCGCCGGATCGTAATGCTGCCCGGTGTGCACCAGCAGCGTGGGGATCGGCGGCTGGTGGGCGGCGAAGGCGCGGATGATCGGCGCCACCTTCATGTAGTTGGGACGTGCGCCGACGATGCAGATCACCGGCGCGGCCGAGAGGCGATGCGCGCTCATCGACCTTCCTCCTCGGTCGCGGCATCGCGGCGCACCGCCTGCAGCAACTGGTTGAGCACTGCGAGCGTGGCCGACACCGACTGCTCCAGGCCGGCCAGACGTGCCTCGATGCGCTGCAGGTCGTAGCTGCCGGCCATGCCGGCGACCTGGTCGGCAAGCTCGGGCGAGACGCGCAGGCGCTCGACTGCCAGCGCCTCGACCGGCGGCATCGCCGCAGCGGGCTCGGCGTCCCTCAGCACCGCGCGTCCCATGCCGGCCACCGGGCGCGTACGCGGCGGCGCGAACTCTTCCTTGAGCTCGGCGATCACCTCGCGCACCTGCGCCTCGGTGACCACATGGCTCTCGCCGAGATAGGCGGCGAGGAGCAGACGGTCGCACAAGGTGTTGATGGTGCGGGGGATGCCGCCGGTGTGGCCGTAGATCGCGTTGAAGGACCCGGGCTCGAAGCGCGGGTCCTCGTTCCAGCCGACGTGGCGCAGGCGGTGCTCGATGTAGCCGCGCGTCTCCTGCAGGTCGAGCGGGCCGAGGTGATAGGAGGCGATCACGCGCTGGCGCAGTTGCTGCATCTCGGCGCGCTGCATCATCTCGCGGAACTCGGGCTGGCCGACGAGGAAACTCTGCAGCAGCGCATGATCCTCGAGCTGGAAGTTCGACAGCATGCGCAGTTCCTCGACCGCGGCTGCGGAGAGGTTCTGCGCCTCGTCGATGATCAGCAGCGCGCGCTTGTCGGCGGCGGCGAGCGACACGAGGTAGGTCTCGATCGCGAGCAGCAGGCCGGCCTTGTCGAGGTTGCGGCTGGGTACGCCGAAGGCGCCGGCGACCATGCGCAGCATGTCGGAGGCGTCGATCTGGGTGCTGACGATGGTGGCGGCGACGACCTTGGCCGGATCGAGCTGCTCGAGCAGGCTGCGCACGATGGTGGTCTTGCCCGCACCCACCTCGCCGGTGATGACGATGAAGCCCTCGCTCTGGTGCAGGCCGTATTCGAGATAGGCCATCGCGCGCCGGTGCCCCCGACTGCCGTAGAAGAAGGCCGGGTCGGGGTTGAGCTGGAAAGGCTTGCCGCTGAGTTTGAAGAAGGTTTCGTACATCGGGTGTCCGTTCAGAACCGCATGCCGAGGATGGCGGTGACGGAATTCGTCGTGTAGTCGCTCTCGCCCTCGGTCTTTTCATATCGGTAGCGCAGCCCCGCGCGCGTCCTGGGGCCGAGCGTACGATCGACGCCCACCGTGCCGGTCAGGCGACGCAGTGCGAGGTCGGCGTCGGCCGCACTCTCGGAATCCGAGCGCGCGAGCGTGGCATACAGCGAACTCGTGCCGCTGAGCGTGTGGCTCCAGGCGAGCGTGGTGGTGGTGATGCGCACCCGCTCGGTGTCGCGCAGGTCGTCTTCCGGAAGCAGGCCGGTGGTCGAACCGATGCGGCTGCGATCGCTGCGACTGGCGGACAAGCTCAAGGTGTTGCGCACCCCGAGCAGCGAGACGCCGCCACGGAACGCGCGCTCGACGTAGGCGGCATTGGAGCGCAGCACGCCGAAGGTGAGACATTCGTTGAGGGCCTGCTCGCGCTCGATCGGATCGGCGATGTCGCGTACGCGCATGAAGCAGTCCCGATCCGCGAGCACCACCGTGCCCAGCGTCTGTGCGAGCGAGGAGACGTCGCGCGTCGCACCGAGGAAGAAGACCGCGCGGCGCATGCGGTGGTTGAGGGCGAGATCGTAGCCGCGCCCGAACACCCGATCCTCGACCGTCGCGGCGAGCGAGGTGCGGTCGGTCGGGTACCAGTCCACCCCGGCGCCAACGATCCCGCTGCTGTCCTTCCTGCCGTCCGCGTAGTCGTTGGACTCGTGCCCGACGATGCCGCGCAGGCGCAGCTGCGGGGAGACGTTGGCGTACAGCGTGCCACGCACCGACTCCTCGCCACGCTGGCCGGTGGCGGCGGTGCCGCCATCACTTTCGGTGCGGGCATAGGCCAGGCCCCAGCCGAAAAACCGCAAGCCGCCCGGATCGGCGAGGCTGGCCTCCACGGTGTCCGCGCTCTGGTCGCCGAGACCGCTGCTGTTGGATCGCACGCCGCTGGACGAATAGCTCACCGAACCGCGTGCAGCCTCGCCGAAGCGCAGGTCGGACTCGAGCCGCGGGGTGATCGACCAATAGCGGACTTCGTTGTCCTTGTCGAAACCGAACGGGTCGCCGGGCGCCCGCCCGCTGAAGGCGGAATAGTTGTTGCGGGTGATTCCCCCGCTGAAATCGAGGAACAGCAGATCCTCCAGCGCCTCGTAGGCGCCCCTGCCGTCGAAGGAGAGGTAAGTGGAGTCGTCCTCGCTCGCAGAGGAATGGACGAGGTTGCGCAGGCGCGCGCTCAGGCTGCCGTTGAGACGCCCTGCGCTGCGGCTCACCGACACGCCGGGCGAGACCTCGAGCAGCCAGTCCCGACCGCCCTCGCGATCGAGGCCGGCGTTGTCGGTCCAGGTGAGTTCGGTGTCGAACGTGGGCGTGACCCGGGTCGACTGCGCGACCGCTCCGGTGGCCGGGCACAGGAGCGCGAGCACGCACGCACCGGCGACGAGGCCGGTACGCCGGGGCTCAGGCCGCCTCGGAACTGGCTTCGGGCGCTTTCCCATATCCGTATCCGTATCCATAGCCGTAGTAGCCCCCCACCGAGCGATCACGCGACTTGTTGAGCACCATCATGCGGATCGGGCAGGGCTCGATCGCTGCGAGCGCCTGGCGAACGTGGGCGTGGGTGGTGCGCTCGGCCTCCACCACGAGGACCACCTGTCCCATGTGGGTGGCAAGCACGCGCGATTCGGTCGTGACCAGCAGCGGCGGCGAGTCGAACACGATGATCCGGTCGGCGTAACGATGCGCCATCTGCTCGAGCAACTGCGTCATGCCGTCCGAGGCGAGCAGTTCGGTCGCGCGCTGGTGCGGCATGCCCGCCGGCAGGATGGACAGCTTGTCGATGTTGGTCTTGAGCAGGACCTCGGAGAGGTCCTCGACCTCGCCGGCGAGCACGTCCATCAGTCCCGGCTGCGGCGGCAGATCGAACTCGCGCAGCACCGAGGGACGCGACACGTCGGCGTCCACCAGCAGCACCGTGTAGTCGAGCTCCATCGCCATGCTGATCGCGAGATTGATCGCGTTGAAGGTCTTGCCCTCGCCAGGAAGCGCGCTGGAAATCATGATCAGGTTGCCGTTATCGACCGCCGCCGGCCCCTCGAGGACGGCATTGGCCAGCAAGGGACGCTTGATCAGGCGGAACTCCTCGGCAATGGCCGAGCGCGGCTGGTCGGGCGTGACCAAGCCGCGAGCGGCCAGGCGCGCGAGATCGATATGGACGCTCTTGGGCTGGGCGCGCACCGGCGCGGGGGTCGCGACCACCGGCGCATTCGACTCCACCTTGGGCGCAAGCGGCTTGTCCTCGGGCAGGACGAGCGCCTCCGGCACCGGAGCGGATTCGACGGCGCCCTCGCCCGCCGCACTCTTGAGTTGGTCGAGGCGCTTGACTGCTTTTTCGATAATGCTCATCCGGGCACCCCGTTCAACTCTGCAGGAACACGATCGCGACCGTAACCGCGGCGAACACCCCGGCGTACGCCACCAGACCGCTGCCGAAGGCGAACAGCCCGTTGCGGCGACGACGACGACGCTCCGAAGTGGTCAGCATGGAGACGGTGCCGAGCACCGGCAGGCCGGTGATCTCGCGCAGCTGGCGCGCATCGCTGAACGCCGGTCGCAGCTGGCTGATCAGGAAGGTGAGCGCGAACCCCGCCCCCAGACCCACCAGCGCGGCGAGCGGCAGCAGCAGCAGCCGGTTGGGAGCCGAGGGCTTGGTGGGCAGGGTGGGCGGATCGATGATGCGGAAGTCGGCGATGCCCGACTGGGTGCTCATCTCGGCGGCGATGTTCGCCGACTCCCGACGCGATACCAGCTGGTCGTAGTTGCTCTTGTGGACGCTGTAATCGCGGTTGAGCTGCGCCATCTCGGTCTCGAGCTCGGGGATCCGCTTGGCGTCCTCCGAGAGGCTCGCCAGGCGGCTCTCGAACTCGGCCACCCGCGCACGCAGCGACGCGACCCGGGCCTCGGCCTGCGCCACCGCGAGCCGGGTCTGCTCGACCCCCGCACTCATGGCGCCGGGAGCACCGAAGGTACTGCCCGCCATGCTCGCGCTCAGCTCGGCCAGCTGCGCCTTCTTCTGCTTCTCGAGATCCTCGATGACGCGGCGTGCACCGACCACGTCCGGGTGCATCTCGGTGTAGCGCTGCAACATCTCGTCGAGGTTTCTCTTGAGCAGGTCGATGCGGGCATCGATCTCGGGCGTCGCCACCATCGGCGGCGGCGCGATGCCCGCATCGGACGGCGCTGCGGAGAGTTGCTGGCGGAGCGCGTCGCGCGAGTTCTCGGCCTCGCGCAGTTCCAGGCGTGCTTCGCGCAATTGCTCGTTGGTCTCGGCGATCTGGGTGACGTAATCGCGCGCGCCGGTACCCAGCAGCGCCATGTTGCGCAGGCGGAAGTCCTTGAGCCGGTTCTCGGCGTCGGTCAGCTTCTGCTCGTAGCTGCGGATCTGGTCCTCGATGAAGCGCCGTGCCGCGTCGGTATCCTGACGCTTGCCGCCGAGACCGGATTCGACGAACAGGGACAGCAGCGACTGCACGACGCGCTGCGCACGATGCGGCTCGACGTCTTCGTACGAGAGCGTGAACAGGTTGTCGCCGCGGCCGGACTGGATGCGCAGCCGGCTGGTCACCGAGGTGATCAGGGCCTCGCGCTGCTGTGCGTTCTGCACCGTGAGGTCGAGGTCGGCCATGGTGATCAGCTTCTCGACGTTGGGCCGGCTGATCAGCGTGCGGCTGAGCAAGTCGATCTGCTGGCTGATGTTGGGCTGGACGGCGAGCCCGGACATCAGCGGGCGCAGCACCGACTGGGTATCCACGTGGATGCGCGCGGACGACTCGTAGTGGTCCGGCATGAAGTAGATCGCCAGGCTACCGGCGATACCTGCGACCCACGCGAGCGCAAGCCCCCACCAGCGGAACCGCCACATGCCGCGCAGGTAGCCGATGATCTGTGTTACGAGTTCTTCCATGGGTCACGGTCGTGCTGAGCGCCCGCCACCGACCTTCTGCGATCGGCTTGCGGGCGTGTATGGATGGAGGTCAGAACCAGCTCTGCGGGATGATCAACACGTCGCCAGGGCGCATCTCGACGTTCGCCGAGACGTCGCCGCGCTTGACGAGGTCACGGATGCGCACGCTGTATTGCTTGTTGCCCTCGGCGGTGCGCAGGATGCTCGCGCCGTTACCGTCGGCGAAGTCCGTGAGCCCGCCGACTGCGATCATCACGTCGAGCAGGGTCATCTTCTGCTTGTACGCCAGCGTCTGCGGATTGGCCGCCTCGCCGATCACGCGGATCTGTTCGCTGTAAGGACCGACGAAGCCACCGACGATCACCGTCACGACCGGATCGCGGATGAACTTCGCAAGCTGCTTCTCGATGTCGCGGGCCAGCGTGCTCGAATCCTTGCCCATCGCGGGCAGGTCTTCGACCAGCGGTGCCGTGATCTTCCCGTCCGGCCGGACCGGGACGGAGGTGGACAGCTCGGGGTTGCGCCAGACCACGATATTGACGCTATCCCCGGGCCCGATCACGTAGTTGTAGTCCGCATCGGCCGCGGACGCGGGGGCAGGCGGGAAGGAAGAGGCACAACCACCGAGCAGTCCCGCCGCCACAGCGAGAACGAGGAAATGCAACACCGCGGATGATGCGCTTTTGACGCTTCTGAACATGACAAGCCCCTTCGTAAGTCCCGGACGGCGAATGATATACGACGACGCGAATGCGAGGGCCATCGTACGGGCACCGCCCGCCGCGACGCCAGGCAGGATTGCACACAAGCGCCTACATTTCAGGAGACATGAAGTCGGCTAGATTCACGGCTCGCCCGTTCCGGATTATCATTGATCCGATGGGAGTCGTCCGCGCTCGCCGCGCGCGCACTCCAGACCACCCAGAACGTAAACGAATTGGGCCACTCCAATGCGCCAGATCCACTCTTCGCGGGGCACGAACTGCCCCCCGCCCGTACGCGACCTCGCCTACCTAGCGTTGTCTGGCGCCGGATTCCAATCGCCGGAGACGTCGCCGCATCAGTGGTTCGACGAGAACACCGCCGCACTGCGCGGCCTTTCGTTCGAACGCAGCGGCTTCCAGGTCTGCATCGCCAACGGCAGTGAAGCGCTCAAGCGCCAGACCGCCAAGCTGATCGAGCGCATGTACTCGGCGCGCGGCCTTTTTCCCTACGGGATGCACGCCAACATCGACCCGCGCGACATCACCGTGGTCGCTCTCCTCGACGGGGAAGCGGTCGCGACGGCGACGATCCGCGTCGATCACGGTGGTGGATTGCTCGCGGACACTTTGTACAGCAAAGAGATCGACCACGTGCGCGCGACCGGGGGTCGAGTGTGCGAAATTACACAGTTGGCGATCGATCCCGAGCGCGGATCGCACGAAGCGCTGGCTGGCGTGATGCAGGCCGTGTTCGTGATCACCCAGGCGACGCGGCGCGTCACCGACATTTTCGCCGAGGTCAATCCGCGCCATGCGGGATTCCATCAGCGCGTATTCGGCTTTCGTCGCGTGGGCGTGGAGAAGATCTGCCCCAGGGTCAATGCTCCGGCCGTGCTCCTCCATCTGCCCCTGTCCGAGTTCGAGGAGCGCGTCGCCCGCCACGAACGCCTGATGCACATGAACGGCGATCGGGTTCATCGCCTGCTGCCGGACCCCGTCCAGTCCAGGCAGTTGATCCAGGCGATGACCGGTAAGGCGGCCTGAGCCCGCCCGGGGCACTCAGAACATGTGGCGCAGTTCGAGATAGACACGATCGTTCCGATCGTAACGGCTGAAAAACCCCCTTCCATTCCCGCCGAAGACGTCGACGCCACCGACGAGCCTCCATGCCGGGGCGAATTTCCAGGTCAGCTTCGGTCGAATCAGGTGATCCGACCGGTTAATGCTGGACAGCGCGAGGACTTCCGCCTCCAGGTTCGTGCCCGCGCCATGAACGACCTGCAAGGTGACGCCCTGCTCGTGCCGATCGGCCATCAAGGCCGGAACATGCTCCTCCAGCCAGCGCCCGTAGTACTGCACGTTGAAGCGCCAGTCGCCCGCGGGCACATCGACCCCGAGCGCATAGTCGACCATGTCGGTCGGCAGCAGCCCGATGGAGAGGCCCGGACCGCTCGAGAACGTATTCAGGCTGCGACCGTGCGTATGGACCGCCTCGCCCTTCAGCACGAAGCTGCCGAGATCCTTGCTGAAAGTGCCGCCAAGCTGCCCGATCCGGTCGTGTCGCAGGCGGGCCACACCCTGGTTCAGGGCGTATAGCGTCGGCGAGACATCGTAGCTGCGGTAATAGAAGGCGCTGAGATCCCACCCATCGACGAGTCGCGAGACGCGCGCACCCCAGTTCGAGCCATCCAGATCCTTCCCCGGACGATCCTCGTCCAGCACCGTACCTGCAGGCAACCACGGGAAGACGAAGAAATCGTCGCCGGGCTCGCCGATCTCGTCGAACGAGGGCTTCGGCACCCACAGGAACTCTAGGTGCGTTTCGGCACCGAAATGCTCGGCGCGCAGCGCCCACTGCCCGATCCGCATGCCCTCGAGTTCCGGCTGCAGGAAATCCCGCATGTCGCGTGCGGACACGACGTCGGCGAAAAAGAAGCCGACCATCTCGCCCCATACGATCTGCTGCCGCCCGGCACGGAATTCCCAGTCGCCATGGCCCAGATCGACATAAGCCTCGCGCAACACGAAATCCGTGCGGCGGTCGCGCCGCACGGCGGCCGGATAATGTTCGTCCTCGAGGTCGAAAGCACCGTCGGCCTCGGCGCGCGCGCTCAGCTTCCATCGCGCCCGCGGCGCCAGCTGCCCGGCGACACCGAGTTCCCCACGCGCGCGCAGGCGCGACCAGCGCTCCGGATCCCGGTATGTGTATGCCGCCCCGAGTTCGGTGTAACCGTTCCACTTGAGGCCGTCCGCGCCCTCTGCACCGGACGCCGGCGCTCCGACGTCGAGCAGCGCGTCGAGTTCGGCGTCGGCCTCACCCGCGTCCGCGTCCGTCACGGGTTCTTCGGCAGCGGGCTCCCCTTCTTCCACCTCCACCGACACCGGTTTTGGCGCGAGCTGCGGCCCCGCCGCAGTCGCCGGCACGGAGAGGGCGCCCAGGACAAGGGCAAGAACGGTCAGACAAGGCAGCTTCTTCGACAGTGGCATTGCACTCGTTCCTAGATTTCGCGGATATCCTCGTCGCGCGGCGTCCGCCCATCGACGAACACCCAGCGGTCGTCGGCCTTCATGCCGAGCGCGATGATCTGGCCGTCGGCGATGCGCACCAGCCGGTCGGCCATGTTCATGACCTTGCGGTCGTGGGTGGAAAAGACGAAAGTCGTCCCCGACTGGCGGTTGATGTCGCGCATCAGCTTGAGGATGCTGGTGCCGGTCTTGCTGTCGAGGTTGGCGGTAGGCTCGTCGGCAAGGACGATCTTGGAGTGCGTGGCCAGCGCGCGCGCGATCGCCACGCGCTGGCGCTGGCCGCCGGAGAGCTGGTTCGGCCGATGCTCGGCGTATTTCTTCAGGCCGACTACCCCGAGATAATGGCGCACCCGTTCCGCGCGCTCCTTCTTCGTGAGCTCGGGCATCTGCAGCAGGGGATACTCGACGTTCTCCGCGGCCGACAGGACAGGGAGCAGATTAAAGGTCTGGAAGATGAAGCCGATGGTACGGGCACGCAGGTCGGCCAGTTCGTCGGGCGTACGGTTCGACACGTCGTGACCGTCCACGACCACCCGCCCCGAACTCGGCGTGTCGATGCAGCCGATGATGTTCAGCAAGGTCGACTTGCCACTGCCCGAAGGCCCTGCGATCGCCAGGAACACCCCTGGCTCGATCTCGAGCGAGACGTCGTCCAGCGCCAGCACCATCTGCTCGCCGAGACGAAAACTCTTGCTCACGTGTTCGATCTGGACGATGGCCATCAGGACGATCGAGAATGAAGATAACTTCGAAAGGATAGCACCCATGACGCCAAGCTTACGATCCCGCCGCCGATTCGTCGCCTGCCTCGCCGGCAGCCTGCTGCTGCCGACGCTGGCGCATGCGACCGACGCCCCCGCGCCTGCCGAGCCCGCACCCCCCGAGCCGGTCGACGCGGTGGCGATCGATCTGGTCCAGCGCGCCGACGCCATCCGCTTCCCGCGCGAGAGCTTCCAGACCGAGGTCGTCGTGCGCAACTATACCGACGGTGCAGAAGGCGACTCGCGCACCTACCGCATCCTCTCGCGCGGGAACGAAAACACCATCGTGCTGACGATGGAGCCGGCCACCGAGCGTGGCCAGGCCTTGCTGATGCGCGCCCGCGACCTGTGGATCTTCATGCCGAGCGTGTCGCAGCCGGTGCGCCTGTCGCTGGCCCAGCGCCTGACCGGGCAGGTGGCCAACGGCGACCTCGCACGGGCCAACCTGGCTGGCGACTACACGCCGACCATCGCCGGCCGCGAAACGATCGACGGCCAGCCCGTGGTGGTGCTCGACCTCAAGGCGGTCGATCGCGGCGTCACCTATGCGCGCGTGCGCTACTGGGTGGGCGAGCGCGACCAGCGCCCGCTCAAGGCCGAGTTCTACGCACTCTCCGGTCGTCTGCTCAAGACCGCACGCTACGAAGAATTCCGCCAGATGGCCGGCGCGATCCGCCCCACCCGTCTGGTCATGGAGGACGCGCTCAAGAAGGGCGAGATCTCGGTGCTGACCTACGAGAACATGAACGTGCGCGACCTCCCCGAGCGCATGTTCACCCGCGAGTACCTGCGCCGCCTGCAGCAGTAGGGTGTGCGCCGAGCCGGCAGGTCTTCACACCACCACGCGCACGTGCCCGCCGGTCGCCTCCTGCAGGTGGCGGGCAAATTCCGCACGCACCCCATCTTCGCCATGCACCAGGCGCACCTCGCCTGGGAGATGGCGCATGCGGGTGACAAAGCGGGTCAGATCGTCGCGGTCGGCATGCGCCGAGTAGCCCGACAGCGTATGGATGCCGGCGCGGATGTCCACGCGTTCGCCGTCCAGCTCCACGTAGCCGCCGCGCGGCCCGTAGGCCTGGATGGCGTGGCCGGGCGTGCCGCGCGCCTGATAGCCGACGAAAAGCACGTCGTGGCGCGGGTCGCCGAGCATCTCGCGGAGGTAATTCACCACCCGGCCGCCCGCGCACATGCCGCTCGCGGCGATCACCACCGCAGGCTCGCGGCTGCGTGCGAGCCTGCGCACGTTGGCGAGATGGTCCTCGTGACTGTCGATCGCCACCAGCTGATCGTAGGACAGCGGCTGGCGCCCGGCGCGCACGCGCGCGCGCGCCTCGGCGTCCCAGAACGGCTGCAACTCGCGGTAGAGCGCGGTGAAGCGCTGCGCCAGCGGCGAGTCGAGGAAGATCCGCAGCCCGCCCCAGGCGGCGGCATGCGGCCCGGGCCGCATGCGCTGGCGATGCAGGATGTCCTCGAACTCGTAGAGCAGCTCCTGCGTGCGCCCGATGCTGAAGGCGGGCACGATCACCGTGCCGCCGTCCTCGAGCGCATGCTCGACGACCGCCTGCAGACGCGCACGCCGGTCGCGGCGATTCTCGTGGACGCGGTCGCCGTAGGTGGTCTCCAACACCAGCACGTCCGCCCGCCAGGGCGGACGCGGCGCCGGCAGCAGCGGCGCGTGCGGCGCCCCGAGATCGCCCGAGAACACCACCCGGAGCGGCTGCGGCCACGCCGCGCCCGAGAGCTCGCATTCGACGTAGGCCGAGCCGAGGATGTGGCCGGCGCGCTGCAGGCGGATCCTGCAGCTCGCGTCCGGGCTGCGATACACCAGGTGCCACTTGCCGTAGGGCAGCGCGCGGATGCGCGCCTCCACCTTGCCGAGGTAGCGCTCGATCAGGGCGCGGTCGCGGCTCACGCCCACCGCGAAGGCGTCGGCGAGCACGGTGGGCAGCAGGCGTGCCGAGGGCTCGCTGCACAGGATCGGCCCCTTGAAGCCAGCGGCGAGCAGCCACGGCAGGCGGCCGCAATGGTCGATGTGGACGTGGGTCAGCACCAGCGCGCCAACACCCTCGAGCGGGAAATCGATCTCCAGCCGGTCGGCGGCCGAGCGCCCGTCGGGCGCGGTCTCCGCGCCCTGGAACAGGCCGCAGTCGACCAGCAGGCTGTTGCGCCCCTCGACGAAGAGCTGGTGACAGGAACCGGTGACGCCGTCGCGCGCGCCGTGGTGCAGGATGGTCGGGTTCATGACGTCATTCTAGACGCCCATGCGCCGACGTCCACCCGCGGCGGCCCCGCCGCACCAGCGTCCGCGGCCTGCGCCCGCTAGTCCATTCCCCACTTCTGCAAACGGTAGCGCAGCTGACGCAAGGTCATGCCGAGGTTGCGCGCGGCCGCCGACCGGTTCCAGCGCGTCTGCTCGAGCGCGCGGATGATGCGCAGGCGCTCGACCTCATCCCGGCCCTCGCCGGCCACTTCGGCCTCGGTCGCCGGCGATGCACCATTCTCGCCCCCCCCCGGCGCCGCGAGCGCGCCGCAATCGTCCTCCACCCCGAGGTCGCCGGCACCGATCTCCTCACCCTCGCACAGCGCACAGGCGCGCTCGAGCAGGTTCTCCAGCTCGCGCACGTTGCCGGGGAAAGCGTAGGCCTGCAGCGCCTCGAGCGCCGCCGCGGAAAGCCGGCGCGGCGCCCCACCCTCGCGCACGGCGAGGCGGGCGAGGATGTGGGCGGCCAGGTCGGGGATGTCCTCGCGGCGCTCGCGCAACGGCGGCACGCGCAAGGTGATCACGTTGATGCGGAAGAACAGGTCCTGGCGGAAGCGCCCCTCGGCCACCAGGCGGCCGAGATCCTGGTGCGACGCGGAGAGGATGCGCACATCCACCGGCTCCTCGGCATGCGCACCCACCGGGCGCACCGCGCGCTCCTGGATCGCGCGCAGCAGCTTGACCTGCATCGCCAACGGCAGTTCGCCGATCTCGTCGAGGAACAGGGTGCCGCCGCCCGCGGCCTGAAACAGCCCGCTCTTGTCCGCGGTGGCGCCAGTGAAGCTGCCCTTGCGATGACCGAAGAACTCGCTCTCCATCAGCTCGGGCGAGATCGCCCCGCAGTTGACCGGCACGAAGGGGCCGGCGGCGCGCGCACCGAGCGCGTGGATGTAGCGCGCAATGACCTCCTTGCCGGTCCCGGACTCGCCATGGATGAACACCGGCGCCTGGTTGCGCGCAAGCTTCCCGGCCTGGGCGCGCAGCTGCACGAAGGCCGCCGAGTGGCCGATCAGGCTGCGCTCCGCCGACGCCGCACCATGCTCGACCGGCTCCACCGCGTGCAGCTTGAGCGCGTGCTGCACGAGTTCGCGCAAGGCCTTGAGCTCGACCGGCTTGGTGACGAAGTCGAAGGCACCCAGCTTGAGCGCGCGGATCGCGGTCTCGATGCTGCCGAAGGCGGTGATCACCGCCACCGGCAGGCCCGGCCGCAGCGTCTGGATGTACTCGACCAGCTCCAGCCCGTCGCCGTCGGGCAGGCGCATGTCGGTCAGGCACAGCCGGTAGCTGCGCTCGGCCAGCAGCGCACGCGCCGCGCCCACCGAGCCCGCCGTGTCGCAGGCCAGTCCCATGCGCATCAGCGAGAGCTCGAGCAGTTCCCGGATGTCGTCCTCGTCATCGACGACGAGGACGTCGGCGGCACGGGGCCGGTTGCGGCGGTCGACCTGGGTCATGGCTGCTGGCTCGCGGTGAGGATGAAGTCGGCACCGGGGGTACTCGGGGCGAGCGCCAGGGTGGCGTCGTTGGCCTCGGCCAGCTCGCGCGCGATGTACAGTCCGAGGCCGGTACCCTTGGGATGGGTGGTGAAGAAAGGTTCGAACAGGTGCGCCCGCATCGCCTCGTCGAAGCCCGGACCGTCGTCCTGCACGTGCAGCACGACCTTGGCGTGCGGCAGGGCCTCCGCCCACAGGCGCACCGCGCCGGGCGCGCCCGAGGCATGGCGGGCCGCGTTCGACAGCAGGTTGTCGAGGATCTGGTGCAGGTGGGCGCGGTCCATCGCCAGGGTCAGCGCAGGGTCGATCGCAAGCTCGTACAGCTGCGCCTCGGCGGGCTCGCGGAACACGCGCGCATCGAGGATCTCGCGCACGAAGGCGGCCAGGCGCAGGGCCTCGGGCATGGTCTGCTCGCGCCGGCCGAGGGCGAGCACGTCGCGGATCATGCGCTCGATGCGGCGCGCATTATCGTTGATGATGCGCACCAGGCGCGCCTGCATGTCGGCGCGTTTTTCCTCGCCGAGCAGCTCGGCGGCCTGGGTCACCGCCGACAGCGGGTTGCGGATCTCGTGCGCCATGCTTGCGGTGAGGCGGCCGAGCGCGGCGAGCTTGATCTGCTGCAGCTGGCGCTGGATCTCCTCGTAGTCGGTGAGATACAGCAGGGTGTCGCCCTCGGCCGCGCTCCCCCGGTCGCCCTGCACGCGGCGGCAGCGCAGCAGGCGGCCGGCCGCGCCCACCCGCATCAGACGCCCGTCCTCGCCCACCGCCGGCTGCAGCATGTCCTCCAGCCCGGCGTCGAGATCGGCGAGCGCGAGTCCGTCGAGCGCCCCGTCGCCGGCACGGGTCAGGCCGAGCATCTCGAGCGCCTGCGCGTTGGCGTGGAGGACGCGGCCGCGCGCGCCGACCACGATCACGCCGTCCTGCATGTCGCGCAGGATGTGGGCGCTCACCGCCTGCTGCTTGGCGAGCGCCACGCCGCGCTCGGCCGCTAGCGCGGCGTTGGCCTGGGCGCGCAGCGCGAGCAGGCGCGCGATCGCCGCGATGCCGAAAAAGCCGGCGCAAAAGATGCCGACCTGCAGGAACTCGACCGACTGCCCCCCACCGAAAAGCCGCGAGGCGTTCTCGACCAGCACTGCCAGGGTGGCGAGCGCGGCCGAGAACATCACCATGCGCCCTTCGCCGATCAGGCCTGCACCGGCGAGCATCACCATCATCAGCACCGGCATGCCGCTACGGTAGCCGCCGCTCACCCACATGATCGCCGCGAGCGCGACGATGTCGGCGAGCGCGAGCAGGGTCACGACGCGTTCGAAGCCGAGCCGTCGCACCGCGTCGGGGAAACCGAGACTGAGCACCGCGGCGAGGTAGCCGACCACCGCCACGAGGTAGAGGCGCGGGCTCTCGCTGCCGAGGCCGAGCGCCTCGCCGGCGACGAGGAAGAGACCGCCCAGGATCAGCCGGAAGACGTTGAGGTAACGCAGCGCACGCCGGCGCGCGCGGTCGGCCGCATCGACCGCGAAGGCGGCCGCTTCAATCGGGTCGCGGGCCGGCACGGCGATGTTCGTCGCAGCAATAGAAGGTTTCGCCGGCGCGCACGCCCTCGGACTCGGGCACGATCAGCCCGCAGTGTCGGCACTCGAGCATGACCTCGGGCTTGCCCAGGCGCCCGTCCTCGGCCTTGCGCCCGAGTCCGCCACGCGCCTTGAGGCGGCGCACCGCGCCGCGCGCCCACCAGATGCCGAACACGACAAGGATCAGGATGAGCAGGTTGCGCACGTTGGGGGCCGGATGGAAGTCGAGAACACCCGGATTCTAACATGCGCCCCCCGGCGCCCTCGGCCGCGCACGCCGTGCCTACCGCGCACCCGGCCGGTTTGCGACAATGCCGGTCCGCACCGCACCGAGCCGCCGCCATGCCGAACTTCCCCGCGCCGATCGAGTCCCGCCTGCCGCACGTCGGCACGACGATCTTCACCGTGATGTCCCGCCTCGCCCAGGAATGCGGCGCGATCAACCTGTCGCAGGGCTTCCCCGACTTCAACGCCGACGACCTGCTGTTCGAGCGCGTCGCGCACTGGATGCGTGCCGGCCACAACCAGTACGCGCCCATGGCCGGCACCGCGGCGCTGCGCGCGGCGATCGCCGCCAAGGTCGAGACGCTCTACGGCACGGCCTACGACGTCGAGCGCGAGATCACCGTCACCGCCGGCGCCACCCAGGCGCTGTTCACCGCGGTGACTGCCTGCGTGCGCGCGGGCGACGAGGTCATCGTGTTCGAGCCGGTGTACGACTCCTACGTCCCCGCCATCGAGCTCGCCGGCGGCAAGGTCGTGCGCATGCGCTTGGCCGCACCCGACTACCGCCCCGACTGGGACGCGGTGGCGGCGGCGATCGGGCCGCGCACGCGCATGATCATGATCAACACCCCGCACAACCCCACCGCCACGGTATGGACGCGGGACGATCTCGACCGCCTCGCGGCGCTGGTGCGCGGCACCGGCATCGTCGTGGTGGCCGACGAGGTCTACGAGCACATCGTCTTCGACGGCGCGGCGCACGCCTCCTGCGCCGCGCACCCCGAGCTCGCGCAACGCAGCTTCGTGGTGTCGAGCTTCGGCAAGACCTACCACATCACCGGCTGGAAGGTGGGCTACGTGCTCGCCCCGCGCGAGCTCATGGCCGAATTCCGCAAGGTGCATCAGTTCAACGTGTTCACCGTGAACACTCCGGTACAGCTCGCGCTCGCCGACTACATGGCCGACGCCTCGCGCCACCTCGGCCTGGCCGCGTTCTACCAGGCCAAGCGCGACTTCTTCCGCGCCGCGCTGGCCGCCTCGCGCTTCGAGCTGCTGCCCTCGCACGGCACCTACTTCCAGCTCGCGCGCTATGCGGCGATCTCCGACCTGGGCGACGCCGCCTTCTGCGAGCACCTGACCCGCAATGTCGGCGTCGCCGCGATCCCGGTGTCGGCCTTCTTCGCCGACGGCCGCGACGAACACGTGATCCGATTCTGCTTCGCCAAGAACGAGGCCACGCTCGCCGCCGCCTGCGCCAAACTGGTGGCGCTCTAAGTCGCCCCGCCCCCCCTCCACGAGAGCGCCCCGATGTTCGAACAACCCATCCCCACCTTGCGCCGCGACGGCGAGGTCGTCCATGTCCTCGACCAGACCTTGCTGCCCTTCCGCACCGAGACCGTCGCGCTGCGCACCCTTGCCGAGGCCGCGCACGCGATCCGCAGCATGCAGGTGCGCGGCGCGCCGCTGATCGGCGCCACCGCGGCCTTCGGGGTGGCGCTCGCGCTCGCCGACGAGGGCGCCGACGACGCCACGCTCGCGCACGCGCTCGCCACCCTGGGTGCCACCCGGCCCACCGCGGTGAACCTGCACTGGGCGCTCGAGCGCATGCGCCTCGCGCTGCAGCCGCTGCAGCCGGCTGCACGCGTGCGGGCGGCCTGGGCCGAGGCCGAGGCGATCCGCGCCGACGACACCGCGACCTGCGACGCCATCGGCCGCCACGGCGTGCGCCTGATCCGCGAGATCGCCGCCCGCCGTCCCGGCCCGGTGCGGCTGATGACGCACTGCAACGCCGGCTGGCTCGCCACCTGCGGCGCCGGCACCGCGCTCGCGCCGGTGTATGCGGCGCAGGCCGAGGGCATCGCGGTCGAGGTCGTGGTGAGCGAGACGCGGCCGCGCAACCAGGGTCTGCTCACCGCCTGGGAGCTGCGCGCTGCCGGCGTGCCGCACATCCTCATCGCCGACAACGCCGCCGGCCTGCTGCTGATGCGCCACGAGGTCGACCTCGTCATCACCGGCGCCGACCGCATCGCCGCCAACGGCGACACCGCCAACAAGGTCGGCACCTACCTCAAGGCGCTCGCCGCCCGCGTCGCCGAGGTGCCCTTCCACATCGCCGCACCGCACTCCACGCTCGACTTCGCCAGCGCCGATGGTGCCGCCATCCCGATCGAGGACCGCGGCGCCGACGAGGTCCTGCATGTACGTGGCGAGGCCGCCGACGGCGCCACCGCCGAGCTCGCGCTCGCCCCCGCGGGCACGCGCGCCGCCAACCCCGCCTTCGACCTCACCCCGGCTGCGCTCATCACCGGCATCGTCACCGAGCGCGGCATCGCCCGCCCGGGCGAGCTCGCCCGCCTCTACCCGGAGCAGGCACGGTGAGCGCCGGCACGCCCGGCTGCATCCACGAGGAAGCCGGCTGGCGCGGCGCGGACGACGCGCGCGCCAGCCTGCTCCACACCCTGCGCGCGATGGGCGCGGCGCGGCTCAACGTCGGCACCTCGGGCAACGCCAGCCAGCGCCTCGAGGGCGGGCGCATGCTGATCAGCCCGAGCGGGATCCCCGCCGAGCGCTGCCGCACCGAGGACATGGTGGTCGTGGAGGCCGACGGCCGCTACGCCGGCGCGCGCGCGCCCTCGTCCGAATGGCCGCTGCACCACGACGTCTATACCGCCTTCCCGGCGGCCGGCGCGGTGCTGCACGCGCATGCGCCCTTCGCGACCGCACTCGCCTGCCAGCGCCTCGACATCCCTCCCTTCCACTACATGATCGCGCGCTTCGGCGGCACCACGGTGCGCTGTGCGCGCTACGCCACTTTCGGCACCCAGGCGCTGTCCGACGCCACCGTGGCGGCGCTGCAAGAGCGCAGCGCCTGCCTGCTCGCCAACCACGGCATGGTCGTCCTCGGCCGCGACCTCGAGCACGCGCTGGCGATGGCGATCGAGTTCGAGACCCTCTGCGAGCAGTACTGGCGCACCCTGCAGCTGGGCGAGCCGGTGCTGCTGTCGGAAGAGGAGATGGCCGAGGTGATCGAGCGCTTCAAGTGGTACGGCAAGCCACGCGCGTGACCCGACGACAAGACGCATCGCGACTCGCATCGCTCCCACAAGACCGCCCAGCCGCCAGCGGCAACGATGAGCACGACGGTTTTCGTAGGAGCGACGCAAGTCGCGATTCAGCCGCCGACGAAAGCGATG